>Ga0222714_10001071_pt1 | contig 30979 bp, 25 predicted proteins | sample C33_3DmetaG_FD_165048 | JGI IMG/M metagenome (GOLD analysis project Ga0222714, IMG submission 165048) | Estuarine water microbial communities from San Francisco Bay, California, United States - C33_3D | ecosystem: Environmental > Aquatic > Marine > Unclassified | place: USA: California... | reverse complement strand
CGAAGGAGTACTTGATGAGTCGAGTTACGGCGTTGAGGGTTTTGCTGAGAATCTTGGTTTTATTGATATCTCTGTAAATGAATTAGAGCTCTTAGGCCAAAATTTTGCGAAGCAGTCGCTGAGGATTAGGCCCGATATCGAAACAAAAAATTGGCTCATAGACCTTGCAGGCCCAGAGCTCGAAGGCCACGTTGAAGCGCCCTTTGCCGAAGGTGAGATGCTTGTGTCTTTGCAAAGGCTGCGCTTAGCGGGTAATGAGTCGAGCACGATAGGACCACAGCGCATAGAAGAAGACCCCGCCGACACAGAGCCAGTCGATTCGCTCGCCGAGCTCGACCCCAGGTTATTTCCTGCGATGCGTTTCAGTGCGCGCGAGATTGTTATTGGAGACAGCCCCTACGGCAGCTGGCGTTTTCGTTTGAAACCAGAAGCAGTCGGTGCTGAGTTTTCGGAGCTTGCTTTTGACTTTAGAGGGCTTCAGCTTGAATCGCAGTATTTAAGTGCCGAGCAGATAGACAATTGGGATGCCAAGAGAGAGGAAAGTGAGGCTGTGTCTGAACAGATACCTGCGCCATCCTTTTACTGGCACTTTGATGGGCAGACCCATCGTAGCGAATTTAATGGTCAGCTACATGTCGCCGATTTGGGCGAGGTGCTCCGTGCTAATGGTTATGCCCCTAGCCTTGTCAGCAACGTGGGGAATTTCGAGTCGCAACTCGAATGGCAGGGCACGCCCGCATTCTTCAATGCAGAGAATCTAAGTGGCGAAATAAAAATCGATATTAGAGAGGGAAGATTTCTTCAAGGTGCCGGCGGTGCGGGAGCACTAAAGCTCATCAGCATCCTTAATTTTGATGCTATCATGCGTCGTCTTCGGTTCAGCGATGATCTTCTGCGCAGTGGCCTCGCGTTCGATCAGATCGATGGCCATCTAGTGCTAGAGGAAGGCCAAGTAAAGATTCAGGATCGTCTCGTCATCAGTGGCCCGTCGAGTCTTTATCAAATTACGGGTGACGTGGATCTTGTGGCAGAAACGATAGTCGGTGAAATGTATGTCACGCTTCCTGTGAGCGACAATATCCCCTGGTTAGGTCTACTGACGGCGAATATACCTATCGCAGTCGGCGCGTACCTTTTCGATAGAATTTTTGGCGATCAGGTAGACAGTCTTACTAGTGCCGCCTACACATTGGATGGTCCCTGGGAAAACCTTGAGCCGCAGTTTAAACAAGCATTCGGCTCGCCCGATTCGCCCTCCGCCGCAGATGCCCAAGAGCTGCCACAGGTTAGGTAATTTCTTCCCGCGTTAATTGATTACTTGGTTGTCGGGCAGGTATCTCCGCCGAATGTAAATACTTTGAACAAGAGAAAAGGTTATGTCGTACGACGAAATGTCAGTTGCTCTGAAACAGGAAACGACCAGTCGAGAGAATTTGCGTCCGATGAGAACGCTCAATTTACTCTCATATCGCGAGATACAAAGCCTCATGTCCGCAAACGAAGAGGTACGCAGTTTATTTCGACTCTGTGCACTAGCGGTGCTCAATAGTGGTAATGAGGTCGATGATGTTTCTAGTCTCATTGAGTCTTATCCCGATTTTGAAATTGATGTAAAGCCACAGTCGCGTGGGCCAATCATGGATGTTCGCAATGCGCCTATTTCAGCTTTTGTCGATGGCAATATGATTCGCGGTATTCAAGAACATTTGTTCTCAGTTTTAAGGGATGTCGTTTATGTAAATAATGCGCTTAATGGATTTTATGATCTCGATAGCAGGCGAGGTGTGACAGAAGCTGTCTTCGATATCCTACGCAATGCAAATATCGTTCAGCCAAACTTAAAGCCCGATTTAGTGGTGTGTTGGGGTGGTCATTCTATAGGTCGTAACGAATATGACTTCACCAAAGAGGTCGGTTATCAACTCGGCCTGCGCGGACTAAATATCGCAACGGGTTGCGGCCCGGGCGCCATGAAGGGGCCAATGAAGGGGGCAGCCATTGGCCACTCTAAACAGCAGCTCGCACTGCGTCGCTACATCGGTATTACCGAGCCTGGGATAATCGCAGCAGAGGCACCCAACGCGATTGTTAATGAACTAGTCATCTTGCCCGATATCGAAAAACGCCTAGAAGCGTTTGTGCGCTTGGCGCACTGCATCGTGGTTTTCCCCGGCGGAGCAGGAACAGCGGAAGAGCTTCTCTACATTCTGAGCATCCTGATGCATGAACGCAATGCAGGACACCCGTTTGGCCTGATCCTCGCGTCCCCTGAATCAAGCAGCGAATATTTTGAAGAGATAGATGCTTTTATAAGGGCGACCCTAGGCGATGAAGCCACAGAATACTATGAAATAATTACGGGTGATGCGGTGGCAATCGCGCGTCGTGCCCGGGCTCACGTTGATAAACAGCGAAAGCATAGACTTTCGCTGGGCGCATCCTATGGATTTAACTGGGAGCTTTATATTCCTTCGGATTTGCAGGCGCCGTTTATTCCTAGTCACGAAAATATGGCCGGCCTGCGCCTAGATTCCACTGTTCCCGCTCAGCAGCTAGCATCGAATTTAAGAAAGGCATTTTCGGGCATCGTAGCAGGCAACGTGAAGGCACAAGGTGTTGCGCAGATCAAAGCGCACGGCCCCTTTCAGATCAAAGGTGAGCCACAAATCATGCATAGGATGGAATCGCTGCTCGCGTCGTTCGTTGAGCAGAAGCGAATGAAGATTGACTACTCCAACTACACGCCATGCTGGGAAATAGTGTCGTAATGAGTCTGATGTTATTGAAAAAATGGAAATAGGTATGGGTTTGAGAAAAATTCTAGGGCTGTTCGCGGGAGCAATGCTCGCAGCGGCGTTGTCGGCCTGTCAAGTTGCAGAGCAAAGTGAGCGCAGCTTTACCGTACTTTATACCAACGACGAACACGGTTGGATGGAGGGAATGGGGGAGTCGAACAGCGCCGCCCATTTAATGCAGCTTTGGAAAGAAGCTGAGGGTTATTCGATTGCTAATGCGGGAAATTTCTTGCTGCTTAGCGGCGGAGATAATTGGACTGGTCCGGCTATCTCTACGTGGAATCAGGGAGAGAGCATGGTCGAATTAATGAATTCGATGGGCTATGCGGCCTCCGCAATCGGGAATCACGAATTCGATTTTGGCCTAGATACAATCCGTGAGCGCAGTGCAGAGGCAGACTATGCCTACGTGAGTGCTAACACGGCATGGCGTGATTCGGGTTTAGTTCCGAAGGATATTGGTATTGTCGAGTATCGAATCGCAGAGTCCGGAGGCGTACGTGTCGGTATCATTGGGTTAACAACGACTGAAACGTCGACCACGACTAATCCTGCAACTGTCGCACCGCTGCGGTTTAATAACTACGAGGCAACACTCCGCCGGATTGTGCCGGAGATTGAAGCACAGGGTGTCGAGCTTACCTTTGTGATTTCGCATGTGTGCCTCGATGAGTTAGAGCCTCTCGCGCTCGCTGTCGCCGATCTGGATATTAGTCTTTTCGGCGCCGGGCACTGCAATGAGTTAATCGCTAAGCGCCTCGACAGCACCGTGATTCTTGGCGGAGGCTTCCATTTTGGTAGCTATGCGCGTGCGACCTTCTCTATCGATACCGATGGCGGGGTACGCGTCGATTTCGCAACTGCGGAAAATGCAGGCGCGCACGCGGATCCCGAGACGCGCGCTATTATTGAAAAGTGGCAATCGCGCTCGGAAGCGTCGCTGTCCGAGGTGTTGGCCTATGTTGACAAGACAGTGCCTAGGGGAGCGGTGTTAGATCAACTGGTTGTCGACTCATGGCTGTGGGCTGACCCCGCAGCAGACGTTGCTGTGACCAACGCCGGAGGAATTCGTGCGCCGCTGCCTAGCGGGGCGGTAACCCTTGGCGACACCGTTGCGATACTGCCTTTTGACAATACGATTGTTGCCGTTGAAATCTCGGGAGCAGATTTGATAGCTGCTCTCAACGAGGGCAGTCGTCCTCGCGTCGCAGGTATGGCGAAAGTTGACGATGAATGGACGTTGGCAGCGACAGGTAAGGCGCCCGAAGCAGATGAACTCTATCGAGTTCTCATTAATAGTTTCATGTATGCGGGAGGGGATGGGTACGAGCGTTTTGCCTCTGCTGATCCTAATGCTTATGACACCGGAACGCAGTATGGTCTGCCCTTTCGAGATTGGCTGAGGAGTCTTGCATCAACGCAAGCGAGTCCTCTGCGGCTGATCGATTGAACTAAAGAGGTGCGCACTAGCAGTTACTCTTGCGAGTGCAGGATATTTCGAGAATTTTAGACTAATTGGGAGTAAAAACAGTGACACGTACATTGTTGAGAAAGTGCCTAATACTCAGCCTGCCTATGGCCTCGTTGATACTGTTTTCGCAAACAGCATCAGCCCAGTCTCTTGAAGACGAAGCTGTCGAATGGCTGCAGGAATTCATACGGGTAGATACCGTAAATCCGCCAGGAAACGAGACCCGCGCGGTGGAGTTCTATCGCGAAATTTTCGACGCCGAGGGCATCGAATATGACTGGGTTGAAAGTGCGCCTGGGCGCGGAAACATTTGGGCGCGGCTCGAGGGAGGAAATGAGCCTGGTCTCATGCTGCTTCAGCATACCGACGTAGTGCCGGCTGACAAAGAGTTCTGGACGACTGATCCTCTTTCTGGCGAGTTGCGTGATGGCTACATTCTCGGCCGCGGCGCGCGGGATATGAAGGGCACAGGCATTGCGCATTTAGCAACGTTTTTAAGTCTTCACCGTAGTGGTCGCGCGCTGAACCGAGATGTTGTGTTCTTGGCGACGGCAGATGAAGAGGCTGGTGGCTTCTACGGCGCTGGGTGGTTGATCGAGAATCGTCCTGAAATATTTGAAGGCATTGGGCTGCTAATTAACGAAGGCGGTGCCGGTAGCGTCAGCGGCGACGAAATAGTGTTCGGTGTCGAGGTGACTCAGAAAGTTCCCGTGTGGTTGCGTCTCAGCGCAATTGACGTCCCTGGGCATGGTTCCTCGCCACGTGCAACGACTTCGGTTCTTCGCATAGTTGAAGCGCTTAACAGAATCAAAGAAAACCCTTTTGAGCCTCGGATCATTCCTGCCGTCGACGCCTATTTTTCAGGTCTTGCAGTGTCGATGGATGATGACTGGGCGCCTGCCTATGCAGACATGGCGCGAGCGATTACCGACCCTGAATTTTTGCCGGCGTTGCAAGACTTTCGGCCTGGGCATCATGCACTAACGCGAGATATTTGTTCCATCACGCGGATGGGTGGTTCGAGTAAAATTAATACGATTCCTCCCGAAGCCTGGGCTGAGTTGGATTGCCGAATGCTTCCCGATCGTCCCGCTGAGGAATTGATTGCAGATATTGAGGCGCTCCTCGAAGGTACTGGAGTCGAAATCGACGTAATAATGGCTTTTACTCCCGCGATATCCAGCACGAATTCGACTCTGTTCGAGTCGATCGTTAACGTGACAGGAGAACTCTACCCCGGTTCGCGGGTTCTATCAGCTGTAAGCACGGGGTTTACCGACAGTCACTTTACTCGCGATCTTGGTATTGTTAGCTACGGATTTAGCCCCGTCATTACTCGCGCTGATGATCCCAGTGGCGTGCATGGTAACGATGAACGAATTCCTGTTGAAGCTTTTCGCGCGGGCGTAAGCGATCTCGGCGCAATCGTCCGTAACCTGGTTCATTAAATTAAAGTATTGGATGGTGAATTCGCCCGCGCCTTAGTGAGGAAGGATAATGCGTATAGCTGCACTGCAAATGGTGAGCACCTCGAACATAGAGCAAAATCTCGCTGCCGCAGCGAGGCTAATCGCCAGCGCTTCCGAGGCGGGTGCAACGCTTGTGGTGCTGCCGGAGGTATTTGCCACGCTAGAAGGGCTTTCTCCTCTTGCGGAAGTGGGCGAGCGCATGCGCGAGACTGTGACCTACTCGAAGGCGCATGCGTCGAACGATGATCAGGGCAGTCAGGAAAATAACCAGCGGGACGTAGAAGCTTCGCCTCTGCAAAATTTTCTGTCATGCCAAGCAGCCGAGCACTCCTTAACGATCGTCGGCGGCACGATTCCGCTGCTCACTCGACCCGATGGAAGTCTAATCGAAGATGGGCGCGTTCGTGCGAGCTGTCTCGTATTTAATCCACGAGGCGAACGGATAGCACGCTACGACAAGATTCATCTGTTTGATGTCAAAGTGAACGATGCTCAGTCACAGTATTCGGAGTCGTTAAGCTACGAGGCGGGGAGTGAGCTAGCTTGTGTTGACGTAGCTGGATTACAGTTAGGATTGAGTGTCTGTTACGACCTAAGGTTTGGCGAGCTATATCAGCAACTAGTGGGGATAGGCGCGCAGTTGATCACGGTGCCAGCAGCTTTTACTGCCGTCACTGGCGCTGCTCACTGGGAGCCACTCCTGCGAGCAAGAGCTATCGAGAATCAGTGCTATGTAGTGGCTGCGGCACAAGGTGGGAGGCACAGCGATACGAGAGAGACCTGGGGGCACTCAATGATCGTCGATCCTTGGGGAGAGGTGCTTGACTGTGTCACGACTGGCGAAGGTATCGCGATTGCCGATATTGATTTAGCCCGCGTTGAAGATATTCGATCACGCATGCCAATACAGCAGCAAAGACGACTCAGTTAGGACGCTATATGACAGTTGATAAAAGTATTGTAAGCAATGGGTTTGCTCTTCTCCTCATCGTATTCGGTGTTCTGCTCGAAGGGAGTGCCGGTGACATTGTAATAAGTACGGGGCTGTTCGCGTTGTCAGGTGGTGTCACAAACTGGCTCGCGATACACATGCTCTTTGAGCGCGTGCCAGGGCTTTATGGATCTGGTGTCATTCCCCTGCGGTTTGAAGAGTTCAAGGTGGGTATTCGCGAACTTATCATGGAGCAGTTTTTCGACCGGGTAGATCTCGACTCATTTCTGGGTTCTCAGACGGGCGACGATAGCTCATCAATGAGCGAACGCGTCGCGACTGAGATTGGCAAGAGCCTCGATGGGATCGATCTTGATTCTGCGTTCGACAGGCTTCTCGATGTGATTCTCGCGTCGTCTTTCGGCGGCATGTTGGGAATGCTTGGCGGACGCGATGCACTTGCTGGTCTCAGGGAGCCGTTCATCGCCGAAATGAAAGACTATCTCGTCAGTCAATTTTCTCCAAAACAGCTGCACGAGCGCATTGAAAAGCTGATTTCGGGCGGCGATGGCGCGATATCCATTCGCGGAAAGCTCGAAGAGATGATTGATAGTCGATTGAATGAGATGACGCCTGAGATTGTTAAAAGCGTCATTCAGAATATGATTAAAAAGCACCTCGGATGGCTGGTTGTGTGGGGTGCTGTTTTTGGTGGGCTAATTGGCTGCGGCGTGAGTGTTTTTGAGTTAATGGTGGGTGTGTAGAAGTGTCTTTTTTTGTATCAAAAAGTATCATTTAAGCAAATTAAAAGAGATGGTTTAAAACAACGCTGCGTGATTTTGACCTACCATTCAATCAGTTTTTACGCACCACTTTGTTGCATTCAAAACTGTGCTCGCCTTCTTTCTGCTTGATTCCTCGAATAAATCAAAAATTGGTACGATTGATACTGTAATTGACGTTTTTCTTATACTACAATGCGCGTCCAAATTATTCGGAGTAACCCCGTCGCCAAGAGCGGGTCTCGATCACATTAATCTATCTTCTTGAGTATATTACTATGGCACGTCCAGTCGAATTTGATGAAAACAAAGTTTTAACTAATGCGATGGAGCAATTTTGGAAGGAAGGCTACGAAGCGAGTTCCGTACAAAAATTACTCGACTGCACCGGAATAAATAGAGGCACTCTGTACAACTCATTCGGCGATAAAGAAACTTTCTTCAAATCCTGCGTTGATCAATACAATCGATTGAGTGCTAAGCAAATTGAAGCGACCTTAGGGAATGCGAAGCTGAAGCCTTGGGATGCAATCATTGCCTACCTGAATGCGACGGTTGTTGAAGTGAGTAATAAGCATCGCGGACTCGGATGTTTGCTAGTCAACTCGCTCTGCGAAAGCATTAATTACGATAAAGAAATGAAGAAAGTTGTTCGTAGCTCACAGGCCACTGTGCGTAAGGCACTCTTGGCACGTGTTAAAGAGGCGCATAAAGCAGGCAAGATAAAGAAAGGATTCAATGCTGAGTTCGCAACTGACGTGATTTTAAACACTCTTTACGGTGCACGTGTTAACTCGCGTGATGGGAAAAATGCTAAACAATTGAAAGAGTTACTTGATTTTTCCGTGGCTTCCCTAAAGAAATAACGCGACCACAGCACGGGTAAGCAAAAAGTGTAATTCCCACTTTTGCATCGAGGCATAGGATTGCTATACTCGGAGGCACGAGGGCGCGCAGTTAAGCGTTGATTAAAGCATTCAGGACATAATAATGAAGAAAATTTCTGGCAAGCGAAGTTCCGACGATACCAAGATTGACCTTACCCCGATGCTGGACGTGGTATTTATACTGCTTATCTTCTTTGTGGTTACGGCGACTTTCCTCTCGGAGACTTCGATCAGTGCTGCAAGCAGCGATAACAATAACAATCAGCCGCCGCCAGAGGACGATGACAAGAAGAATATTCTGTTCGAAATTGGGGCAAACAATGAAATTATCCTCAATGGTAATCCACGTCCAATTATCCAGACGCAAATTCGCTCGAACATCGACCAGCTAAAAGCTGAGAACCCTGCGGCGTCAGTCATTATACAACCGAACAACGATTCTGACGTGGCAACGTTGGTAATGATAATGGACGCAGCTCGTCAAGCTGGGATGGCAAATATCTCGATTGTCGAGCCCAGATAAGCCTGTATCGATACCTACCTACCCCTCAAGGCCCGCCTCTACGGGTGTGCCTTGAAATGAAACGCACCGCTTCGGCGGTGCGTTTTGCGTTAGAGAAAGAGGAAAGTAAAAGTCATGAAGTCTCTCTGGAACGACGAAGACGCGGCTCGGTGTTTTGCAGAAGAAGGCGAGCTCGGACTCAGAGTTTACACGTCAAGGCTTCTTGGTATGAATCCAGACCTTGTCTTACACGGGGGTGGCAATACATCGCTAAAGGGCATTAGCAACACCGTGTTCGGTGAATCTGTCGAAACGCTTTTTGTTAAAGGGTCTGGGTGGGATCTCAGGACAATAGAAGCGGCTGGCTTTCCGCCTGTCGATCTGAATTACTTGCGAAGACTGGGTGCGCTCGACACACTTAGTGACACGCAGATGATGCGCGAATTACGACTAGCGCTTTTAGATCCAACAGCACCGACACCGTCAGTCGAGGCGATTCTGCACGCGCTGATACCGCATCGCTACGTCGACCATACACATACCGACGCTGTGGTTACGCTGAGTAATTCCCTTGGGGGTGCAGATCGCCTGGCCGAAATTTTCGGTAATGAGGTCCTTATCCTGCCCTACACCATGCCAGGCTTTGTGTTAGCCAAACAGGTCGCGAAAGAAGCTGCAGACGCCGACTGGTCTTCGCTACGCGGCATTATCCTGCTTAACCACGGCTTGTTCACTTTTGCCGAAGACGCGAAAACGAGCTACAGCGCGATGATCGACTTGGTTACTCGCGCGGAGGAGTATATCGCCAGTGAATTAGGGAATAGCAGAGCTGAGACGATCGCCAAACTCGACGCGTTCGATAGGCTCTCCTTCGCCGAACTCCGTCGTGAGGCGGGCAACGTGTTTGGCTCGCCCGTACTGGCAAGTCTTGACACTGGCGATGATGCTAGACGTTTTTCAGTGCATACGGACGCCGAACGACTTATTGCCAGTGGTCCCCTCACACCCGATCACACTATACACACCAAACCCTTTGGTGCAGTTTTCCCGCGGAGTCCTATTGCCGGTTTGAAAGGTTTCTGCTCTGACTATTCCGCTTATTTCTCGGAGCATTCTCTCTCTGACCATCGCCGTTTAGACCTGATGCCACGCTTCGGCGTGTGGTCCGAGCGAGGAATTGTAAGGCTCGCGCCGAGCATCAAAAGGCTTAAAATCGTCGAGGACATTGTCGCCCATACTATTCCAGCTATTCTTACCGCAGAGCGTCTGGGTGGTTGGCGCCCGTTGCCAAGAAAAGCGCTCTTTGATGTCGAGTATTGGGAGCTAGAGCAGGCTAAGCTTAAGAGCGCTGCGACTGCGACCGACGCGTCACGCGAACTAGAGGGCAAGGTTGCGCTGGTCACCGGTGCGGCCTCGGGAATTGGCTGCGCGGCTGTGATGCGTCTCGCCGCTGCAGGCGCCGCCGTTTGCGCAATTGATATTGATGAATCTGCAGAGAGCCAGTTTGCAAACCTTCCAGGTGTATTAGGCCTACGCTGTGACGTGACCGATAGCGAACAAATCGATTCGGCAATCGATACCTGTGTCGGCCGATTTGGAGGGTTGGACATCGTGGTTAGTAATGCCGGTTTCTTTCCTCCGACCCAATCGCTCGCGGACCTTGAGGAGAAGGATTGGGAGCGCTCGGTTGCGCTCAATTTCACCGCTCATACTCGTCTCTTGAAACGATGTATCCCGCTTTTGAAATTGGGCTTCGACCCTGCTGTGGTGTTTATCGGCTCTAAAAATGTGCTTGCGCCGGGCCCCGGCGCGGCGGCTTATTCGGCGGCTAAGGCAGGGCTTATGCAAGTCGCGAGGATCGCAGCACTCGAATTGGGTGTGCATGGTATTCGCGTGAATACGCTGCATCCCGATGCGGTTTATGACACGGCGCTGTGGACGGACGAGCTGCTAGAAGCGCGGGCGAACGCCTATGGGATTAGCGTAGAAGACTATAAACGCAAAAATATACTCCGCACCGAAGTTGCCTCGGCAGACGTTGCCGAAGCCGTTTTTTTATTGGCTGGCACACGCTTCGGCAAAACGACAGGCGCTCAGATACCGGTAGATGGAGGTAACGACCGAGTCATCTAGGCGTTTTCTGAGCACGCCTCAGTTAGAGAATTTGCAAGGTTGCAGATAACAGGAAGCAACAAAATGGGTTCAATCGAAGGGGTGGAGCAGAATAACGGTCCCGCACCGCACACGCTAACGATTCGTTATGACGCAGAGACGGATCGCGTGCTAATTATTGATCAAACACGTCTTCCTCATGAGTATATTGAGGTGGAGCTGCAGACTTTAGCCGATGCCTGTTCCGCAATTTCTGCGATGCAGGTGCGGGGCGCGCCGCTAATTGGCGTAACCGCAGCGTTCGGCGTGTATCTATCCCTTCGTGGAAAAGACGATATCGCCGCTCAGAGGATCGTGCCTCAGGCAGTTGAAGCGCTGGCGGCGACGCGCCCAACGGCGGTCAATTTGCGCTGGGCGCTAACGGAAGTTGAAGCGAGTCTTGCTCGCTGTGAAAGTAATTTGGCTGCTTCTGCGCTGGAAGCAGCGCTTGAGTTGCATGCTCAAGACATCAAAGCCTGTGCGCAGCTTGGCGAACACGGTGCGCAGCGGCTGCAGGAACTTTGGGATGCGAAAAACGAACAGGCAGCTTTGGCGGGTCTACCTAAACCTGAGCGTCTTAACATCCTAACCCACTGCAACGCAGGCTCTCTGGCGACAGTCGATTGGGGCACGGCGCTTGCCGTTATCTATAAAGCGCAGGCTAGCGGCATTCCTCTGCATGTCTGGGTGGACGAAACAAGACCGCGCAATCAAGGCGCGTCGCTAACCTGTTGGGAATTGGGTCAGCGCGGCGTTGCCCACACGCTCATCGTCGATAATGCAGGCGGGCATCTGATGCAACACGGTTACGTCGATTGCTGTGTGGTTGGAAGTGACAGGACGACCCTGCTCGGTGATGTTTGTAACAAGATTGGCACTTACCTAAAAGCGCTTGCCGCATCCGACAATGGCATACCTTTCTATGTCGCGCTTCCGGTTTCGAGCATTGATTTTTCGCTGCGAGACGGCCTGATAGAAATCCCGATTGAGGAGCGGGAGGCAGAGGAGGTGAGTCACATCAGCGGCCTCGACGATCAAGGAGCTATCAGGCGAGTACAGCTAGCCCCGACGGGCACGGTGGTAAGCAATTACGGTTTTGATGTAACGCCCGCTCGATTGGTCAGCGGTCTCATAACAGAGCGCGGAATCATTGAAGCGAATGAAACTGCATTGACCAAGCTACGTGATTCGCTGGTCTAGCCAGGAGGCCAGCCAAGCTGCCGTCCGCCTAGGATATGTAAATGCAAGTGGAAAACAGTCTGCCCGCCGTTACTGCCTGTATTGATAATGTAGCGGAAACCTTCGTCTGCGAGCCCCTGCGCCGCCGCGATTTCGTTGGCACGAAGTAGCAGCTTGCCCATTAATGCTTCGTCTTCAGCAGTCGCCGATTTCACATCGGTTAGATGTTTCTTAGGAATAACCAAGAGGTGGGTTGGGGCTGCCGGATTGATGTCCCGAAACGCGTAAACGTCATCGTCTGAATAGACTTTTGTTGACGGAATCTCGCCGGCAATTATTTTGCAGAATAGACAATCAGTAGCCATACTAGGTCCTCAATTAGGCGTAATGTCGGCTTTGCCGAAAAATCACATTATTTCAGGTTTGAGCTTGATCCACTAATCCTAACTCTCGACAGGAGCAAGAATGGGTTTTCAACGCTATTCAGAGAAGCAGAGTCTTGCTTTTATGGCGCGTACGTTGAGCCTCATAGCTCTCTCTGGCTTGTTTATGGCTGGGAGTAGCGGCGCGCAGGAGAGTCCTGTTAAACGCTTTGGCTATCGTGTTGTGAGCAGCTATCCGGCGGACATTTATGCCTTTACTCAGGGTCTGAGTTATTTCGATGGATTCCTCTACGTGGGAACTGGAAAGCGCGGTCAGTCGCGTCTGACTAAACAGTCGCTAGAGACCGGCGAAGTAGTGCAGAGCACTGAGCTGAGTAGCCGCCATTTTGGCGAAGGTATTGAAATCGTCGGTGATCGAATTTTTCAACTTACCTGGCAGTCAAACCTTGTCTACGAATACGATCTGGCGACGTTCGAACAACGTGCAACACATTACAATCCAACAGAAGGCTGGGGACTCGCATACGATGGCGAGACACTTTATCTAAGCGATGGGTCGTCTGCTTTGCATAAAGTCGACCCACAGACTTTTGCGTTTACGGGGTCGCTTGAGGTGACTTACAACAATCAGGCTGTCACTAGCCTAAATGAGCTTGAGTTTATCCATGGCGAAATTTGGGCGAACGTCTGGCAGACCGACTTTATTGTCCGCATCGATCCTCTGACAGGTAAGGTGAATAGCATTGTCGACCTAAGTGGGCTCGCCGAACGCACGGCGCGTAACGGCCCCGAAGCTGTGCTTAATGGCATTGCCTATGACGCAGAGGCTGACCGCTTGCTTGTGACGGGGAAATATTGGTCGAATGTGTTTGAGATAGAGTTGATCGAGCGTTAATGCTCTGAGGCAACTTCGCAAATGATACTCTCAGCGGGAGAGCTTTTATGTTTACTTTAGGATTATTGACGAGTCCGTGGCACCAATTTTTACGACGCGGCCAATAATCGCAGCACTATGACCCGCTCTAATCAGATCTTCGAGGCAGTCTTTGGCGTCCGCTTCGGGTAGTGCTGCAAGTAAGCCCCCCGATGTCTGCGGATCGAATAGCAGTTGGAATCGCGGGTCGTTCCCAAATTTTTCGTGACCGTTTATCCCCTTTGCAACACGAAGATTGCTTGGCTGAAGCGAGCTGTGAATGCCCGCGGAGAGCAAATCGAGACTGCCTTCGAGTGCAGGAAGAGAGGCAAGATCGAGTTCGGCTTCAACCCGATTAGGGTCGAGCATCTCGAACAGGTGTCCTGCAAGACCGAATCCGGTCACATCGGTACAGGCGCTTGCGCTATGTTTTCTCAATACCTGCGCTGCGAGTTTGTTAGACAGCAGCATTTGCTCGATCGCACTCTCAATCCAACGATTGCGGCTTAGACTGCGCATGTCGGCGGCAAAGAGAGTGCCTGTGCCAAGGGGTTTTGTGATGATGAGAACATCCCCCTGATTAAGTGTGTGTTTCGCAAGACTCGAGTTCGCGTCGGCAAAAGCGTTGACTGTAAGCCCTAGCTGCAGCTGAGGGTTCTCTGCAGTATGCCCGCCAAGCAGTTCGCAGTTGTTGGCATCGAGCTCGTGTTTGCAACCACGCATTAGGTCTGCAAGGGTATGTTTCATGATTCGTTGACTCGCAAGAGGCAAGCCTACGACAGCCAGTGCGGAGTGAGGTGTCTCGCCCATGGCATAGATATCACTGAGGCAATGATTGGTCGCAATCCGGGCAAAAAGCCAGGGGTCGTCGATGAATGCGCTAATCTGATCGATACTTTGTAATAACGCGCGTCCATCTCTCAACGGAATAATTGATGCATCTTCTATCGGCTTCTTTTCCATTCCGACTGCGCCATGCAAATCATCGAGCACCTCACCGAGAAGACCGCCGCCGACTTTCGCGCCGCAGCCAGCACAGCGCATCGCATGACGTCGGAGTTCGGCTTCGGCCTCGATATCCATAAGCCCCTTGGTGAGATAGAGCTTGGTTTCCATCGAAGGTAACTGGCTAAAGCGTGCGACGAAGGCTTTGTCGATTCTCTGTTTTAAGATCCAAGCTGATTTTCCCTGCAGAGACAATCCTTCTCGCGAGGCGATTGCGGTTTTGTCACCCAGCGAGATAAGAGCAAGCGCGTGCTTTTGTGGATTGAACGGTTTTAGCCGCTTACCCGTTGCGAATCGAACGAGATTGTCTGCCAGTGGTTTGCCAGCGCGAACAGCGTAGACCCCGGATTTAGGACGACTTGCGCCGCGAATCGTTGCGGCGTCACCGGCAGCAAAGACAAAGTCATGGCTTGCTGATTGCAGTGTCGGTAGCGTATCGATGAACCCATCATCGCTCATTGCGATGCCGCAGCGTGCAGGCCAATCTGGCAGGCTCGCGCCAGTTGCGTAAAAAGTCGCATCGCTAACATGCTCGCCGCCAAGGTTGGTTTGCACTCCATCAACCTGAAAGCGCGTCACTCGGTGTCCGAGCTCTACCTTTATATTGCGTCGGCGCAATGTGTCGAGTGCAGCGCGTCTCACCTTCGCGCTGTGACGTGCCAGTATTTCAGACGATGAGCTAATGATTGATAGTTTTAATGGAGACTCGGACTCAAGCGCAAGTTTACATTCGGCATGGATGCGGTATTGCATCGCCAGCGCGAGCTCAACGCTCGCAGGGCCTCCGCCTACCACCGTAATAGCATAGTCTTCCTGATTACTCACGCGTTGAACTGCTTCCGCAAGGACGCTTTCCCAACGCGTCAAAAACTCATCGATAGGTTTTACAGGGCATGCGAATTCGTCGGCGCCAAGAATTGTCGATGCATCTGGCCGCGATCCGATATTCAGCGAAAGAATGTCGAAATGAATTTCTGGCCTATCGGGGAGGCGAATGATTTTAGCTTCGAGGTCGATATCCTCAACCGTCGCTCGAATGAGGCGAGCCTTAGCAAATTGCGCCAGAGGGCGCAGATCGATGTTCATGTCATCACGCGATAGGAAGCCGCTGAGCGTTCCGGGCAGGGAGCCTGAGTAGGGCGTTTCTATGTCGCGGCTGATCAGTGTGATCGCGAGCCCCGGCACGGGCTTCATGCCGAGCTGTTTCAGCACAAAAAGGTGGCTGTGGCCGCCACCAATTAGCACCAGATGCTTAACCTGTGGAGTTAGGCTGTTTGTTAACATAGGACGTCAAAAGCTCTGCAAGCGGTGATAAGATCGACATTCTAGCCTACTCTGTGCTGAAGTGTGCGACTGAGTAAAGGGCAGCTAGGGGGTTGCGCGTTAGCCTGTGCTAAACTCTCTAACTCAAATTGATCGTACTGTTAATGTCTAACTCAAAAACGTAGCCTTCAAGGAATCAAGGCGTAGAAGGAGTGTGTGGTAGTGAAATTCAATAGTCGAATACTTGAACGTGCAGCGGTTGTAGCTTCTGCGCTTGTGTTTAGTTCCGTAGCTTCTGCGCAGTGGTCTCTCGATCTTGATGACTCGCAGCTGTCTTTCGTAACAGTGAAGGCTGAGCATATTGCCGAAGTGCACTCGTTCTCGCGCCTCGAAGGTCAGATCGATGAAGCTGGCAATGCGCTAATTAGTATCGATCTAACAAGTGTGGAGACCGGGATTGCTATTCGCAACGAGCGTATGCAGTCGATGCTGTTCGAGACAGGGCTCTACCCACAAGCGACTGTCAGTGCGGCGATAAATGCCGACACGCTGAGTGCTATCGCAGTTGGCGAAGACAGGACTCTCGATACACAGTTGACTCTCGCACTACATGGCGAAGAAACTGTGATCTCCGCTCCGCTGCGGGTCACACGACAGACAGACGGTGTCCGCGTGACGACTCTTGCGCCCCTGGTCATCACAGCCGAGTCTGTAGGGCTTGTTGCTGGCGTTGAAAGCCTGCGAGAGATAGCAGGTCTCCCGAGTATTAGTCGCACGGTGCCGGTGACCTTCTCAGTTAAGTTCGTCGCCGATTAACTGCGAATCTTCAAACTGCCCTTTAGAACGAATAACGCAGCATAGCGCGAATGACACGGGGATTAGAGGGATGGAAGTGGATGTCTTCCATCGCCTCAACTTCTCCTGGCAGACGTGATTCGAAGAAATACGCGATGTCATCGTCTTCTGTATCGAGCACGTTGAGCACGTCGATGCCCATCTCCCATGGGCCAACTGCGTAAGAGGCCCCCGCGCTAATCAGAGTCGAGTTGTCTTTCATGACGCTTTCATCTTCGGTCAGGGCCGCATCGCCGAAGTAACGGACACGCAGACTTGCCGTAATTCCCTGTGTACCGACGTAGGTCAGGCCGCCAGCGGCAACGTTTTCGTGTGCATCGGTGATGCTGTTTGCGCCGTCGGGCAGGCCTATGAAATGACCGCTTGCTCGTGCGGCGCTCAAATCGATAACGAGTCTGTCATTGATTGAATAGAACGCATTAAGCTCAACACCGCTGCGCCGTGTAGGGTTGCTAGGCTCGGTTGTGCCTGCATCACCCACGAATACCAGCTCTGAGTCGGTCGCTAGTTCGAATGCGGTTAGCGTAACATTGAAGTCTTTATTGTTGTCATAGCGAAAGCCGATCTCGCCTCCGCGCCCCTCTACCAGAATAGCTTGCGCCTCGGTGTCTTTGCCGGAAACAGGGTCAATTCGGTTCACTGCGGCGCGAACGTCATTCGAGTGAAATCCGTGGCCATAGTTCGCATAGAGTTCAAGCGAGTCGGTGAGGCGGTAAGCAAGGCCGAACTTTGGCTGCAGAAGCGCATCGCTATCGGAGCCAGAATTTTGCACTCTCAGCGCCTCGACTTCGAAACGCATATAGTCGGCGCGAAGCCCTGTGGTGACTCGGAGATTCTCGCTGACCGCGACTTTGCTCTCCGCGTAAATCGACAAACTCAACTCCTGTGCGCTGTCCTCGCGCACGCTACCGTAGCGTAGCCGGCTGCGAGTAGTGAACAGGTTGAGTTCCTGCACATCGTCAACCCTCATCTCTGCGCCGATAAGGCCTACAGCTTCGAGTCCCATTAAGTCGAATCTATCCTCTCGGACAATCGAGCCGCCTAAAAGCACTCTTTCGTCTTCCTGTTCGAACTCATCACCGTTAACAGAGTCGTTGAGGAAATAGGTCGGGTTGTTGATCAGACTCAACGCATAGGCGCTGGCATAGGCCGTCAGATCCCAATTCCCAAGTTCGAAGTGCCCGCTAAGCGAATAGCGGTATGATTGACCGCCGAGGTCAGGATCGATGAAACCAAAGCGGTCGATCTGCCCAGAGGCCACCGCGCGCCGCGGAACTTGATTAGTTGATACCCACTCAGAGTCGTAGGCGGTAAGGGTTAACTGGCTAGGAATGCCTGCAATTTCTCCTGTGTATTTGAGAAGGCCATTGTATTTCCGCACGTCTTGATCGAGCACGAACATACCATTGGTCCGCTGATGTTCTAGGGCGTAGAGCAGGCTGCCCCGCTCAGTGCTGAAGGAGTCGGCGGCGACGATGCGGATTTCATCGCCCGATCCAGCGGTAACTTCAACAAAGCCTCTTTCTAGCGTGTCATAGGTTTTCATCGAATTGGTGCCGGCGAGTGAGAAATCGCCTGTATTCGCAAAATAGGGGCCTTTTTTAAAATCAATTCGTTCGATTATCTCTGGGATGATGAAGTTGAGATCCATATATCCCTGCGCATGCGCATGGGTGCGAAAATTTACCGGCATGCCATCAAAGAGGGTCGAGAAATCTGAACCGTGATCTAGGTTGAATCCCCTGAGAAAATATTGATTCGCTTTACCAGGACCGCTGTGCTGAGTCGCAATCATGCCTGGGACGACTTCGACCAATTCGCCAACACGGGCTAAAGGTCTCGTTGAAAAGTCGGCATAGCCCACAACACCCTGCGAGGAAGAGTCGGCACTGCCGAGCAGTTGCAGTGAGCGACCCCAAACAACGACCTCTTCGATAACGTCGCTACTGTTCTGAGCGCTGACGTTCGATGGCTGCATCGAGGCTGCGCAGGTAACACCAAGTGCTATTGCGTTGAGTACACGAAAGTGGAGGCTGGGAGACTGTAACTTATGAACGAACGACACGGTTATCTCTACCTGTGAATCAGCTGTTTGGCGCGAGCAACAGACGCTGCGTTGGCGCGCTATTAGACGATTTCACAGATTACGCCGTCGGCGCACTGCGGGTAAGTTGCAATAGGTTTAATAACGTTAATTGAGTGCTTGAAACGGTGTTATTGCGTGGCAGAGAGTCTCGTTTCGAGCGCGGGTTGGGGGCTATCGGGTATGAGCTGCGATAGCGTCAGTGAAAGAGCGGCAATGCCCGCTCCAATGAGGAAGACAGCGCTAGAGTTTGTGACCCAGACAATCCCGAGCAGGGCAGGGAGCACCACGGCGGCGATGTGGTTGATCGTAAAACTGATGCTCGATGTCGCGGCAATGTCTGCTGGGTCTGCGATCTTCTGAAAGTAGGTTTTGATTGCTATCGCCATGGCAAAAAAGAGGTGATCGAGCAGATAAAGTAGGATGGCAATGGCGAGAGTGTCGACAAAGGCATAGCTTATGAACACGCAGATTAGCCCAATGTATTCGAGCGTCAATGCGCGGCGCTCGCCGATGTGCGCGATAAGCTTGCCTATCTTTGGTGCCAAATAGAAAGTCAGAGCCGCGTTAACAAGCGTGAGCATGACAACATCTTCGATTGGAAAATCAAATTTCTCGACGAGTAAAAATCCGGCAAACACGACAAATATCTGACGACGCGCTCCTGCCAGAAACGTTAGGCAGTAATAAAGCCAGTAGCGTTTTCGAAGAAACAGCGCTTTACGCTGTATAACCGCGTCGGGGAAATAGGGTATTCGTAGACGGCAATAGGCCGCGATTGCGACGGCTGCGCCCCCGGCGAGACAATAAATAAGAATGTAGTTAGCGCTAAACAGAGCGAGATAGAGATAGAGTGCACTCAGGATTGCAAAGTTACACAGTGATTTCACGCTAAGTAACTGGCCCATAACAACCGGCGCCTCTTCTTTCGAAAGCCATTGCAGACTGAGTGAATTCTGCAGCGTTTCGAGGTAGTGAAAGCCTATCGACATGAGCACTGTGGCAAAATAGAGCCACAGCGCCTGTGGGAAAAACGCGGTTATTGCGGTGCCAATTCCAAGAGTAGCTAGCGAGAGTAGCGCAAAGGTTTGCTGCCTCAGGTAAATCATGACCAATATTGCTGTGAAGGCGAGAAAGCCGGGCACCTCGCGCAGGCTCTGCAATAGGCCGATTTCTTTGCCGGTGAACGCAGCCTCTTCGACGACAAAATTATTCAGTAATACCTGCCATGTGACAAAAGCAATGGTATTGCCGATCGCGAGCAGGAATAAAAGTGTTTTTTGATCGCCTCGACTCAGGGCTTCGCGGAGGGTGTCTAGCATATTGGACATTGTCGGAGCCTCGGGATCGGGTCGAGTAGGCTAGCTCTGCTAGCGTGTTGGCGGCGCAAATTATATCATCAACCCATGCAGTCTTCCCTTTCGATTTACGCCGGCCCCACGGCGCGCGCCCAACTCCTTGAACAAGGCGTCACAGCGGCTCAATTTAATGTCATGGTGGGCGCCTCAGGCGGCCCTAAATGGTTTGTGCTCTATGGCCTTGATCGCTACTTGTTCGGCAATTTTTTGCAGGGGAGAGAAGAGCCATTACTCACGCTTGGCTCTTCGGCTGGTGCTTGGAGGATGTGCTGTCTCGCGACTGCGGATCCAGTGGCCGCAATTGATCGTCTCGCCACGCTTTACAGCGAGGAGCAGTATTCCAATACGCCTACCCAGCGTGAAATAACCCGAAAAGCAGAGGCAATGCTCGCAGGCATGCTTGGACCAACAGGGGCGGCTGAAATTGCGTCAAATAAGAGATTCTTCACGACCATCGTTGCCGACCGGAGTCGAGGATTTGGTTCATCGAGACGGTCAGGTCTGCAGACTGCATCGCTCGGTTTAGCGGCGCTTGCAAATGTCGTTTCTCGTCGCAGCTTGTCGCTTTTTTTCGAGCGCACGCTCTTCTCGACTCAGGGTATTGAGTCGCCTTGGCGTTCTGCGGATGATCTGCGCACAACGCTTGTGCCGCTACGAGAAGACAACGTCATGCAGGCCATGATGGCAACTGGCGCTATACCTTATGTGCTCGAAGGCGTGCGCGACATACCTGGCGCACCACCCGGGCTTTATTGGGATGGTGGCATGACCGACTACCATTTCGATATGGATTTTCATGCGGGCGATGGACTAGTTCTCTACCCACATTTTTCGGCCGAGGTGATTCCTGGCTGGTTTGATAAACCGCTCCCTTGGCGTCGTGTTCATGCGCAGCACTATGATCGAGTGGTCCTTGTGACGCCCTCTAAAGAGTTTGTGTCAACACTACCAAATGGAAAAATCCCAGACCGCAAAGACTTTGAAAGACTCGACGCTGACGAACGGATACGTTGCTGGCGTCAGGTTCTGAAAGCGAGTGAGCGACTTGCCGAAGATTTCGCAGAACTAGTCGAGTCAGGCGCGGGTGTTGATCGCATTCGGCCTTTTTCTGAGCGTGATCGCTAGTGAATATTTGAGGTCTGAAGCATGGGGGAATCTCTTCTAAATTTGGAAAAAGGCGAGCACCGATCGATCATCATTCGGGCTGCTGATGCCAAAGATGCGAAATCACTAGTAGTGATTTACAACAGCTATATTTTAGAAACTGTCGTAACCTTTGAAATTGAACCGATCACAGAGACTGACATGTTACAGCGCCTCTCTAAAGTTGAGGCGACTATGCCTTGGCTTGTTGCTGAGGATTCAAGCGGGGCAATTTTGGGTTATGCCTACGCTACGCAATGGAAGGCTCGCGCGGCATATGATTTTGCACGAGAGGTTACAGTCTATCTAAAGCCAGGCTTTGAGAATTTAGGCTACGGTACGAAGCTTTATAGAGCGCTAATAAGTATTTTGCAGGACTCGCCGATACACTCCCTAATCGCCGGAATTGCGCAGCCGAATGCTGCCAGCGTCGCTCTGCACGAAAAACTTGGCTTTAAAAAAGTAGGCGAGTTTGAAGAGGTTGGACTCAAATTCGGTCGGCGAGTCAATATAGGTTACTGGCAACTCTTACTATGAAATCTGAATATAAGACCGCCTCTCAGTCAGGTGTAGTGGTTTACTTCTCTGTGTTTAAGCTGATTGCGGCTCTGACTTTTTGCCTCTCGCTTAATTCATGTTTAGGCATTGCCGTAGGCGCGGCAAGTGCGACTGTAGGCGCTGGGATAGCCGTAGCAAAAGTCCCTGCTAAGGTAGTCGGAAAAGCTGCTGGCGCGACGCTTGGGCTAATACTCCCTGATGGGAAGGAATAGCGCTCGATGAAAATCGATCCCAATGATTACAATATCCCTGAAGGATTTAGACATTACGGCGGCGACCCCGCCGAAGACTCTCTAGGACCGTTTTTCGGCAGAATTGTCGAGAATGGATTCGAGACCGCCTTTCGCGCGCAAGCGAAACACTGTAACGGACACAATACCGTCCATGGCGGCATACTGATGAGTTTCGCCGACTACTCGCTTTGTATGGCGGGGATAGACGGAGAAGAGGGCGTCAGCGTTATTACAATAAGCTGCAACAATGAGTTTATACTGCCCGCGCTCGAGGGCGATTTGATACTAGGACGTTGCGAAGTCCTACGCCAAGGGCGCTCGCTTATTTTTGTCCGCTGTACGTTATCGGTAAACGGAAACCACGTACTTAATAGTAGCGGCGTGGTTAAGCGAATCCCGAAGCCTGCTTAACCGGCTACACCAAGGTTTGCTTCACTCGAGTTTGTAAACTTTGCTCGCAGTGCCCGAGAAAAGTGCCTGTTGTTCGCTTTCGCTATATCGAGCGGCGATTTTCTTCAGCGCGTTCCAGAGCACAGGGTAACTGATACTCAGCCTGTCTACAGGGAAGTTGCTCTCGAACATACAGCGCTCGGGTCCAAAACACTCGATCATGTGGTGATAGTAACGCCCCTGAGCCGCGACGAATTCATCGGACGTTGGCGGGCGTTCGGCGAGGTGCCAGTCAAAACCGTTGTCTGGCATCGCAAGGCCGCCAATCTTTGCATAGACGTTGCTGCATTTGGCCAGTTCACGCATTTCAGTTTTCCACTCTTTAAAGATTTCATCGCGATTGCCTCGGAAGCGACCTACGCCGAGTGGTGTGCCAAAGTGGTCTAACACCATGGTGCATTCGGGCACTGCATTCGCAAGATCAATATAGTCCAAGTTCTGATGATGGTAATGCCATGTGTCGTAACTTAGCCCGCGCAGTGCGAGCAGCCGTAGTCCTTCTCGAAATGATTCTTTGCCATACAGGCAGGCTGGCGCGGAGCCGGGGATTACTAGCGCCTCGGGGTCTCTGTCGCGAGCACCGGCCTGTCGGATACCCTTAAACAGCGATCCGGCAATCGCGGCATGCCCATCTAAAAGCTCTATTAGCTTCTCCTTTTCGGTGCCCGCGAGGGTGAGATCGGCATGGGCGACAATGCCTGCAATCTGCGCGCGCCCTTCGCTGTTTTCATGCGACTGCCTGGCGATTTCGGTGATTGCCTGAGTTTCGCCAAGTGTCTTTAAGTGCTCGGGTCCCTCACGACGGTAAAACGCGCGACATTCCATGAATACTGTTTTGGTCACATTGTGGCCGGCACTGGTGTCTGCCCATAACTCATTCAATAAATAGTCTTGGTTAAAGCGGTTGCGCCAGAGATGATGGTGGGGATCGATAATCTCGCGCGCTGGATCCTCAATAGGTTCGATCACTTGCGCGAGCCAGTCGTTGCTGCCAGGAGTCGGAATTGTCATGATAAGGTCCTTAGTCTCGAATGCTATCGGGTGTCAGCCGCTTTCAATTGCTAGAGTTAAGCCTAAGGCCAACGTGCATGCAAGAGCTTGATCGTGGGCAATAATTGCGCAATAAGGTGCTCGGAGGTTATGCTCGGCTCTCTTGAAAATACAATTAAAAAGTGTGTGATTAGAAGCGCAACGCTTTATTAGAACACTCTCGGAGAGTTAGATGGATCTGCCAGCCTTAGTCATACTGTGTTACCTCGTCTTCTTTGTAATCGTCGGCATTTATATCAGCAGCGGCAACCGCAGTTCCGCCGACTGGGCTATAGGGGGTGGGACCCTTGGCGTGGGCATGCTAGCGGCAGGAATCGCGGGCACACGTATCGGAGGCGCTGGCACCTACGGCGTGGCGGGTGATGTGATAAGCGAGGGCATCGGTCACTTGTGGTACGGCGTTAATTCCTTTGCGGCGCTTTTTTTGGTGGGTCTTTTCTTCGCTATTCCCTATCGGCGGCTGCGTCTCTCGAGCGTGGGTGAGGTATTCGACTTTCGGTTTGGATCGCAGCGCTGCCAGTCACTCTCCAGCCTCTGCGTGCAGGCAGAATATCTCGTCATCAATATTATCGAGCCCTACGTTATTGCCACCATTGTCAGTGGTGTGACCGGTTGGCCGTTCTGGGTTGGTATTCTTATCGGCGGTTTCGTTATCGTTCTGTTTACAATAACGGGCGGACTGAAGGGCACGGCAGTAACGAATATCGTGCACTGCATTGTGATCATCGTAGGTCTCGGTGCGGTAGGACTTATCGCTATGCAGAATCTTGGCGGGTGGACGGCCGTTATTGCTGAATCGAAGGTCATGCTCGCAGCCTCGGGCAAAGATGTACCGTCTTGGTGGAGTTTTACCGGTATCGGATGGGCTACGATTATCGCACTGTTTATTTCTGCCACGATTCATACGCCGGCCGCCTCGGTATACGCAAACTATGCGAGTTCGGCGGCAAAGCAAGAATATCTGATTCCCGGATTCTTTTGGGCGGGCGTTATCGCAGCCATTATGCCTGTCGTTGCGGGCGGTATCGGTATTCTGACGATGGTGAAATACGGTGCCGAGAGTGGTCTCTCTGGGTACCTAAATATTGCTCAGCTCGCCATAGATACTGGGCCTTTGCTGGGCGGTATTGCGTTGGCGGCGGTGCTTGCAGCGGTCATCTCATCAGGTGCGCCGATATTGCTTGCGAGTGCAACGATGCTTGTTAGCGACTGGATTCCTGCGTCGAAAGGATGGTCTAGCGATACGAAACTAAGGGCTTATAAAATCACAACGGCACTCTATGGTTCTCTCGCTGCGTTTCTCGCTTGGTCTCTGAACTTCGGTTCTGTGTTGCAGTTCTTGCTTTTAGGATTCGCAATGGTTGTGCCACCTGCGATTGCAGTAGGTTACGTTTTCTATTGGAAACGCACGACGGAGTTAGCGGTTTTCTGGGGAATACTCACAGGCTTCGTCGGCGGCGCATTAATGTGGTTGCTCAATCGAAATTTTGCCGGGAGCGAGAATGCAGACGTCGGTGGCTTTCCACAGTACTGGTACGAACTCTGTCAATTTCTTGGTGAATGGCGCGATCCGTCATTCCTGACGTTGCTTCTGCCTTTGGTGGTGATTCCTGTTGTGACGATCCTGTTTCCTGATCAGAAGGAGGATACTGATCGAGCCGACGCGTTCTACGCAAAACTTGGCCGTTTTCAGCGCAATTTCGACTGGGCCTAACGCCCAGTCGAAGCGGTTTTGACCTTAGGCACGCGCCTGAATCACGAAAGGACCAGGCGTTTTGTAGCTTTCCTCAAGCAGTCGGCAGAGGTCCTCAGCATCTTTGGCATGTGCGCCTGGGACTCCGAAACCTTTGGCCATCGCAACCCAGTCTAGTTCCGGATTGCCTATATCAAATAGACTTGCTGCAATTTCTCCCACCTCTGTGACGCCGAGACGACCGTACTCAACATTGAGTATATTGTAGGTGTGATTGGCGAAAATTAGCGTAGTTACATTGAGGTTCTCGCGTGCCTGCGTCCAGAAAGACTGATTCGTATACGCAGCACCACCATCGCCGAGCATGGCTAGCACTGGTCGATCGGGGCAGGCGAGTGCGGCGCCCGTTGCCACGGGTCCACCTTGCCCAATAGCGCCACCAGTAAGACTAAGCCAGCTATTGGGCTCAGAGTTTTGGCAGAACGCGTGCGCGGCATTGCCTCCGCCTGAGTCTGTGGCAACAATCAGCCCGGGGGGCATAGTTGCCGCAACTGCCTGAATAATTGTTTTCGTCTCGAGATCTCCGGTTGGGCGCGGTATTTCGCGACGCTCATAAGTTTTGACTGATTCATTCTCAGCGCCAAGACGCTCAGCGAGACGAGCAAGCGCGTCTACGGCATCCTCTTCCTTCTGGGTTAGCCTGCTCACATGGCAGCCTTTCGGGATGAGTTGGCCAGGAATGCCGCGATAGGCGAAGAAACTCGCTGGTGGCTCTCCACCTACCAGCACGAGGTGATCAATTCCGGCCAGCGTTTGTAACACCTGCTCAGGGAAATAAGGAAGGCGCTCAACTTCGGGGTTACCGGGACCGCCATCTACGCGAGCAGGGAACGTGCCGGTGAAGAGCCTGCAGCCGGTTTTAACAGAAATTTTACTCGCATAAGCAAGCGCCTCCGGGCTAACACCATGGTGTTCGAGGAGCAGGGCTACTTTGCCTCCTGTACCGATCGTAGAAGCAACCGCGTCAATAGCACCGCTGCTGACTTTGCTACGCTGAGGTAATGCATTTGGCGCAACCGGTCCTTTGCTTTCACCCCACGCTGCATCTGCGCCCATAATGAGTGTCGCAATTTGTCCCTGCGACCCAGGGGTTTGGCGAAGGGTTGCAGTAAATGCGTCGGCGCCATCTTGGGCGAGCGTCGTCTCTGTGCTCTCCGACTTTATCCAAGCCGAGTAATTACGCGCTAGCGTATCGATGTTGGAAGTGAGCGGGGCGTCAAATCCGACGTGGAAATTCGGATGATTACCAACGATATTAATCATCGGTGAATTCGCGCGGCGAGCGTTGTGTAAGTTTGCGATTCCATTGGCGAGTCCAGGACCCAAATGGAGCAAGGTCGCTGCAGGTTTGCCGGTCATTCTTGCATAGCCATCAGCGGCGCCAGTACACACGCCTTCGAAAAGCGCGAGTACAGATTTCATCTTTGGTACGCGATCTAATGCTTGGACGAGATGCATCTCTGAGGTGCCTGGGTTCGCTATACATAGTTCAACACCGCATTCGGCAAGGGTTTCAATCAAGGCGGTGGCGCCATTCATTGCGGCATTATTTTGGTCTTCAGACATGTAAACTCTCTCTTGCTTTTGATGTGTTTAGTTCTCTCGCACACAGCTGTTTATCGGCATGCTCTTCTGCACAATCATACCAGTTAAAGGTGTCGGTGGAAGAGCGGTCTCATTAAGTCATGTTGAGTCGACAGATGCTCTTTTATGAGGCGAGTGAACCCGCTAGACTACAGTCCGGTGAGCAGGCAACAATGTTGGCGGGGTAAAGACAGTATTATGCAGTCAGAAATGATGAACTTGTTTGCGGTCCCTGTTGTGCGATCTGCGATTAATCGGAATTTCACTAGCGATGAAATGCGCTTTTTTCAAGAAGAGCTGCGCGACCCCATTAATGCGATTTCCAATTTTTCTTCGCGCAACAAAAGTGTGCTCAATGCCCCTGCGATGACTTCACTAAGAGAATTCATTCAGAGTTGCCTTGATAACTATTTGGCAACTGTTTTTAGTCCCGCGAACAACGTTAAGTTGAAAGTGACGCAGTCTTGGCTAACGCTCTCGCGCAAAGGTGAGTCGCATCATTCGCACGTTCATCCCAATAGTGTCGTGAGTGGTGTTCTTTATATTAATTTAGCTAAAGATGACGGCATCAATTTTTATCGGAATCAAGACTCGATTTGGTATGAATTATTGAGAGGGCAAGAGACCTACCATAATGCCTATCGGTATTTTATTGGTGCCAAGGTTGGCGATGTTTTGCTTTTTCCTTCCAATCAGAGTCATGGAGTAAGAGAAGTTGTAGAAGATGTTGAACGAGTGAGTCTTTCTTTCAATACTTTTTTTGATGGTGAACTCGGATGCGAAGAATTTGCCAATTCGCTGAAAATTTCTGTTGGCTAGTTTGCAATTAACAATCAGAACTCGGAGCGTTGGTGGTGGTAGAGATTTATAAGCGTTGCTTCCCCTTGATCGGCTTTTTGCGGCATCTCGCAAGACTGCAATGCGCTCAGCTCCTGATTCTTCTTGCCGTGATGGTTCACTCGTCACATCTGGTATCTGGTGCTGAAAACGGTGCGCACGAAGATCCTTCGAAATTAGAGTTCTATCTCATTACAGTGGATGGGGGTAATAACGTTTGGGATAACTTTGGACACAGTGCGCTTCGGGTTGTCGACGGGCTAGCTGGAACAGATACGATCTACAACTGGGGGGTTTTTGAGGTTCGCGAAGGTCCAGTCGCCTTTGCCTATGACTTCTTTATTGATGAGTTAGATTACCGGCTTGCGACCCAGAGCACGCGGCGAGAGATCGATAATTATCGAGCGCAGAAGAGGACGGTTTGGCAAGACGAACTCCGACTAAGTGCTGCGCAGAAGCAGCGGCTACTGGCGAGATTGAACTGGAATCGAGCGCCTGAAAATTTGTATTACGACTACGATTACTTCTTCGATAACTGTACAACACGCATTCGAGATTATTTGGACGAAGCGCTTGATGGCGCGATTTCAGCGCATGTTGCGACGATGGCGGGAGCGACATTTAGAGATCAGGTGAGAATTCACTATGCCTCTTTGCAGCCGATTAGCTTTTCTCTCGATGTCATTATGAACAGCAATCTTGATCGTGAGATGAGTGGATGGGAGTCTTTGTTTCTGCCACTTAATTTGCAAGCCAGCCTCGCGCAACTGAAAGGGGTTAATCGGCAAGAAGGTAGGGAAGCGTCGTTTTTCGGTAAGCGTGAGATGCTGCTGAATTACGAGGCGCCTGCACCGCAGCGAGATTTTTATCGGACAGCCTCGCTCATTGCGCTATGCCTTACGCTCTATTTTCTGTTTATGCTCAAGCGGATTCGGCGCTCCTACTTTGCGACGCATTCGCAGCTGGGATTTAGAGCAGCGGGGGTGAATTTTAGACTCTTCGGTGGGCTGAATGTCGTCTTGTTTGGTGTCAGCGGTATTTATGGCTTTCTGATGCTCGGTAGCTGGTTTTTTTCAGGTCATGAAGATCTTCATCATAACGTTAACCTTCTACTCTTCTGGCCGACGGACCTCCTCGGTGCGGTGATCGCCCTACGTTGGCTTTTTCTGGCGCAGCCGTGGTCTCTGACTAACAACAATAAACCCTTTATGGTTTATTACTTTTTTGCGAAATTTAGCGCCGTGATTTTCTACAGCGTTGCCACAGCGTTTGGTTTTTTTGAGCAAGACACGCTGCAGATCGCCTTGTTTATCGTGCCATGGCTGCTCTTGCTAGGTTTGTTAGGTTGGCTTGTTGGGTTTGATGCGTCCAGAAATAGTGACTCAATTTTATAGGAGTGGAAAGATGCATTGGTCCGAACGCGCATCGATGAGAATTTGGAGAGTATAAATTGAGTAAAAATCGAGTGGACGCCGCTGCACGAAGCGAGAAATTGGAAGCTATGGCCTCGAAGGTTGCCGAATCTGCAGCCCAATTACAGCAAATCCAGGACGCTTCGCCGCAGGAAACTCGCGCGGCACGCGCAGAGAGGGGGAATCCTTTTGCACCACCTGCGCTTGGGGGAGTTGAGGTAATAAAATCGATCGTTGTGCACGACGCTGGGGAGACGCGAGTTCGTCGTTACTATCCAAGCGGCTGCTCTTTTGATTTTTCTAAACCGGTTCTCGCTGGTTCTCATCGCCCTGCGCTACTTTACTTCCACGGTGGCGGGTATGTACTGGGTGATGTCGCACAGTATGACACGTTAGCGCAACAACTCGCGGAGCGAGCAAGCTGCATCGTTATTTCGGTGGACTACCGACTCGCACCCGAAGCAAAGTCTAAACAGATTTTTGCCGAAGCCTTTTCTGTTTATCGCTGGCTATGTGCCAATGGCGAGGCTTGGGGTGTCGATACGTCGAAAATCGCTGTGGGCGGGGATAGCGCTGGTGGCAATCTCTCTATTGCGGTCGGGCTTAGCTGTAAGGCGTCTCAGTTCCCGCAGCCCTGTTTCCAGTTACTTCTTTACCCAGTAACGGATTACACCATGAGTTTTCCGTCGATAGCTGAATTCAGTTCAGGCTATTTTTTGACCAAAGCAGGGATGGAGTGGTTTCGAACCCACTTCCTCGAAGACGCTAGTCGAGCGACTGATCCCATCGTGTCTCCGCATTTTGCCGATGTCACGGGCTTAGCACCTGCGTTTGTCATAACGGCGGGATTTGACCCGCTGCGCGATGAGGGTGTGGCGTTTGCGCGCAAGCTCTCCGCGGCGGGCGTAGCAGTGAGGCATGTTTGCTACACCGATATGATCCATGCATTCATCTCCTTCGCCGGAGGCATCGATGCAGGGATGGAAGCGATCGAAGAATCTGCTTTGGAGCTTCGCAACGCTTTTGCCTTAGTCTCATCGTAACCCGAAAAATATCGGTGCGAAGGCGTAAGTTCCTAAGCTAAGCAAGGCGATTGATAGTGCTGCGAGCCCGCGAGTGGCGTACAGAGGCAAAACGGGGCGACCAGCACGTTGATGTCTTATGTAGATTTCGACCCCTATCAAGTAAGGCACGAAGAACGCGAAATCTTGAAAGTAGTCGAATGGACCACTGAAATTTTCACCAATCCCCATGTCGCCCATTGTGGCGAACCAAATACCGTACTGTATCCGATAGAGCCATGACCCCATCGCTAGGACGAAAACTCGCAGTGCCCATTCTCTGTGTGTCACAAAGTTACGAGCGCGGGCAAAGCGGATGGTCTGAGTGCAGCAAACAAGTACGCACAACCCATAGAGAGTAAAAGCTACGTCCATCACCGGACCACCAATGGTGCGGTTAATTGCGATAAACCCTAGTCCTCCGATTGCAGTGAGAATAGCCGAGAGAAAAAATAGGTAGCCGGATACGCGGTGCAGAGCGGGGAAGCGCTGACGGAGTGGTGTAAAAAGTTGCAGCGGGGCAAGAAAGGTGATCGTCGCGCCTGCAAGCATGTGCGTGAATATCGCCGTGTTGGGTAACACAGCGCCAGCAGTATAGAGGTGAGTTTCCGCGCTCAAGTCTTGGGTGAACCCGCGCATGCTAAAGTCGAGAGCGTAATAAACAAAAAGTAGGGCGAAAACACCCATTGTGAAAAGAAGGGTTCGCTTTATGCGGAGATCTAAGGAGTTATTTGCGATCGCCATAGCTGTGAGCGCCTCATCGGATTATTAATCTTATCGCCGTGAGGTTTATTCAAGCAGCAAAAAGCCGACAAGGGAACCCATTCTATCATCGGGTGCCTTTGTCGGCTTGAGGGTCGGCTTAAGGGCC
>Ga0222714_10001070_pt1 | contig 30992 bp, 44 predicted proteins | sample C33_3DmetaG_FD_165048 | JGI IMG/M metagenome (GOLD analysis project Ga0222714, IMG submission 165048) | Estuarine water microbial communities from San Francisco Bay, California, United States - C33_3D | ecosystem: Environmental > Aquatic > Marine > Unclassified | place: USA: California... | reverse complement strand
ATGACTTGGATACGGTGTGTGGCCGTCTTTACAACTACGGCAAAGAAATTATCTCAGGCACAAAACAGGATGAACGGTTTGGGTTCTGGTGGTGGGAAGCAAAAGCGGACTGCGAGATTCATGACCGAGATGCTTGGGCGCAAGCCAATCCAAACTTGGCTGAGGGTTTGCTTGACATGGATGACATGGAAGTGTCGATGATGCAAACTGCCGAAGTCGCGTTCCGTCGGTATCGCCTGAATCAGTGGGTTCGCACAGATGGTGAATCGTGGTTGCCGAAGGGTGCGTGGGAATTGTGTCGTAGCGATGATGAACTTGATCCGAACATTCCTGTGTTCGTCGGCATTGACATGGCGTTGAAGCATGACTCGATTGCGGTCGTGGTTGCGCAACCGCAAGAGTCTGGTCGGATTGTTGTTCGGGCAAAGATTTGGCATCCTGATGGCGGTGTGATGGATGTGGCCGCAGTCGAGCAACACATCCGTGATCTTGGTCGCGAGTACACGGTGCAAGAGTTCGCCTATGACCCAGCGTTCTTTCAGCGTTCAGCAGAAGCGATGTCCGATGAAGGGTTCACAATGGTTGAGTTCAGCCAGTCGACTGCGCGTATGGTGCCGGCTTGTGGAACTTTGTACGAGTTCATCGTGAACGGTCGGCTCTCACACAACGGTGATCCAGTATTCACCGATCAAGTGTTGTCGGCGGCGCAACGCTCGACCGATATGGGTTGGCGTTTGTCTAAAGGTAAATCGAAACGCAAGATTGACGCTGCGATAGCATTGGCGATGGCTGTGGATCGTGCAACGAGACGAGTCGAGAGTGTTCAGCAACCAGGGTTTTTCGTAGTGTGAGGAGAGAGATGATTATTTTATTATTGGAACTGGTGGCAATTTTGTTGATTGCGGTCGGCGTATTTTACATTGCTCTACCGCTTGGGCTAATCTTTATGGGCGTATCTCTGTTGGCCTTCACGTTGGCTTTCGAGCGGTCAAAGAAAGCGGCTAAAAACTAATGTTGTCAAGACTGTTCAACCCAAGAGAGGAAGAGAGAGCGATCTCATTCCAATCTTTGTTCGCGGCAGGTGACGCATTCCAATTCACAACGAACGCCGGCACAGTTGTCACACAAGAAGATTCACTCAAAATCGGAACCGTGTATGCGTGTGTCCGACTGATCGCTGACTCTATCTCAACTCTGCCAGTCGACACATACATTCGTGTCGATGGTGATCGCCGTCCTTACCGACCACGACCAGAATGGGTTGACATGCCCGAAATCGGTGTGTCACGCACCGACCACTTCCAACAGGTACTTGTCTCGATGCTGTTGAACGGCAACTCGTTCACTCGCATTATTCGCGACGATCAAGGTGTCGCTGGTTTGTCGGTTTTGAATCCGTTGAAAGTTGAAGTGAAACGCGATGAGTCACGTCGCATCATCTACGTCTACGACAACCAGTATGTCATCGAGCATGATGACATGATTCATCTGTCCGAGTTGCGTTTGCCTGGTGATCTTCGTGGCCGTTCACGCATTGAACTAATCAAAGAGAACCTTGGATTGTCGAAGGCATTGGAAGAGTTCGCTGCGAGGTTCTTCGGTCAAGGTTCGCACACTTCTGGCATCATCGAGTTCCCAGGCAACCTGACCCGTGAACAAGCCAAGTCGCTTGTTGACGGATTCGAAGAAGGTCACAAAGGTTTGCGTCGTTCACATCGTCCAGGCATCCTGTTCGGCGGCGCAAAGTACACGACAACTTCGGTCGCACCAGACGACTCACAGTTCCTACAATCACGACAGTTCGCAGTCGAAGAAATCCTTCGTGCGTTCCGTGTACCACCATCGATGGCTGGTGTGATCCAGTCAGGTGCGCAAGCTTACGCTTCGGTTGAAATGAACGGCATCCACTTCGTAATGCACACACTCCGACCATACGTCACCAAGATCGAAGACGGATACTCCAACAAACTTCTCACCAATGGTGCGTTCATGAAGTTCAACCTTGATGGTTTGATGCGCGGCGACTTCGGTTCACGAGTCGCAGGATACTCATCAGGACTACAAGCAGGCTGGTTGTCAATCAACGATGTTCGCCGATTCGAGGATTTGCGTCCGGCTGAAGGTGGCGATGCTTATCGTGTACCTCTCGCGAACGTCGATCTTGCCGCTGCTGGACTCACCGAACTTGACCGCAAAACATTGATGGCTCAACGCCTCATCAACGCAGGTTTCGAACCAGCATCAGTATTGAAAGCACTTGACATCGAGCCGATCGTTCACACAGGCGTCGCACCAGTTCTCTTGCAACAGGTTGCTGAACCGACACCGACCTATGACGTGAATCAGCGTGACGTGAATGTGACGATGCCTGAAGTGGTTGTGAATGTTCCACCAGCGAACGTAAACGTGGCCGCACCTGTCATCAATGTTCCTGAAACTGTGGTGCGTGTGAACGTGCCGGAGAACAAGCCGACTGTCCGCACAGTTGAACGTGACACCGAAGGTAGAATCTTGACTATCACCGAAAGGGTTGAAGAGTAATGGCTACAGGTTTATCTGCTTATCTTTGCAACTCGTTTCTTGACGCGCTCGGTAACGCGACTGCGTATTCGGTGTCAACTGTGTACATCAAACTTCATGTCGGTGATCCAGGTGCAGCAGGCACTTCGAATGCTGCGACCGAAACGACACGCAAATCTGTTTCGTTTGGTGCTGCGTCAAATGGTGCGATCACATCGGATGCCGATATCAGTTGGACGAATATCGCAGGTTCGCAAGACGCAACACACTTCACCGCTTGGGACAATATAAGTGCAGGCAACTTCTTGTTCTCAGGCACGATCACAGGCAACGCCTATACAGCAGGCGATACATACACAATTTCATCTGGCAATCTGTCTGCTTCGCTAACTGTCGCTAGTTAGTAGGCCGCGATGGCGGTCAAAAGATTCCTGCTCGACACGAGCGAACTTAACGACGCCACCTACGGGTTGGATGGCGGTCTTGCATTCCTTCTCGATTCCAGCACACTTGATGGCACAAGAGTTCTTGATGGTGCAGAGTTCTTAACCACAGCCACAGGTTCAGCGTCGCTTGGTGGAATGTCGGCGTCAGCGATAGCGACCGTTGCACATTCGGTTACTGCTTCAGCGTCGCTTGATGGTTTGTCGAGTACCGCGACCGCGACAGTTGTTTTACCTGCGACGGCGTCTGCCGATCTTGGTGGTCTTGTTTCTTCGGCGACCGCAACAGTTGTCCTACCGGCAACAGCATCCGCTGACCTTGGCGGTCTTGCTTCTTCGGCCACTGCCACAGTTGCACTACCAGCAACCGCATCGGCTACCCTCGGCGGTCTTGCCGCTTCGGCTATCACAGCAGTCGAACAGAACGCCATCGCAACAGCAAGCCTCGGCGGTCTAGTCGCAACAGTTGATTCGATACCAACACCACCAGAACCTGAGCCAACACCGGCACCGTCTGGTGGTCGCAGAGTTTATTCAACGACGCCACGCAAAAAGATTGAACCCGTCATCGAGCCAATCGTCGAGATACCTGTCATCCAACCGAAACGACGCTATGCGGTATCTTTGACGAGTCTTGGTGGCATGACATCGCAATCAACATCCACGATCACATTCAGCATTCTTGACGACGACGCTGAAGTATTATTGTTGATGCCATGAGTATCTTTGCTGCTAAATACACTTTGAATGCTGGTACTGCAACCAAGATTGTGCCTGCTCAGGTAATGGCGCAGCAGATCATTGTTCATAACCATGATCATGGTGGCAATGATTCTATATATATCGGCGATTCATCATTGGGAACTGCATTGAACGGATTGCATGTCCCTGACACCGAAACTTTGAAGCTTGTTTTGTATCCAGGCGATGAATTGTTTGCGATAGCAAGTTCGGCAACACCGCAAGTTCATGTGTTCGTGTCAAGATTCTAATGCCTTACTTCATTACCGACAAATCACCAGATTGTTCTGGGTGGGCAACCATTAAAGAAGATGGTGAAGTGATCGGTTGTCACTCGACGAAACAGGATGCAATCGATCAGATGGTTGCGGTGTCTATCGCCGAGGATATGGAACCTGGTGGTGAACGTGCGTTGCCTGATAATTATCGGCCTGCGTTGTCGGCTGATGTTCCTGAAGGTCGCGCTTGCGGGAACTGTGCGTTCTACGATGATGACAATGTGATCGCAGATGGCGACAATCTCAAAGCATGGTGCGAGAAGTGGGATGAGTATGTTGACGGCGGATTCTATTGCAACGCATGGCAACCGCACGAAGAAGAAATGGAAGAGGAAGAGGAGGAAGAAGAAGAAGAACAAGAATCGGTGCGTCAAGTATCTCTCGAAGTTCCTGTCTACATTCGCACCGCAGCCCGAAAAGGATTGGACTACTACGGTCAAGGTCTCGCGGGTGAAGGGCTGGTCGATAGAACCGTTCGTGAGGCACGAGACATGGCGCGAGGCGACATCACCGAAGACAAAGTTGTGCGAGCGAACGCATGGGCGCAACGACACGCCGTAGACCTACAAGCACCAAAGAACTCGGACTCGACCAACGATCAGTTCCCTGGTGCGGGTGCGGTCGCACATTATTTGTGGGGCATCAACCCGTTGAACCCTCAGCCGGCACGAGATTGGTTCGCAAGAAAATCTGATGCGATACAGGCCGAGCGTGGACTGTTCTCGTTTCATCGCAAGAAGGATGAATACTTTGCTAACATTCCAACCATGGAATCCATGCCTGTAGAGACACGCCGCATTCACATCAACGATTTTGAATTGCGTCAAGGTCCTACTGGTGACGGAATGTCTTTCACAGGTTATGCGGCGGTGTTCAATTCTGACTCTGAACCGTTGCCGTTCATCGAGCGAATCGCACCAGGTGCATTTAAGAAATCTTTGAAGGGTCGCAACACAATCAAGATGTACATGAATCATGACTCGTCAATGCTTCTTGCTTCGACACGATCGAAGACTTTGCGTCTTGAAGAAGATTCAAAAGGTTTGTTGGTGAACGCCGATCTACCTGATACGACGGTCGGTCGTGACTTGTCGGTGTTGATGAAGCGCGGCGATGTTGACTCGATGTCATTCGGGTTCTCTGTTCCATCCGGTGGCGACAAATGGTCAGATGACGGCATGACTCGCGAACTGCGTCAGGTACGTTTGCATGAGGTTTCGGTTGTGACAGGGTTCCCTGCTTACACGGCCACTTCGGCTTCTGTCCGATCTCTTGACATCCTTGCCGAGCGCACAGGTGTTGACGCAGACAAACTCGCTGAAGCGATCACGGTCCTTGAGGCTGGTGGCACTTTGTCGGATGAGTCGGCTGATCTGTTGTCGAGCGCGGTCAGCAAACTTCGAGCCGAACCAGCCAAGGTTCCTTCGTCGGTGAATCTGTTGGCGAAACATCTTGAACTGTTGAAAACTTTCTAGTTTCTCATATACACTCGGTCTGTCGGTAAGCGTCCCGCTACGACTAGAGATTGGTCAGCGACCCGCGCCATCGGAATAAACAATCCTGCGCATCCACATATCAACCAATCATGGAGAAATCATGAAACAATTCATTGAACAACAAATGGCTCAACGCGCTACAGCGTGGGAAGCCGCAAAGAAGATTCTTGATGTTGCAGCCGCTGAGAAGCGTGACCTGACAGCAGAAGAAACACAGTCATACGAGCGCATCACCAAAGAACTTGAGGATCGCCAAGCAACAATCGAGAAGCTCCGCGCCGATGAGGCCCGTGAACTTCGTCTTGAAGCAGCAACTCGTGACATCGCAGACCAGGTTCGTCCAGTCGCTGATGCACCACGCGGTGTTCGTTCGGATGCAGAAGTTATCCGCTCGATGGCAAAAGGCGAACTTCGTTCGTACTCGTTTGAAAAGCGTGATGTTGTAAAGACATCAACTGGTTCACCAGTTCCAACATCTTTCTACGATCAGGTCATCATGCTTGCTCGTCACGTTGGTCCGATGCTCCAGACATCAACTGTATTGAACACTGCATCGGGTGAGAATCTTCAGATTCCATCACTTGCTCAGTATTCAACGGCAGCAATCACAGGTGAAGGTACAGCAATCGCTGAGAGCGATCCTGTATTTAATCAGTTCGTCACTCTTGGTGCGTACAAGTATTCGTTCCTTGTTCAACTCTCAACAGAGTTGATCGAAGACAGCGGTGTCGACATCTTGTCATTCTTGGCAGATCAAGTCGGCAACGAACTTGGCTACCGTGTCAACGCAGCGTTGACAACTGGTTCAGGCACAAACCAACCAAAAGGTATCGTCGTGGCTTCATCGCTCGGCGTCACCGGCGGAACGGGTGTGTCGGGTGCGTTCACAGCAGACAACTTGATCAGCCTGGTCTACTCGGTAGACACAGCAGGTCGTCGTCTTGCAGGTTCGGGCTTCCAGATGAACTCGTCTTCAATCGCGAAGATGCGTTCGTTGAAGGACACCGCAGGCAACTACGTCTTCTCACCAGCATTGAATGCTGATGCACAAGACTTGCTCCTTGGATATCCGGTATACGAGAACCCAGCAATCGTTGACACAGCAGTTAGCGCGAAGTCGGTAATCTTTGGACACCTTCCTTCGTACTATGTTCGTCAAGTTGGCGGCATCAAGTTGGATCGAAGCGATGACTTCGCATTCAGCTCAGGCCTTGTTACCTTCCGCGCAACAATGCGTGTTGATGGCAACTTGCCACAAACATCACATGTCAAACACTTCATCGGTAATGCTGCTTAATTAGAGCAACCGATAAACAGACATGACAGTCCGCAAGGACTGTGACTAGGATTAAGTCCACGGCCATTTCGTGCAGGGTTGGCCGTGGACTTTCCATTTCTGCACTATTCTTAGGAGGATCATGTGGCAAACCGTAATAGTCAAAGGCATACCGGTGGAGATGCCAGGGTATTTAGCGGAGCGTTTGCTCCGAGCGGGCGTAGCGCACTCGTTGGAAGTGTCCGACCTACCAATCCCGACAGACTCAGAGTCCTCTGGTACAGCAATGCTCCATGGGCTTCCACAGGATACGGACAGCAAACCGCGCAAGTCATCCAAAGGCTCGCGAAAGAAGACCACCAAGTAGCAGTCCACGCGATGTACGGCCTGTCAGGCGCGACATCAACTTGGAATGGTTTCAAAATCTATCCGCAAGGACTCGCAACATACAGCGACGATGTCGTTGTCGCGCACACCATGGAGTGGGCAAATCAGGATCTGTCGACACCTACGTTGTTGATGACTTTGTTTGATGTGTGGGTGTTGAAATCTGAATCATTGAAAACTTTGAAGAACATCGCATCGTGGGTTCCTATTGATCATCAGCCGACACCGCCAGATGTGTTGAGATGGTGTGAGCGTGACAATGTGCGTCCGATAGCGATGTCCAAGTTTGGTTCACGAATGTTGGAGACGGCAGGTGTCGAACACTTGTATGTTCCTCACGCAATCGAGCCTGTGTTTCAGCCGACCGATTCTGTGATGCTTGCCAACGGTCGCAAGATGACTGGTCGAGAGTTCATGGGTTGGGAAGAGGACAGGTTCGTGGTGTCTATGGTTGCGACGAATAAAGGTTCGCAGCCTGCTCGTAAGGCTTGGGCCGAGAACATTCTTGCGTTCTCTATCTTCGCCAAGGATCATCCTGATGCTGTGTTGTATTTGTACACGGAGCCTGATGGTGCGATGTCTGGGATTAGTTTGCCGACATTGTTGGATGCGGTCGGTGTGTCGAAGGATAAATACAAGGTTGTTGACCAGTATGCGTATCGTCATTCGTTGCCTCAGAATGTGATGGCTGCGATGTACACGGCGTCCGATGTTCTTCTTGCCTGCTCGATGGGTGAAGGATTCGGCATTCCAGTCATTGAGGCACAGGCCTGTGGGACGCGGGTGATTGTTTCTAACTTTACGGCGCAACCTGAACTGGTCGGTGACGGCTGGACGGTTGATGGTCAGCCGTGGTGGGATGCGGCGCAGGCTTCATGGTTCTTCACACCGAACGTGCCTGACATCGTCAATGCCTTGAAGATGGCCTATAACGCGCCTAGAAGCCGTTCTCAGGACGCGATCACCCATGCCCTAGGGTATGGAGCCGACAAGGTTTTTGAGCAGTTTTGGAAGCCTGCAATGAAGGAGCTGTCTGCATGGTGCCGGTCATAGTCATACCCGTACTCAACCGATATGACCTACTTGAACGATGTATCAGAACAATCGATTATGCGGTTGAACATCTGATCATCATCGACAACGGCGGAATGATCGAGAAGGATTGTTTGTCGTTGCCGAAGAACTCAAACATCAAGAACCGATATGTCTTGGATATGCCGAGCAATCTCGGTGTGGCGACATCTTGGAATCTTGGTATCAAGATGACACCGTTCGCATCGGGTTGGATTCTTCTAAACTCGGACGCATTCTTCGAGCGCGGCGAACTTCAAAAGTTCTACCGTGAATGCCACACAGACGAGATTCATTTAGCAGGTCAACCAGGTTGGTGCTGTGCGTGGATCGGCTCACAAGTAGTCAAAGATGTCGGCTTATTTTGTGAAGCATTCCATCCGGCATATTTCGAAGACAACGACTATGAGCGTCGCGCATTGCGCATGGGTAAACAGATAACCAAATCACAGGCGATCGTCTATCACGACAACTCATCCACATTGCAATCCGACCCGACATTCATCGCCAAGAACCAGGCAACCTTCGAATCGAACCTTGAGTTGTTCAAGTTGCGCAATGTGCGTCTTGATGCTGGTGAATGGGATTTGCAACGGCGCATTGATTTGAGTTGGGATTGATGGCCAGATACCACGATTATCTTTCGCCGACCAGCGCAGACTTTGACGCAATGTATCAAGCCGAACAAGAAGAAGACTTCGATGCGTGGTATCAGTCGGATCTGCGACCTATCAGCTATCGGCTTCTGTCCACGGTGATGTCGGCGTTCTCGTTCACTTCGATACTGGATATCGGTTGTGGTAAAGGTGCGCAAACACATCTGATGGCGTTGCGTGGCAGAAGGATTGTCGCCTATGACATTTCGGAGATGGCGATCCGTAAAGCGAAAGCGTCATATCCGAACATTGATTTCCGTGTCGGTGACGGTCTGACCGCAGCGAAGTCAGGTGGGTACGATTGCGCGGTCATGTCACAAACCTTGTATGTGCAACCTGACTGGCGTGAAGTTATCGCCGAAGCAGCCAAAAGATGCAACTGGTTGATCGTTCACGAATATGTCCCGATAGAAACCGAATGGCATGTGCCGGACGTATTCGATTTGATACGCGAGTTCAACAAACATTGCACCATCGACACAAAGATTGTGATGAACGACAACCGTGTTCTATTGATTGGGCAGTCACGACGATGAGAATCTTTGACTGCATCCTGTTCAACCAAGAACACGACATGCTCGAATGTCGCCTCTCTGAACTCGGCGATGTCGTAGACAAGATGATCATTGTCGAATCGTCAACAACTTTTATGGGCCAACCCAAACCACACGGCATTGACCTTGACAGGTTCTACAAGTGGCGCGACAAAATCCACTACGAAACATTCGAACCGAACCCGCACCAGTTAGGTTGGGCGGCTGAACACGCACAACGCAACCATCTGTTTGTCGCATTGCAAGAGTTCGCACCAGAAGCCGACGACATCGTGACCGTTGCCGACTGTGACGAGATCTGGAACCCAGCCGACATCGACATACTGAAAGAAGGTTGGCGTGTCTACCTAATGAAACGCCTAGTGATGTCCGCTTATTGGCGTCTATCGGATGAACACACTATGGTCGCAGGTCCTTACGGGCGACGCGCTGGTGGTGCGCAACATCTACGATCCAACCGTGAACGGCTACCTAATTTGCGGTCAGGTTGGCATGTGTCTTGGATGGGTGGACCTGAATGGGCCGCGAACAAGATGCGATCCTTCTCGCACCAAGAACTTATGGTCGATGACCCTGAAGGATTCATGGCTGAGAACTATCGGATCGGTCGCTCGATACGCGGCGAACAGTTGATTGAAGTACAGATGGATGATTCGTGGATTCCGTGGATCCGTGAAGGGAAGGCACCGTTGTCGTGGTATCGACGCCGGTAGCAATCATCTCACCATTCGAACAGAACTATTGGGATCGGTTCGGTGAAGGGTTCATTGCATCCATTGAGGCGTTGACAGTCAAGCCGCAGGAAGTGATTCTTGTGACTCGTGCCAGAGTTGATGTGCCGTCTTGGTGGAAGGTTGTGCCGTATTGGGATGATCGCATCTGGCCGTGTGTGAACGTGGGTGTGCGTGAAGCGTCAGCGGAATGGTGTACACATCTTCCAGTCGATGACACGATGGACCCGAACTTCTTTGATGGTCTTGTTCTGCAAGGTGACGCGGTGAATGTGCGTGGCAGATGGAACGGCGGACTGTGCTACGGCACACCTGACCAATACCACAATCTGTTGAACATGGGCAACAACGGTATGCCAGGGTTGGCAGTGATTCGTCGCAAGACTTGGTTGAAGATTCCTTACCGTTCACACAAGTATGTTGATTGGGTTCATTGGTGCGAGATGCGTTCACATAACGTTGAAGCGTCGTTTGATTCGCGTTGTGTGTGGACTTGGGTTCGGCACGATGATGCGTTGACAGCTCAACCTGACAGGCAGGCTGAACAGGATGTTGTCGAGTTCTGCCAGTTGTTGAAGTCTGGTCGTGTGATACCTGGTGAGGATTGGCCGCCGAAGTTGGCTGAATGATTCTGCCTGATCTGAAAGACCGTCACAAAGGTGAACAGATTTGGGTGTGTGGATCTGGTCCAAGTATGGGATGGGTGACACCACAATTCTTTGAAGGCAAAACTGTGGTCGCTATCAATGAGGTCGGGTATGTGTTCGGACTTGCCGATTTCTATGTGGCGACAAACTATTCGACACATCATCCAGTTGTCGCAAAGAATGTCGCCGACTATCCGCACATCATCGTTGTCTGTCCCGACATGAATCTTGAGGCATCAGACATGACTGCCACTCATGTCGGTGTCGGCAACAATGTGACGTTCCGTCCACACAAACCGTTCTGGAACCCTGAGGCTGGTTGGCCGACCGATCCTGATGTGCTGGTTTGTGGCGGCACTTCGGCACATATCGCGATGCACCTTGCCTGCTACATGGGTGCGTCACAAATCAACCTTGTCGGCGTTGACTTGGGATTGATAGATGGGCAAGAGAACTTCGCTGGATATCGCAAGTCGAATGGTGCGATGGATGGTTGGCGTCAGCAGTTCGGTGTGGTTGTCGGCAAGTTGCGTGAACTGTATGGAGTAAGATTCTTCCGACTGCAACCATCTCACGAATTGTTGATTGTTGAGTAGGATAGGAAGACCATGACCATCACTAACGGTTACGCCACACGCAACCAGATCAAGGCTGCTCTTCGTATCGGCACAGCCGACACACAAGACGACGAACTGATTGACAACTGTGCCGGTGCTGCTTCGCGACTAATTGACGGCTATGCAAACCGACAGTTCTGGGTTTACGGTTCGGCGACAACCAGAGTGTTCACGGCAGGCGACGAGTTTGTTTGCGAGATTGACGACATCTCATCAACTGCGATCACACTCAAAACCTCAACGAACGCAGACGGCAACTTCGATGTCACATGGACAGCATCCGACTATCAACTAGAACCAGTCAACGGAATCTTGGACGGACTGACCGTTGCATATACACGCATTCGTGCAGTCGGCGACTATCTGTTCCCGACATTGAACGCGAACTTCGGATCGGAAGCATTGGTGCAACTCACCGCTATCTACGGTTGGCCATCTGTACCTGAACCAATCACACAGGCTGTGATCATTCAGGCATCGAGAATCTTTAAGCGTTACGATTCACCGCTCGGCGTTGCCGGCTTCGGAGACTTGGGTGCGATACGAGTGACACGCGCACTCGACCCAGACGTCGCACAACTTGTCGAGCCATATCGCCGAATGCGGATGTTCGCATGAGCGCAACAGTCACCGAACTAAAGAACGGCATCAAGACTCGGCTTGAAACAATCACGAACCTTCGCGCCTACGCACAACAACCCGACCAAGTAAACCCGTCCATCGGCGGTATCGCATGGCCAACCTTGGAGTCAATCACCTATCACGGCGCGATGCGAGCAGGCTTAGTCACCCACGTCTTCACAGTGAGCGTGATCGTGGGTCGTGCAGCCGAACGCACAGCACAAAACCTGATGGACACCTACCTGTCTTATGACAATGGGATTCGTGCCGCAATCGAAGCCGACACAACCCTCGGCGGATACGCCAAAACATTGATCGTCGAAGAAGCATCCAACATCACAACCGTTGACGCGAATGACACAACCTATCTGACAGTCGATTTCCGTGTCGTGGTGTACGCTTAGACCTATGGCAAAATATCAGGTCGTCCAGGGCTTCACGGTTCTAGACAAACAATATCCAGCCACTATTGATGGCAACGAAGTTGACCATCTAGACTCTCTACTGGCATCGGGTCGCATTGTTCTGGTGGCAGAAAAATCAACTTCTATCGCCGACAAGGCAGGAGATAAAAAATCATGGCAAAGTTAGTTCTCACAAACTCAGTGGTCACACTTAATGGCACAGACATCTCAAACGATGTCGCTGCAATCACATTGTCCACATCAGCCGCAGAAGTACCAACAACATCATTCGGATCTGGTGGTGCAGTAACTCGCGTCGCAGGCTTGATTGACAACTCGGTGACACTTTCACTTCACAACGAATACTCGTCAGTCGAAGGCTTGATCTATCCACTCGTTGGCTCGACAGCCGTGACCATGGTTATCAAACCAGCCGGCACAGCCGCAGCAAGTACGGCCTCGCCACATTTCCAGTTCCAGGTTCTTGTAACGGAATGGTCGCCCGTAAACGGTGCGGTGGGCGAGCTAAACACAGCCGACGTAACGTGGCCGATCAGCGGAACAATCACCAAGACAACTGCATAATTCTTAACAAAACAATCAGGAGGTAAGAATGAAATTAGCAATGGAAATAACGCTCAACACGGGCGTCAAAGAAAAAGTCACTGCACACTTCGCGGACTTCATCGCCTTCGAAAGCGAAAAGAATCGTCCAATCACAAGTATGCAAAGCGATGTCAAATTGACTGACCTTGCATGGTTGTGTTGGCATTCGTTGAAGCGTCGCAACTTGGTCAAAGTCACATTTGAAGAATGGACCGAGACAGTTGAGATGTTGGAGGTCGCAACCGATGATTCGGTGATCGTCCCTTTGGAGAATCCTCAGCCCACTGGCTGATCGCATATCTTGCCTGCGAAACACATATCGCGCCAAGTTTGCTATTGCAAGAATCACCTAGAATGCTGTACACGATGGTCGGATATCTGCGCTGGAAGAACATCAAATCCAACCCACCACAGAGGATCAAATAATGGCATTCCCAGTACCGAAGAATCTCAAGTCGGCATTCCCTAATCAGCCAGGTGATCTAGGTTCAACTGTTGGTCGAGCTGGCGGAGTTGGCATCGCAGTAGAAGTCGAAGGTCTATATGACATGCTTCGTGGCTTCTCTAAAGCAAGCCCATTCTTCAACGAGATGGTTCGTAAAGTATCAACCGATTTGGCAGTTGACTTGTTGGCTGCGGTAAGAGTTGAGGCTGGAACTGTCAGTCGTTCGCGTCAAGCATTAGAAGTCACGCGAGGGTTGAAGGTAAGAAAAGATCGTGTGCCTTCAATCCGTTTACAACCAAACATGCACTTCAAATCTAAATCAAGGTCAAATCGTAAACGTGGTTTAGTACAAGGTCCAGGTCTGACACGCAAAGTGACGATGGGTGATGTGTTCTTCGGTGCAGAGTTCGGTGGCGGTGCCAGACCGACCACGAAACAATTCTTGAGACATCGAGGACAATCTGGCTACTTCTTCTGGCCGACTGTTCGCAAGAAAAAGAACGAGATTGCCAAAAGATACCTAGATGGCATTGAAGATGTGGTCAAAAAACTAGATATCGGCTGATACTTGCATTCGGCTCAGGATTCGCTATCCTGAACCTAGGAGGTTCTGCACAATGTTTGAAGTCGTCGGTTTCCCGTCCGTCAAATCCATCTACCCAAAAACCATCGCCACATCTTGGATGGACTTCGCAGCAATACTCGGCAACCATCAAGAACGTGAACAGAAGTCCGACGGCAAATTGTACTCACCAGTCACCTATCGCGAGTACACGACCCGTGGCAATCGCAATGTGTCACATGTCTGGGCATTGGTTGCCGACCTTGACGGTGAAGCATTCGAGCAGGCTGATCTCGGATCGTATATACACTTTGCGTACACAACCTGGTCACATCGCGACAATGACCCACACTGGCACGTTGTCGTTCCATTCGAACAAGCTGTGCCGGTACAGAATTGGGAAGAAGTCTGGCATGAGACACATGAGCGACTTCGTCTCAAAGGCGACCCAGCCACCAAAGATCCTGCCCGTATCTTCTATCTGCCACAACACGAAGCAGGTCAACCATTCCACACACATCATTCAGGTTGGCGATTCCTTGACCCGACCATCACAGATATCGCAGCACCGACACGCACATTCTCAACACCGAGCATCCGCTCGACTGTGCAACGCACCAGCACAAAGAAAAATCGTCATGTCACAGATCCGCGTTGGTGGGATGCACCAGTTGACTTGTCAAAATATGATGGCATGACACAGCAACAGATACATAGAAGCATTCAAGTTGAGTGGGCTGACTTCAAGAAACGAGCAGGCATAAACTGAGTAGAATTGCGTCACCATGGCAGGTGAACGCACATTCGTTGTAAAGATTCTCGGTGACGCAGGTAGTGCTGTCGCCGCGTTCAAGAAACTACAAGCCGAAGGCGAAAAAGCCACAGGTACGTTAGGTGTTCAATCCAAACAACTTGAAAGCATCTTCAAGCAAGTAACCATCTCAGCCGCCGCAGGTTTCGCTTCCGGTGTCGCACTGATGACCAATTCGGTTCAAGCCGCACTACAAGCCCAAGCCGAACAAACCCGTCTTGCCACGATACTCAGACAAACCGTCGATGCTTCAGATGATCAAATTGAATCTCTCAACTATCAAGCCGAAGCACTACAAAGAGTCGGTGTTGTATCAGCAGGCACAACATCGGTCGTTCAATCTCAGTTGGCCACATTCGATTTGTCAGTAGACACAATCAAACGACTGACACCTGCAATCCTTGACTATGTAACAGCAGAAAAAGGTGCGGCTGCAAGCACCGAAGAGTTCAAGTCAATGACCAATGGACTTGCACAAGCACTGCAAGGCAACTTCGCAAGCCTCACAAAGAGCGGTTTCGTACTAGACGCGAACACAAAAGAGTTGATCAAGAACGGTACGGAAGCGCAACGATCTGCGGCACTTGTCGAGGTACTCAACTCGACATATGAAGGTTTCAACAAGACGTTGAGAGACACACCTGAAGGACAGATGCAGGCGTTGAGAAATAGTTTCAATGACTTGCAGACGTCATTGGGTCAACTATTGTTGCCGGCGTTGGCTGCAATTCTGCCATTGTTTCAAGCATTGGCAACATTGGCACAGCAACATTCGACATTGTTTGGTGCGCTTGTCATCACCTTCACTTCTGTTGCTGGTGCCGTTCTTCTCTATGCCACCTATCTGAAACTTCTTCCGCTTCGAATCGCTGCGGTCGCAGCAGCACAAGCAATCTGGAATGCGTTATTGGTAGCGAATCCGCTCGGCCTATTTATTGCAGGTGTCGCCGCCTTGACTTTGGTGATTATTAAAGTGACCGGCAATTTTGAAAATCTTTGGATTATGACACAGAAGGTAGTTAATGGTTTCAACAGCCTTCTAAACATCATCCTTCCGCTTGACATTCCGATGATGAATGTCAAGAAACGAACAGAAGAAATTGCTGAAACACAGTATCGATCAATTCCTATTGCCGAACAGATTGGTACAAAATATCTTGAGATTGCTGGTGCATGTCGCGAGATTCTAAAAGTGCCAATCGCCAAACAATTAGCGACACAGGCTGATCGGTTGACACAACTAGCGTTCTCTTTGGGTGTCACCAAAGTGTCGTATGGTCAGTTTGATAAGGCGACTGGTGGTGTTTCAAAAACCGTTGAAACTGCCGCCGAAAAAATGAAGAAGTACACGGATGCGTTGAAACAATCCGAGGTTGCTTCGAAGTCTTATACTCGCTCGCAGAAGGCTACTGCTGATGCGCAGAAGTCTTTGAACTCGGCCAACACCGATCTTGCCGCAGCACAAGACCGATTCAACAAAGCAGTCGCAGGCTATGGTGCGGATTCTGCTGAGGCTAAAGCAGCCCAGAAGGAACTAAGCAAAGCTCAACGCAATGTTGAAGCGGCTGGATATCGAGTTGAAGAGTCGGTGTTCGCTGTTGCTGATGCTGAAAAGAAACTTGCCGAACTTCGAGCCGACCCGACCTCAAGTGCGCAGGCTATCCGTCAGGCTGAGATTGATTTGGCTGAAGCAAAACTTGCGGTCAAAGACGCAACCGAAGCCCAAGAAGAAGCAACAAACGGTTTGGCTGACGCACAATTCATACTTAACGAAGCAGTCAACGGTGCTGTCGTTGGCTCTGATCTTTACAACAAACTATTGAAAGAAGTCGATGACGCAAAAGAACGTCAAACTTCTGCATCAGAAAAGTTGACTGATGCGATAGATGCCGAAACTGAAGCATATGAGCGTCTCGCCGAAGCAATCAAAGCCGCTACTGATGCAGCCAAGAACACAGGTCGACCCAACTTGACCATCCCATCTTTGCCGACTGTACCAACACCTGTTTCGCCTACTGCACCTTCCGATGTTCGTGGTGGCACAGGTGTGAATGTCAATATCAACACGGGTATCGGCACGAATGGTGTTGAGGCTGGTCGTCAGATTGTTGAGGTGTTGCAGCAATATAGTCGGATCGCTGGTGGGAACTTCTTAGAGTTCGCGGTTGCGTAATTATGCCTAAGACACTCAAGTGGGGTCAAGAGTATTCGGTTCTGTTAGATGTCGGTGCGATCACTGACGCATTCATACTCGACTCATCAACGCTTGATGGTACGGATGTGTTGAATGGTTCAACCGATTTCGTGGACGCAACCGAATACATTCTCGCCGTATCGGTTCAGCGTGGCCGTGGCGCACAAACAGAACAATTCCAACCAGGTACCTGCCGCATCTTGGCTGACGACCGCGCATCAGGTCGACTCTTCGACCCAGCGAATACCGCGTCAACTTGGTATGCGGGCGACTTCGATCTAGCACCGAGACGTGCGATTAAGGTTCTTGCCGGCACAGCCGAACTGTTCGTTGGTGCAATCACCGACCTCGACATCACCTATGAGATGCCGAACCTGTCGTTCGCATCTATCATCGCAGCAGACGGTCTGTACGAGTTGAGCCGAACCAGTTTGACTGCGTTCACTCCATCGTCACAGTTGACTTCGGCGCGAGTCACAGCGATCTTGGATCGAGCCGAGGTTGCCTACTCAACGGCATTGCGTGACATCGCCACAGGCGTCGCAACATGCGGCACCGTCGCCTATCCGGACAACACAAACACGTTGACTGCGTTACAAGCAGTCGCAGTCGCAGAGGACGGCAGGCTCTTCGCAAATCGAAAAAACCAGATTGTGTTTGATCCGAGAATAGATTTCACGTTCTCAACCGCCATCGCATCGTTCGGTGGCACAGCCACCAACGAGATACCGATCCTGTCTATCGGTGTCGCATACGGTCAAGAAACATTGTTCAACCGTGTACAGGTAGATGTTGAAGGTGGTACCGCAGCACAAGTCGCAGCCGACTCGACAAGCCAAGGCAAATATGGTGTGCAAACTTTATCGTTTTCGCAAGTACCGCTAGTTGATGAGGCGGCTGGGTCGGCATTGGCACAAAACCTGCTCGACAAATACAAAGAACCAATCATCCGCTTCAACGAGATATCAACCAGCCTGAACGCTTGCGGTACAGCACTCTGGCCGACCGTGCTGGCACTCGATGTCGGCGATGTCATCAACGTCACCAAAACCTACACAACAGGACTACCGCTAACCCGCACCGATTCGGTGTTCATCGAATCCGTCAATCACGACATCACAACCTCTGATCATCGGATAAGATTCGGGTTAGGTCAAGCACAACTCTTGACCGCATTCATACTCGATCAGTCCGAACTCGACGATGTCGATGTTGGGCTAGTATAGGAATCAATATGGCAGGCGCAGGATCCAAACTTTTCGTCAGTGGCGATGTATTAACAGCTGCACAAGTCAACACCTATTTGATGGATCAAAGCATCATGCGGTTTGCCACCACGGCAGCTAGAGATGCAGCGTTCGGTGGTGCCGGTGAACCAACTTTGGCAGAAGGAATGTTCGCCTACATTGATGCAGATAATTCTGTTTATTACTATGACGGAGCATCTTGGAACCAATTCGGTGCGAGCGGTGACAGTGATCAGATAGTCTTAGGCACACAAGTCTTCGGATAGCAAAGGAACACAATGGCAACATTCAGCAAAATCGCTTTATCGAGTAGCACAGACGGGCGAATGATTAAAGTCGCTGCTACTGCTACGGCTGGCACAACAATTCATACTGGTTCGGCTACGGCTACAACTTTTGATGAGGTTTGGTTGTATGCGGTGAACTCGGATACTACTAACCGTAAATTGACGATTGAGTGGGGTGGTGTTTCTTCGCCTGATGACTTGATTGAGTTCACTGTTCCTTCCGAATCAGGTTTGTTTCTGATAGTGCCTGGTCTTGTTATCAAAGGCAACGCAACACCGTTAATCGTTCGGGCGTTTTGTGCAACGGCAGATGTGGTGAACATTGCAGGTTATGTAAACCGAATCACGGCGTAAGGTTTAACAATGTCTAGATACGGTTCTCGCACACGGGTAGGGCAAGCGGTATCAAGTTGGGGAAATACTTTTTCTTATCCTTTTGTCGTTGATGTTCTTGTTGTTGCAGGTGGTGGCGGTGGCGGTGCTTCACAAGGCGCTGGTGGCGGTGGCGGTGGATTTAGAACAGACACAGCATTTGCTATTGATGCTGACACAAATTACACCGTCACAATCGGCGGTGGTGGTGCAGGAACTAATGTCAGCGGTGGCAGCACCGCTAGAGGTGGCTCTGGTAGTAGTTCAGTTTTTTCTACTATCACATCTGCTGGTGGCGGTGGCGGTGGCGCAAACGGATTTAGTTCTGGTCTCAACGGTGGTTCGGGTGGCGGTGGTGGCGGTGCAAGTGGTTCGGGAACGAATACTGGTGGAACTGGAAACACGCCAGCGACAAGTCCTTCGCAGGGCAATAATGGCGGTCAAAGTGCCAACTCATTCGGTGGGGCTGGCGGTGGTGGCGCAGGCGCAGTCGGCACAAATGTTAGTGGTGGCTCTGACGGTGGTAATGGTGGTGCTGGGCAATCGTCTTCAATAACAGGCTCATCAGTTGATTATGCTGGTGGCGGTGGCGGTGGCGGTAATGGCACAGCAGGAAGTGGCGGATCAGGCGGAGGTGGCGCAGGCGGCACAAGCAACAACAACGGAACAGCAGGCACAGTCAATACTGGTGGCGGTGGCGGTGGCGCACGAAGGCAAAGCAACACGACTGGGCAGGGCGCAGCAGGCGGTTCAGGTATAGTCATTTTCCGTTACTCAAACACGCTTAATATAACTGTTGGTGCAGGCTTAACATCATCATCAGTAATAGACGGAACTGATACAGTCGTTTCAATTACTGCTGGTTCAGGGAATGTGAGTTGGTCATAATGGCACACTACGCACTTATAGATAGCAACAACATTGTCGTGAAAGTAATCACGGGCGTTGATGAAACAGTTACGCAACTAGATAACGGCGTAGAAGTTGGTGGTTCGACTGAAGCGTGGGAACAATTCTACGAGAACCAACCGTGGCACTCAGGCTTGACTTGTAAACGCACTTCTTACAACGGAAACTTTCGTGGCACATACGCAGGTATCGGTTACACCTATGACCCTGTTGCTGACGAGTTTGTTGCACCTGTAGTTGAAGAACCTGTAGTTGAAGAACCTGCCGAGTCTTAAAGTGTGGGTCGCAATCTAACAAGGTGGCTTATACCGCTACCAGCGATCCTGTTCGCGTTCTGGCCGACTGTTGTATCGGCGATTGAAGTTCCGTCGAATCCGTACTACAACGCACCACAAAACCTGACAACCGAACCAGCAGCCAACAACGGCATCACCGTCAAGTGGGATGAACCCGAAGTCAGCAACTATGACCGCATTGACATCTATGTTGTCGAGTTCTACAAACTGACAGACGGAGTCGAGTCAGGAGGTTGGGCGGTGTGGACAGAAGCGGAGAACCATGCCTACACATTCGGATCATGGATATACAACTACACCGGCGAGAACTTGCGATTCAAAGTGAAGGCGGGTTCTAATGCTTGTGTCGGCAGACCCGACCCAATCGGCTATTGCTTGTACGGTGAGAAGGGAAGCGTTGATGCGGTCATAAACAACCCTGCGACCACAACTACTTCGTCGACTACCACTACTTCGTCAACGACCACCACAACATCCACGACCACGACAACCACAACAACGCTGCCACCGACATCGACAACAGTTGAAGAATCCACAACAACGACTTCAACTTCTTCATCTACAACAACCCTTCCTCAAGAAACGACCACAACCACCGAACAAGTTCAGATAGACACAACCACATCAACGACAAGTACCACGACAACCACGACCACAACAACTGCACCAGCTCCGACAACAACGCAAGCACCATACACTCCTCCTCAAACCACAACTAGTAGTTCGTCAACTTCTTTACCAGAGCAATCCACAACGACCACAACCGTCTTGCCTGAACCCGAACCCACAACATCCACCACGATTCTCGAAACATCTACAACCGATCCTTCCTTACCTCTTCCCAATACAACTGATCCAACTTCTTCTGTTCCGCCTCTAACTCTGTCCGACGAAACAAATGTGCCAACATCAGAGCCGACGCAAGAAACAGATATCCCACAAACGACAACACCAACAACAGAGATCTCATCAACCACCACGCTACTTGACATCAAGCCTGAACAACCGATCACAGACGAGAAGGTCGCCGAAGTGCTAGACGAGTTGAAAGATGCGTCACCGGCACAAGTAGTCGCAGCCATCGAGCAGATCTTGACAACCGCACTATCTTCTGACCAGGCAGTCAGTATCGCATCAAGTCCTGAAGTCTTGGCGGCGATCACCCAAGACCAAGCCGAACAGATATTCGAAGAACTAGTCGTAGAAGAAATCACAGTCGAACAAGCAGACGAACTCGTCGCAGTCCTGAACGAAGCACCAACAAAAGTCAAGCAAGCATTCCAAGACACAATCAACGTGTTCGCGGGCGTATTCGATTCGTTCCAGATGGTTGGGCAGACCATTCCTGTCGGTCAGCGTAGAACATTGGTTGCTGTTTCTAATACACTTGTTGCGGTAGGAGCGGGCCTGCGCAGAAGAGAAAATTAGAATGTTCGCCAAATTACGCAAAGAGATATTTGCCCTCGGTTTCACGCTCGGAGCGTCGGCTATCACCATCATGACCTTGTCTGGAAGCCTGCAAACATGGGCATTGATATTCACGTTCATGTCCCTCGCACTACACTTGGCAGGAGTATTAACCGACAAAGGAGAAGAAGATGGATCAGGACATGAAGATTAAACAGCACCCAACAGCAGCAAAGTTCTTTGACATCGGACAAAGACTGTTCAGCCTGTTCCTCTCGACAGCACTCCCAGCGATTACGACTGGTGCGGTCATTGGTGTATCGGTGACGAAGTCGGCGATGATGGCTGGAGCGATGGCTGTGATCACGGTTGTGCAGAAACTCGCAGCCGCTTCGGTTGACGGTGTTCTCACATCCGAAGAAGTTCGACAAGCATTCGGCGCAAGCAACGGCAAGAAGAAAAAATGAAACGACCATACACAGGCAGCAAGGATGGGATTGCGGCAGGTGAAACCAAAGGGTTGAGAGTGTTCATCAACCAGATGACCAAAATGTATCCGGCACTCTGGAATAACGGCAGTTATGTGAACCGACCGATGCGAGGCAAAAAGACTTTGTCCGTACATGCCACAGGCCGAGCAGTTGATCTGTCTTATCGGCACATGCCCAAAGAGAAGCGTGGTATCGCCGAAGGCGGACGCAAACAAGCAATGGAAGCAATCGACTTCCTTGTGAAGAACGCTGACGCATTCGGCATCGAAGCAATCTTTGACTATTTCCCGATGCCACACGGCAGAGGTTGGCGATGTGACCGTGGCAGTTGGTCTATTTATACCAAGAAAACAATTAGCGGTGCGCCAATGGGTGACTGGATCCATGTCGAGGTGAGCCCAGCCATGTCGAACAACCCTGAGGCGATGCGTGAAGCGTTCGCCAAAGTCAAACAAGAGGCAGTGTGACATGGATGCCGGACTTGCTGTCGTCTTCGCCGCAGTAGTCGCAGCACTCGGCGGAATCATCGTCGCCATCATCGAGATGCGCAACCTCGCCAAAGAAAACCGCAAAGACCACGCCATCGTCCAAAAGCGACTAGACAACCTGATCGACATGGTCGGAAAACAAGGCGCGAAACTAACCAGTCACCTCGACTGGCATCTAACCAAGGAGCCGAGCAAAGACCTAAAGGTCAAGCAGGTTGCGACACGCAAGAAGAAGTGACCGCCGTACTTGTCACCTGGCATGATGCGCACAGCGGATCCGAATCATGGGTCAACATCAAAGACCTAGACCTCGACCCAGCAATCGTCCAAACAGTCGGGTTCCTGCTCGCCACATCCGATGGCGGCAAACCTGACCACGTCACCATCTACCAATCACGCAACGAAGACAACATCGACCACGTTCTGCACATACCCGTGAAGATGGTTGTCGGCATCAAAGTGTTGATGGATCTAGAAATTAATTCTCAAGACCGCTAAAACTAGCGAAAATCGGGTGCCATCGGCTAAGGTTGAAAGGTGCGCTCCCCACTAGGGTTGATGTAGCACCGCAACCAGTCACCTCCTTCTGGTTGCGTTATTCCTGCACTTACGAAAGGACCACGATGCGCATACTCACCGCAATCATGGCAACACTCACCAGCCTTACCATCAGCCTCGGCATAGCACAGGCAGCCTCCGCACCAGCCCACACCAGCGACGCTGTAAACGCATTACAGCCACTCTGGCAACCACCAATGGCTGACAGGCTCGACCCAATCCAACCCATCAGATTCCGTCACGGAGACGTGTCCTGGCTTCCGTCGCTCGCCAAGCAGGCAGGTTGGCCTGACCATGCGATACCGAAATTGACCGAACTGGTGCTACGCGAATCAGGCGGATGTCCGAACCGTCGTGGCGGAGACAAAGTAGATGCCGACTGCAACATCACAGGTGTGTCGGAATGGAACCATCGATCCGACACAGGCTTGTTGCAGATCAACGGCGTCAACTATGACAAGTCTCGGAACAAGTGGGCTGCGGTCTGCCGACAGATGAACATCTGCACCCAAGAACCACTACTCAACCCGCTCACCAACTTGAAGGCTGGGCTGGTGCTATACCGGATCTCAGGCTTTGAGCCATGGAATCCTTGTAATTGGCGGGTTTGCAAAGCATCCACCACATCTGTGCCGTAATATCCTATAACTGATACAGGCGAGTTACTAAACCAAGGAGGAAGAATGAAACCGCAAGAAAAAATAATGTTCACATTGGCGTTCATAATCGTGGGATGGATGATGTTGTTATTCATGCCAAGGTTGCCGCAAGAAAGTCCGGCGAACGGCGTAGAGATATTCATCTACGCAATCGTCAACTTCTATGCAATGTTCCATGTTCGTCGCTGGACTAAAGAAATTAAATAATGGGCGAATACGGAATAGTTGACGTCTGGTCGGAGTCGAAGAATGTATTCGAATTGCTCCGACCAGAATGGCAACAATATGGAACATGTCGTGGCGAAGGCACCGACATCTTCTTCCACGAAAGATATCTACATGCGGTGCGTGAAGCGAAGAAACTTTGCGACATCTGCGTGGTGCGTCAATCTTGTCTAGACTTTGCGATAGCGAACGATTGTGTCGGCGTGTGGGGCGGACTGACAACAGTTGAACGAAGGAATGAAACCCGACGACGAAGGAGAGCAGGAACTCATGTCAAATCCACAAAGAAGAAAAGGTACGCGCGCCGAATTGATGGTGGCGAAGTTCTTCCAAGACCACGGACATCCAAGAGCCGAAAGAAGTAGAAGCGGATGGTCGGATGACCGCGGCGACATAGACGGCGTCGAAGACCTGACCGTAGAAGTCAAAGACCAACGCCGACACGACATCGGTTGCTGGTTGAAAGAACTAGAAATCGAGCAGAAAAACCGTGGCACCAATCACGGTGTTTGTGCCGTGAAGAAACAAGGTGCAGTCGAAGTGGACACTTGGTATGCGATCATGACAATGACCGAGTTCTTGAAACTTTGGAACGCCTACAAAAACATTCCCGACAATCCCGCATCAGCGAACACCGATCCGATATAGTCAATACCGACATCGATTCCCAAGAAAATAAGGAGCCTGCACATGCTTGAAGAAACACGACAAGAAGCACCGAAAGATCGGTGGGGCCGATACCTCGTCACAACACCCGACGGCAAACAACGCGGCTATACCCGTGTCACCACAATCGCCAAAGCACCAGACGATGAAGCTGCACTTAAATCGTGGGCGAATCGAATGGTCATCACAGGACTCATCCAACGCTCCGACCTACTTGCGCAAGCATCCACAAAACTTGACGACAAGAATGCGCTCAACAAAATTGCTGAAGAAGCAATCACCGCAGGTGGCGGTTCACATCGAGCGAACCTCGGTACAGCACTTCACTCACTAACCGAACTAATTGACCTCGGCAAAAAACCAGCAATCCTTCCAGGCTTGCAAGCCGACCTTGACGCCTATGTTTCAACTTTGCAAAAGTACGGTGTTCACATCATGCCGAACTACATCGAGTCGGTAATCATCAACGACGATTCAGAGTATGCCGGCACATTGGATCGCATTGTTGAAGTCAATGGCCGAATGTACATCGCCGACCTGAAAACTGGCACCGATCTGACCTACTCGTGGCGGGCAATCGCAATCCAGTTGGCTGCCTACGCCGATGCACAACACATCTACAACTATCAGACAACCGAACGAACCAGCCTGCCAATGATCGAAAAAGACAAAGCAATCGTCTTCCATCTACCGGCAGGCGAAGGACGCTGCGACCTCTATTGGGTAGACCTGAACGCTGGTCGCAAAGGACTACAACTCGCGCTCGATGTCCGCGCATGGCGTAAACGCAACGACCTACACGAACGATTCGAGTCAGCCAAGATCATTCAACTAGAACCGAGCCTTGACAAACGCCGTGACTGGATGACAGCACGAATCAAACATCTACCAGACAAGGCACAGAGAATGTTGCGGTCACTCTGGCCTGTCGATGTGCCGAAACTCGGTGAAGCCGACAACGAGCAGATAGACCTACTCATCAAGATCGTCGGCTTGCTTGAAGCCGAGAACGATGTCCAGTTCTTTGAAACTGACCCAGCGTTGAAACTGACACGCAAGAAGGCAAAGAAATGATCGACACATTCGAAGGCCGAACATACGACACAGGCGTAGACCGAACCTGCGTACTCCAACTCCAAACAGACTTCGACTCGCTTCGTCCGCACCAGCGGGCAATGCTGAAAAAGATCGCGACCGAATGCAACGAATACGGTCATTCGATCTCATTAGATCAACTCAAATCGCATCGCAGATACCAGATAGGACGAGGTCTAGTTGACCTCATCATGTCCGATAACTGTGACGAACTCCTGATTACGAGTCTCTGCCACTCGATTCAGGGTGTGTTATTCAAAACGGCAGGCGGTGCCGTAGGGCATCTCGACGCGGCGTGTGCAGAACAGTTCGCTGTCCTGTGTCGCGCCATACGTTGGGATGAACAAGACATCGTGTGGAACATATCAACGGACTCCTACGGATTCTTACGAACTCCTACGGACTCCCAAAAACAGAAAGTGAGCAAATAATGTCAGATGAACAAGATCTCCTAGCAGGAGGCGGACCCAAACTGCCAAGTTTGAAGTTTGAGAAGATTGGTGATGTTCACTCGGGCATCGTCCTTGACGTCAAGAAATTGGAAGATCGTGATCCAGCCGGTGTCGCCAAGACATGGCCAAACGGCGATCCAAAGTTCGTGTATGTCATCAACCTCAAAACAGAAAACAATGGCGATTCAGCATTGTGGGCGCGTGGCGCGATGATCACGGCGATAAGAGAGGCCGCGAAGCAAGCATCAGTCACAGAGTTGACCGGCAATCGAATCTCGGTCAAATACTCAGGCGACGGAGAGAAGAAGGCAGGCTTCAACGCACCGAAACTGTTCGCAGCCAAGGTTGAGAAGATCGCCACAGACGACCGCTGGTAAGTAATTGACGAAGGCTCGAACCTTACTTTGCGTCACTAGGGAGACGCAGAGTAAGGTTCTTGTTCCAACCAGCGGAGGTCAAGATGACTAAGAAAGATATACAAGACGCAATCGCGTTCCTTGAAAGACAATTCGTCGGTGTCGGTGAACAAGATCGGCTCTTCGAAGTAATAGCAGCACTCAAACAAGAACTGGACAGAAGGAGCAAGAAATGACTGGCGATACATTCGCAATGAGTCAAGAAATAATCGAGTTGCAAACCCGTGTCGCCGAACTATCGGTCGCACTCGAACACATGACCGAACAACGAGACAACGCAGTTGACGCAGCAGAGTCACTGCATCAAGAACTTGAAGCGTGTCGTGACCGAATCAAATCACTCGGCGGACAACTAGACCGACTTCGCGTCCACATCCAGCAAGGCATCGAACTGTGATCACGATCGGCATCGACACCTATATCGTCTGCCAACTGTGCGACGGTGAAGTCCGGCTCGACACACGACGCATCACAGGATGCCTCTGTGACCCAGACGCACCAACTTGGGTCGGCATAGAACCCAACGGACGGCTACTCGCATTCAGCCAATCCAAATACGAAATCTGCAAAGAACAATGACCGTACTTGTTGGCGATTGCCGTGAAGTGATGCGGACAATGGCAGACAACTCCGTTGACGCCATCATCACCGATCCACCATACGAACTCGGGTTCATGGGTAAGTCGTGGGATTCAACCGGTGTCGCCTATGACGTAACCGTTTGGCAAGAGTGCCTTCGAGTATTGAAACCTGGTGGTCATCTGCTCGCCTTCGGTGGTTCACGCACCTACCATCGCCTCGCTGTCGCTATCGAAGATGCAGGATTCCAGATTCGTGACCAGATCATGTGGGTGTACGGGTCAGGGTTTCCAAAATCGTTGAATATCAGTAAGGCGATTGATAAGGCTGCTGGTGTAAAGGGTGAAATCATCGGATACAGCAGAGGTGTTGGTGTATCTGCAGAAGATAATAATTTTGGCGGTATTAATCGTGGTGCTGTCGGCATAAAGCAAACAGGGATTGATGTTCCGATTATTGCACCTGCTACGGCTGAGGCGAAACAATGGGATGGTTGGGGAACAGCACTTAAACCCGCACACGAACCAATCGTGCTAGCCCGCAAACCACTCGACGGCACAGTAGCGAACAATGTTTTAACCCACGGTGTTGGTGGCATCAACATAGACGGATGCAGAGTTGATTACAACGGTGAAAAACCTTCAGGATGGTTTGATGAGAAAGAACGAACTAACGCTGGCTTCAAATTAACGGCAGGTTCATCCTCTGTCATCACAAGCATTCCATCAACGGGTCGGTTTCCTGCAAACTTTATTCACGATGGTTCAGACGAAGTGCTAGAACTATTCCCAGATACAGCAGGTTCGTGGGGTGTTAGAACTCAAAGACCGAATCGTTCGCCGTTTGTTTCAGATAATGAAAATCTTGTTAACACTAATCAAAAAAGCGAAAGTGGTTCGGCTGCACGGTTCTTTTATTGTGCGAAAGCCAGCAAGAAGGATCGCAACGAAGGACTAGACGGGTTTGCTGAGAAGCGTGAAGCAGATCGCATCATCTCTGACGGTGTAGGTGGCGACAACCCAAGAAACCGAAGCAATAAACCAAAACTCAACCATCACCCAACAGTCAAACCAACAGAACTAATGCGATACCTCTGCCGACTCATCACACCACCAAACGGCACGGTGCTCGACCCGTTCACAGGATCAGGCTCAACAGGCAAAGCCGCAACACTAGAAGGCTTCAACTTCATCGGCATAGAACAATCAGCAGAATACGCTGAGATCGCCAAAGCAAGAATCAACCACGCAAAGGAGAAACAATGAAAACAGAATCAGTCGGAGCAGACATCCTCCTCGAAGCACACCAGTTGGTCACAGGACCACGCAACAACGACTACGGCAACGTCGTAGACGACTACAGCAAAGTCATCCAAATCTTCGAAGGACTAACCGGCATCCGAATGTCAATGTCGGACGCGCTCCTGTTCATGGTGTCAGTCAAGATGGCAAGACTCCGCACCAACCTAGAAAAGAACCGACTACACCACGACACACTCGCCGACGCGATCGGATACCTCGGCCTACTCAACCAGGCCTACAACGACCTACCGTTCCCGCGCACAGTGGCGGAACGATAATGGAAGCCCGACTCTGCGCCTGCCTACCGAACCGCATCCTGCCACGCAAACCCGTTTGCGGCGAGAAACTAGAGGACGACGATGAATGAGAGCGAAGACCCGATTGATGACCGCATCAAATACTTCATCGAGTCACAGGTAGACGCCGACAATGTTTGCACCGCCTATGTGCTGGTCGCCACCATCCAAAACTATGTGACAACCGAACAAAAGTTTTTCACTATATGCCCGCCTGAACAGGTCACATCTACTACTATCGGGCTACTCGAATCAGCGGGAGCTGCCGAGAAACTACGAATAGCAAGACAACTACTCGAAGACGATTAGGAAATAGGAGACCTGCACATGAACAAACAAGAAAAAGAACTATTCATCAAACTCACATCCGAACTAGAAAAAGAACGGCAATGCTGCGACCTGTTAGCAGACGCACTAATCCAAGGCGGAATGGATCGCATATTCGAAGCACTCACATTCCACGAACTACTGCGCAACGGCATCAAATACCCTGGCGCAAGAACTCGACGCAATCATCCAAGCATGAAAAACAAGGAGCAACAATGACATCCAATGAACAGCATTTCAAACGAGACGCCTGGCTATCAGGCCGACATCGCACCTGGGGCTACAACACACCAGCGATGGACATCGACTTCCTCATGGTCGAATACGACAAGTGTGTACCGAAAGCACTCATCGACTACAAACACGAACACGCCGTCTTAGACCTAATCAATGTCGGCGCGAAAACACTCGCACAGCTCGGCAACATGGCAAAGATCCCATCGTTCATCGTCCAGTACGGTCACTCGAAGCAAGATGGTTGGTGGGGTGAAGTCGCCGACGACAGCGAACCATGGTTCGTCATCTGGCCAATCAACGCACTCGCCACATCATTCATGGAAAACAAAGTTGAGAAAGTAGACGAGATCGGATTCGTCACCTTCCTCTATGACCTGCGTGGCCGAGAAGTACCTGCCGACATACTCGGCAACATCCGCAAACAAACCAAGTGACCGCAGACAGTCTCACTAGACTGACCTGCACCTAAGGAGAACCATGTCCGTGTTAAACACTGCACTCGCGTACGCCAACAAAGGTGTGCGCGTCATACCAATCAAACAAGGCGAGAAACGACCACCAATGTCAGGTTGGCAGAACGCCGCCACAACCGACCCGACCACAATCCGACAATGGTTTGAAGGACAGTTCAAAGACTGCGGACTAGGCATCGCAACAGGCGAATGTCGCAACCGCTACCTAATCGTCGTAGACATTGATGACCGCGAACAATACCGTGGCTCAGACACACTCGCCGACCTAGAACAACTACACGGCAAACTACCCGACACACTCGAAGTCATCACAGGCTCCGGCGGACGACACATCTACTTCCTAACCGACGCACCGATCCGTAACGAAGCGTCAGGCAAACTTGGACAAGGCATCGACATCCGTGGCATAGGCGGACAAGTCCTAGCACCACCAACAGTTCACCCGAACGGCAAAGAATATCAATGGACAGACGAACGCTCGATTGCCGACCACAAACCAGCAGACATGCCACTCTGGATGGTGCTACTCCTCACAGCGAAAGCCGAACCAGCCACACCAACCACACCAACCACACCACCATCACTACTGCTCGAAGAAGACGGACCAGCATCCCGCTACTGCGCCGCAACCACATGGCCCGAACTATTAAGGCAAGACGGCTGGACACTCGCACACACCGACCAAACAGGCGAATCACATTGGGTACGACCAGGCAAAGACATTCGAGAAGGCACCTCAGCCACCACAGGATGGCAAGGCAAAGACATCCTCAAAGTATTCACCACAAGCATCCCAGGCTTACCTGCGGGCGCATACACACGGTTCGGCTACACCGCCGCCATGCACCACAACGGCGACCGATCAGCGTTCGCCAAGAAGCTCCTACAAGAAGGCAAAGCGTTGGTACCAGTCGAGCAACCATCAAAGACCGACAACATCCTCATCAACTGGACAGACTTCTGGAACCAATCATTCCCAGCCGAAGACTGGCTCATCGAACCCATCATCCCACGCAACCAACTCGTCGTCATCTTCGCACCAGGCGGAACAGGCAAATCGTTGCTCGCGCTCTACATCGCAGCCGCACTAGCAACCGGCAAAGAAATCTTCGCCGAACCCAAACCACCAACCAACGTCCTCTACATGGACT
>Ga0222714_10001069_pt1:0-30000 | contig 31020 bp, 26 predicted proteins | sample C33_3DmetaG_FD_165048 | JGI IMG/M metagenome (GOLD analysis project Ga0222714, IMG submission 165048) | Estuarine water microbial communities from San Francisco Bay, California, United States - C33_3D | ecosystem: Environmental > Aquatic > Marine > Unclassified | place: USA: California... | reverse complement strand
GAACAATCTTTCGATTTCACAATATGTTAAAGAACGTCGAAGCTTCTGCTTCCGTCTCCCCCGCGGTCTCGTGCAACTCTCGTGAGTGCTACACTGTCTCCGTTGGGGCTGCAAATGTAGTGCGACTTTCTAAGTCTGCAAGTCTAATCCCAGAAGTTTTGGCAATTATTTCGCTAAACGCTGATAATCAAGGACAAAATTTTGTCACGGATTGCTCATTGCCATGGGAATCACTTGACCTGCTTGGGTTTTGTGCCCATTAAGGGCGAAATGTGCCACCGCTGAACCCATAGTTTCAGGGGTCACGGGAGCCTGATATCCAGGGAATGCTTCAGAGAGCATTTCAGTTTGGACGGCCCCGAGGCAAAGTGTATTGAATACAAAGCCTTCTGGCCCCAATTCCGCCTGAAGGCATTCTGCCAATCCCGCCATAGCCATTTTACTCGTAGCGTAGGCGAGTAAACCTGGATACTTCGATGCACCCTGGAATCCGCCCATGCTGCTTATAAACACAATGTGCGCGCCAGGAGCGAGTAGTGGTAAAAATTCCTGGACGAGAAGCGCCGGCCCGGACCAATTCGCCCACGCCATAGCGTTGAAATCTTCGGCGGATAGTTCACGAAAGGGTTTATTCACAAGCGCACCGGCGTTCAGTACGATTCCATCGAACCGGGTGCCGGCAAGCGAAGTGCACAATCGTGCAACAGATTTGGCGTCGGTATGATCAAGTAGGTGCGCAGTACAGCCCTCTAGTGTGAATTCCGATCGCGAAGTTGCGTGCACCGTGGCTCCCAAGTGCACTAATTCAAGTGCCGTGGCACGCCCGATTCCGCGAGAAGCCCCTGTGACAAGTATATTTTTCATGATTTTGAACTACAACCACATGAGTCCGAGCACGACGGCTTGGGGATGAGACGATTGACGATTGCCGCGACGCTCCACCAAAACATGGTCCAAAGAACTACAGCTGACATATTATAAGGTAAGATAGGAAATCAGGCGAAAAGCGATCCAAGCGGCGGCGTAGGCCACCGCGGCATAGGCCGTAAACTGAAGGATGGCAAAGCGCCAACTGCGGGTTTCGCGAACAACTACGGCAAGGGTGCTCATGCACTGAAGCGCAAAAGCGTAAAAGACTAAAAGCGAAACGCCCACCGCTAAATTGAAGTAGGGTTTGCCGGTATCGGGATTGATTTCGTCGGCCATTCGAGCGCGAACTGGTGCAATATCGTCGCCGTCAACACTATATAGGGTGGCCATGGTTCCGACAAAGACCTCACGGGCCACGAACGACGACGCGATGGCCACCGAAATCTTCCAGTCGTAGCCAAGCGGCGCGAGGACGGGCTGAATCCCGCGGCCAATACTACCCAAGTAGCTCTCTTCAATGGGCATTGGTTCGTAGGTGGCACTGAAGTCGGGAAGCCCTTTGGGGCCACTGTTCGCCAAAAACCATAGGACAATACTAATGGAGACGATGATTTTACCGGCCTCAACCACAAACGACCGCGATCGGGTCCAGACCGCCGTGGCTACGTTACGTGCGATTGGCATTCGGTAGGGCGGCATTTCCATGAGAAAGTGTGCGGATTTTTGCTGCGGAACCATGCGGTTCAGAAGGGCCGATCCCACAAGTGCCGCTGCAAATCCGAGCGCGTAGAGTCCAAAAAGGGTCAGTCCTTGAAGGCTGATTCCGAGCCACGGCGTATTGGGTACGACGAGGCCAATGATAAGCGCGTACACGGGCAAACGAGCAGAACAGGTCATCAAAGGTGTTACAGCGATAGCCAACCAGCGTTCACGAGGCGATTCCATGTTTCTGGTACTCATCACGGCCGGAATGGCACATGCGGTTCCGCTCACAAGGGGAACCACCGACTTACCGCTCAGGCCAAAGGGCCGCATAAAGCGATCCATAATAAATACGACACGAGCCATGTAGCCAGTTTCTTCGAGCAGTGCGATCGAGAAAAAGAGCAAGGCAATCTGAGGCAAAAAGATCAAAACTCCTGCGATACCCGGAAGCAGACCACTCGTAATAAAATGGTTCAAGAATCCGCTGGGGAGCACCCCGTTTAACCACTCGGCTAGGTTAGCGATTCCGCCATCAATGGCATCCATAGGTACGGACGCCCCATAAAACAACGCTTGAAAGAGGACGAACAGCACCCCAAAGAGAAAGATGCTTCCCCAAACGGGATGCACGACGATGCGGTCAAAACGAGCTGCTACGCGGCGGTCGCGCACCGGATCGTAGTGGTACACCTTGCGGAGCCATTGGTTTACCCAGCGGTAGCGCTGGATAGCTTCGTCGGCACGGGCGCGTTCAGGGCTTCGACCCGAGGCCCGGACACTGTCTGCGAAGTCCGGATCACTTAATCCATCGAGCCATGCGCGGTAGGTCAAGCCCGCACCAATGCATTCCTGCTTTTTTTGAAGCCACGGCAAGTGGGCGCCAGCCGGCTGAAAGAAGGGGCCTTGGGTGCTTGGCTTCGCGACGAGGATGGCCTCTTGGAGCTGGTCAAATCCAAACCCTGTACGGCTGTTGACGGGGACCACTCTCACGCCCAATGCCGATTCGAGCGCGGGTATGTCGAGTTGGGCTCCCCTTCGCTCCATTTCATCGACCATCGTAACGGCCAAAACTGCAGGAAATCCGAGGTCGAGAACTTGAGTGAATACGAATAGGCACGTCTTGAGGTTGGTTCCGTCGGCGAGTCCCACCACCACATCAGAACGCTCAGCGTCGGAATTCGTGGTAAGGGCCTGCATCACCACTCGTTCGTCGTCCGAAGAAGGGTGCAAGCTGTACACCCCGGGGAGGTCGATGACCTCTGCTAGGGCACCCGCGCCAATTTTGGCGAGGCCCACGTGCTTTTCCATCGTGACACCCGGGTAGTTCCCCACCTTTTGGTTGAGGCCGGTGAGTCGATTGAAGAGCGACGACTTGCCGGTATTCGGCCGCCCGACGAGGGCTACCCTCAGCGCGCGCTTAGCCGACATGGGGCTCGGTAATTGGAATCAGTTCCGCAAGTTCGCGGCGCATGCTCACCAATGTGCCTTGAACGCGAAAGCACAAAGGGTCGCGAAAGGGAGCGGCAAAGACGAGCTCCACCTCTTCGCCCGGAAGGCAGCCCATTTCAAATAGCTTGACCGGTAGCTCCACAGGGGCCTGCAAAATCAGGGCTTTTTGGCCCACGCCGAGTTCGGACAAGTTCATTGGTCCAAGGTACAAAGGAGGTTGTGGTTTGAGGGCGTATTTAGATTCATTCTAACCTTAATGATGGTCGCTAAAAAAGGGCGGCCGCGCCGCCCTTTTAAATCTTATAGTATCAGCGACAACGGCCGCTCGAGGTAGCCCTTGACCGTATTCAAAAACGCTGCTCCTGTTGCACCGTCAATCACGCGGTGGTCGCAACTCAAGGTCATTTTCATAACCTGGCCTGGAACAACTGCGCCGTTCTTCACCACTGGAACCTCTTGGATTCCGCCCACTGCCAAGATGGCTGCGTCTGGCGGATTGATGATGGCCGTGAATTCTTCAATGCCAAACATTCCTAGATTCGAGATCGTAAAGGTGTTGCCTGCCCAATCGCTGGGCTGGAGCTTCTTATCCTTTGCTTTTTGTGCGAACGAACGGACTTCTGACGAAATTTCAGCGAGACCTTTTGCGTCGGCATGGCGAACTACCGGGACCAGCAGTCCGTCTTCAACCGCAACGGCGACACCGATGTGCACGTCGTAGTTGGTGCGCACAAAATCACCCATCCATGCAGAGTTAACCCCAGGGTGCTTCTTGAGCGCCTTGGCCGCCGACTTCACTACGAGGTCGTTGAACGAAATCTTTACATCGCCGGCGGAATTGATTTCTGCCCGAGCTGCAGATGCCGCAGACATGTCCACGGCTACAGTAAGGTAAAAGTGAGGTGCCGTAAACTTGGACTCGGCCAAACGCTTGGCGATTGTCTTGCGCATCTGCGATACTGGAGTATCGGTATGTCCCGAGCTCGGGTAGTTCAAAGCAGCCTGTGCTGCACCGGCAGCTGGGGCCGTGGCAGGTGAAGCTGCAGCGAGCTCAACGTCGCGTTTCGTGATGCGACCTCCGTCGCCCGTTCCTTGAATTCCAGCTAGGTTCACACCCAAGTCGCTCGCGAGCGAGCGAGCTAAAGGTGAAGCCTTTACACGACCATCACTTGACGCAACCACCTCGGCAGCAGGCGCTGGTGCCGGAGTCACAGCCGTAGCCTCAACAACCGCAGGTGCTGGTGCCGCCTCAGTCGAAGGCGCAGGTGCAGCCGCGGTGGCGGGAGCCGCCGCGGTTCCGCCCGAAAGCAGCCCCGAAACATCTTCGCCGGCCGCGCCCAAGATTGCCAAAATGGCATCAACTGGCGCCGTTTGACCCTCTTGAACCCCGATGTGCAAAAGCACGCCTTCTTGGCCAGGGAAGGCCTCGAAGTCCATGGTCGCCTTGTCGGTTTCGATTTCAGCGAGGAGCATGCCCTCAGTGATGGTGTCGCCCAATTTGGCATGCCACTTCGCAACGACTCCTTCGGTCATCGTGTCGCTCAAGCGGGGCATTGTAATAACTAAGGCCATAACTTATTCAGTAATAAACGGATAATCTTGATCCACGTAGACGTGCTGCCAAAGCTCTTCGGCAGATGGGTACGGAGACTCCTCGGCAAACTGAACGCACTCTGCAACAAGTTCTTTGACACGTGCATCGATCGCTTGGATTTCGGAATCTGAAGCCCACTTCTTTTTCACGATGACATCTTTTGCCGTGAGGATGGGGTCGATTTTTTGGTAGTCCGCAACCTCGTCTTTTGTACGGTAGTGCTGGGCATCAGACATTGAGTGACCCTTGTAGCGGTAGGTGCGAATTTCGAGGAAGCTTGGGCCTTCGCCGCGGCGCGCGCGCTCTACGGCCTCGTAGACTGCGTCGTACACGACAGCTGGATCCATTCCTTCCACTGGTGCACATGGCATTTCATATCCCAGTCCCAACTTGTAGATGTCGGTGTGGTTTGCGGTACGCTCCACTGAAGTTCCCATCGCGTAACCGTTGTTCTCCACGATGAATACCACCGGAAGCTTCCAAAGCATTGCCATGTTAAAGGTTTCGTGCAGCGAACCCTGGCGCACAGCGCCATCGCCCATGTAGCACAGGGTAACGTGCTTCTTACCGAGGTACTTGTCGGCGAACGCCATGCCGGCTCCAAGCGGAATTTGACCGCCTACAATTCCGTGGCCGCCAAAAAAGTTGTGCTCCTTAGAGAACATGTGCATCGATCCGCCCTTGCCGCGCGAGGTACCGGTTACCTTGCCGAGCAGCTCAGCCATGATTTTACGGGGGTCCACACCGAGTCCGATGGGCTGAACGTGGTTGCGGTACGCAGTGATCATTTTGTCTCCCTGCTCCATCGCCAAAAGTGATCCAGCAAGAACGGCCTCTTGACCATTGTATAAGTGAAGAAACCCGCGGATCTTCTGCTGGATGTAGAGCGCTGAGGTCATGTCCTCAAACTTGCGCCAGAAGAGCATGTCTTCGTACCACTTGAGGTATACCTCTTTGGTGAGCTTCTTTTTTGCCATAGTGAATCAGCGCCTGAATGCGCGGTGCAAAAGTAGGTTCCGAATGCGTAACTCGAATCCGTATTTTCTACACTAACCCCTTACTTCATGATTTGGTTCAAATCCACCAATGCACTGAAGCGAATGGTGTTCTCAAGCGGTGAACGCACCGTTTGGTCTGCGGGAAAGAGGTAGGCAAAGTCCAATCCAATCAGGTTGTACCGGATGCCGAATCCCATGGTAAAAAATCGGCGGTTGCCCTTGGTGACGTCCTCGTGCTGGTATCCCGCGCGCACGGCAAACTGCTCGTTGTACCAGTACTCGGTTCCCACATTAACCATGAATTCACGCATCAATTCCCTAAATCCATCAGGCTTTGCCGAGGGGTCCCACGACTGAATAATTCCGGCGATTGCGCCCACATTATCGTCTTTACCAGCAATTATCTCGGTACGGTCCCCGTCGTTGTCAACGTCCAAGAGGTCGCGCGTGGGCTGGGTCGGAACCAGTAGTTTATTGACGTCGGTGAGAAAGCTGACGCGATTGTACTTATCAAGGGTCCAGTTAAATCCTGCTCCACCGCGTAGGTTGGTCGGAATAAAGTCCGCCGCACCGCTCTCGCTGTACTTAATTTTCGCACCAATGTTTGAAACGGTAAGTCCCCCCACCCACTGGCCGCGCTGGCCGTCGGGCATGCTGAACTCGTCACCTTGGTAGAACATGCTGACGTCGGTTGCCACCGTCTGCCCGACTTTGGTCAACTGCCCTCCGACAACCTGGCCTTGGGCGAGGTCTGAAAGGGCATAGCGAAGCGACACCCCGCCTGAAAAATGGTCCGATAGCTGGAGCGCATAGGCTACATCCAGCGACATCTCGTAGGGACGGTAGGTACCCTGCTCTTCTCCCTGCTCGTTGCGGAAAGTGATTTCGCCCAATGAAAAGTAGCGCAAGCTGGCGCCGATTCCGCCCCGCTCGCCGACGCCCGCGGCGACATTCGCAAACATCAATTCAACATCCGGAACCAAGCGGCGCAGCCACGGAGTGTAGGACAGGCCACCGTAGGTTGTGCCCTTGCCTACAAAAGCAAGTTTGGCGGGATTCCAAAAAATGGCGTTCGCGTCAGGACTCAATCCGACGCCAACGTTGGCCATGCCGCCCGACCGCGCGTCAGGCCCGATGTTGAGCATGGGCATCGCGGTGGTCACCACGTTGAGCTCCTCAAGTCGGTCGTAAAAGGTCTGTGCAGCGGCAGTGGCGCCACCCAACGTGAAGAGGCTAAAGCCTACGATAACGGAATTCTTCATAGTAAAGAGCAAATATAGGCGCGCCCTAGGGCCGCAAAAGGATTAATCGTTCGGCTTCGCGCACTACCTGACCGTCGCTCGGACGCACGACCACGACGTGGGCAGTGTACCATCCATTTGGCAAAGGTCGGCCGCTCGGGTCGGTCCCGAACCAATCTGGGGCCGTGAGCACAGAGGACGTTGCTAAACCCGACCACTGCTGGGCCCACACCACGCGACCGGATCCGTCGCTCACGGACCAGTACGCGGCTAGGCTATCTCCCGATGCGTTGTGCTCGACCTGCCAGTGAACGGTGCCGGGACTCGGATTGGGAAAGAGCCGGACGGCTCCCAGTTGAAGTTGTGCGCGCGAAACCACGGTAAACTCAACGCTCGACTGGCTTGGATTATTGTAGGTGTCCCAAGCCCGAACCGTAAATCGGTGCGGTCCGTCAGACAGATTTTGGAACGGCCACGTCGCCGTTCCGCGCTGGTAAGTATTCGGGTCGGCTTGGTATCGGTCATTCATCACGAGCGGCGCGCTCCAATCCTCGTCCAAGAAGCCAACGAGGTCGTGGCCAATTCCCGTTCCCAAGGCATTGATTCCGTTCGGATCCATCAAGCGTACAAGACCAAGGGGATTTGGACCCGTGATTCCGCCCGAGGCAAAACTGGTGTCGTCCATATATACGCGTATCGTCGGACCCGCATCGTCACGTGGGGCATCCGGGGCTAAATCTCCAAGGAACACGCGTTGCGTCGCTCCAGCCGCATCGCGCTGGTCCGTCGCCGCATACGCCGAAAGTTTACCTCGACCCCAATCCAGCACTAAGTCAAGAGGCATGCGCCATTCTGCGGTAAAGCTTCCTGATTCGACATCCACAGTGCCTTGGTAGGCGCGCTGATTTCGAAACGCGTATGCGGTTTGGTAGCCTACATTGTCGTTGTCAAGCATCGTCTTGAGTTGACTCTTGTCAAAGAGTTGAATGCGAACGCTGCCGTGAAACGAGGTGTCCGTGGCACCGGACTCACCTGTGATTCGCCCTCTGATTCGCACCAAGTCCAGTGCGCGCAAGCTGTCTGAGGGATCCCAGGTTTGGGTGTTCGGGCGAAAGACACTGATGGAGTCAAACGAAATCTGCTGTTCGGGACCGTTCAAGCGCATTGCCGGGTCCCCAAGTAGAGTAAACCGAAGCTTATCACCTGTTTGCACCGAATTTTTCGCACTACGGATAATTTGGCCAAAGGTTTTAAAACGTCCCTGTTCGCGCTCGAGAACTTTGTTAAAAATGGAATCCGTAAGCAAGGTGGCGCCGCCCACAAACACGGCGCGCGTAGTGGTTAGCATTGCCACGGCTCCGCCATCGGGATTCGTAATCAGGTGCTCGCCCGCAGAGGTGCGCAAAGGGTCATCGTAGCGCGAAAACTCGCAGGTCACGGTAATGAAGAGCGGAAGCCTTGCCCCATTCGCAAAGGATTTGCAGTCTTCAAGCTGCAAAATGTCTTCACTTGCCCAGTTGACTTCGCCGCCATGCCCCATGTAGGTGGTAATCAAGTTGCCTTCCTGAATTGAACGAAGCAAGTCCTCGCGAAGCTTGGGGTAGGACTGATTGCCTGCACTCGAAACCTGCAGGTAGGCATCTGCATAGAGCTTGTTTACGTTGAATTGCGGATAGACAGTATCGACCCGTGCTGCGATTCGGTCTGAAATCAAGGTGAGGATTTGTTCCCAGTCCACATCGACGTCGTCAGACACAAAATCCAACTTTTGACGCCAAGGACCCAGTGACTCGCGAGGATCCGCATAGCGAAGGAGCTTTTGAACCACCCCCTCTGCCTCGTCTAAAGAATTTACAGGTAGCCTACCGATGCCTAAATCCAGGTCGGTCAGTCCCAAAAACCCGCCCTCGCCATCGTCGAGAAAACCGAAAAAGTCATCAGAAACAAACGATGTCTTGATGGCCATGCTGGACGGCGACTGGTATGCCGGAACCCAATTCTGATTGGGGTTCAGTTTGCCTTTGTAGTCGTACGAAGCATCTCCAAAGAGCAATACATACTTCAAATTGGCAGAATCAGAGCCGCGGGTCCAGAGCATGCGAAGCAGGTTTCGAAGCCCCATGATGTCTTGAGCTCCCCCCGAGAATTCACGGTAGACTTGAGCTACGTCAACGACTTCAACGCGAAGTCCCTCGGCGCGGTGCTTGTCAGCCAGGCGCTCTGCAGCAGGAATAAATTCCGCAGGGCTGTAGATCACATAGTCCACTGCGGTCAAACTGTGAAGGTTTTGGTTCGGAACCAGCGCACCCAATTGGGGCGTCAGTGCAGACTGTGGGGTAAAGTACCACAGGGTGTGTCCCACTCCAGGCTCGAGCAACGGTTGTGCTGCAGCTGCTACTTCAGACACCTCAAGGGACTGATTTTGAACACCCGTGCGCCACACACGTGTGCCAGCCGGAGGCAATGGTAACGACCTGCCCGTGGTGCTGGGTTCAAACCGAAAGCTTCGCATACCCCCCTGGTAAGCCATCGGCGCGTCGGCGTACACAGATACCGCGTCGAGCCACGCCGAAGCGGACGGGTTTGCGCTGCGTTCTAACGTGAGGTTCACTGATCCCCAAGGGGTGGCGCTTCCTACTTGGTTCCATGCTTGGCTTGTCCAGCGTGCGTACGTATCTCCACTTACCCCGGAAACTGTTTGAAAACTCAGTGCACCCACAAATCCTTGGCCGGTGCGCAACTCTAACTTGGGCCCAAAGACCGTGGTTCGACCCGCAGCCGAAAGCGTAAATCGCGCGGTGGATTGGGCGTCCAACCGCCCGAGTCCGAGGTCAACAGTTCGCGAAAGCGTGTAGTCAAAACTTTCGCCCATCCACATTCGGCCGCTTCCGACAAGGTTCACTAAGTCGAGCTCGTGCCACGCTACATGCGTGTAGCGGTCGGTGGGCTGCGGTGCGGCAACGGTGGGTCCGTAGGTCGGCATGGGGGTTCCGCCCTCAGTAGTAGTTATGAAGTACACCTGCTGGTCCGAATACGGATGGGTCGTGCGGATCCAGCGCTGCATACTTGCATCGTAGTTCCACACATGCGGAGCCTGGCCCAAAAAGTAGACTGCATCGTCCGCGTGAATCATTCCGTCGCCCCCGTCTTCAATTCGGATGGGCAATGCGCTCAGGTCACGCGCCTCACCTTGAGTGGCATTTACTTCAGAAAGCACGCCTGCGTTCCGACCCCAAATCCCTACCGAACTCGAGGGAACGGGCAGTGGACCTAATCCCAATTGCTGAAAATCTGACCCCATTAATCGGTACACACCGTCTTCGGGCACACGAACTTCAGCCCACAAGCCCTTGCGAAGCACCGATTCCGTCGGCCAAGACTGCGCCCAAAGCCCCGATACGGCAAGCGCCATCAGGTAGAAAAATCCGAGTATTTGGGTACGAAAGTGCTGCATTCTGCGTTCAAAGTTCGTAAAGTCCAACGCGGTTTTCGGACATATCGTTTACAAACGCTCGGAAAATCGTATAATTGTGGCTTCAAATGATGCCTTATTCCATGGCCCTACGACGCCTGATTGCGGTCGCACTATTGCTGACACACGCTTGGTCCGCCCAAGCGCAAGACCCGCATTTTACGCAGTACTACGCGAATCCGCTCTACCTAAACCCCGCATTTGCAGGAGTTAAGCAGTGTCCTCGCGTCACTACAAACTACCGAAATCAGTACCCATCACTGGGCGTTTACCAGACGTTTTCGGCGTCCTACGACCAGTACGTTGACGGTCTAAACGGCGGAATCGGCGTACTCATTATGCAGGATGAAGCCGCGAACGGCGACCTCTCGCTGACGGAAGCGTCAGGAATTTACTCCTACCACCTCAAGGTCAACCGCGACTTTATGCTTCTTTTTGGAGCCCAAGCCACCTTTCGCCAGCGATCACTGAACTGGAACAATCTGACGTTCCCCGACATGATCGACCCATTCTTTGGGTTTGTGAAACCAACCAACGAGATTCGTCCCGACGAAACCACGGTTCAGCAGTTCGACCTCAGCTTTGGCATGCTCGGATTTACCGAGAATTTCTACATCGGAGCTTCTGCACACCACGTAACCCAACCCAACGAGGCGTTTCTGAGCACTTCTACCCTTCCCATCAAGGTGACCGCACAAGCCGGCGCAACCATTCCATTGGGTCGCAAGCGCCTCTACAACGAGCTCGACAACCTTCTTATTCCCAACGTGGTGTACCAAACTCAAGGAGGTGCACACCACATGACTTTGGGGATGTCCTTTAACCGCGGCGTACTCACGGGTGGCCTTGGATACCGTCAAGCATTGGGCGTGGTAAGCACCAACCCTGACGCACTCATTGCCATCATCGGTATCGCTCCAAACGATGTACCCTGGAAGTTCGGGTATTCGTACGACTACACAATTTCTGCGTTGGGCAACGCGTTAGGTGGTGCCCATGAAGTCTCTCTATCGTACCAGTTCCCTTGCCGTAGCCGTCGTACGCGCTACAGCGAGGTTAAGTGTCCAAAATTCTAACCTTCTCACTATGAAGCGTTCACTTTTATCTACTTCGATCGCCTTTGGCGCGCTGATCCTTTTGGCCACGAGCTGTGCCAAAACGGCTTCAAACACGACGGGCATGGCGCTCAACGACCGCAAAAACGGCGGATTTCAAATCAACCTTAAGTACAAAGGCCAAGAAACAGGCCCCGGCCTCGTGTTCGTTGAGGGCGGTAGCTTCATCATGGGTCGCGTTGAAGAGGATGTAATCAAGGATTGGAACAACCAACCCCGCCGCGTCACCGTTGCGTCATTCTACCTCGACGAGAACGAAGTCACCAACGCCGACTACCGCGAATACCTCTACTGGCTTCGCCGTGTGTACGACTACGACTACTACCCCCAGATTTACCAATCTGCACTTCCTGATACATTGGTATGGCGCGACAAGCTCGGCTTGAACGACATGTACGTAGAGAACTACTTGCGCCACCCAGCCTACAACTTCTACCCCGTGGTTGGTGTTAATTGGGAACAATCTATGCGCTACTGCCAGTGGCGCACCGACCGCGTCAATGAGCAAATCCTCATCGACAAGGGCGTCTTGAATGTGATGAACACTCAGGCTGACGACCAAAACTTCAACAGCGAAGTCTACCTCTACAAGCAAGGTGAATACACCCAGCAAAACCGTCGCGGCCTCAAGGACTTGAGCCCCGCCCAAGTCTATGGTAAAGAAGGACGCCCTGCCCGCATTGAAGATGGCATCCTCCTTCCGAAGTACCGCCTCCCGACAGAGGCAGAATGGGAATACGCCGCGTACGCCGAAATCGGCCAGCGTGTGTACAACCGTCAAATTGACCGCAACAAGTACACATGGAATGGCTCTTCGATGCGCAACCGCGACAAGAAAGTTCAAGGTGATATGCTGGCCAACTACAAGCGCGGCGCAGGTGACAACATGGGCGTAGGTGGCTACCTCAACGACCAAGCTAACATCACCATGCAGGTGAAGTTCTATCCCCCGAATGACTTTGGCTTGTACGACATGGCGGGCAACGTTGCTGAATGGGTCCTCGACGTCTACCGTCCCCTTTCTGCACAGGACATGGACGACCACCGTCCGTTCCGTGGTAATGAATTCAAGTCATTTGACGATAACTACGAAGGACTAGGCGAACTCGCTGTGCTTACCGAGCCCCAGTATGAGGTGCGCGAAAATGGCGATAGCGTGCTTGTGCGCCTTCCAGGCCAGCTTCCACAGCGTTCAGTGACTGTCGAAGAGAACCTCAAGCGCCGCAACTACCAGAAGTCCGACTACCGCGACTTTATGGACGGTGACGTTGAATCGTCACTCAACTTCGGCAACGGTGGCGAAGAAGAAATGGGCAACCAGATGTACCTCTACGGTGAGTCTACGTTGATCGGAAACACCACCCGCGTGTACAAAGGCGGCTCATGGCGCGATCGTGCCTACTGGCTTTCTCCGGGCAGTCGCCGCTTCCTTGAGCAAGACCAAGCCACAGACTACATCGGGTTCCGTTGTGCAATGGATCGCGTAGGCTTCCAAAACGAAGACAGCAAGCGCACCAAGTCTTCACCGAAGCCCAAGCAAGACAAGTTCGTACGCTACCGTCCGTAGTAGCCATGGACCAACTTTATGCGCGCTTCGATGCGCGCGTAGGAGTCTGCTCCGACAGCCGTTCACTGGCTTCGGGGCAGATTTTTTTTGCGCTCCGAGGAGACAACTTTAATGGCAACTTGTTCGCCCCCAAAGCTCTTGAGCTCGGTGCGTCCACAGTAGTCGTGGACGAACTCGTAGAAGGGCTAAATCAAAGTGATCCTCGGGTCGTTCTTGTTCCGGATGTGCTCAAAGCCCTACAGGACCTCGCTCGCACCCACCGTAGGGCTTGGGGCAAAACTGTTGTTGGATTAACCGGAAGTAACGGAAAGACCACTGCCAAAGAGCTGTTTGCGCACGTGCTTAGCCAGCAATTCAACGTGCTCGCCACCCACGGCAACTTGAACAACCACATTGGCGTACCGCTCACCCTCTTGAAGCTTTTACCCGAGCACGAAGTTGCGGTGATCGAAATGGGCGCCAATCACCAAGGTGAAATCGCCGAACTAGCTTCGATTGCCGAACCCACTTTAGGGTACGTTACCAATTTCGGACTCGCCCACCTCGAAGGATTTGGCGGGCCTGAAGGAGTCGTTCGGGGCAAATCAGAGCTCTACCGCTACCTCAATGCTTCGCAGGGAACGGCCATGGTATACTTCGGCGACGACAGACAATTGGCTGAAAGTTGCGAGCCACGAATCGTATTTGGCTCTGGTGACACCTACACTGCCGACGAAGAGGGACGAATGGCTATCACATGGCGCGAAACCACCGCGAAGAGCCATCTTATTGGCGACTTTCAGAACAGGGCACTCAGTGCTGCGGTAGCGCTCGGTACCCACTTTGGATTGAGCGATTCCGCAATTGCCCGTGGAATCGAAGCCTATGTACCTCAAAACAATCGCGGAGAATGGCGCACGATCGGTGCGTACCGCGTGTTTATGGATGCCTACAATGCCAATCCGAGCAGCATGGAAGCCAGCATTCGAAATGCCGCCCAACGACTCAACCCGGACAGCACTATCTACGTTGCAGGGGATCTATTTGAATTGGGCGACTACGCAGCCGAAGCACACCAGAGCATGGTTGACATTATGACCGAACTCGGGATTACGAACGCAGTACTCGTGGGACCGCTTTTTGCGGCCACAAAGCACCCCTTTCTGTCCCTTAATACGACTGAAGAACTCTGCGCACAATGGACGTCAAATCCACCCGCTGCTGCTCAGATTTGGGTCAAAGGCTCGCGCGGAATGGCTCTTGAAAAGGCTGTCGCCGTGCTCGATCAGAGCGCGTAGCGCACTCCAGTCGAGAGGGTGACCCACAGAGGATACTCTCGGTAAGCCGTAGTCGGAGTTGCCTCAAACTCTCCGAAGGCATTGTCGAGGCCCACTAGGCCAAACCAACCCCAATGTTCGCTGAGCTTGATCGAAGAACCAATCTCAATTCCGGCAGAGGTAATGCGTTGTGCCACGTTTCCGCTCGCTCCATCGCGGTCCACGGACTCTAGAAAGCGGTAGGCAAGCGGAACCCACACCTCGAGCGTCGTCTCGTCGTTCATTTGTGTAGCAAAACCAAGGCGTCCGCGAAGCATAAAGTAGTGGCTTTGGGTGCGCATAAGATTGTCGCGGTCTGCGCCCTGACTGTAGCTAAAGTTGCTTTGCGCGGCGTCAAAACCAAGTCGAAACGGCTTTACGTGCGCATTGACCGAGAGACCGTAGGCTCCGCCAAACCCACCGCGAAATACATCGGTAACCACAGGCTGCTCGCCCACCACTTCGGCAGCAGTGCGGCGAAACACCGTATTGGCCTGAATGAATGGAGCAATCGAAACCGTGCGGTCGCGAACATCGCTGTCTGTGTAGAACACTTGAGCGTGCAGTGGGAACGAACCGGCAAGCAACGCGACTGCCGTGGTGATTTTTAAGACAATTTTTTCCATTTCTCAGTAAATGCGAGGATTAAGTTCGGGATTCCCGACGGATTTTTACCACCAGCGGACGCATAAAAGGCCTGGCCTCCTCCGCCACCCTGAATGTGGCTGCCGAGCTCTCGGACCCAGTTTCCGGCATGCACGAGGCTAAGGGCTTGGGTTCCGGCACCGAGGTGAGCCTGAGCCTTTCCTTCGTCCTCGATGGCGACGAGCACAACGAGGTCGGGGTGCTCTTGGGTGAGCCCAAAGACAAGGTCCTTTGCAGCAGCTGCTCCAAGCGGAAGCTGCGCTGCGATCCAGCGAAGTCCCGCATGGGCGACAGCTTGGTCGATCAAATCGCCTTGAGCATCGGCGGCCTGTGCCCGCTGAAGGCCCTCAAGCTTCTTCTTGACTTCGGCTACTTGGGCACGAAGGTCCTGAATCACTCCGACTGGATTGGCGTTCTTGGCTTCATCGACGACACCGAGCCACTGACGGCGAATCGCTTTGAGGTAGACCTCTGCCGACGCGCCTGAAAGTGCTTCAATGCGGCGGATTCCTGCCGCCACACTAGATTCTGAAACAAGTACAAAGGGTGACAGCATTCCGGTAGCGGCGACGTGGGTTCCGCCACATAATTCAATGGACTCGCCGAACTGAATAACGCGCACGGCGTCGCCGTACTTTTCGCCAAACAAGGCCATGGCGCCCAAGGTTTTGGCCTCTTCGATGGGCACCGCACGGCGCTCAACTAGGGGCTGGTTGGCACGAATTGCGGCCGCAACGTGGCCCTCAATAGCCTCCATTTCTTCGGGCGAAACCTTTTGAAAGTGGCTAAAGTCAAAGCGCAAGGTCTCAGGTGAAACCAGTGAGCCGCGCTGCTCGACGTGGGTTCCGAGTACCGTGCGAAGCGCGTGGTGCAGCAGGTGCGTCGCACTGTGGTTTTGGGCCGAAGACGAACGGCGCTCTGAGTCAACGATCAGACGAACTTCAGACGTCCACTCTGCCGGCGAAGTGGCCAGCGTATGCAGGATCATTCCCGTTTCTTTCGTCGTAGCGAGCACCGCGATGCGCTCACCTCCGAATTCAATCCAACCCTGATCGCCGACTTGACCTCCGCCCTCGGGGTAGAACGGAGTGGGCTCAAAGCAGGCCTGAACGACAAGGCCCTTTGCGGTTTCGACGCTGCGGTAGCGCAATAGCTGTCCCGTGGCCTCCAACTGATCGTACCCGACAAATCGGTCGGCCGGACCGTCAGAACAGATCGTCCAGTCTCCCACTTTTTGAGCAGATGCCTGGCGCGAACGGGCCTTTTGAGCCTCCATCGCGAGGGCAAAGCCCTTTTCATCGACACTTTTGCCCTGTTCGCGGCAAATCAGGGACGTCAGGTCAAGGGGGAAGCCAAACGTATCGTAGAGCTCAAACGCGCGCTCGCCAGGAAGCACATCTGAATCGGCCAGGGCAAGGTCAAGACGCTTCAGACCTGATTCAAGGGTGCGCAAAAACGCGAGCTCTTCTTCGTGGATGACTTGGCGAATGAACTCGGCCCGCATCGAAAGTTCTGGGTATGCGGACCCCATGGTGTGCACCATAACGTCCACCAATTCCGCCATAAACGGTTCGCGGAATCCAAGTGTGGAATACCCGTAGCGAATGGCGCGGCGCAGAATGCGGCGAATGACGTATCCGGCTCCGTTCGATGCAGGCATCTGGCCGTCTGCAATGGCGAAGGCCACCGCACGAATGTGGTCCGAAGCCACGCGCATGGCAATGTCCGTGCGCTCGTCCGAACCGTAGTTTAGCCCACTTAAGGCTTCTAGGCGGCGCAAGTAGGGCTTAAATACTTCGGTATCGTAGTTGGACGAGGCCCCAACCACGGCGCGGGCAAGGCGCTCAAAACCCATCCCGGTATCGACGTGCTGGGCAGGCAAGTTCACGAGGGAAGCATTGGCCTTGCGCTCGAACTGCATGAACACCAGGTTCCAGATTTCAATCACCTGGGGGTCATCGTTGTTGACAAGAGTGGCGCCATCCACCGCGGCCCGTTCACCGGCGCTGCGGAGATCCACGTGAATTTCTGAACATGGTCCGCAGGGACCCGTGTCGCCCATCTCCCAAAAATTGTCCTTTTTACTGCCGTACAGAATTCGGTCTGCAGCCACATGCTTGAGCCACATTCCCTTGGCCTCGTCGTCCGCGGCGAGGCCGTCTCCCTCGTCTCCACCGAACACGGTCACGTAGAGGCGGTCCTTTTCTAGCTTGCAGACCTCGGTGAGAAATTCCCAGGCCCAATCAATAGCCTCCTGCTTAAAGTAATCTCCAAAGGACCAGTTGCCGAGCATTTCAAACAACGTGTGGTGGTAGGTGTCAATACCCACCTCCTCGAGGTCGTTGTGCTTGCCACTGACGCGCAGGCACTTTTGGCTGTCCGCAATTCGCGCATGCACTACAGGCTTGGCTCCGATAAATACGTCTTTAAACGGATTCATGCCCGCGTTGGTGAACATCAGCGTGGGGTCATCTTTAATCACCAGCGGAGCCGACGGCACAATCACGTGGCCTTTCGAGGCGAAAAAGTCTAAATATGCTTGGCGGAGTTCTGTCGGATTCATGCGGGTGGTTTTGCCTACTTTTGAAGGATACAAAAGTATGCGCCGCGCCAAGTACATCTACGACCCGTTGACCCTCGCCTACCACAAGGTCGAGCGCACCTGGAAGCATTTGCTGCGGGACACCTCATTGTTTCTGCTTGGCTCAATGCTGATGGGGCTGATTTTCTTTTTCGGAATCCAGTACTTCATGGATTCTCCCGAAGAAAAAGCGCTGAAGCGTCAGCTTGAAATCTCTGAAGAAACCTACCGCGAACTCGAAGAACAAATCCAAGAATTAGGCGCAGTCGCTGCAGAACTCGAGCGCCGCGACAACGAGGTCTACCGAGTCATTTTGGAATCCGAGCCACCCGCATCGTGGGTGCGCCAGGGCGGGCTCCCTTTGGACGCCGACCGCTACGAAAAAATTCGCGGACTTTCGAACGAAACCTTGCTTGAACGCAGCCTGCGCAAGGTGGACGACCTAAAAAAGCGGCTCGCGGTACACTCTGCCAGTCTTGACGAGGTCGCAGACCTCGCCCAACGCAAAGGCGAAATCCTCAAGGCCCTCCCCGCGATTCGTCCGGTCAAGGACCAACCAAGTATTCGCTTTTCGTCTGGATTTGGATACCGCATCGATCCCATCTTTAAGGTCAGCAAGCTTCACCAAGGTGTGGACTTCTCGGCCAAGCAGGGCACGCCGATTTATGCCACAGCGGACGGTGTCGTCGCGTCAAACGAGCTGTACGGCGGCCGTGGCTACGGAAAGCACCTGACCATTAGCCACGGCTACGGATACCACACGCTCTATGCCCACATGAGCCGCGTGGTTCGACGCCAGGGTCAGCGAGTCAAGCGCGGCGACCTCATCGGCTACATTGGCAACACGGGTAAATCCACCGGCCCCCACCTGCACTACGAGGTCATCTACCGCGGGCGGCGCGTGAATCCCATCAACTTCTTTTTCAACGACTTGACGCCTGCTGAATACAACAAACTGCTCGCACAGGCCGCTGCCAACAACCAATCGTTCGACTAATGATCCCGACAGAATTCACCAAACGCTACTACAGCATCGGCGAGGCTGCCGCCATCTTTGAACTCAATACGTCGGCTTTGCGGTTTTGGGAAAAAGAGTTCCCAGAGCTCAAGCCCAAAAAATCCGAATCTGGTGCACGGAAGTACAGTGCCAAAGACATGGAGTTGCTCCGCAAAATTCACTTCTTGGTCAAAGAGAAGGGATTCACCTTAGAGGGAGCTCGCCAAAAACTTAAGCACGCCCCAGATGACTCAGTCAATACCGAAGACTTGGTACGGCGTTTGCAGAATGTGAAATCCGAACTTGACCAACTGGCAAAAACGATTAAAACCTTACCATGAACCGTTCTACCATCATTCTTCTCTCAGTCCTCGGCGGCTTTGTCCTCATCCTTCTATGGGGCGTCGGTGCCTACAACCGCCTCGTCGGTTTGAGCGAAAGCACAGAGAGCCAATGGGCTAATGTCCAGTCGGCCTACCAGCGCCGCGCGGACCTTATTCCCAACTTGGTTTCGACGGTAAAAGGCTACGCGGATTTTGAAAAGTCTACCCTGACCGACGTGATCGAAGCCCGCTCAAAAGCCACATCCGTTCAAATCAGCGCAGACAACCTGACCCCTGAGAAGGTGGCTGAATTTCAAAAAGCTCAAGGTGAACTCAAGGGGGCCCTTAGCCGCCTGCTTGTTTCAGTCGAGCGCTACCCTGACCTAAAGGCCAACCAAAACTTCTTGGCCCTGCAGTCGCAGCTCGAAGGAACCGAAAACCGCATCAATGTGGAGCGCGACCGATTCAACGAGCAGGTTCGCACCTACAATTCATCGGTCAAGCGCATTCCCACCTCACTGGTTGCTGCCGTGGGCGGATTTGACGCGCGCGGATACTTTGAAGCAGAAGCTGAGGCCCAAGATGCCCCAGAAGTGAGCTTCGAATAATGCAGGTTCAACCCCACGATGAACAGCGTATCGTGGCTGCCATTGAGGCGGCAGAATTGGTTACATCCGGTGAAGTCCGTGTACACCTGAACGACACGTGCTCGGGCGACCCGCTGCGCGACGCCCAAAAGCAGTTTCACAAGCTCGGAATGCACCGCACCGCGGAACGCAACGGCATTCTCTTTTTCATTGCCCTTGAAAGCCACAAGTTCGCTGTGGTGGGCGATTTAGGAATCCACGCAAAGGTGGGCCAGTCCTTCTGGGAAGGCATTCGGGACCACATGGTTCCAGAACTCAAAGTTGGCCGATGGGTTGTTGCGCTCGAACTCGGAATCGCAGAAGCGGGGCGGGCACTGGCTGAACACTTTCCGCACCAAGGCCTTAGCGACCGCAACGAACTCAGCAATGAAGTTTCACGCGGATGAGGCTTCTTATTCTATTTGCGTTAGCAGCCTTTAGCTTACAGGCTCAGCCCTGGGAGAAGCCTAGCCCCTCAGAGGGACTGGTCGTGTGGCGCAACACTGCACCCGTATTCGATGCCGCTGAAGAGGCACGCCTTGAGGCCGTGCTTCAAGCAATTAACGACTCGACATCTACCCAAATAGCAGTCTTATTTGTCGACCGCGTCAACGACGACCTCAACTTTGTCGCGGCCCAAACCGGCGAAACTTGGGGCATCGGCCAAGCCGAAACAGACAACGGAATGCTGGTGCTCATAGCCCTCGAAGATCGAAAAATGGCGATCCAAGTCGGCCGCGGCCTTGAGGCCACGGTCACCGACCTCGAGAGCCACCTACTCATCGAAAACGTGCTAAAGCCCGCATTTCGAGAGCAGGCCTATGCTGCCGGAATTGAGGCCGTAGCCACCCAGGTGGCGCAAATGCTGTCCGGTCAGTTTGTCGCGGTCGAATCCACCAAAGAGCGCAAGTTCCCGTTTGGTTTGATTGCCATAGGTATTCTCCTACTCATCGCACTGTCCAAGCGCGGCGGTGGCGGAGGCAGTGGCCACCGAGGAATGTGGTACGGCCCGATGGGCGGCTACCCAGTCGGTGGCGGTTTTGGTAGCCGCGGCGGCGGGTTTGGCGGCGGCGGGTTTGGCGGCGGCGGATTTGGTGGCTTTGGCGGCGGAAGTTTCGGCGGCGGCGGAGCCAGCGGTTCGTGGTAATTTGCGACCTTTGCCCTCATGAACGTACTTCGCCCCATTCGAATCGGAGTCCTTGCCGGACTCAGTCTCCTAATAGCCAGCTGCGGTTCGCCGAAATTTAGCCTCGGAACCGACACCCAAGGCACCGTCATCACAGTGCGCAAACCCGTCCAGCAGCAGCTGAGTATTCAATCCATTCAAGTTGAATCGAGCGGATCTTGGACGAGCCCTGCCTTTCAAGTGAAGTACGCTGAGCGCAATGAAGTCGTACTCGGAACCAAAGGGGAGTCCGTCCTTCGCGTGACCGTTCCAGGTACCAAAGATGCTACCTCGGCACAGGTCACCTTTCGCACCGCGTCAGGAAAGCCCCTGAAGACCAAGCTGGTCAAAGCCAAGTAAGCCATGGTGTACATTCAACGCCGCGAGGTGTTCAGTGCGGCCCACCGCCTGTACAACGATGCGCTCAGCACTGAAGAAAACGAGCGTCTTTTTGGCAAGTGTTCGTGGAACTACGGGCACGGCCACAATTTTGAGGTGTGGGTTACCGTCAAAGGCCAGGTCAATCCCGAAACGGGCTTTGTAATGAATTTGGTCGACCTCAAGGCCCTCATGATGAAGTACGTGATCGAGCCCCTCGACCACAAGCACCTGAATCACGACACGACGTTTATGCTCGGAATTCTTCCGTCGACCGAAAACCTTTCGATCGAAATCTGGAAGCAGCTCGCCGAGCCCGTCGCGGGCTTTGGTGCCCAGCTGCACTGCGTCCGAGTGGTCGAAACCGAGAACAATGCCGTAGAGTACTACGGGGAGTAAACTTTTGGCCCACGGGGCCGTGTTAATTTTTATCATGAAAAAAGCCTACGTTTTCCCGGGCCAAGGGGCCCAAGCTCCCGGAATGGGACAGGATTTGTTTGAAGCGCACCGCGCCATGTTTGAGCAGGCCGATGCAGTTCTTGGGTTCGGTTTAACCGAACTAATGTTCAACGGCACGATGGAGGACCTCACGCAAACGAAAGTGACGCAGCCGGCCATTTTTGTGCACAGCGTCATCAAGGCCGCCTCCCTCGGATCCGAGTTTCAACCCGACATGGTAGCCGGCCATTCCCTCGGCGAGTTTTCAGCACTTGTAGCCGCCGGAGCCCTCAAGTTCGAGGACGGTCTTCGCCTCGTAGCCGAGCGCGCCCTCGCCATGCAGGATGCCTGCGATGCCGAGCCCTCGACGATGGCCGCCATTCTCGGTCTGAGCGACGAGCAGGTAGAGCAGATTTGTGCCGCAACTCCGGGCGTGGTGGTTCCCGCCAACTACAATTCTCCAGGCCAATTGGTGATTAGTGGCGCGCGCGCCGCGGTCGAAGCCGCGTGCGCTGCCTGCAGCGCGGCCGGCGCCAAGCGGGCACTGATCCTGCCGGTCGGAGGCGCATTCCACAGCCCGCTCATGGAGCCGGCCCGCGCGCGCCTCGCAGAGGCGCTTGATTCCGTATCGATTCAAGCCCCGCGCTGCCCCATCTACCAAAACGTAGTGGCCGCCCCCGTCAGTGACCCCGAAGCCATCCGAGCCAACCTCAAGGCCCAACTCACCGGATCGGTCCGCTGGACCCAGTCGGTCCTCGCAATGGTCCACGACGGCGCCACCAACTTCTATGAAGTTGGACCCGGTAAGGCCCTACAGGGCATGATTAAGAAAATTGCTCCCGAAGTCGAAGCCATCAGCGCATAAACCTGGTCGCTGGCTAATGGCTCCTCGTAAAAAGCCAACAGCCAACAAGCCAACAGCTAACGAGCCAACAGCCAACAAGCCAACAGCTAACGAGCCAATCTCAGCCAACAGCTAAAGAGCCAATCTCAGCCAACAGCAAACAGCCAACAAGCCAACACGATGAAGTCTTCATTCCGCGCCCCGTCCAACATCGCCCTCGTGAAGTACTGGGGCAAGTACGGCGTGCAGTTGCCGAGTAACCCATCGATTAGCTTCACATTGGATGCTTGTGCGACAGAGACCACGCTTGAATTGACAGATGCTCCTGGAATCACCGTGGCGCTTGACGGGGTGGATACGCCGAGTTTCGTTCCGAAGGTGGCCCAGTTTGTGGACCGAATTGCCGCACGGCACCCTTGGGTAAAGGACTACGGGTTCCGGGTGCAGACCCACAACACGTTTCCGCATTCCTCTGGGATTGCCAGTAGCGCGTCTGGAATGAGTGCCCTCGCGCTGTGTATTGTGGACCTTGCGCAAAAGCTGGGGCATGAAGTGGCTAACCCGATGCAAGAGGCCTCTGTGCTTGCCCGCTTGGGTTCTGGCAGCGCGTGCCGTTCAGTCTACGGTGGACTTGTGGTTTGGGGCGAAACAGCTTCGGTCGAAGGTTCGTCTCAGGATTTCGGGGTGGCCTACCCTGACTCGGTGCACGAAGTGTTCCGCAGCTATTGTGATACAGTCGCGCTCGTAGACGTTGGCCAAAAGGCGGTAAGTAGTACGGCGGGGCACCAGTTGATGGTGGCGCATCCGTTCCGAGACCAGCGCTTTGCGCAGGCACATGACCACTTAGCTGCGCTAAAGCCAATTTTGGCTGCAGGTGACCTCGAAGCATTCATCGAATTGGTTGAGCTCGAGGCCCTTACCCTGCACGGATTGATGATGTCGAGCAGTCCAAGCTACATTTTGATGCGGCCAAATACCCTGCGCATTATTGAGGCCATCCGAGGATTCCGCCGAGATTCTGGGGTACCCGTCAGCTTTACGCTCGACGCGGGTGCCAATGTGCACATCCTTTACCCTGCGGCCTTCGAACAAAAGGCGCTTCAGTTTGTTGAAGATGACGTGAAACCTTGGTGTAAAGACGGTCGCGTGATTGTGGACCGCGTAGGCCAAGGACCGGTATCTTTGCAGCAATGAATCTGAGCCCCAAGTACTTCGCCAAAATTCTTCTTTTCGGAGAGTACGGTGTCATCCGCGACGCCATGGCGCTTTCGATTCCGTACACCAGCTACTCGGGAGTCCTTCGACTTCCTGACGGTGAAGCGAGTTTTGAACAGCGCGAATCAAACGCTTCGCTGGACCGATTTACGGCCTACCTCGAGGAACTCAGTGCCTTAGGCACATTGGCTGCCAACTTGGACTTGCGCGCGCTTCGTGCCGACCTCGACCGCGGACTTTATTTTGACTCGAGCATTCCGCAAGGATATGGTGTGGGTTCATCTGGAGCCATGGTGGCGGCACTGTACGCCCGGTACGCTCGTAATCCATTGCCACTCGACGAAGCCAACGAGCCAGAGAAGCTTATGGCGCTCAAGGCCGAAATGGCCCAGATGGAGTGCTACTTTCACGGAAAGAGTTCAGGTATGGACCCCACGATTTGCTACCTACAGCTACCGCTTCTGGTGCGCTCGTCTGAAGACTTGGGGACTGTTTCGATGCCGAGCCTTCCGACCGACGGCCGTGGCGGAATTTTTTTACTGAACTCGGGGTCGCCTGGCGAAACCCAGCCCATGGTGCAAATTTTCATGGACAAGCTCAAAGAGGAAGGCTTTCGCCGCTTGATGACCGACCAGTTCAAAAAGTACAACGACGCCTGTGTATCGGCCTTTTTGGACGGGAAAACCGACGTACTGCTTCGCGAGCTCAAAAAACTCAGTGGCCTCGTGCTTGAGAACTTTGGCCCGATGATTCCGAACGACTACCACAACTTGTGGCAGAAGGGAATTGACACCAACGCATACTACCTCAAGCTTTGTGGCTCAGGTGGTGGTGGATACATTCTAGGGTTTGCCCCCGACCTCGAGCACGCCAAGGCGGAACTCGATCCGCACCGAATGGACGTCGTCCTTCGCTTTTAAGCGCGCCGATATGCGGCGCCGAACCAAAATTCTGCTTCGCCTTACGGCATTTCTCAGCCTCGTTCGCTGGACCCACATTTTGTTTTTGACCGTGGCCCAGCTACTCGCGGCACTGACACTACTGCACGGACCCGTACCCACGCCCTGGCTCACCCTCGTGGGCGCCATTGCGACCACGGCACTTATTGTCGCAGGTGGATCGCTCTTTAATAGTTTTTACGATTTAGAGCGCGACCTGATTGAGCGCCCATGGCAGACCCTTCTTGAGCGACCCGTAGCCCGCAAGTACGGAATGCAGTTGGCATTCAGTTTTTATGCTGCGGGGCTCATTACTTCGCTGCTCACCCTTCATCTACCGGTTGCCCTATGCTACTGGCTTTTTGCACTCGTCGTGTTTTTGTACTCCCACAAGCGAATGGGTTTTGGTGTGGCCGGAGCGCTACTCGCCAGCCTATTGGCTTTTGGTCCTCTGCTCTTGCTCGCGGGTGCACTGCACCCAGGTTCTTGGCCCGGATTTCTTCGCGGACTCCCCTTGGCCCTCGCCATGATTGCACTGGAATGGCGACGGCAGTGGGAGCGGCGCCAGATTCCGCACCGCAGCGAACCGCAGCGGATACAGCTGAAGCGGCAGCAGTGGATCTATAAATTACTGTTGGCCTTAGCCCTCGGGTTGATTCCTTGGATCTAGGCGCGCTTAGCGAAAGACGGTAAACATACCGCGGCGTTCCTCGACCAAGCCGTCGGGAAGCCAAATAAACACCTTATAGCTGTACGGACCGGCAGGAACTTTTTCGCCCCCGTAGGTTCCGTTCCAGCCATTTGGATCCTCGTCGCTGTGGAAAATTTGAAGGCCCCATCGGTTAAATACGGCCCATTCAAACTTCACGACTCCGGTAGCGACGACGTTGAAGCGCTCGTTGACCGCGTCTCCGTTGGGCGTGAATGCCGACGGAATGTAGACGTAGTGGTCCATCTTCAGATCAATCGGGTAGGCCAAGCTGTCTGAGCAACCGAGGCTGTCGCGCACGGCGAGTCCCACCCAATAGGTTCCGGGGCGGCCGTAGACATGGCGCGGATGCACGCGTGTAGAGGTGTCGCCGTCGCCAAAAAACCATCGCACATTGAGGGTGTCGCTCGAATAGTTGGTGAATCCAACATCCAAGGGATTTCCGGGATCTTGCAGGTATCCAAATGAGGCTATGGGCTGGGGCACCACCCAGGCATAAATAGAGTCGCGTGCCTCGATCAAGCAGTTGTCGGTAACCTTGTAGCGGAACCACTGGCTCGAAGCTGGAGATACAGTCCACGTGCTGCCTGAAGGGGCGCCGCCAAGCCATTGGATGCTGCGGGTTCCGCGTCCGCCCGAGGCCACCGCCTCAAGCGTTACCGCGTCCCCGGGACACAGAAAAAGCGTGTCGGACTCAGTCCGGAGTGAATCGTACGGATCCACGTAGATGGTGATGCTGTCGGTGCTTGGAGCGATACTGCATTCGTCCCAGCTCATGTAGCGGTAGGTCGTCGTTTGGGCCGGCGCTACCGCGGCGAGCACATTCTGGGTAGAATCATGTTCCCAGTACCCCCATCGAACGCCTTCACCCCCCGTCAAGGTGGCCCGAAGGACTGCACTTGAGCCCGGGCACGCGAGGGTATCGTTGCCCTGATCGAGGGTGAGCAAGGCTTGATGGGGCACTCGGTCGCGAATCCAAAAATCTACAGAATCTGAGGGATACACCGCGCAATTGGAAGAGACCGGTAGCATTCGAACCCTTAATAATTCCGGAGCCTCTACAATCCCATCATCGATGGGCTCAAACCAAAGGGTGTCGGTGGTTTGACCGGGGAACAGGGTGAGCGACGAAGGGAGTGCAGATGCGAAATCAGCGGCACCAGCGGTTCCGACGTACTGAAACTGAGCCGTCAGCGTGTCGCTCGTCGCCCCTGCACGCTGAAAGAGGAGGTAGCTCCGGGCGCAGCCTTCAACCATCACCGAATCGGTAAAGGAGGCACCTGTATTTGTAGTCGAACTAAGATTGATTGTGGGCAATTTGAACGATCGGGCTCCCAAGAACACGGCTGAGTTAAATGCGCCATCCATCACGTCAGCTATGAGCAACTTGATTGTATACGGGTACCCGCAAACAACCGCAGCTTTTGCCTTGAGTACATCTGTAAATCCATTGAAGTTGATGGCATTAAACGACCCATTCGCATTGTAGTACATTGAATGAGCGACGTAGTTTGGATTTGCAGAGATGCAATTCGATGCCGGATAACTTCCAGATGGGAAACCTTGGTTAATCGTGTTAATCGCTACAGGTGTTGTCGTTCCTGGAATCGTTGCTAAATTGATTGAGTCCATTCGGACACTACCATTTGCGTTAAATATCGGTGCGCCATTGATTCCAGGACCGACTAGAAAGAACCCAAAAACATCATTAAATGGACTGCAGGTGTAGCCCGTATACTCATTTGATGCAAAAATGTATTCAAACTCTACACTATCGCCGGTTGCGTAGAAACTGAATTGGATTGCAGACAGATCATTCAAGGTGCTGTTTGACGAACCAATGGTATTCAATACTGAAATTAGGTGTGGACTGGTTCCGAGGCCACCCGTGAACGGCTGGGCAGCTCCTGGCATCGCATTTAGTGCGTTATCGGTGTGCATCACGATTCCACTATCCAATCCAAAAGCAGGGTTTGTATTCACAAACTTACCGATCTGCACAGAAGTAGGTTGAACCAGTGGGAGCCCTGGATTACTTCCCGACCAAACCGGAATGTTGGGCCCCACCAACACGTTTTGAACTAACCACATAGGATTATTTCGCGGCGCAGTCGAATTCACCACAATATTTTGTGCCCCAGAGGTGAATCCGAGAACAAATGCGAGGTATAGAGCCAGTTTTCGCATGGTTTGAACCCGAAAGATACAAAGGGTTGGCCGAGTGGATTGTACCTTCGAAGTATGATTGATTCGTACGTATCCCAGCACCGTCAGCGCTTTCTTGACGAACTCTTTACGCTTTTGCGCCTTCCCAGTATTTCGGCAGATCCTGCCTACAAAGACTCTGTGCTCGCCACGGCCGATGCGGTCGCCGACTTTTTGACCAAAGCCGGAGCACAGAACGTCGAAGTCTGCGCCACACCCGGTTATCCGGTGGTCTACGGCGAGTACCTCGTCGATCCCTCTCGCCCAACTGTACTGGTCTACGGTCACTACGACGTCCAGCCTGCAGACCCCTTGAACTTGTGGACGACTCCCGCCTTTGAGCCCGAGGTACGCACCACCCCCATTCACCCCAACGGAGCCATTTTTGCCCGCGGAGCCTGCGACGACAAGGGCCAGTTCTTTATGCACATCAAGGCCTTTGAGGCCATGGTGGCTCAAGGCAACGTGCCCTGCAACATGAAGTTCATGATTGAAGGCGAAGAAGAGGTGGGCTCGAACAACCTCGAGTGGTTTGTGAAGCGCAACCACGAGCGCCTCGCCTGCGACGTGATTCTTATTTCAGATACCGGAATCATCGCTCCGGGCGTCCCCTCAATCTCGGTGGGCCTTCGCGGTCTGTCGTACGTCGAGGTCGAAGTGACGGGTCCGAACCGCGACCTGCACTCTGGCATTTACGGCGGAGGTGTGGCCAACCCGATCAATATCCTCACCGAGATGATTGCCTCGCTGCACGACAAAGACAACAAAATCACCATTCCGGGATTCTACGACAAGGTGCAGATACTGAGCGACGCGCAGCGTTCCGACCTCAACAAGGCCCCGTTTAGCCTTGAAGAGTACAAAGAGGCCCTCGACCTCAGTGACGTTCACGGAGAAACTGGCTACACCACCATTGAGCGCACCGGAATTCGTCCGACGCTCGACGTCAACGGAATTTGGGGTGGCTATACCGGCGAGGGCGCGAAGACCGTCATCGCTTCAAAGGCCTATGCCAAAATTTCGATGCGCTTGGTTCCGGACCAAGACCCCGACGAAATCACCGAGTTGTTCACGAAGCACTTCACGAGCATCGCTCCGGCAAGCGTCAAGGTTGAAGTTCGTCCCCACCACGGTGGCCACCCCTACGTATGCCCCACCGACCACGCAGGGTACCGCGCCGCCCACAAGGCAATGGCAGAAACCTATGGCCGCGAACCGATTCCGACTCGTGATGGTGGATCGATTCCGATCGTCGCCCTTTTTGAGCGCGAGCTTGGCGTGAAATCCATCCTGATGGGCTTTGGTCTGGACAGCGACGCAATTCACTCTCCCAATGAGCACTACGGACTGGACAACTACTTTCAAGGAATTCGAACGATTCCGCGCTTTTACCTGCACTACGCAGAGGAAGCCCGCGGCTAAGCGGGCTAAAATGCAAAAAGGCGCCTCAAGGGGCGCCTTTTTTATTTAAGTCACATTGTTTACCCGAAGTACACGCGGTGAACTCGGTACATCAAAGCGGTCACATCGCGAAGTTCCATGAGCAACTTGGACTGAAGGCGTGCTTGACGCGTCGAGATTTCGCCTTGGCGGTAGTGCTGAAGCGCCCAATCAATAGCCCGCTGCACGTCCTGTAGAATGCGGCGCTTGGCCGCCAGCAGTTCAGCATGAGGCTCGCCAGTCCCCGACTCTAGAGCTTGAACGATTCGGGAGCTGTACGCCGAAAACAGCGTGATTGATTCGGCATAGGCCAGCAAGAATGTGCCGTGCGGGCGCTCATGAAGGTTCATGAGGTGGTCGTACTGGGCGTTAACCAGTGATTGTGCCGACTCGGACATGTCTGAAACATAGTCAAATGCCAGTAGGTGCGAACGAAAGGCGGCTGTCCCGTCTCCCTTAAAATCCTTAAGGATGCGCACCATACGAAGCTCCAGTGATTCCTGTCGCTTGAGAAGCAGCTTCATCTCGCGGCGAAGCCGAGCTGTCGTTCGCTTCTGGTTGCCCGCTAAGGCCTCAGATGCCATAACCACCACATCTGCAGTCCGCTGAAGATCTGAAGCCATGAGTCGACGGCTTTGATCCATGGGAGCGTCGGAATTTGCGAGGCGCTCGACTACATCTTCAAGAAGGTTTTCGGCCTTCATCTGCTCGGCAAACCCCATGTGGCTGCGTACCACAAGCCCAAGTGCAAACACCGTCAAAATGAGCGCAGCGATAAATTCTCCGTAGTAGATAAAGGCCGCAAATATGGCGGACGTCACAAAGGCTATCACCGCGGTAAGTAGCCAGCCACCAATGACGTTCACTACGCCCGCCACGCGGTAGACTGCAGACTCCTTACCCCATGCACGATCTGCGAGCGATGAGCCCATGCCGACCATAAAGACCACAAACGTAGTACTCAGCGGAAGGCCCAAACTCGTCGCATAAGCGATCAATGTGGACGCCACCATGAGGTCGACACTGGCACGCAAAAAGTCAAATGCTTGTGCGTCGCGAGGATTTTCAGAACGGTCTTGCGCAAAGCGGCTATCCGTCCATGTTGCCATGCGTCGCGAAACGACAAACGAAGCCAAACTCCCCAAATGAACAAAAAGTTGAGTCAGCCCGCGGCTCACCGTGTTGGGTTT
>Ga0222714_10001068_pt1 | contig 31024 bp, 21 predicted proteins | sample C33_3DmetaG_FD_165048 | JGI IMG/M metagenome (GOLD analysis project Ga0222714, IMG submission 165048) | Estuarine water microbial communities from San Francisco Bay, California, United States - C33_3D | ecosystem: Environmental > Aquatic > Marine > Unclassified | place: USA: California... | reverse complement strand
CGCCTTCGTACGCGCGCCCGAGCGCGGTGTGCGCGCACCGCTCCGTCGGGCCGAGGATGAGCACCGGCATGGCGCTCAACGCGACGCACGCGGCGAGGGCGAGCGCGGCGGTCGACATGTCGCCCGCGCGCGACGATTGCGTCCTCACTGTGGCGCACGCTTGCATGACGAGCGCGCGCGCACCCGTGCGCGTGTGCGCGCAGGCGACTGCGAAGGCGTCGTCAACAGTTCGTCGAGCACGTCCGGTGCTGTTTCTTGACATTGACGGCGTGTTGAATCGCACGGCGACGGCGAAGCAAATCATCGTGGAAGATGATAAAGTGCAACGCTTGCATGACATCATCACGTCATCGGATGCGGATATCGTGTTGAGTTCGTATTGGCGATCGTTTGAGCGATATATTGGGTACACGTTCGAGCGCCATGGGTTGCGAAAAGGGTGCGTGGTCGGACGCACGGCTGGGGAGCCGCACTTGGGGGATTCAGTCGCGCACGACGATAAAGTTCACCTGGCGCGCGTGCTGGAAATTGAAGAGTATTTAAAGCGTGTGTACGGGATCGACGAAGGCGAATGGCCTGCGTTTGCGATTGTTGATGATAAGGCTGTGGTACCGGATGACCACGCATGGTCTGGGGCGTTCGTGCGAACGACGCACGATGTTGGTTTGACGGATTCGCACGCCGAGCGACTCAAAGCGATTTTGAGCACCGTGTGATTAGCAGTTTAGTTTCCTATTATAATTACTACATGTGCGTGCAGTGCTGACTAGAATTGTCATCGCCTCGAGGCTTCGCTCGCGGGCGGTGGTGAGAGGTCGCGAACGCCGCGAGCCATTGAGCGCGCTTCTCGCGTTTCAGTAATCCCAGATTCCATGTTTGTCACCGTTAACTTCAACAACATCTCGAGCTGAGAGGATAGATCATTCAATCGCTCATTCGTCTCTGCCAGTGCCGCGGATTGTTTTGCTTGCGCGCTGGTGATTCTTCGATCGAGCGGCACGAGACGCGCCGTGAGCTCCTCGACACGCGCCTGCAAGGCGAGTTCTGGCGGATTTGCGTTTTGTGTGCTCCACCCTTGAGCGCGAACAATAGTTTCTGGCGCTGACGTTTCCTGAGCGTGCGAAATATCTGCCAAAGACTTTTCCCGTCGAAGTGCCGATGGGGTAGTCCCCCCTCCAGGTTTAACGACGCGCTTCTCCGTCATCGCCTTACCAGACGCCGCTCGAAGCGCCGATGACATCAATGAATCACTTCGCTTCTCAGCTTGAATTTCACCCGCACCAACTTCGTCTAACATCGCGTTGAGCTTTCGGTGAACTTCGGTCAAGGAATACGCAATGCGTGCGTGAAAAACATCGATAGCTCGCGCGGTGTAACTTACCGGATCGCGCTCTCGTAGCATTTTGTGGAAGATGCCTTGGACGTCGCGCTCGACAAGAACTCGATGAAGCAACACGCGATGAAGCATCCCTCTGAAACGCTTCTGGATCAAGGTTGCAGCCTTGGTTTTCACATCAAGAATTTTTGAATTCTCCATACCTTCGCCGTCTTCGCCGTAAATCAAACGTAATTTTTTCAAGTAGTGCGCAGGGCGCTTGTTGAGCATATCATCTAATTTTGCGTGGACGCCATCCGTCTTGAGCGCATGCCAAGCCTTGCAATACGCTAGCATCTCATTTCTAAAAGTCTTTTTTATTCCCTGCATTCTGAAAAACTGTTTCGATGCGGGGAAGTTCTCCAGGGCATTGTGGAACACCTCCTTTTCCAAAGTAAAGATTTCGGCGTACGTCACCGCCTGCGCGGCATAGTACACTGGCTCGTCGAGGTAGAGACAGGTCTCGGCCACAGTCTTACCACTCAACCTCAAACGACCATCGACAGATATGACGCCCTTACGAATGAGAAACATTTTCGTGATTACGTCGCCGGCTTGAAATAAAAACTCTTGCGGTGGGTACATTTGCTCCGTCACTCGCATAGAAAGAGAGATTACCAAAGGCTCAGGGCAATACCTGAAAAATTCTAATTCTCGCATCCATTTATTCATACTGATAGTACATTCCCCGCGCAAGGCCGGGGACATTCTTTCAAGCAATTTGACGTGCACTTGTCCATCCGTGCCCTGCAGCTGATACTTGAAGTACTCTCGCAAACGCACGCGCAAGTGCTGCGGCAAGTTGTGATCCGTCAAGAAGGCGTTTAAGTCGCGCATAACCATCTGAAATTTGTTAAGTTTTTCGTTTCGAGTGGCAATGACGTTTGACACAGCCCCTACGATGTAGCCGTACTCAAATGCACCCACAAGCATGGCGATGATGACGTACACGCGCTCCCCCATTGTCACTGGAACGATATCCCCGTAACCAATGGTAGAAATGGTCATCGTAGACCAGTACAATGCGGCAACGTATAAATCCCACGAACTGACTATATCGCGTGGATCTTCATCGACCGCACCGATGACGACGTTGCCGAACTCTGTAGAACGCATCCATGAATATTTAGAACTTTCGAGTTCCTCAACCAAACCGTACGCGCACGCGAGCCAGTGCGCAAACATAACCGCCGTTAGCGCAAACTTCACCAGAGCAATCATGGTATAATCAATCGTGTAAACCAACTCCACGCGATCGAACATCTTACCTAATTGGTTCATTCTCACTAGCTTGGCCAAACGTAGTAGCCTAAAGATCCTTAAAGCCGATAATCGCGAAAACGCCGTCGTGCCAATGCCTAAATATAGCGCGTCGAATGGAATGACAGATACAGCATCCACGACAAACCACGATTTAAAATATTTTTCGGCAATGTATGATCGGCAATACACGTAATGATTGGTTCTCGGATCATACAAGGCGACGAAAAAGTTTGAAAACATATCAATCAGAAAACTCAGCGCGATGACTTGGTTGAAGTAGAAGGCAAAATTGAAACTGGGTTCAAAAAAACCGACTTCCAAAGGCGTCGCGACGGCAATGTAACACAACAAGAACGCAATATACCCCTGCCACCGTTGAACAATCTTATTGGTCGGTGCGACGACGCCTGGACTTCTTATGTACTTTTTATTCTTCTTTTTTCGCCTCTTCGTCCGCGACGAGTGGCTGTCATTCAAGCTGCTCTCGTACATGCTCGCCGACCCACTGTTCCCGCCATAGAAGCTCCTACTACTACCACCACTGCCACCTCTACGAAAAGATTGCATCCTTTTCCCTATAGACTTTCGCACGCTCCCAGCAAAAGTCGACTCTCGCGCCTCGGCTTGCATCGCCTCCAGCGCGTTGAGCGTCGGTCTCGCCTCCGGTCTCGCCGCGTGCCCATCACCCCTCAACGACGTTCGCGCCTCCCTAGATTCAAAACCCACGACATTATCCTCCGAAAATCGCCCCATTTCCGGCGCATGCTGCTTGTCCGGCGAAACAAAATCCAAATCTCGCGCGTTCGCCCGCAACGCCAAGTGCGCCGCGCTCGCTCTCGGCGCATCCTCTGCGTCCCGCTGCAAATACGCGCTCATCCTCGTCGCCGCATCCGTCTGTTGCTGCAATATCGTCGGGTCAATCGTCGAACGAAACGTCGCACTCGTCGTCAGCGAGCGTTCGCGCGCGTTCGTGTTCCACGTGCGCGCGCCGCGCGTCGATGTTCGCGCCGCGGCGGAAATCCCAACCCACGCGTGGTCGTCACCCTCGGTCGCATTCCGTCGCGACTCGCGCACCGCGGCGTCATCCGCGGCGTCGGTGCGCGCGGACGATGTGCGTTTGAACCGCGACGACGACGGCGCGTCCGATGGAGGCATCGCGCGCGCGGACGAGTGCGGCATCGATGGGAATCGCATGGGCCGCGGCTCAACGGCCAAAATTTGGAGCGACGCGTGGCGCGCGCGTGGTACGGATGGCGTTCGGCGCGTTATGGCGATGTGTGGATGCGTGAAGACGTGGAACGGATGGTGGGATGGTGATAACGCGTGGTGGTGCGGTGGTGGTGGTGATGCGTGCGAGGTGTAGTGTAATGGTATTGACAAACGTCGCGGCGGAGGCGCGCGCGCATCCGAGGCGGAGCGCGGAGCGTCGGCGCTCGCGTCGGTTGGAATGATGAGAGCCATCGAGGTGTGTTATCGACGCGCGGTGCCGCATTGGGCGCAGAAGCGCGCGGTTGGTTTATCGAACGCGACGCCGCATTGGGTGCAGAATTTGGCGGACGCCGCGCCGGGTCGGCCGGGACGCACGGGGCCGATGTTTGCGCTCACGGCGTCGCCTTTGACGGGCGATCGATCGACGTATTCGGCTTCGGGAACGCCAGCGACGTCAAAGACTTGGCACGCAAAGAGCGATCCGGCGTCGATGCGACCATTTTCGGCACGGGTGGTGATGAACAGCGTGTTCAAGCCCGGGCCGCCAAACGTCACGGATGTCGGCTGCTTCACGGGGAGCTCCACGGTGAGGTCGACTTCGCCGCGAGGGGTGATGCGGATGACTTGTCCGGCGCCGGAAATGGCTGCCCACAGGTTGCCATTTGCGTCGCATTGCGCGCCGTCAGGACCGCCGTTCATGCTCGATGGGAGCTCGTACAACAATCTGCGGTTGGATGGACCGGTTCGCGGGTTGTAGTCAAACTGGTAAATGCGTCGGGTAGGCGTGTCGCAGAAAAACATCGTGCCGCCATCCTTTGTGAAGCAAATGCAGTTGGAGCATCTGAACTTGTAGTCGAGCATTTCTTCGAGCGCGCCACCGTTGGCGGGCAAACGCCACAACCCACCGATAGGTTGCGCGTCGACGCGGTGCGCGTTGTTGTACGAACCAATCACAAAGTTTCCTTCGCGGTCGGTGCGACCGTCGTTTGGCCGCGTGTTTAACCCAGCTTCAAACTCGCTCACAAACGTCAGCGCCTTTGTGGTTGGATCGTAGGCGTGCAAGCCCGATTCCAAACCAAGCAACAATGTGTTGTTTGAACGAAGCGCGACGCATCCCAGCGTCTCGCCAAAGTTCACCTTGGTCGGCGCGCTCTTCAAATCCCACGAGTACAAGCTACCGCTCGGAGCGTCTACCCAGTATAACATCTGGCGCTCGACGCTCCACACCGGGCTTTCCCCAAGCTGGTTCCCGCACGCGACGACTTCTTCGGCCCAAAGCCTGGTTGGGCCTTCGGGAGCGACGTCGTAGTTGAAGATTCGGCCAAACTGGTCGGCGTTCAACGACGCGCCGCCGACCAAGCAGCCGTCGATATCCGGCGCTTGCATCAATTCATCCACGCTCTCCGGTTTCACGCTCCCACCGTACTGAATCTGAATTTTGTTGGCCACTGCGTTACCATAGTTTTCACGCACCCAATCGCGAATACCCGCGTGCACGCTCTGCGCAATCGCGGGCGTCGCGGTGAGTCCCGTTCCAATAGCCCACACGGGTTCGTACGCGATGATAACTTTATTCATTTCCGTCGCCTCGATTCCCGCGAGCGCGCCCGCGAGTTGTCTCGCGCAAATCTTCTTCACTTGTCCCGCCTCGTATTCTTCCTTCGTCTCCCCGATGCACAACACCGCAGTCATGCCCATATCAATAATCTTTCGCGTCTTGACGTTGCACACCTCATCCGTTTCTCCAAACAACGTGCGACGTTCGGAATGTCCCACGAGAACGTGCGTGCATCCCACAGACTTGGCCATTTCCGCGCTCATTTCACCCGTAAACGCTCCTGAGGCTTCGTGGTAGATGTTCTGCGCACCAATAGCTACGCCCGTGCCTTCCAACTGCGATGGAACGTAAAACGCGTGGATAACGTCAGTCGAATCCAGGATACGCGACGTCGATCGCGTCTCGTAAAGGTTATCCATCATCAACACCGTCGTACACTTCACCGTCATCGCGAGTCAGTGTAACTATGACAAAAACAATTTCAAAAGCAGCGGTCACGGTAGTTAACCGGCTTCAATTCTCAACAATGTAAGTGTCTCTTCATCCTCGCGCCGTGGGCGTCGAAATGAATGAATTGTACGACGACGAAGGACGAAGATTGCATGGATATCACCCTCTCCTATACATATACGCGCGCGCAGCACCCGACGCGAGCACGCAGAAAACAAAACACACAAACCACATCGCATCGCATCGCACACGCACAATTCTCGCAACATCCGCGATAAACGGCGCCGGAGGACACACGAGCACCTCGCACGCGCGCGCGCTCTCCCCATCCGTACCCGCCGCAGCTCCCACGAGCGCCGCCAACGTCGCCGCCTCGCTCGCCGTCTTTGGATTCATCTTCCAGTTCCCCGCCATAATCGCACGTCTCGTCGTCGTCGGCTTCACCGCACCACCGTCGCGCACGTCCGTCAACGCGATCGCGCGCTCCAACCGCGCCACCGTCGTGGCATCCGCCGCCGCCGCGGGCGCGACGTGTTTGGACGCCTTGGGCGAACGGAACGCATCGAGGAGGCCAGCGCGAATGCGCGGGGTTTGAGACGACGCGCATCGTCGCGCGCATCGCGCCGGGGCGAACGCGCGCGTGGGCGACGCGAACATCGTCGTCGATGGTGTGGCGTCGGCGATGTGTCGGCGTTTCCGTGACCTTCCGATACGAGGATATCTTTTATCGCAATACTAGAGGGTTGTGATTCTTTTGTACGTATAAAAATGTTTATGATTTTTGTATAGACGACTTTACAACTCCAATATTAGGGTTTAGTGTGGCACATGTGAAAATCTGGAGAACCACAAGAGGGCGCGTTCGACGCCGCGGCAGTCGACGGCGCGCTCGCGCTCGCGCTCGCGCGGTGTGTGCGCACATGACGCGCGCGATGCCTTCGGGCGCAGTGTCTTCGTCGTCCGTGACGTCAGCGCGGCGTTCGAACGTCGGCGTACGCGCGCGAGGACGGGTGATGCGCGTGAAGGATTTAAAACAACCATCGACATCGTTTCGCGTCGTCGTCGTGGCGCGCGCATCGCGCGATGCCGCGGACGCGTTCGATCGCATAGGCGATGGTGGCGCCCACGTGGCGGTGATTGGCGTCGGGACGCGCGGGAACGCGCTGGTGGATGCGATGATTGCGTCGAGAGCGTTGCCGCGAGCAGAGTATTGGGCGCTCAACGCCGACGTCGCGACGTTGGAGCGTTCAAGCGCGCCGAATCGATGGCGGTTGCCGCCACAAAATACCGAAGTGACAGCCAAGTCGGTGTTTGAGAATGCCACGAGCGCGGCGTCGGCGGTGCTTGGGTTGGTTGGGAAGGCGAGCGGGGAGACGCCGCGGTGCGTGGTGGTGGCGTGCGCGGGCGGCGAAGCGAGCGAGAGCGGGACCGCATTCGTGCGCGCGATTGCGGACGAAAAGAACGCCAAGGCAAAAAAGAACTTCTTCGGGTTTAAAGGCGGCGCTCGTGCGCCCGAAGGGCCGCTCATGATTGCAGGTGTGGTGGAGCCGTTCGCGTTTGAAGGCAAGCGTAAGGATGCGGCGTGCAAGGAGTTCCTGAGCGCGTGCTCGTCTCCTGGAACGTGTGATATCGTACTCACGGTGAGTCAGACGGAATTAATTAATAATGGTGAAAGTCAAATGTCCGTACAAGACGCGACGTCGATTGCGGATACGTCGTTGTTATTTTCGTTGTTGAGTTCGTGCGACGCGGCGCGGTCGAATTGTTGGGATTCGTTTCGCGAAGGCGCCGCGCACGACCTCGAGGCGTGGACGCCACAGAATGACAAAAACTCGTTGCGCACGACGGTGAATAAGGTAATGTCAAAGCGTGGCGGTGGATGCGGCGTCGCGCACGCCGGACGAGGCGTGGCTGAAGTGCCGACGTACGGCAGCGCGGATGAAGCCACGGCGTCCGCGGCGCGCGCCGCCATCGGCGTCGCCGCAACACAGAGTCCATTCTTAGCCCCTGGACGTTTCGACACTGCGTACTTGGTGATGTGCACGGTGAATTATGGCGGGCCGACGCTAGGTCCGCTCGCCCGAGAGACAATATCGAACACCTTGCGTGAAATTACCAACGCGGAGCAATTCATCGCGCTGCCGAAAGCAGACAAGCGCGGGACGACTGAAATCGAAGTCACGCTCGCGTGCGTCACCGACGCAGAAACCGCCGGATTACCCGCGCCCGAGTCGACAATTGTTCCTTTCGTCGAGGCAGACAAACCCAAGGTGAACGCCATGGTCTTCGTGCCTGGGTACACCGAGGAAAACGACGCGGAGCCAGCCAAACGCAAGACTCAAAAGCTGTCGCCTGAAGATTTGAAAAAGTTTGGATTTGGCGATCCAAAGGAAATGGTCGAGCAACTCAAGGCTACGCGCGCCGCGGTGAATGGGATATCGACTACGACAAGTTCCGCATCGACTGCGTCAACGGTGGTCGTGGCACCGAGTCCCGCGCCGGTGGCGGCGCGAGAGGAGTCGCCCGTCGTGTTTTCATTCGGCGAAAACGCCTCGTCGTCGACGCCATCGACGGAAACAAAGACGCGCATTCGCGTACCATTACCGCGAGATTTCAACTCGCAGCAAGTGGCGGTGCGAATTTCCGAACCGAAGCTCGATAGCACAGGCAACGTTGTCGGTTTCCGAGCGGTTGATGCCAAAGGAGAATCATCATCCGAGCCAGAAGAGTCGTCATCCAAGCCCGAACGCGGGGGCATTTTTGGTTGGCGTCCGAACAAGTCACAGAACAAGAAGGAAGAAAAGTCCAATCTGTCCAGACGCGCGGCTGGCATGCTTGAAAAGGATCGCGTGGGCGCGGACCGAACCATCATGCGCATGGAATTTGCCAACATGTCAGTGTACGAAGGAGAATGTCACGCCGGCAAACGCGAAGGCGAAGGACGTCAAGTGTTCGCCGACGGCGATTGCTTCGAAGGCAAATGGCACAACGGCAAGCCCGACGGTAAGGGTCGCCTTTCGTACAAAAATGGTGGATATTTCGAGGGGATATTTAACGCTGGCTCGCCGAACGGTCGAGGGACGCTTTCGCGCACGAATGGCGAAACTTTCACTGGCGAGTTTGTCGACGGCGAATTCGTCGGCGGCGACGAGTAACGTTGAATCCTCCTTATAGAAACTGCTGTTATATATATATATATATATTACTACGTACGTACAAGCGTATACACAATGGCGCGACCTATGTCAAGTTGTCCAACTTGCGGTTGGCGCACACGTCGGTTAACGCGCGTAAAATGTCCTGCCGCGCGAGCATCACGCTGCCAATTTCTTTCTTGCTAAACTCTAACACCCAAACATTCCCATCGCCTTCGTAGGGCGCCATCACCGTCGCCCGACGCACTTCACCCGTCATGAGCGCAATCTCACCGAAAAAATCCCCTTGCAACAACGTGGCAACTTGCAACGACTCGCCTCGATTCACCCCTGGTTGCGTCACGACGACGTGCATCTTCCCGAGCACGACGACGTACATCGAATCCCCTTGCTCCCCTTGCGTCACCACGCGCGCACCACGCTGGACAAAGAAACATTTGGCGCTATCCACCATATCACCGATGCTCAAATCGTCCAAATCACCAAAGAGCGTCGGCGAGTGCGCGCGCAAGTGTTGCAACCACTTTTCGCGCGACCACTTGCGCGGATCCTCGAGCTTGACAACCTTTTTCTTCGCGTGCTTCACCGACGTCGGCCCGTACCCAGCGCGCTGCGGCCCGTACCCGTCGCGCTGTTCCCCCGCAGTGAGCTCGTGCGCGTCGGAGATGTGTCCAATCTTTGGAAGATTTTTCACGTACTCGTTGCGCGATTCGACTTCGCCGAACGCGACGCGACGTCTCGCCGGCGCCCCGCCTCGCGCCGCACGCGTCGGCGATTGCGAACGCGAACTCGGCACACTATTCTGCGCGCTACCACCGACGCCACGCGGCGCCGCCGGCACCGTCGTCGCACGAGGCGAACCCGAATCCTCATCCGCCGTCGTCGCGCCGACGCGTCGTTCACCCCCCGCCATCACCGCACTCGACGCCAACGCCCCAACCTGTGCGCTCACTCGATCAATCTTCCCCGCGCTCGCCTCGATCGCGCTCGCGCAATCATTCACCACCGCGTCGTACACCTTGGGCAACGACCGCGTGATCCACGCGAGCTTGGAATTCATCCGCACTTGCATGTCCTGCATCGCCGTCAGCGCCTCGAGCACCGCTCGCGTCACGTCCGCATCGCGCCGCGCGTCGTCGCGACCGCGATCGCGACCGCGACCGTCGATGTACGCGTCGTCATCACCGCCACCGTCGTCATCATAATCATAATCATAATCATCATGGTGCGCGTGTTTGACAGTTGTGGTGTTGATTGTCGCGCTCAACGCCGCGGCGCGTCGCGCGCGTTCGCGTATCGCCCCCGCGCGCGCGGTGCGCGCATCGTCGGCGTCGTCAGCGACGCGCGCGACGCGCGCGACCACGTCGTCGACGGCATTCGCGCGCATTTCGCGCTCTGGCGCCGCGCGCATTCGAGGCCCGCGGCCTCGACGCGCGGGGTATGGTGGTTAAGGTTATGGGTTTTATTTTTTTGTGTCGGTGCGCCGCCGGCGCGCGCGCGCTGTCGACAGTTCGCGACGCCGCGCGACAGCCGACGACGATGAGTAAGACCCCGAAGAGCGAGAAGAAGGACAAGAAGGACAAGACTCCGAAGAAGGACAAGGAGAAGACGCCGAAGAAGGCGTCAACCCCGGGCGGGGAAGGGTCGGATTCGGGCGGTGGGGAATTGCGCGCGGTGTGCGCGATCGCGACGCCGTTAGCGGATTTGAATACGACGAAGAAGATTTTGAAGGTTGTGAAGAAAGGTATGTGTGTGTATGTGTGTGCGTGTACGCGTGGGACGTGCTCTCGTGTGGTTGCGCGCGCGCGATAGAGAGATGTGTGACGCGAAGGGCGGAGGGCATTCGCGGCGGTTGCGCGTTGGCGTCGACTGACCCGTCGTTTGTGTTTTGTGTTCGCGCGATGACAGCGGCCAAGGCGAAACAAGTTCGTCGAGGTGTGAAGGAGGTCGTGAAGGCGTTGAAGAAGGAAACGAAGGGTGTGTGCGTGATTGCGGGGGATATTTCACCGATTGACGTCATCACGCACGTGCCGATTTTGTGTGAGGAGGCCAACGTGCCGTACGTGTACGTGCACAGCAAGGAGGAGCTAGGCGCGGCGGGGATGACAAAACGACCGACGTCGGTGATGCTCGTGCTTCCTGAAGGCACGAAAGGGAGCGTGAAGATGAGTTCTGACGACAAGAAGGAATTCGACGACATGTACTCGAAAATCGTGTCCAAGGTGAAGTCGATGTCAAAGTAAATTTTCAACCGTGTACTTGTATCCCCGTGAATGAACAACGTAAATATTTAGCCTAAAAGAAAAGAAAGAAAGTCACGTAATCGTCGACCGACATTGCAATGTGTTTATGATGAGAGATGTTTATCTAACAACACGTTTCGCTACCGCTATCGCTACCGCTAAACTCCGCTAAAACATAAACCTCTTCTTGGGCTTACGCTTAATCCCAATAAATACACCACCGTCATCGTCGTCGTCACCGGTGGCGTCATCACCCAACCCTACCTTTACCTGCGCTTTCTCGCGTTCTTCCAACTCCTTGGCTACTTTTTCCATGGCGTCGTCGTCGTCGTCAGAATCCGCGGCGCGCTTTCTACGATTCACCTTTGCCGCCTTCGCCTTCATTTCCGCCGCCCGGCGCCGCGCCTCATCGCGTTGCTTCTTCATTTCATCGTGATAACTCTCTGCATCAGCCTTCTCTTGCAATTTCGCGCGCTGTCGCATCAACTCTGGGTCCTTTTTGCACTTTTCCCGAAACGCCTCCTCCGCCGCCTTACGCAACACCTCAGCCCGACGCGTCTCATCCTTGAATAACTTTTGCGTCTCCCCGATCGCATCAAATGCTTTACGTGCGTCACTCGCGATGTTCTTATCGGGGTGCACGCGCAACGACGCCTTACGAAACGCTCGATTCAACTCGGGCGCGCTCACGTCCCACACCGGCCGCCCCAAATCATCGCAATCTGGTTTCCGCACGTTCAAGCACGCAAAGTAATCTTTTCTCTCGTACGCCTCGAGCACGGCGCGCACGATTTCCTCATCCGTGTGCTCATCGCGCGCGCTTTCGAGCACGTGCACCGCGGGCTCGGCGTCGGCGCCATCAATCTCGTGCGGCGCATCAACCACGCGCACCGGTCGGCGCACGTTCGGGTCCGCCATCGCCACGTTCGCCGCGGTCAGCATGCGGTCGAGGGCGTCCATGACGACGAAATGCAATTATTGTTCAATGTCACCGCGACGACGCGCGCGCACGGGCACGCGAGGGCGGGCTCGGGGCGCGGGAATGCGGTGCAGGGGAACGACGGTGCGCGCGTCATAATCACGCGCGCGCGCCCGCAGCGCCATGGCTCCATCGCGCGAATGGCGCCCGGCCGAGCACACGCGCAAGCGGGCGATATTTCACGAGCTCGGGAACGCGCCGTACCACCGCCGAGAGTCGTTCGATGCGGAGAAACTCGCGGCGGAGCTGGCGATGTTGCGACACGAAGAGGATGAATCGAATCGACGATTGCGAGAAGGGCGCGCGCGCGCGGATGCGGCGGAGCGCGATGCGGCGCAGGCGAGAAAGGTTGAAGCGTTAGAGGTACGTGCGTGTTCGTGCGCGTGATGTGCGCGAAGCGACGATGGTGCGCGCGTGATGAGGGGTTGAATGCGAGCGACTGACGAGAGATGCGTTCGCGACGCGCGCGCGCAGGCCAAGGCGAGAAAAGCAGACATGGAGCGATTGCGCGAACAACGCGAGCGCGAGGCGACGGAGGAAGTGTTGGGGAAAACGCGCGATATGGCGTCGCGAACGTCGGTGGCGGAACGATTGAAACGGCACGCGGAGAGAGAGGTTTTAGAGTTGACGCGCGCGCTCGAGGCGGCGGAGAAGGACAAGGCGGAGGTCACGGCGGCGTTGGAGGAGCGATTGGCGACGGAGATGGCGTCGAGTGAAGCGGCGATTGAGGCATTGACTGCTGATGTCGAACGCGCGAATGGTGCGGCGGAGGCGTTGAATGAGGACAATGCGAAATTGGAGGCGGAGAACGCGGCGTTGCTCGAGGAAAAGCGCGCGGCGGAATCATCCGTGGAAGAGTTGACGGATACTTTGCGCGATGTGCGCGCAAGTTTTGAGCAAGTCACCATCGCTAAATCATACGTGGATGAAGAGCTCAAGGAAACGCGCGAAGAGCTTGATAAGACTCGAGATGAACTCGAGGAAGTGACCAAGGCGCGTCTACAATGCGAACGAGATTTGCGCGAACAGTCTCGCAAGGCGCAGGCGCTGACGTCGGCGATAGAAAGCGCCAAGGGTAACGGGCGCGCGGCAAGAGACTTGATGCGCGATAGCGTGATGACGTTAGACCGCCTCGAAGATGCCGCCAAGGTGCGCGAGATCCAGATTTTGAAGGAGCACCACGCGGCTGAAATTCAGCGCATGCAAGAGGAGTTCGCGATGGCTTTGGCGGACGTTAAAGCGAGTACCGGAGCGGTGGCGCACACAACCGTGGACGAATCGCAACGCGTGAAACGCGCGATGCGCGAAGTCGAAGAGGATGCGCGTGAAGCAGTGCGAAACGCCAGACGTAAGGAGGAAGAGGCGCAACGTGCCGCCAACACGCTTCGAGAAGAACTAGCCATGACCAAAGGCAGGCTCATGAAGATGATTGAAGCTGGTGAAGGAAAGCTGGACCAGGCGAGTATTCGCGAAGCCCAGGCCGCGCGGTTGGCGGCGTCTCAAGCACAAGCCATTTGCCGCGATTTGAAAGCGGAGCTCGAAGCCGAAATGGAATCAGCCGAGTCGGCTAGACACGAGGCGAGCGAGACGATGCACAAGTATTTCGCTCTTCGCGACAAGCACGAACAGCGCGAAGCGCTCGTACTGCATCAAAAAGAAACCATCCAGTCGCTCAAGCGCGACGTGGATATGCGCGAAGCCGACATCGATAGATTGAAGGCGCAACTCAAGGAAGCTAAGTTGTGCCTGCGAGACAATGAAATGACGTACCTCAATCGACAAGAGTTGTCGGAAGAAGTCGATCATTTGAACCGTGTTCTGGCGGACGCCAATGTGCGAGATCGCGACCGCGCTTTGGAATTGAAGCGCGAACAAGAGCGCGCCGATAGCTACGCTGAGCGTCTCGAAAAGGCGGAATCGCAACTGTGTGAAGAAACAAGCAAACGCGCGCAGCTTGAGCGAACGATGCGTGACGTAAATACAACGACCAGCAAAGCCGAGCAAGATATGCTACGTGCCCAAGCGATGAGTGCAGGCGCAGTTTTGCTCGAAGCTGAAGTGCTGCGTTTGACGCGCGTCAACGAGCAAGCCGAAGCGCGAATCGCCGAGCTCGAACATCGCGTTGAGACGCTCATCGCTCGTGCCGACGATCTCGCTGCGTCGCAGAATCCAAATCGCGGTATTCGCTACTTGGAGCAACTTCGCGAGGAGCGTGAAATTGCCAGTAAGGATGCTGAAGATGCGGGTAAGGCGGTGCAATCGATGCGAGCGGCGTTACAGTTTGTGTGCGCCGCATCGCACGAAACGCGCAACAATGTCGTGCAGTACGCAAAAGAGGCACGAAAGACTGGAAGAATTTTCACCGACGCTCCAGGTTTGCCTGTAGGCGTGGCGGCGGACATTTGGGCGCGCGTAATCGACACCGTCGCTCGACTCGACTTAGACGCCATGCAATAGCCAACGTTCAAGGTGAAAGAGCATGTAAGATATATAACTACCATACTTTAACAAACGCTATGCGCTACAACTCCCCATCCCGTTCCTTTCGCTGACACTCCGCTTGGCGCTCGCGATTTCGCGCTCCTATCCGTCTAAACGTCGTCGCTCTCTCCCTCGTGGTCAACTCTCCCCAGTTCTCTATGTGCGACGTCGTGCAATCCGCGTTTATCACCACCGGCCCGAACTCATCTAAACGTATCTTCTCCCCAAACTTAATCTGCCGCACGGGCACTCCATCATCCGCACCGTCGTCGCGCGTCGGCAACGGTACCGGCTCATCGCGCGAGCGCTCGGCGTCTCCGTCGCTCGCGGCGACAACGTCGGCGACGAGACGCGTCAGCGCGAGTACGCACGCGACGATGACTACGTGCACACCTACGCGAAGGCCGCTGTGGCGGCGACGCGTGATGATGCGACGCATACTGCGCGCGTTCACGCGTTTGAGGCGCGTCAGCGAGTGCGGGCTCGTGGCGGTTGCGACGACGGAAGAGCTCGCCAAACGAAAATGTACCCTATCGTCGGTTCGCAATCATCGGGCGGCTAGATGACTTGCGCGCGTTGTTTGTAATATCTGCGTCGATTTCGTACTCGCTTTCGTAGTACTCGCTCGGGGGAATGGATGGGAGCGCTCGGTCGCGCGAAACGTCTTCGATGAGCAACGACGGCCAAAACGTATCCGAATTCGTCGTGCCATTTTCATAGTGCCCACGGCGGTTGCGCTTTAACAGCGAGATTTCGAGCACATCGTCGACAATTATCCACGTGCTGAGCTCGGCTTTGATTGCGGCGTGTAAGGTACCGTCGATGATCGCCGCGCCGCGAACGCGAACGGTGAGACGACGCACGTCGAGCGTCACCTCCACGTCGTGCTTGCGCGCACCAGTCGGGAGTTTCACAAACACCTCGACAAATGATTGATTTTGCCGCCACTTGTGCGTGTCAAATGTCATCCCGAGAGTGTCAGGAATACCGATCGCGAGCCATGCGTCCTCACTCGAGGCGTCCCGCAAACGCAACAATCGCGTCTCCTCCGCCGCGCGCATCTTCCGCATATCTTCCGCATCGAAACTCGGCGGTAGCGGCTTGGGATTCGCTCGCCCGTACATTTCTTCTTGCGTCACAACCTTTCGCTCGAGTCGATCGACTTCATCTACGCATGCGTACACGCGCGCGCCGAACGACGCGCGGTCAACCGTCAGTCCCGAGTCGCGCGTCCTCCGTCGCGACGGCGCGCATCACACATCACGCATCACATCGCATCGCATCGCACCATCCTTCAACACCGCCTGTTTCCCATGCTTCCGCATCCATCTCGCAAACTTGGGCTCCGTGCGCTCCACGGCATCCGCGAAATCATTCTTCCGACACCATTGCTTATGAAACGGCCAATACGCCTTTTGACACTTGACGGAACAAAACCACATCGACCGACATCGCGCGCAGCACGCGAGATTCGACCCGGTGTGCCCGCAATTCCCGCATTCGTGCGCGCCGTGCGATGGGAGGTCTTCCTGGTAGTGACACGTCGCGTGCGTCAGACTCATCGTCGCGAAATGCCGACGCACGAAGGCGCTGCGCTGCGAAGAAACGCACGCGCGCGGTCGTGCGTTTTTGTGGGTTTTGGGGGGTACAGTACGAATCGACGAATCACGACCAGAGTAAGAGGGGGGTACATGTGATCATGATGATGGGTTTTGTTTTCTATGCTGTGACGAAACCCTGGGGCGAATTGATGGCGGCGGCGGCACTGTACGCGCGCGAGTCGCGTCGCGAGCGCGAGCGAACGCCCGCGCGAGGATCGAATTCGACGCACCGCGCTTTCGTGCGGTCGCGTTCTCGAGCGCGAACCGTAAAGCGTCGACGCGCGAGGGTGTCTCGGCGAAAAGAGCGTCGCGAAAAGTGCGCGTCATGATGATGTCGATGACGACGTCGATGTCGTCGTTGACGGTGTCGGCGTCGGCGCGCGCACAGAGTCAGCGCCACACGGTGCCGCGCGCGAAGCCGCAGCGTCACGCGCGACGGTCGCCGGAGCTTGAGGTGGAGAAGAAACACGCCATCACGGAGGTTGTGCGTCGCGCGCGCGGGGTGGAGACGCGCGGGAGCAAAGGTAAGGGCGGAGGCGGAGGTTCTCGCGGCGCGGGCGCGACGAGTTCGAGCGGTGCGAGCGCGTATTCGGCGAATAGCGAGATTGCGCCTGCGATGCCACTCGTGGAGGTGCTCGAGCCGGAGACGAATCGACGATTGTTATGCATGCTCCGACGGCGGTTTACGTTGGCCAACGGCGAGGAGCGGTGTCTGGTGCTTCCGGTGGATACCCCGATCGATGTCTTGCGCGGCGAAGGCTTGAGCGAAGATGAAGATTTGAGTGACATTGATGACGTGGAATTGCGCCAGATTTTACCCGATATGAATAAGTCGTTGGCGTTGCGTGGGTTTTTGTTGCAACGAAGCGCGTTTTGCATGACGATTCGCGGGCCGGTGCGCATGAACGAGGACGATACGTTGGAAATGGACACTGGTGGGGATGAACCGAACGAAGGCGTCGAGGTGTGCACGTTCGCGTCGGGTGCTTCGCGGTATCTCGTGTACGCACCACTCAATCCGGTGTTGTTGATCACGAAAGAAGATCCAGAGTCCAAGCTTCACGAGGTCATGTTTGACGAAGAAATGAGCGACGACGCGCTCGACGCGAACATGCAAGCGGCGTATGCGGAACTGAGCGAGCCCGAAGATGATTTATTCGGCGACGACGCGTAGATTCGCGATCTTGTAGATTGTAATACATGTGTACTGCTTATTGATTTATAGAGTCGGCGGGCGACCAACCGCGTTATCTCGAGCGCCGCTCGGGACGACCCGCGAGTGCAGTGGGACACCCTTTCCGCACGCACCTCACTCGTGCGCACGCCTATTCTAGACCTCTAGACGCCCAACGCACTCGAAGTGTCCATTTTCCCCGCGCAGACGTCGCCCTAATGGCGCCCGCGCCGCAGAATACCGCCGAAAAGCGCCGAGTTCCACCGAGTTCCGCCAAGACCCAAAGCGGTGCCCAGCCCTCTCGAACGTTCAATCTCAAAGGCGAAGCGCTTGGATATTTCTTCATCTTTCTCGTGTGCGTGATATGGATCGCGGCCTCGTTCTTGGTGTCGCGTCTCGAGGCGCACGGGCTTTCGCCCGTGTTGCTGACGTATATTTGTTCGAGCGGGTTCATCATCTTGACGCCGTTTCGGGCGCGCGCGATCTTTGACGCTTTAAGTCACGCACGCACGGGTAAGGGCGTGGTGCACGCCAAGGAACGTGGAGATGAAACGAATCGTAAAGGTGTGAGTACTGGGGTGAACCCACGCGCGGAGGTGCGGACGCGGCGTAGGGATTCGGATATAGACGGCATCGAACTCGCGACGCTCGTAAAGGATAATAGAACGGGCGACGAGGAAACGGGAAATTCACGCTCGGCGGATGACAAAGAAGACAGAGTCCGCGCGGCGTATGTAGCACCGTATAGTTTTTGGTATCACGCGCGCGCGGCGTTGGCGGTGGCGCCGATTTGGGTCGCCGCGCAGCTCGCGTTTGATTATAGCTTGTTGATGACGTCGGTTACCGCGAATTCAATGTTGAGCTCTTCGAGCGCGGTATTTACGTTTGCTGTGAGCGTGTACTTGGGACTCGACAAGTTTTCGTGGTGGAAGGTTATCGCAGTGTCTTCATATGTCATTGGGACAGTGTTGGTGACGCTAGCGGATTCAGATCCTCGGGGAGTTGAGACGGAGGAAAACAATCCGATGTCTGGTCTCGACGTCGACGGCTCCAACGCGCTCGGTGAAAGCATACAAACCCCAATGCTAGGGAACATATTAGCCCTCGCTGCAGCAGGAATGTATGCGCTATACACGGCGATCATGAAAGTGTACCTCGTAGAAGATGAACGGACGGATATGACGTTATTCTTTGGACTCATGGGAGTCATAAATTTCACCGTCATGGGCGTCGGCCTCGTAGTCTTGCGCAGTTTAGGTTTCCTCGGTAACTTATTCCGCTCGGTCGACACGCGTGTTTTCCTTCTCGCGTGTTCCAAGGCGTTCTTTGATAACGTCTGTAGCGACTACCTATGGGCGCGCGCGGTGCTTCTCACGTCGCCCACCATCGCGTCCATCGGCTTGTCGCTTCAAATCCCAATGGCAGCCTCCGTAGAAGTCATCATAGGCCATCCCATTTGGGCCACACATCTCAAACAAGCGTGTCTCATGGCTTTGGGCACCGTGTTTATTCTCGCTGGATTTTTCGGCGTCAGTTAATCGACATAGAATAGTCAGTAACAGATAGTAGAGCACAAAAACAGCTGAAAGCGTCCTCACTTCTCGTTGCTCATCGCGCGCGCGCGCGTCCGACGCCCATCACCCGTCATGGGCCTCCCGAAATATAAAGTACGTCACGCGCGCGCTTCGTCGCTTCGTCGCTCCATCGCGCCATCGCCCACGCGCGCGCGCACCGGCGACGAGAAAGATCGTCGTCACGAAGCGAATCGTAGACTGACAGTCGCCTTTTCGCACGCACAGTGGACTGTTGAAGAAGAAGACGCCTTACGAGATGGCGTGCGCAAGTACGTATTGAGTAGTTTTATCGTCCGCGCGCGGTATGCGCGATGTGCGTCGTGTTGAGTGCGCGAAAACGAGAGTGGAGCTGTTGGATTGCGCGCACGCGAATTGTCTACATTCTGACGCGACGACGCGTTTCTTCGTGCGATGCAGGTATGGACCAGGGAAGTGGCGATTAATTCAAAGAGACCCGGTGTTGAATAAAATTCTTCACACGCGCTCGAACGTGGATTTGAAAGATAAGTGGCGAAATTTGTACCCGTCTGGTTTGGAGCGGAGCGGCACGCCGACGCCGCGAGAACAAGTCGTCAACGAGGAACAAGTGCCCGTGGCGTCCACGAGCGGTAAGGCGACGCAGAGTGGGAATTCGGGGCAGCGATTGAAAAAGCGACGAGTAGATGATAGTGCGGGCGCAAGTGCGGTGGATGTTGAGAGCGATTATCAATTTGATCCGTCCAACTTGGCGACGAATGAAGCGGTGGGCGAGGCGCAGCGCGCGACTCGAGAGGCACAAGAAGCCGCAGATGCGCTACAACGCGCGTTAAAACAAGTAGAACAGTTCGAACGCGAGGCGTGGGAGGCAGAAAAGCTCGCATCTGAGCTCATCACTGAAGCTGTGCGGCAAAAAAATGCCGCGGAAGCGGGCGACGTCGTCGAAATTTTAGGCGCCGCCGCCACCGAAGACGTGGACGACCTCGATGGTCCAGATTCGATTGGACTACAGTAATATCAAAACCAGTTGCTAAAATAGTAAAACACCCACACATCACAGCGGTTTCGGCGCCCGAGCCGCGCCGTCGAGTCTTTCCACGTACTTGGCCCCGACCTCCGTGATATTGTACGTAAAATTCCCCCGTCCCCGTCGCTTCCCCTCGCCCTGCACCGGCGGCGTCGTCTTCACCCGATCAATCGCCTTCATCTTCGCCAGCAAACCTTTCATGTGACGCATCGACCGCGTCTGAACGTCCGCCGCCGTAGCGCGTTCGAACAACTCCTTGCTCGTCAACCCCGGCGCGTCGCGCAAGACGCGCAGCAACCCCGCCATGGGCCCTTGCGCGGTGCCGTACCGATCGATCATACGCCCCGCACCCCCAGCGCGTTCGTCCGTCGCCGCGTACGCGCGCGAGAACGCCGGCGCCGGCGTCGTGCACGCGCGTTTCGTCACGGCATCGATGATGCGAACGCCGCTCGCGGCGCTCGACGTGCACGGCGCGTCGGTGCGCGCGGCGGCGACGATCGCGGCGATCGAGGATCGCGCCAACGCGCGCGCGGTCGACATGCTCGCGCGGTGGCGGTGGCGGTGGAGGCGGTGGTGCGCGCGCGCGCGGTCGGCGATGCGGACGACGGCGGCAGACAATGGCGTCAGTCATCGCCTCCGCCGCTCGCGAGACATGGCTGACGACGTCGACGTCCTCAACGCCCTGCTCGCCAAGTACCGCGAGCGAGACGATGGGTTGGTGCGCGTTCGCGCCGCGTACGTCATTCCCGACGGCACCAATCGCGCGTCGACGGGGATTAGTTTGGAGCACGCGCACGGCATCGCGATGCACATCGCTACAAAGGGATACGACGACGATCACGACGTGCCGGTGGTGGTGCGCGAAAATGTGCACGCGCTGATGATGTCGGAGGCGTACGCGCGGTGGTGCGCGTTCGTGAAGGCGAACGCGCGCGTGTTACCGCCCGTGGATGCGTCGAATTGGCCAGACGGTTTCACGACGCTCGGCTCGTCGCACCTCTGTCTGGCGCTCAAGCTTATTGAGCACGATACGCCGAGCGTGTTCGCGAGTGGAGTGCCATTTTTATCGTACGGTGCGGCGATGTCGCGGGATGCGCGCGTGAGGGAAGCCATCGAGGCGGGGCTGCCGAGCGTGGTGTTGCGTAGCGATACTCCGGAGAGCGATAGGAGAGCCATTTCGGTGCTCTTGAATCGCGCGAACGAGAGTGGTTTTAAGCTCGATCGCACGACTGGAGTGGCCATTCGCTACGACGGTAACGTTGTGAGCGATGCGGGGGAGTTGACGGTGTTTGAGGCGTTGTCAAGGACGCTCGATTCAGAGGAGTTGAGCTCGTTGGCGCGCATCAAATTTGGCTTGTCGCTCGACGCCTCGCAACGCGGCTACGACGACGGTAACAGCAGCGCCCCACGCGCGCGATTGTAGCGACTGTATGTATGCACACATTAGATACCTAGCTCATGACGTAGATTGTAGACGCGCGGCGCGTTTAGCATCATAGAAGAGCGCCGATGTAGTGAAAAGACACCAATATGAGTTTTTCTTTTTTCTCTTCTTATTGTTACACACACGTCTAGTTACAAGTCACTTGGCGCCACCGCTCTTCGGCGCCGATGGCGGGATGGAATCTTTCTTTTCGAACGCGCTGCCCTTCACGCGCTTCTGAAACTTGCGTTCAGACGACCGCGAGGCTTGCGCTTCTCGCTTCTGAAACTCATCGGCAAACGCAAACAAATCATCCCTCACGCCCTCAAATCCCGCCTCCAGCGCGCTCGCGTTTACAAACACGATAAAATCTATATCAACCGGCCATCGATCCTTATTTGTGCGAAATACGTGACGAATGCGCCGCTTTAACAAATTTCTATCCACCGCCCGTTTCACCTGTTTCTTTGGCACGACGATGCCGATGCGCGTGCACGTCGCCGGCTCATACTTGGCGTTCCCCGCCGCACGCACGCGAATATGCGCACCATTAAACGTCCGACCTTCGCGCTTCACGCGATCGAAATCCGCGTTTGTTTTCAAGCGCTCGCGCGGGCGAAACACCTGTCCTTCGATGCTCTGTTTCGCCGACGGCTCGCGGCTCGCGCGGCCGCTCGACTCCCCCCAGTTCCCCCGCGCGCCCACGAGCTCCTCCTTAACTCGCACGTCGTCCTCGTCCTCATCATCCTCATCGCGCGTGTCGATATGCGTATCGATATCCGCCGCACCGGACGCGGCGTCGGCGGCGAACGCGCGCGACCGAATCGCCGCCGCCCGGGGCCACGCGCGCGCGCCGCCCACGAGCGCGGGCGCGAACGCCGCGCGCGCCGCCCACGCGGTGCGATGGTCCCAACGCCCCCCGTGCGCGCGTTCGCGTTCGCGTTCGCGTTCGCTCGTCGTCAGCCGCGCCGTCGGCGTCGACGCCGCGCATCGATTCGCCTGCGCCGCCTGCGCGCGAATGCCCGCGCGCACCGTCGCCACCGCGCGCACCGCGCGACGATGGCCCTCGCGCGCGCGCGAACACAGCATGCGAACCGCGCGCGTCGCGCCGTCGACGCCGCGCGACGTCGTCGCCGCCGTCGTCGTCGTCGTCGCGGCGTGCATGCACGTCGCGAATTGATGCAGCGTCATTCTCCGTCGCATTCAGCGCACCCATGCGCGCGCGACCGACGACGACGGCGACGGCATAGGCGCGCGACGATGAATGCGTCGATGGATGCGTCGCGGTTCGCGAACCGGTTCGTGCGGTTCGCCGCGAACGACGCCGGCGATGGCGAACAAGGCGCGGATTCGCCTGTCGGTTGGACACCCGCGGCATCGCTCGACGCCGCGCGCGAGAGAGAGAGCGACGACGACGACGGCGGCGGCGACACCGTCGACGCATCGACGCCTATGCGTACCGATGCGACCGTCGCGGCGTCGCATCGACGGACGCCGGGGACGGGATCGAGCGAGAACGCGTCGAGCGCGGTGCGCGAGCGCATTGCCAATTGGGAGACCTCGGCGTCGAAATCATCGCCAGCGACGACGACGACGCCGCCCGCGCCGAGGTTTCGAGAGTCCGGTGCGAGCGCGGCATCGGTATTGACGTCTGGGGGCAGTGGCGGCGGCAGCGCCGGTGTTGATGTCGCAGGGAGATGGAATGCACGCCGACGCGAGGACGCGAAGGACGTCAAGACGACGTTGCTATTCGACGCGTCGTCGGCGCGCGAGGCGACCGCCATGCGCGGTTATCGCGATGTTTTGGATCAAGTGAGAGACGTCACGGATGGTGCGTGGGCGCGTGAGCGCGCGACGATGGCGGTGACGGTCGTGACGGGTGCTGAAGACGACGCGCGAGAGCGTCGGTCGCGCGTCGCTCGATGCGCGCGAGACGACATTCGGCGCTTGGAGTTGAAGCATTCGTCCGTGATGGCGTCGTTCGCGGTGCGTTTACGGGAATTGAAAAACGCCGCGGCGCGTTTACCGTCGTATGATGCGTCGTTGACGACACGAGGTTCGCCATCGAGCGGCGCACGGGGCAAAGACGCCGTCGGGACGCCGCGACAGAAATTGTTTCTCACCGGAGCGACGACGGCGACGGCGAGCAAGCACGTCAACTATTCCGGCACGCGTCTCGTATCGCGCGGCGCGAGGGCGTCGTCATCGCCGCGAGACCCGACACTGACGTCTGCACAACGCGAGCGAATGAAAATTGAGCACGTCGATGTGCCGACGCTGTTGAGACGCGTCGCGTTCGCAGCGCTCGCGCACAACGCCGAAGTCGCTCGGGCGAAACGCCACGCGGCGAATGACATGGGTCTGTCGCATCGTTTGCCGATATTACAGCGCGCGTTCGACGCATTGCAGGCGCACACAGAGATTTGCAAGCCGCGGCGCGACGCCATGCGCGCAGCGTGCGCGACATTTGTGAACGTCGCGAAGAGGCGGGCGAAGCGGGCGTGCATGCGAGCGTGGAGCCGCGCGGCGCGCGACGGTAAAATCGAGCGCACATCTGGCGCGATACATAACATTCGCGTCGTCGAGGCTGCGTTACGACATTGGGAGCTCTTTGCCGCGACGCAACTGTGGAAGCGCCAATCGAATGCGCTCGCCGAGCGTTACGCGGCGCGTAGACGTAAGACGGTCGCGTTTTGTGGATGGCTGCGAGACGTGCGTCGCGCCAAGGAACGCAGAATAGCCGTGCGCGCCAAGCTATTTGGGATGTCGGTATTAGAAGCGCAACGCGCGGTGCACGCAGAACTGCGCTACACCGCGCGCGATGCCACCGAAAAGCTCAAGAAGGAGCTCAGATTTGTCTACGACGAGTGCGTGGAGAGCGCCGCGCGCGCTCAAGTCGCGTCTTCAAAGAAGCTCGCATCGTGTTTACGCGGAGCCTTACGTTTCACTGCGACTGCGAGAGATGTCATTTGGGCGTCGAGTGGCGCGGCAGACATTCTAGGTTTAGGGGCGTCGTTAAAAAACTTGGCGCTCGGATTTGATGTCCCGAGCGGCGCGAGGCGGGTCGGCGAGAAAAACGCCGAGGCGCTGGCGCGCGCGCGAGGCGACGCCGCAAACTCTCGGCTCGCGGCTGACATCGAAGGCAATGAAGGCGATGATGATGACGACGACGACGCTAGACTAGAGTCGCCGAGACGCGTAGACGTTGATGTCGTCAGTGCGGAGGCGTATGAATGCGCTCGAGAACACCAAATTGCGTTGAAGAATGCGCGAGACGCGGCGGAAAAATGTGCGGCGGCGCGAAAGACGGCGCACGAAACAGAGTTAAACGCCAGTCGCGTGATTGCCAACGCCGAGTCTCGCGCCAATGCGGCGATTCAAGGCGCAGAGGACGCCATGGAGGATTCAATCAACGCCGAATATCGCGCGATTGAAGCTGAAGAAACGGCGCGCTTGGCCGAGACCCGAGCCGACCGACTCGCGGAAGCGTGGGCTGACGCCGACGCCGACGCGTTGGCTGAGGCGTTACGTCACGCCGCGGACGCAGCAACGCGGTCGCTCACGTGCTCCTCCGCACACGCAGCCGCGGCGAAAGTGGCCGCTCGCGCAGCTGAAATCGCCGAAGACCACAAAGACGCGGCGGATGTCATCAAGGCGCGCGCCCAGGACGACGTGGACATCGCGCGTCGAAACGTCATCGAAGCCGAAGCGGCTGTGCTGCACACCGCGCAGGTCGAACGACAGCTTAAGATAAAAGCCATGAATGCTATGCGGCGGTTGAGTGCGCTGAGCGAACAACGCACGTCGGAGCACGTCGTGAGCGAGGACAAAGAAGCCATACGACAGCGTCTCACGTGGGCGTCATACGGCGTCGGCGACGATGACGACGACGACGACGACGACGAAGAGATCGACGTGCGCAAAGTATCCATGAAACCAGGCGCGTGGTATACGCTCAATGACGTCGCCGTGCAAGTATATGCCCGTCGGCTAGCGATCAAAGCGTTTCGAGGGTTCGCCGAACACGTTCAATGGCGCGCAAAGCAGCGCGCCGCCGCGCAGTTGACTTTCATCACGCACGTCTTCAACGCATGGGCAGACACGGCGCGAGCGATTCAAACGCGACGCAAGCGTGTTGAACGTGTCATCGATGACGTCATGCGCGAGGACCGCGAGCGTCGAATGCGGTTGTACTTGCAATGTTTTCAGAAACACGCCAACTGGCGACGGGCGAGGTGCGAAGAGCTCGCCGTGAGCCTGCGTCGAGTGATGATTGCCACGACGCGTGATGCGTTTGAGCAATGGCGCTTGAAAGTGCACCGCATAGGCTTGTGTCGACGGGTGATTAATCGCGGCGTGGTGGCGTGGCGCGAACGGCTGGCGAAACCTTCGCACGTCGGCGCGTTTCATCGACTGTACGACGCTCTGTGCGCGTGGCGACGCGTCGCGCATGTCGCGCGAGAGCGCCGTGATGCGACGAGCGCCGCTCGAGAATATCACACGGTAACACTTGCACTGAAATGCATGCGCGCGTGGCGCACAAGGGCGCATGAGCGACGACAGTCGCGATTCGCGCGACGTCGCGAATTCGACGCCTTTATATCCGCTCGCCGACGACGCGTACAAACACTCGTTCTCATCGCATGGCGTCGGCAAGCGCTCAAGCGACGCGCACGTATACTTGCCATTGAGCTGTACTATCGCCGTCTCGCTCGACGCGCGCTCCTGCATTGGCGTCGCGTCGCCATATCTCAAATGGGCGCCGCGCGAACGCGTCCCCGTCTCGCGCTGGCGCCGCTCGTCGAAGCCGTCGTGAGCCGAAACTCGCACTGGCGCCGGCTCCCCACCACTTAGAGCGTTCTTAGAACACGTATAGCTCGCACATGTATATACATATATTGATCTAGCGCACGTTTGCGTCGGCATGTTTGCCGTACGCGACTTTTCGTCTCCTCAAATGTTGTCCCAGTGCATCACAGCTCGCTGAGGTGCATCAGTAGTAGTTTAACCGCACTCACGCGCGCACACCCAACAGTCGCACACGTTCAACGCCGCGCGCGCGTAAAACGCGTGCATTGCTCGCGTGCGTTGTGCGCACCGAGTGGTCGCGTTGTATCGCGGTGAAGTCGCGCGTCGCGGTGATGGAGACGCCTTCCAAATCGTTACAATCTCCCGAGTCGGCGAGCATTGTCACGCCGACGCGCAAGGAGTTTGGTCGATTAGCGAGTAAGCGGTTCATATCAAGTGTGTTCGGTTCTCCGAACAGCACTGAATGGGCGGATGCGCAACATTTGGCGCGAAATGCGCGACGAGATAAATTGCGCAAGCCGCTCGAGTTGAGCAACGGCGACGTCTTTGGGTTGACGCTGCGTATGATGAGTGAGATGGAGTTTACGACGCTGAGCACGGCGGTGGCGTTTTACTCCAAGTGCTTCAGCGGCAAGGCACTGGTGAACTGGGCGATGGAACAGGAGTTTAGAGATCAAATGTTTCGTGACGAAGCGGATGCGTTGTTTCTCGGCAACGAGTTGTTGATTCGTGGGATTATTCAACCCGTGGCGCGAGATAAGAGCCCTACGGCGGGAAACTTTAAAACTCTAATGGCGACGGCAATTCCTGGCGCCGGACTAGGCAAGGCTTGGAAGACGTTTCGGGGTGGGGAGTGGACGTATCGTATCAAGGTGCGAACGCGCGCTGAACTCATCGCGGCGTGCTTTGGTAACAGTACACAAGAAGAGAAGGATCATATTCGGGAGTGCGTCGGGAAGATGAAGACGTTAAAAGCGTTGATCGATGGGAACTTATCGGATTCTGACAGTGATGATGAGGACGAGCAAGACGCCAGGGCCTTTGTAAAGATGGAGGAGCTGACGACTGCGATGAAGAAGGCGTTCACGTGGAACGGATACCTAGGCATGCCCTATCGCGCATTCGCATCTTTCCTCGAAAGTATCGAGGAAAGTATAACAGACTTTTTTTCTACGCTAGGACCGCACGTCCTCGTCGCCTTTACGAGCTTGTTGTTCACCGTTTGGATACAAAACTTTGTTCTCGCGTGCGTTTTTGCGCTGACGTTTATGAGGCACATCATGTGGGTTGACGAACAGCAACGAGAAAAAATGGCAGATGCAGTTCGTTCAGATCAACTCCGTAAGTTCCAACGCGTACGCGGTGACCCGAGCGTGAATCGTCACGGCGTGGAGACGTGTGATTGGTGGAGCTCAATATGGGACCACATGTGGCACGGATGGGCTGAAGGCTGGATGAACCGCCTCGTCCGCGCCCAATTAGAGTGGCTCTTTGAAACAACGGATTTTGCATTCATTTCCAAAATCGAGTTGAGTGAGTTCAAGTTCGGGTCAGCCGGCCCATGTTTTAAGCATGCGCGGACGTATACCGGCGTGGATGGTGAAATGGTTGTTGAGAAAGATTTAGATTGGCAGACACAGGATTTTTCGGTGCTCATTTCCGCTTTGTTTGGCAAACCAGGCGTGGCAGTGCCGATTCCCATTCGATTGCGACTTACAGACGTCCGAGTCGAAGGGCATCTACGTCTAATTTTTACCTGGATGCGCGCGACTGGTGGTCCTTACGTTCGATCGTTGCGCGTTTCCTTCATCGGACTGCCAAAGTATAGCTTTGCCATTAAAGCTCTCGGGGCGGTTAACTTGGCTGAAATTAGTATGATTGATGGTGCTGTGCGTAAGGCGCTTGACGAATACTTTAGAACTTCCTTGTGTGAGCCTGAAGGGTATTTTTGGGACGTCAAGGAATGGTGGAATGAGTCGGCTGACGCAGAACAAGTTATCGATCCCGCAGAGTTGATTACGCCAGTTTTGATGAAGGACATCGAACGCATTTGGCGTCGACAATCTCGGAGCGCTTCAGTGGAAATTCGTGTCATGCCAAACTTTGTCGAACTCGACTCCAGCGGAAAAAATTTGCTTCTCAAGAAAAAGTACTTGGACGGGGAGCGATGCAGAATGTACATCACAGTCGGCCATGGAAGAAGGCGCGTGGTGACAAAAGCGCATCACATGGTGAAACATGCCGAAGCAGAAGACGAGAATTGTCCAATGCCCACTTGGGATAGCGCCGGGTTCTCTAGGCTAGATTCTACGGAAGAAACCATTGATGGACAGTTGTCTTTCATTCTGCTTTCAGAAAGCATCGACGCTAACGCCGCCAAGGCGACGGCAAGCAAGTTGTTCAGAATCAGCAGAAAGGTTGTGGCGGTCGCTAAAATTGATGATTTGACCACGTTTAAAGGTGGAGACGTCCATAATATCGAACTCACATTGCTCGGAGCACGGTCGATGCGTCCAGTCGGCGTTTTACACCTACGCTTGCGCGTCAATGTGTTGAATCAAAATTTAAAGGTGGACAATACCGCTACTGGAGGGGCCTTAGGCACGTTAAAACAGCAAGTGCAGCGTCTCAACACAACAATCGGGGCTTCAACGGGCAAGGCGTTTGACGTTTCGAGAAAAGGCGCAACAATGTGCTTCGGCTGCTTGCCAAAATTAACACACAAATTTCGGCAAAAATCAGCCGCATCGATGGGTAATGAGTCCGACGACGACGATTTCGGTGTAGAGCTTCATCCATTGCCAGCACACACCGGTGACGACGGCGTAATTGACGATTTCGGTGCGCTTGAACAGGAAATTATTGTTCCTGGTGATGAGTTTTATGCAAACCTCGACGCAAAAATATTAGCGCGAGATTCTCCACCCTTATCACCAACCTCCAGTAGCTACAGAAAAATCTAGGATTGTAACATAACTTGCGCGCGCACATGCGAGTTGAAAAGCATGCGAGTCAAACCCCGCACAATCAGGAAAACTAAAACTTCTAAGGTGAATTACAAGACAAAAAGCGCAGACGTCTACGCGCCTCTACGCACCGTCACCGGAATGTGCTCTAACGCCTCAAGCGAAACTACAGAATTTCCACGAATAACAACCATCCCCATCGGTGTCTTCTCAGACGTCGTGTCATTCACCGCATCGTCGAGTACGAGGTTTAAGAATTGATCGAATCCTCGCAGCACGCCGATCACGTCACGGTTACCATTCAAACGAAGCTTCAGCTTCTTATCCATATACCTGCGTCACCAAAACGATTACAACACACACATCGTCAGTGACTCGTTCATATCATCACGCGTGCGCGTCACCGTGCGTGTCGCAGCGCGCGAACGCGGTGAGCACACGCGAGGAGCTACAAAACCCGAGTGACACGCCGCATTCGCGACCTCTTTCGCGAACATGACGCGCTCGAGCGGAGACGCGCGGCGTGCGCGTGGGCGCATTCGATACAAGCACGTACTGTTTGAGTTCCGGGATAGCTACGCCGCCCATGGTGCGCTTTGATGCGTCGAAAAGTAAAGAATGAGTTATGAATTTACAACTTTCTCGAGGGGTTTTGCCACGGCGGAGCAAACGGTTTACATCTTTCGCGGTTTCGCGCGGTTCGTAGCCTCAGCCTCGAGCGGATTCAGTGGCCAATAATGTTTAGGATATCTCCCAGCGAGCTCCTTGCGCACATCCACGTAGGCCTCGCGCCAGAACGAGGCTAAATCTCGGGTGATTTGAACCGGTCGGGACGCCGGGGAGAGTAAATGAAGCTCGACGGCGACACCTCCGACGGTTGGCGTAACGTCGCATCCGAAGAGTTCTTGCAAGCGCGCTGCGACGACTGGGATATCACCTTCGTAGTTGACTGGACAATTCGTACCAGATGGTAGGAGCACGTGCGTCGGGCACGAGGAATCGACCAACTGCGAGTGTTCGTACGACATCGTATTGCGAAGCAACGACGAGACGTCAATTTTACTCAAGTCAGCTTTTGACGTTGCGCCTGCGAGCCAAGGCGCGAGCCATTCGTCTGCAGATGCGAGCAATGCACGCTCACTCAAATCTGGGAACGTCGGATCGACGCCCGATCGGTGGACGTACTCGCATCGCTTCAACCAGGTGACGGTGTTTTTTGACAAGCCAAACGCGCCGGCGAGTCCCATTTCGCGAACGCCTTCGAGCATGGCGGGAATCGTCGCGTCGGAATCTTTGACCGAAAACGGAACTTCGCGCAACACGAGCTCGCCTACGGCTAAGCGTTTGCGCGCGAACACAGCCTTGCTCGCACTCGTCCAGAATACATCGTCGCGCTCTTCTGCGAGCGCCTCAAAGAGCGGCCCGTCGGGACCCTCAAAGCACGCTCTACTAATCGGCGCGGCAAGCCTTATGCGGTCGTTCCTAGATCCGGCGTTCCCCGAACCATCGCCTGCTAGTTCAACTATGACGAGCGTTTCGTTCGTTTTATCCTCCGTGCGGAGCAACGCGTCGTCTTTATGGTCGGCGCCGACGCTCGCCGCGCCGCCGCCTGATAATTGAAACGCTCCGCCTCGACTCTTTCTCGCCGCCACGCGATCGGGATACGCCATGGCGAGCAACACTCCCGCTTCGCTGTCACCGGCGCCGCATAAAAATGACCACACAACACCCGCGGGATCGCCTTCGCCCACGCCCGGGGCG
>Ga0222714_10001067_pt1 | contig 31044 bp, 24 predicted proteins | sample C33_3DmetaG_FD_165048 | JGI IMG/M metagenome (GOLD analysis project Ga0222714, IMG submission 165048) | Estuarine water microbial communities from San Francisco Bay, California, United States - C33_3D | ecosystem: Environmental > Aquatic > Marine > Unclassified | place: USA: California... | reverse complement strand
CGCCGACAACGCTCGCGCATCGTTCGCCGACACGCATCGTTCGGGCGCCGCCGCCGCCGTCCGCGCCGCCGCGTCGGGACGCAGCGTGGGCACGCCACACAGGTGCTTGATCTTGGGCGCTTTGCCGCGGCCGGGCGCGCACGCCATGGCGACCGATGGCGCGCGCGTGGATGACTGGCGCGCGCGCAAAAGCCGCGGGCGACGTCGCCGCGCACCGCACACGTCGCCGCGCTCGCGCCGACGACCGCACCGCGCATCGACGCGACATGGATGCGTGCGTCGTCTGACACCGCGCGAGAAGGGTCGGCTCGGCGACGGCGACGGCGGCGACGCGCGCGCGTCGTCATGCCGCCGCAGCAAGTGTCGGTTGGAGCAGGCGCGCTCGTCGATGCCGCGCGGCGCGTGGGGCGTCGCGCGCGCGCGCGCGTGAGGATGATGACGGGTGCGGTGATGATGGCGTGCGTTGTGCTGTGCGTGTGCGCGGGGGCGGTGCGTGCGGCGGTGCCGACGGTGCCGTCGGGGACGTCGACGACGACGGTTGCGGAGGGCTCGCGAACGACGGTGACGTTCCCGGGCGCGGATGCCGACGGACACGACATGGAGGTGTTGATTGTCACGGTTGCGAGTTTAGGCGCCACGTACGTTGATGCTTTGGATACGGAGTTACCATCGGCGACGACGGAGGCGTGTAGTCCCGACGTCACCGCGCGCGTGCTCTCGGGACAGACGACGATGTCGTACGCGGCGCCGTGCGTAGACTCACCGACGGAAACGTCGTATTCGACCGTCGTGACGTACATTTTGCGAGATTCGAACGGGCTGTGTAGCGCAGAGAGTACGCTGACGATTTCGATCAATGTGTACGATTCGACGGTGTCGCGCTTTCTTCGCGCGTGTTCGGCAAAGTGGACGACGCGCACGGGTGTCAGCACCGTCGACGCCGTGGATTGGTGGTCGAATCCGACGTTGCCGCTCAGTGCTGAGGACGCGGCTGCGAATGGACAATTCCCTAAAGTTGTAGGTTCGAGTGCGGTGGTGTATGGGTGGGGAGATAATAGCGTTGCGCAGCTCGCGCTCGGGCACACGAATCCCACCGTGGTACCAGAGACGAATGCGCACTTTGAAGAAGTGAAACAGTTTACTTACATTGCTGCCGCGGAAAAGATGGTTTTTGGCATCGAGCATACCACGGGTTACGTATGGGGCTGGGGCTACGACGTCAGTGGCGCTCTTGGATTGCAGACGACTGGTTCTGGGGCGAAGACGGTGTCCAAAACTCCTGCGCGCATTGGCGATTTGACAAACGTCGTCAAAATCGCCGTGGGCACGAAACATGCAGCCGCGTTAAGTAAGGATGGGTACGTGTACACTTGGGGTAGTGATAGCGAAGGGCAACTTGGCCGAGGATGGACGCCTGGGGCGCTGCAGTATGTGCATTCTGAAGCGTTTGCGAGAAACAAGTCGCTTCCGGCGCGCGTCGTAAACAACGGATTTCGAACGTTGGTGATCAGCGACATCGCCGCCGGCTCTTCGCACACACTCGCACTTACATCAAATGGTGACATATGGGCATGGGGTAGTAATTTAGATGGGCAGCTCGGTCTGGAGCCGTGCGAAGTTAGCAGATATGGGGATGGTTCGGGTGGGTGCAGTTCCTTTCCAAATGCGCCAGAAATGGCGTACACAGATTCGCCAATGTATCTGCCGTTTGCGTACGACAGCTCTGGAACAAATCTGATTGGTGGGATCAAGTTCAAATCGATATCGGCGAGTGCACGATATTCGATGGCAATCACAGACGTTGATCAAACCAGCGTGGCGGGAGGGCAGTTGTACACTTGGGGGCTGGGCGAAACCGGCCAACTCGGTCACGGGAGTACTGGTTCAACAGTACATCTAGACCCGCGCCGTGTGGTCGCTCCGCGTCCGGTTGAAACACTTAATGGTGTTGAAATCATATTCGCCGCCGCCGGCGAGTTTCATGCAGCAGCTGTGGCCTCAGATGGTAATCTCTACACGTGGGGATTGAATACGTATGGTCAGCTCGGGCACAATGACCGAGTGAACAGGTACTCTCCAGTTCTTGTTAGTGCGCTTGCTGATGCGAACGTGAACATTTCATGGGTTTCATGCGGTCGCTCGCACACAATAGCCGTGAGCGATTTTGGCGAGGTGTTTACCTGGGGCTCAAATGAATTCGGTCAGCTCGGACTCCAGGCGCGTCCAGCCGAAAACGCGGCGTACGACCTGTCGCTAACACTTCGAGGGTGGAAGCAAACGGCCGCTACATCCCGGCGACGGTTGCTTGCAGCCGATAGTAGTACGTACAGTGTGTTGTTCAATGACTTTGTTGAAACGCCCGATCTAAGCGGTGGTGTTGGTGCCGCACATGCGTCGTTTCAAGCCGCGGTCATGGGCGCCGCTCGCCCCTACTCTGAAGGGTATCTTGCCATAGCTGACATTGGCATGTATGGCGAGGTGGAGTACGTTGCATCACCTGTAATTGTGGAAGGCGTGCAACAAGTTTCCATGGCCGTGGCCATCGGAGGGTCATCACTTGCACTAAGAATATCGTGTAACGTTGGATCCGAACGCGACACAAACTCTGGTTTGTGCGTGGAGTGTTCGGCGGGATACTTTACGAATGATTTTACCTCATTCGATTGCACGGCATGCCCAAAAGGGCAGTATCAAAACTTGACCGGTAGTTCGTCATGTGTTCTGTGTGAAAGAGGGACGTATGCTGAGATTGTTGGACGCGATGCGTGTACGGGTTGCTCGCCTGGTACTTTCGTACCATTTTCAGGCGCTACGAGCGAATCACAGTGTGAGAACTGTCCTGAGGGGAGCTACAGTGCATCTTCGGGGAGCTCCGAGTGTACGCCATGCGAATCGGGAACCTATCAAGTCATTTCGGGGCAAAGTTCGTGTACGAACTGCGACGAAGGATCCTTCAACCCAACGACTGGCGCGCGACGAGCTACGGCGTGCCTAAAATGTCCGGCCGGCAAATTTGCAGAAAGCACCGGAACGTCAGAGTGTTCGACTTGTCCAGCTGGCTTTTATTCTGCCGCGCCCGGAGCGAGTTCATGCGATGAATGTCCTTTGGGGACGTACTCTCCCGGTGGGTTGTCGGAGTGCATTGCCTGTCCCCGCGGCACGATTGGCAATGCCAGCGCCGTTATGGCATCCGTAGACAATTGTATATCGTGTCAACCCGGATTTTATATGCCTTCGAGTGGTCAATCGGAGTGTTTGGAGTGCCCCGATGGTACGTACAGCGATATCGAAGGGGCGTCTTCCTGCACCCAGTGCCCTGCAGGATACGTAGGAAACGGTGTCATTGTCGCGGCACGAGCAAGTCTCGACGCCGCGTGCCAAGAATGTCAAATTGGAACATATACCGCTACTCGTGGTTCGGTTGCATTGAATGCACAATTCTGCACATTGTGCGAGTCTGGTACGTATCAAGACGAAATCGCACAGACGTCTTGTAAACCATGCCCCGCTGGAACGTATGGCGTAAACGTTGGAAGTTCCTCAGTTGCAGATTGCAACGCCTGCGGCGCAGGAAAGTACGCGGAATTCACAGGTATGAGCGCGTGCATTGACTGCGCACCCGGCACATATGGACCGGCCGATCGCACGGATACCTCCGCATGTATTGGGTGTGGTGCTGGAACGTACTCGATTGCCTACGGCGCGGCGATTGCAGATGACTGCGACGAATGTCAACCTGGGTATTTTGCATTGGCTGGACAAGCTTGTCAGCAGTGCGAACCCGGAACGTACCAGGATGAAACACGAGCGGATCAGTGTAAGCTTTGCCCAGCGGGTACATTTCTTACAGCGTACGGTGCGATTGCTGAAGCCGAATGTGAGCAGTGCCCGGTTGGAACATTTTCTTCAGTGGCGGGAAGCACTGAATGCACGCCGTGCGCTGCTGGTTCGTACAGTGACACGCCCGGAGCAGCTACGTGTTCATTGTGCCCGGTTGGTACTGAACTTCCTCTCACTGGAAGCACTTCTGCAGACGCTTGTCAAGACTGTCCGGTCGGTTCGGTGTCCACCGCCGAGGGGACGGCAAGCTGTACATTGTGCGCAACAGGCACATACTCCGCTATCACGAGAGCAAGCGTTTGTGTTAACTGCCCAGAAGGTTCATATAACGCCCTCCAGGGCTCAATATCGAGTGATGCGTGTATTCTCTGCGACTTGGGCAGTTTCGCCGACGTTGCAGGCAGCGCCGCGTGTACTCTTTGTTTGGAAGGTACGTATGCCGACGAGCTCGGCATGATTGAGTGCAAGCCAGCTCCAGCTGGTTACTTTCTAGCAGGGACGGGATCGACGTCGGCAGATAGCGTAGAAGCATGCGCACTTGGTACATTCTCTGATGTTGAAGGATCTGCAGCGTGCACGAATTGTGCGGCGGGTACTTACGGTAACGACACTGCTCTCACGGCGTGTACGGATTGCCCGTCTGGTACATTTTCGGCTGTAGAAGGAAATACTAGTCCTGATAATTGCAACGATTGTCAAATCGGGACGTATTCAATTTCGGGTTCGGTTGCTTGCACACAATGTCCTGCTGGGACATATGCTAACGTTATAGGTTTAGAGCAATGCATTGGATGCCCGGCGGGCAAATACGGCACAGCCATCGGCGCGACGAGCGAGACGTCTTGCCTTAATTGTGCACCTGGTACGTATTCTGCTACAGAAGGCACGCAGCAGTGCACACAATGTCCCGCTGGTAAATACGCTGATGAACCCGGATTGGTGATCTGTAAAGACTGCAAGCCTGGCACGTACGGTTCCGTCGTCGGAGCGACTGTCGGCGACGACACCATTTGCCTGCCGTGTCCTCTCGGCACGGCTTCGATTGGCGGTCTCAGCGCCTGCCCGCAGTGCTTGCCTGGCACATACGCCGCCGAGCAGGGCTTACAAAATTGCACTTTGTGCCCTGCGGGTACGTATGGCGTGGACACTGGTGCTAAAGCGGTCGAGCGTTGCGACAGATGTCCATTGTATCATTTCAACAGCACGCCCGGCTCCAACACCATCGAGGCGTGCGTGTACTTTCACAGCGCCACAGGCCGTGCGTTCACCACCTCAACCTTCATCATCGCATTTATTCTCACTTTCGTTCTCTGTTGTTGAGGCGATGCATTAGATACAATAGATTAGCCGCGTCCCGCGACGTTGTCACGAAGACTCGAAACGCACGACGCCTTCGTAGCCCACTCGAATGGATAAAATCAAACGTCACAACGAGCCTCGCGCGTTCACGTTCGGATGTTCTCCACGCGCGCAGTCCAACTCACGCACGTGAACACTCGCGCGTCGACTCGTTGCGCGACCCAAAACCGTCTCGCGTCGTCGTCCACCGTCTCCCGCAGCGGCGCAGCGCGACGCTCCGCGATCGTCGTCATGGCGTCGTCTGACGAGCTCGTCAACGTCACGCGCGTGGATAAGCCCGACAGCGAGTGGGCCAAGTCTTTGGACAAAATGGAGTTCCAAGTGTTGCGTAAGAAGGGCACGGAACCCGCGCGCACGGGTGTGTACGATAAGTTTTATCCGAAAGAAGGGCACTTTGTGTGCGCCGGGTGCGGAACGCCGTTGTACAGCGCGCAAGCCAAATTCGATTCCGGATGTGGCTGGCCAGCGTTCGATAAGTGTTACGAAGGAACGGTGAAGACAGAAATCGACAACGCATTTGGCATGCGTCGCGTGGAGATTTTGTGCGCCGCGTGTGACGGGCACCTCGGGCACGTCTTTGAAAACGAAGGCCTCACGCCCACCATGGAGCGTCACTGCGTCAACAGCGTATCCGTTAAATACGTCCCAGAAAACTTAGCCGCAAAAGAATCCAAGGTAGTTGACGGCGGCATCGCATCGGGCGCACTCGGCGCGCTATCCCCGTTTGTCTTTTTATTCGGCGTGTACATTTTGAGCGACGTTTTGGGCCGCTCGATCAACGCCTTCACCGCCGCCGGCGTCGCGCAATAGCCTTTCGTCCGCCATTTATTCCCCCGATTCTTCATCACATAGCCCGCTCTTTTAGTTTTCACAACAACTCCCTTTGTGTTTCTCACCGATTCTATGCGTTATTCGTTCGCCGCGCAGGTTGTCTGAGCGCGACGTGTGGTAGCTCGCCCGCGCTCGTCGCGTTGATTTTTTAATACCATGCCAGAGTGTCACATGCCGATCGTCACGCGTCACTCTCGCACGCACCGCGCGTCGCGTCTCCGCGCACACGCGTCGCTCGCCGCGCGCGAAACGAATTCGTTCGTTGTGTCGAGCTCGGTGTCCCTCGCGCGCGCGTGGCTCGACGCGCGACGTGAGCTGGGCGCGGCACGGCTCGGTGCCAGCGCAACGTCTCGACCGGGACAATCGTGCGTTATTGACGCGACTGAGCGAGCGCGAGCGACGACGGCGCGGCGAGATGTTTACGAATGTCGTATCTGTGGGGTTGACGCCGCGCATTCGCGCGCGAAGGCGCGGGACGGCGGTTGAGGCGGGGCGATGGGTGCGATGGGCGACGGGTGGCGGTTACGCTGGCGTCCCGAGTCGCCGACGGGAACGGTTTTTGGTCAGACGCACGAGTGATTCGTCGTCTCCAGATGTTGATAGTAAAGAAGATGGGCTCGATATGGATGAAATATGGGAGCAAGAGGCGGTGGCGGATGTGGAGGCGACGGAAGAGAAGCCAAAGGAGCTCAGTGGCGACGCGAGAAATCGAGCGCTCGCCGGGTTGTTGGACCAGGCGTTGATGGATCGAAAACAACTCGAGCGCGCGTTGACGGCCACGATCGAAGCGACGCGAGCGGAGAATATGGCGCTGCGGATTGAAATTGAACGCGTCAAGGCGAGTGCAGAACTTGCAAAGACGAACGAAAAGGACAGGATTGAAATGTACACGACGGTGGAACGAGAAATTGAGAAGCGCGTGCGACGCGCCGTCGAAGAGGAGTTGCATGCAAAGTTTGCCAAATTCAAGAGTCGAGCCGAAGCTGCGCAGGGTGAAGCAACTGAGCGCGCGACGAAGGCGGATGATCTGATGAAGAAACTCGAGTCAAAGTACGACGCAGATATGGCTGAGAACTTGAAGATACTCAAGTGGTCTTACGAAGAAGACGTTGACTCCGAGCGAGCGAAAGTCGCCGAGATGGAGACGCGTAAGAATACGTTGGAAGAGCAAATCCGCATGCAAAGTGAAATTCTGGAGAATTACAATCACGTTCTGAGTGAAAAAGCTGCTCTTGAACGAGAACTTGCAGAGAAGAATGAACTCGTGAGCACGTTTACGCAAGCAGAGAAAACGATGAAGGAAACCATGCAAGACGCGTTGACTCGCGCCGCAAAAGCAGAGTCTAAGTTGGTCGATGTTGAAAAGACCATTGAAAGCAAGGTTAAGTTGACCATTGAAAATGCTGAAATGTGTATTGAAAACGCCGAGCGAATCAAGAACGAGGCTGAACGCATAGCTGCGGAACAGAAGATTGTCAGTGATCAATTAGTTGCCGCAGCCATGATTCGTGCTGAAAATGCTGAAGCGCAACTCGTTCGCCAGAAAGATCTGCTCGATGAATTCGGAATGCTCACTGCCGCCAAGGCGAGCGCGAGCGCAAAGCTCGTCGAATTTCAACAACAGATAGACGCGCAGAATTCCGAACTTGAATCTCTTCGCGCTCTTGCATCTGAAGCCGAAGCGCAAACAATTTTTTGGAAGGCAAAAGCCGAAAGTCTTGAGGAACATAGCGATATCAAGTTGAAGCAAACGATTGAAAGTGCCAAGGATATCACTCAAGGATACAAGAAACAAAATGATTTGGCTCAAGTCACGGCGAATGATAATATCGCCGTCTTGAATAAATCTTTGGAAGCAGCTGCGGCAGAAATCGCATCATTGAAGGCGCAAATAGAAGCGATGGGGTCGGCGCACGAGCGTGAGAATGACCGATTTCAACGTGAATATCACGCGCAAGAGTTGCTCGTTGAAAATTGGCGCCATCGCGCCAAACTTCTCGAACAAGAGAAGGAATACTACGAATCTAACGAAGAACGAGACTCGCATGCGCTCCATCACTACCCTAAAGGGCGCTTGACGACGAACTTTAGTGGGCCACTGCTTCGAGCGTTCATTGCGAATGGTTGGAAGCTTCCAGAGGGAAGTGTGCCAGTTATGGAACACGGAGCCTTTGTAGCCCAGGTGCAGCCGAACCAAGTCACCGAATCGCCTGATCCTTTAAAAGAGCAGGCGAATGTCGAAAAGCTCGGTACCGTTGGGTTGCGTTCGGCACGTCTACTAGACGATGTCGATATGAATGAAAACTAGACTGAAAAACTAAGCGCGCGCGAAACAAATTGTAAAGAAACGAGGTGAAATTGCTTTGATAAATACTCGTTTTGTTATTACGCAAATTTGGCGAAATATCCCTTCGTTTGGTTGTAAACATCTTCCGGCGACTGGTCGCTGTTTACCGTGCAGACTTTGTTCAAGGCGTCGTAGTAGTTGATCACCGGCATTGAGCTGTCCCGAAACGTCGTGAATCGTTTCTTGATGGTTTCAATGTTATCATCCGTGCGCCCTTCATTGCGCCCCAACAAACGCTTCGTCATGACGTCTTCTGGACAATCAAAGAACAATACAAAGTCACAATCGTATCCCGCCGTGCTCTCCCAAGCATCACGGTTCTCCTTATTTCTCGGAAAACCGTCGATTAAAAATCGACTCTTACCGCTCGCCTTCATCGCGTCCAATAATAAATTCACCGTAACTTCACTCGGGACAATTTGACCATTCTTAATCATCTCCGCCACCATGTTACCATCCTTGCTACCACTTTTCATGTGCGCGCGAAGCAAATCACCGGCAGAAAGATGCACAAATTCATAATCGCGGACGATGTTCGCGCACTGCGTTCCCTTCCCCGCGCCGGGACCGCCGAGAACAAAAACCACCACCGTCTTGGCAGCTGTCGCCGCCGAACTTGAGCCCTCACCACTAGCAGTAGTAACCGCCTTACTTTCCTTGGCGCCCATGCACGCCGCCGCGGGCACAGACGCCGCAAACGTCGCCGCGGTTGCGCCAAACGCGCGCGCAAAGCTCGCGCCCGCGCGCGTCTTGGACACCTCACGCACCACCTCCGATGCCCGCCCGAACGCGCTCTACGCCGCAGTAAAACGAAAACACCGCGCGTCAGTCTCCACGCACGAGAGGCGCGCCTCGCGGCGTCGCGCGTGACCACGACACCGCGACAACCACAACGTTCCGAGTGATCCACGCGCGACAGTTTCAATCACAATCCACTCGCGCGCCGCGTCGCGCCGCACGCACCTCAGCGCTCGCGCTCGCAGCGAACGATCGCGTCGAAATATCACGCACGCGTTTCGCGCACGCTTCGGCGCATCGCAGCGCCTGGCGTCGACAAAGGCTCGCGAGAGCCATCGGTGCGTCACAAAGTGACGCGGCGCTGATGCGCGCGACGTCGACGATGCCGGCGGCGGCGACGACGAGGTGGTGCGCGCGGCGAGGGCCGGTGGCGACGCCGTCGTCGTGGACGACGACGACGGCGTCGTCGTCCAAGGCGCCGATCGCGGCGGCGGCGGCGCGCACACGCGCGCGCGCACACGCGAGGAAAAGTGGTGACGGCACGCGGGGTGACGAAGGCGCTTCGGTGAACGACGGCGGTGGCGGTGGCGACGGTGACGCGTCGCAAGCGTGGATGAAGCCACTAGAAGGGTTGATGCGGCAGGCGGCGAGGGTGGTAACGGTGTATCAAGCGCCGGCGCCGCCACCGGCGGCACCCGGGGCGAAGATGGACGCGTTGGAAGCGGTGCTCCGGTGGCATCTCGGGAGCGATACGTCGACGACGTTGGTTTTGAAGGAAGTGACGGATGTGATTATAAGTGAGGTGACATCGTTTCCGGCGAGTAAACTCGTTGTGGGTGAGACGCCGTCGGTGGCGATGCACGTTTCGGTGCCGTCCCTTCGAGCGACGACGTCGTTTCCAGCCACCGTGCGCGAGCTCGTAGGTGGCCGGTCGGTGGAGAACCCTGGGAGTGAAAGTAATGTCATGCCGGTGGATTTACCCGTGTGGACGCGGTGGAGCCAGCCGACGACGGCGCTGACGCTGCGCACGGTACTGATGGTGACGAGCGCGCTCGCGGCGGCGGCGGGTATGCAGCGAAGCGTCGCGGACATTGTTGACGACCCAAAGAATAGGATATATGTCCTCGTTCCGGACGGTGTATTAGGCGATTTGCAGCGTTTGTTCAACCGATTCTGGCCAAATGCACCATATGTGTTTGCGTCGTATTCTCGAAATGGATTGAGTGACGAGGACGCGGACAACGTGTGCGAGACGCGGCGCAAGGGGCACCGTAAGCTCGTCATTTTAGTGAATATATCCGCACCCGGGGACGAAGACGCGGCAGAGAGCGACGGCGAAGCTATGGTAAATACCGTGGAGTTGTTACTAGAGAAAGAAGTACCGTTCGTACAGCTAACGCTGTGGTTGGACAACTCTCTGGCAAACTCGGTGGTGTCCCGCAAACCACGGAACACCGAAAAGGATAGGATTAAAGTTCTCATGGAGAACCGAACGCGAATTTTACTCGGTCGTTCGGTGAAGCGAGTGCAAGCTCGAAAGCGCGTGTTGCTTGCATTTGAAGCCGCGCAAGCGAATCCGCAAGGTCGCGCGCTTATTGATCTCGAGGAGCGTCTGGCTGAAGCGCGAGCGCTTGGCGCCATGTCTGACGACGGTGAAAAGATGATGCGCGACATTCGTGGAAAAGCGAGCGCGGCTGAGGAATTAGCACTCGCAAATGCGCTACGTGCGGCTTGCATTCAAGTTCCAATGGATGTTCCAGCGCTGAAATCCACGTATGCTCGAGCGGAGCAGTATTTGAAGCAACAAGAAATCGTAGAAGACGTCGCCGACGTGCGCGCGAGTATGGACGACTTGGATAGTACAGATGAGACTGCCGCTTCAACATCATACGACCCGGATCCATTCGCAGCCGTTGTGGAGTCGCTATCTGGAGATGGTGAGAACAAAAAGAATGCGAGAAGTGCGCTCATGTCCGCCGTCATCTCTGCAGAACGCGGTTTGCAAGCTGCTGAACTTGAAGCCGATTTGCGGACGGCTTTGGCTGATGATTCAAGCCGTACGGTGGAGTCTGTGCCGCGATTAGAAGAATTACTAGTGCGTGCAGCAAAGCTCGCGGTGAATGGTCCACCTCTCACCCAAGAAGGAGCTGCAAAACTGAATACGCTCGTCAGCCGTGTGCAAAGTCGCGCAACGGCGTTGCAGGATATGGAAAGTGCACGTGCGGCACTCATCGAAGCCATGTCGCCATCAACAACTGGCGTCGATCAAGCCGTAGGTGGTATCACCGCCGAAGACGTGAAGATGCTTGAAGCTGCCGTCGCGCGCGCGCGTTCGTCGGCGTGGCCGTGGCAGCTCGATGAACCGATTGAGAAGGCTGAGCGTTTACTCGTGCGATGGCGCCGTCTTGATCGTCTAGAAACCGCTATTTTGAGCCGCAGCAAAACAGAACTTCGTTTGGCTCTCGCGGAAGCCCAGCAGGATCCTGATTCGTTGGACCTGGATACACGTCGCGCAAAAAAGGTGTTGAGCGAACTCGACGCCGAATCGGCGCTCGAAGGCGGAGATCAAAGACTACGCGCGTACTTCGCTGCAAGTAAAGTGGCGTGGTCATCTGGTTCCGTGACTCCAGAAAGTGCGCAGATGTTGTTGACGCTAAGAGAAAGCTTGGATATCACGCAAGCAGAACATGAACAGATTCAACGCATGGCGAACGCTGCGAGCGGCTTGATCAAGCCAACGGAACCCGCGAAACGACCAGAGGCAAAGAGAACATCGAAAAAGCCGGTGCGCTTTGCGGCAGCAGACGCCGGAGTCCGCGGTCCGATGTTTGAGTCGGATGAGATGGAAGAGCTAGATCTCGAACAAGGCGAAAATAGTGACGTGCTCGATGAAGTTCAAGTGGCGTGGGCGAATGCGATTCCCGACGAGGACGGCGTGGGCGTTGCAACCGGCGCGTCAGACGAAGAAACGAGTGGTAACTGGCGACGTGTGGGTGATAGTATTATCTACAATGAAGAGGAAGTCATTGGTGTCGGTAGTGCGGGTACTTACGTGTTCCGAGGATATGTCAAACATACTTCTCGAGCGCGTCACGCGGTTGCGGTGAAGCGAATCGCGCGTCCGCCCGGTGAGAAGGGTCGCGACTTGGTGCAACTCGTCGAACGTGAAGTTGAGTTGATGACGGCATTAAATCAGTCACCGCTGGTACCTTTCTTTCATTGCTGGGGCATTACAAGCTCGAATGTATTTATTGCGCAAGAACTGTGCCCCGAATCGTTGCGCGAGCACATCGCGCGTCAGCCGTCGTTATCGGCGAGCAAACGCATTAAGCTCCTGAGAGGAATCGCGGAAGGTATCTCGTGGCTCCATGATGATTCAAAAACTCAAGGGTGTATCACGCACAACGATTTGAAGCCCGAGAATTTACTCGTTACCTCAAACGGACAGGTGAAAATTGCCGACGTCGGTCTCGGTGTGCGACTTCGCAACGCCGAGGGCGAAAACAATCAATATTCGCTCAGCACGTTCAACAAATACGGCGTCTCGATTATTTTAGCCGGCCGCGCACCAGAGATTCTGGCACGCCGGCCGTTAACTCCAGCTGCTGATATTTGGGCCATGGGCGTTGTGTTTTTTTACGTCTTGACTGGATTGAATTCGCCATACGGCGACGATCCATCAATCAAACCAAGTGACGACGAAATCTTACAAGGGCGCTATAATTTGCAGCGACTGATGAGCGCGCATGAAATGACACCACGTCGAGCGATCGAGGCGAGGCACTTGCTGTCGTCAATGCTGTCCCCAGACCCGACGAATCGCCCAAAGGCTGGTGGCGTTTTAAGCCATCCGTTGTTGTGGGATGACGACACGGCTTTGGAGAACTTGAGCAACCTTCATCGTCGCGCGCCTAGCTTGCAAACGAATTTGACAAGCGTTCTTCAAAGCGTGAGCACGCGTGCGCTGTTATCAGGTGGTGATAACGAGCGCGGCGCGTTGCTCGCCGCGGCGTCGATGGATTTGCAAGACTGGCAGCGCCAAATAGATCCCGCCATTCTGTCTCGCGTCCTTTCGCACACACAGCGCGGTGGTGAGCATAAAAACACGAAGAGCGGTCGAGGATCAGGCGAGCAGAGCACGAAACCATATGGCTTTGGTTTTGCCGATTTATTACGCTTCTGTCGAAATGCGTACGAGCACCCGCCGGTGGAGCGAGAAATTGCGCCCATCGTGCAAACGCTCATCGATGCCGCCGGCGGTGAGTCGACGCTGCTCCCAGATGGGGTGAAGTCCGACATGCCATTCAGACGCATGTCGAGACGACAACGTCAGTCACTCTTCGCGTCATATGTCATGCACTTGTTCCCTGGTCTGTCGCTCGCCGTGCATGAGTGCGCGCTCGCCACGGAAACGCCAACGGCGAGAGTTAGCGCATAGTATTTTTTAAAATCGAATTGTTTTGTGTCAGCGTCGTGTCACGTTGTGTTACATCATCATCATCATCATCATTTCGATCGAACTAAAAATAAAGACGTCACGCGCTGGATGGATGTCTTCATAGAAGGCTGCGGCAATTTACAGCGCATCCGCTGCTGAAGTAGCAATTCGATAATCCAAGCAACGTTCGCGCTGAGGAACAACCACGCAGGAAAAGACTGTGGAATGGCGTCCACGCACGCCGCGAATGATTCGTCCACGGCGCCGTGTGATGCTTCGAATTTATCCCCCAGCGCCGTGGCCAGGCACGCGCAGCTCGCGAGGCAGTTCATAGGCGCCTGAAATGTTCGAAGCGCTCGAATAGCGCGAACAAACTGACGCTGATCATCGCGAATCGTTGCCGCTTCGCATGTAGATAGGTACTCATCGCAAGAACTCGAAGCGTAGTGATTCTCCACCACACACGGCGCGGTTTCAAAGAGCGTTCCATCTTGTTCGGCGGTGAAATCTGCTTGGTCTTCGGCGGCAAACGCTTCGCCTTCGTCGGCGATAAACGACAACGCGCTCGTTATCGTTCCGAGCGCAGCGACGACGATCCCAGGTACGTACACTAGAAATCTATGCGTAATCACCTTTGACGTTAATTCACCACCCTGCGCGTCTTCCACGACGCGACCGATAAACTCCAAGTCAAACGCCACCGCCGCCGCCGCCGAAAGAAACGCCGAAAGAAAAAACCCATCCCCAGCGCGCGCGAGCCGCACCACCACCCGCCACTTTGCATGCCCATCACCCGCGGCCAACTCTTCCAGACCACGTCGCTCAATCTCGTCAAACGCCACGCGAGACACCCACAGCGCGGTCGCCGCCGAGTACAACCCGCACTCCGCGAGCGCGGCGCCAGAGTCGTCGTCCTCGCCGCCCCGCGCGAGCACCACCACCGTCCCCACCAAGTACGCCACCGCCACATCCAACCGCGCGGTACGACGAAACGGAAACACGACGACACTCGCGTCGCGGCGCGCGCCGTCACTCGCGTCGTCGCGCGTCTCCGCCTCCCCGCGCGCGCGTCGCTCGCGCGCCGCCCCCACCCATGCGCGCGCCGCGTCGCACCACCGCCAAACGCGCGCGCACATCGCCCATCGCGCGCGCCGTCGCCATGCCCACCGCGCGCGCGCGCCCGCCCGCCCGCGCGTCGCGTCGCGTCGCGTCGCGTCGCGTCGCCGCGTCTGACGCTGGCACCGGCGGAATACGAACCGACACCCAGAGACGCCCTCATCATATATATACATAAAATCACCCGCGCGCGCGCCGACCTCATACGCGCGCCTCCTCGAGCGCCATCACGCGTCCCCGCGCCAGACGCGCCACGCCCACGCCCACCGTACACGCGCGCCCAATCACCATAGAGACACCCCTATACCCTCTATAGAGACGTCAATATATACCACGCCCACGCCCACGCCCACGCCCACCGTACACGCGCGCCCAATCACCATAGAGACACCCCTATACCCTCTATATACCGCGCACGCGTCGCGCCTGTCGACCGCGCCCGCGGCGACGTTTCACCGCGTCGATCGATCGATCGATCGATCGCTCGCGCGTCGTCGACTGGCTCGGTCGGCGTCACCGCACTCTTGGACGCGCGATAGGAACGATGCAGGTGCGACGGGGACGGCGACGGCGACGTGCGACGTGCGACGTGCGACGTGCGACGTGCGACAGGCGATGGATGATTTGCGGGCGATCGCGCGCGCGAGGGAGGGTTAGGGCCCTTGGGGTGCGCCAAATCGCGATCGCGTTGCGTGGGCGAGACGCGCGCGCTCGCGGGCGCGCGTGAGTGATATGGCGCGCGGGCGCGGTGTGGGGCACGGCGCGGTGTCGCGCGATGGAGGTGCGCGGTGGGCGCGGTGGGCGCGGGGGTGGGGTGGAGGCGAGCGGCGCGCGCGACGGGGCTACGTCGGGACGCGCGAGGCGAGGGCGAGACTCGGCGGTCGAGCGCGGTGTGGTCGATGCGTGGCGTGTGTTTTTTATGTGTATACATGTGCGCGTGTGTGTTGGATGTGGTGACTGACGTTGGTGTCGTGTGTGTGTTTTGTGCGCGCGTGTCGTAGTCTACTTTGGCTCAACAAAAGGTGTTTACGACGAAGAACTCGCGCTTCGCGCGAGGCGCGAACGTCAAGTCGACTGCGGCGCGCGTCGTTACCGCGAACCGTAATGTCGCGGCGAAGGCGATGCTCTCGATGAGCTCTGGTCCGGCGACGACTGAAGGCTATGGCTCGGCGTGCTTCCGTGGCGCAGTCGCGGAGCAGTACTTGTCCAAGTATGGCGAAACCGCGGCGTTGCTCGACACCCCGGCGTGGACGCAAAGCGAGGCCAAGGCGGACATTGTCGCCAGTGCGGTGCTCGACTGGGCTATTGACAACGGTGCGTCCGTGTACTGCCACTGGTTCCAACCGATGGGTTCGTCTGGCGTGCGCCACGGTAACACTGGTCAAGTGCACCAGTCCATGCTCAAGTTCTCCAGCGACGGCACGCCGTCGTACAAGTTCTCTGGTGAACAGCTCCTCCAAGGTGAAACCGATGGTTCGTCTTACCCGAACGGTGGTATGCGCGCGACGCACACCGCCGGTGGTTACTTGTCCATCGACCCGTACTCGCCGATTTTCCTTCGCGAAGACACCGTCTTCATTCCGTCTGGTTTCGTCTCCTACAACGGCGACGCGCTCGACGAAAAGACCCCGCTTCACCGCGCCACCGCTGCGTTGAACAAGGAAACGAAGCGTATGCTTAAGGCATTGGGTCACACTGTCAAGGGTGACGTGTACGCCAACATTGGTTTGGAACAAGAAATCTTCTTGGTCCCGCGCCACGCGTTTTACCGCCGCCCGGATCTTCAGTTCACCGGACGTACCATCACTGGTAAGATGCCGCCGCGTGGTCAAGAAATGTGCGACCACTACATGGCGCCGATCTCTCGTGCCACCGCCGCGTTCGAGTGCATGCGTCAAATCCAGCAAGAATGCTACAAGATCGGCATTCCGTTGTTGACCCGTCACCGTGAAGTCGCGCCGAACCAATACGAGTTCGCCCCGATGTTTGGCAACGCCATCACGCAAGTCGACCAAAACTTGATGATTATGCAGATCATCGAAGAAGTCGCCTCCGAGCACGGCCTCGCGGCGCTTCTCCAAGAAAAGCCGTTCGCGGGTATCAACGGTTCCGGTAAGCACAACAACTGGTCCATCGGTACGTCTGACGGCCTCAACTTGATGAACCCGAAGCAAGTCGCGGCTGTCACCGGCAGCAACGACATCTTCCCGTTGGTCATGGCTGCCGTCGTGTCCGCCGTCGACAAGCACGGTGACTTGATGCGCCTCGCGATTGCGTCCCCGGGTAACGATTTCCGTCTCGGTGCTATGGAAGCGCCGCCGGCTGTCATGTCCACCTACCTCGGCCCGTCCATCACCGAGTATTTTGAAAAGGTGAAGGCTGGCACCCACGGTGCGTATGTTTCTGAAAAGAAGCAGCTCAACTTTGGTACGGATACCATCCCGGGCATCAAGGTGCCGGCTGAAGACCGTAACCGCACGTCCCCGTTCCCGTACGGTGGTAACCGTTTCGAGTTCCGCGCCGCCGGTTCCTCGCAAAACGTCTCGATGGTGAACACCGTGTTGAACACCATCTCCGCCGAAGCGTTCAAGATTGTCGCTGATCGCCTCGAAAAGGGTGAAACGCCGCTTGCGATCACGCAAGATTTGTTGGCCAAGCACGACAAGTGCGTCTTCAACGGTAACGGTTACGATCCGGAATGGCCGGATGAAGCCGTCAAGCGCGGCATCTGGCGCATTGACGCTGGCTGCGACGCCATCAACGAAATGACCTCGGCGAAGAACATTAAGCTTTTCGGTGAAATGGGTGTCTTTAACGAGAAGGAGTGCGGCGCGCGCCGCACCGTCATGCTCGAGCACTACATCGGTCAAGTCGAAATGGAGGCGTTGACCATGATTGACATGATTAACAAGCACGTCATCCCGTCCGTGAAGGCCGCCGACCTCGGCAACCCGAACAAGCTCGTCGACGCGGCGAAGACCATCAAGGGTGCCGTCGCCAAGATCCACGCCACTGAGGACCTTCACGCTGCCGCCAACCTCGCGCGTAACATGCGCTTGGACACCATGGTTTCCATTCGATCGATTATTGATGAATTTGAAGGCCGATGCCCGCCGGAGAAGTGGACTTTGGCCACTTATGACGAACTCTTGTTCTTGGATACCTTCCCGGAATCCGACTACATGTAATCGTGTGAGCTATCCGATATGTAACGCTAGTTCATGATAATAGCCTGGACAAACTAAGAGAGTTTTAATACAAACTATACCCCTATACCGCTACTTTTTAACTACTTAGCAAGCTTTTTCGCCTCTTCTTGGCGCTCCCATTTCGATTTCGCTGGGATTTCGCACGCGACGACGTCGCACAAATGCTTCACGTCAGCCCAACGCCTGCCGACGACTTTGATGCCATCATCACTTGATCTTCCAACGTGCGAACTACTCGCTGGAAGACTCGGAATCTTACCCGATCCGGGCAACTGCTTCGCAGTGGAGGCTAAAAATGAATGTTCGGCGCGCTCGTACGACGACCTGTCGGCGCCGAGCAAACCGCGCTTGAAGAATTCCAAGCCACTGACGATTTCCAGGTCAGTCAATGGCACGACAAATCGGCGTAATGGTATATGTTTTGGAATTGGTGCGTTTGGTAGCACAAATGCCGCGCATGCGACGCGCTTTGAATCATCCTCAACGAGCACAACTTTATAAAAGTGCGTCGGCACCGAAACCAAAGCTGGCGGATCGCCCAACATTGGGTGGCGCATTTCCCATTCCGTGGGTTTAGGCATGTCACTACTTGTCTGCGTTGCTACGGCCGCCGTCTCATTACGCTCGCGGCGCGAGGGTAAAAATAACGGCCCCGTGACGACGTACGCCACGCGGCCTTCGCCGTCGCTCACAGCGTCTCGTACGAATTCCTCCAACTTCGCCCAATAATCGCGATTGAATCCAGCGCCAACCTGCGGTGAAATATTCATCAATGAGAATGTAGCATCCATATCGGACTGACTACCCTTTTGATCCGCAGCTGGTACTAAGTGTCCTCGGTCGTAACCGCTTCCTCTATAGTCGTTCAGCGTCGCCCGATGTTTCCAGCTCACAGCTTCGTCTTCGTAGAAATCTGATTTCTTTCGCGTCCCAGGACCATTGAGAGTTTCGGGTGTAATCTTTTCTAACACCCAACGCGAATTTCGCGTCTTTCCATCGAAAGCGCACGCGTATGAAGGCTTCGAGTGGATCACCGCGTCGGGAGCTAACGGCCAACCGTGTTTGAGCGCGTCATGCTCGAAAGGTTCTGGCGCCTCTGGCGCTACTAATGCAGTACGCGGCCCATCGTCCACGTCAATATCAACATTTTTCTGTCGCGATGTAAACGTGTACGCGACAGCGGCACCGACAGCGGAGCCGAGGGCGAACGACAAGGCGAGAGTCGCGCGCGGCGTTTTCGGCGGAGACACGTAGTTCGATGACGAGAACGACGAGAACGAACGGACAAGCACGGAGTGTCGTGGCGGATGCATACCACTATAACCACGTGATGCCGGAATGCGCATGACTCGGCGAGTAAACTAGTGCGGTATTGTGTTTTACAACGTGAACGTCTAAATCGTCGCCGCAGCAGCGGCTGCTTCCGCCGCCGCCTTGGCCTTGGCCTTCTTCTCCGCGTCAGCCTTCTCCTTCTCGTCTTCAATCTGCTTCACCATCGCATCGACGGTCTCGGCGCTTAATATTTCTAAACCACTCTTCGGCGAGCGCATGACGGCAATTTCTATGTTTTTTGAGCCCGGTTCAACGACTTCGAGCAACGCCTTGAGCGTAAATTTAATTGCCTCATCCCCACTAAAATCTTCGTAGTGCTTTTCTAACCACTCACGAACAGACTTTGAGTTTCTGCCCGTGGCGTTCGCTTTCCATTGACTGTACGTCCCACTCGGATCGGTGTGAAACAACTGCGGCTTGCCTTCCGGGGAGAAGCCAGTGATGAGCGTGCTCAAACCGAACGGTCGAACGCCTCCACTTTGCGTGTACTTTTGCTGCACGCCACCGATATAACGCGTAATATGCTCCACAGATGCTTCGTCTTCTAAAGTCAAACGATGGCTCTGGCACTCCGTGCGCGCACGGTTGATCAAAATGCGCGCGTCCGCGGTTAAACCGGCGAACGCAATCGCGATGTGATCGTCCAACAACTGGATTTTTCTCAGCGTACGAGAGTCTTGTAATTTCGGCACAGCCTTGCGCTCGACGCCTAAGACTACGATGTCGCTTCCTCGAACGCCCACGGCGAGCGTCCCTTTGCGTACGGCTTCCATGGCGTATTCAACCTGTGGTTGAGAACGAAACGCGCGATCGGTTAGGTTTGGGCTCAATAAGTAATCTTTCGTGACGGCGCGCACATCTGCGATGCTGACGACGTTGATCGCCACGAATACGATTAACTTAAGTCGCCACGGCGGATGCGTACCTGGAACAAGTGTCCATCGGGAGAGAATACGGTGATGGCGCTATCGTACGCCATGATGACAGTTGAACCAGCGGTGTTGCGATCTACTACGTGTCGCGCGCGAGTCGAGTTCTAGGACCCCGAGCCGCGAGTGAAATGTACCGTTCGTTGTGACTTGTGCGGGACGCGTTCGTTCGTGGGTACGAAACGGTTAGCGCGTGCCGAGGCGCGGTGTGCGGTGATCGGTGGTGGTCAACGCTCTGAAACAGGCGAGCGGTTCAACAATCAACATCACGATGTTTTATCATTTTCCTGATCCTGCGCAATATGATTACAATCTAGAATAAATATGGCACACGTGTACATATGCACACTGTTCCCGTCTACGCACCGCGCGTTCTTGGGATGGTCGGCGGCCTTACGCCCACGCCGGGAGGCGAAACGTTCCTGTCGGCGGATGAGTCTTGTGAACGAGTTTTATGATCGGCTAGGTCTCCGACGCGAATCATCACGCGTCGATGCTTATGCGGATCTTTGGCTGAAGGTGAGAACACGGTGACTTCGTAGGAGTCACCGGGTGGGGTCACCTTGACGTGTTCAAGAATTTGTGCTCCCGTCATGACGACGCCGTCAATGGCGATGATAACATCTCCCTCGGTCAGACCGGCCAAAGCCGCTGGGGAATTCTCGAGCACGTCTACAATCACAGTTCCGATTGGCAGCTCGAGTCCACGTTCGCCAAATGCAGAATTTGCGGTGAAATTATCAACCATACGAATACCGATGAAAGGATGCGGCACCTTGGCGCCGGCGGCGAGAATCCCAACCACGCGTTTCACGGTATTGATGGGGATCGCAAACCCAATCCCTTCGGCGTCTGCACGAATGGCAGTATTCAATGCCACGACTTCGCTAAACTCGTTCACGAGTGGCCCACCCGAATTGCCTGGGTTGATGGCGCAGTCTGTTTGCACGAAATCGACGCGGCGCTCGGTGATACCCAATTCTGCAGACGTTCGATGGACGTTGCTGATGATGCCTAAAGTCACACTATTGTCCAAACCTAATGGATTTCCGAGTGCGATGGCGTAATCGCCAACTTCCATGTGATCACTATCGCCAAGCTTTGCTACGGGAAGTTGGTGCCCAGTGCGCGGCTTCAACTTTATCAACGCAATATCCGTCAACGTATCAACACCTTTCACTTCACCGTCGTACACATTACCATCAATAAACGTCACCTTGACGTTTCCTTCACCACGCACGACGTGACTATTCGTCACCACGTACCCTTCCTCGGCGTCGATCACGAGTCCGCACCCAGTGCCGCGAATGACGCCGCTTCGCCCGTTCGATTTTTGTGACGCATTCTTCCCATTCGATGACGAGCCCCTAGACGCCACCGGCATCGCCTTCTTCAATGACATAGAATCGCTATCTATTCTCACCACCGCAGGCCCGACCCGTTCGGCCGCGTCGCGCACGAATGAGTTTCTCTTCGCGCGACGAGGCGCCGCGTGTCTCCCCACGCGCTCGGCGAATTCCGTATACGACGACGATGCGTTCGCCACTCTCGGTCGTCTCGCGGCGTGCGCGCGTTCGGGCGCGCCCAACACACCGCTCAACCACGCGCACGCGGCGAACACGCCGACGATGAGCGCGCGATTCGACGTCAATTCGCTACGCATCGCAGCACCCACGCGACGATTCTCCGTCGCCGCTTCCTCGCGCACGTTCGTCTCTGCGCGCGCGCTCGGGCGGCGCACCGACCGAACGCGACGACCGCGTGCGGGCCGACGGCTGTTGCACGGCATCGCCCGCGGCGCCGTCGCATGGCGCGCGCACAACATCACTCGCGGCGTCGGTGAATGCGGCACATTTCAACGCGCGTGTCGCAGCCATGCGCGGCGTCTCGCGGCGCCACATCGCCGCGTGCGCGTGCATCGCGCTCGGCGTATTGATGGCGTGCGCCACCGCGGTGGGCGGCGCGCACGTGCGTCCGATTCGGCGCGGTGCGCCGCTCGCGCGCGGCTCGCACGTCAAGCCAGGACGCGCGCGGTCGCTCACGCCCGCGCACGATGGATTCGGCGCGCGTCGCGGGCACGGAGACGATCACAGGGGGGATAGGACTCGCGCGAGGGCGCAGGCGCAGCGGCGGCGCGTCGAGGATGACGAGAACGACGCGGCGACTCTAGCCGCGCGAAGGCGTCGGTTACAAGCGGCGGACGCGGGCGCGACTGCCCCGCCCGAGTCTCGTCCGAGTGCGGCGGATGCGTACGGGATTGACGACACGGTTGTGTTTGTTCCGTGGGCATCCCTCGATTCGGCGCCGGATGATGTCACGTGCGATGGATGCAAGTTGACGGCTCGAGCTCTGTTCGCGGATGCCGTCGCGAGCGCGAGAACGACTCGAGCGTCGAGTTGGAAAGCGCTCGATGAGCCCATGCGTGAGAGCGTGGTAGAATTAGTGTGGTCGGAAACGACGTGCGCGAGAATGGTGAATATCTCAGCGTTGCGTCGCGATGGGAAGGGGCGATTGGTGGACGCGCGCGAGGACACGCGAGACTCTGAAATCTCAAATCCTGGCGAGGCGCGAGTGGTACCAGAGAACGTGACGGATACGATCGCTGTCGCCATGCTCGAGCGCATGTGCGTACTGTTGCGAGACGACTTACAAGCGCGCGATTGGTTGGTATCAAGCCTGAGTGCGATTGCGGATGTACGTCCGTTATCGGATGCGCAAGCGCGTTTCGCGTGCGACATTCTTTCGCCAGACGCGGCGTGCACGGTGGGCGGCGGTCGCGACGAGCTTTGACGCTATAGCATATATCCCTGTAGTCATGTATTAATAGTCTAAAGTCTAACGAGAACGTTTACGCCCGGCGCTCTTCTTTTTCTGCTTGTATTTGAACTTGTCTGGCTTGATGCGCAAATCCGGACCCGTTTCACGTTTATCCGAACGCTTGCGCTTCTTTTTTGACCCAAACTCGGCGACGTCTACGTCGAGGTGATACGTCGCCGCGTCTTTGGCGTGCTGCGAATCCGGATTGACAGATTTCGGTGCACCACGCTTTTTGCCAGCGCCGCGCAAGTACCCGGGCAAGTGGCTCAAATGCTTCGCGTCTGGGTGCTTTGCCAAACTCACATCATGCTTCAGCAACGCTAAATCCTCAGGATTATCTTCAAAGTGCGCGGCGAGACGTTCTGAATTCAGAAGTTCTTGTCGCAGTTCACGCACGCGCGCTTCTTTAACGGCAGTCTTTCCTACAGCGCGCGCGGCGTCTTCGGCGCGATAGCGCAACGCGTCCACCGCCTCCTTTGGTAATCGCGTGAACGGTTGAACGATTTGCGTCGATGCCACGGCATCACCGACAGCCGCTGCGAGTTTGGTTTGTATGGCATCGAACGCCTCGACCTCGCTCGGGGCGACGATGGTGATAGCGGTGCCTGAATTCCCGGCGCGACCCGTGCGGCCGACGCGATGCACGTACGCCGCCGCCGTCGTTGGCACTTCAAAGTTCACCACGGTGTTGACGGCTTGAAAATCAATACCGCGAACGACGCCGAACTCTTTATCTCGCCTGTCTTTTTTCTTTCTTTTACTCTCACGCGTCGGTGCGGTGTCTTCCTCCTCTTCTTCCTCCTCCGTCTTCGTCGCCGGCTCATCCTTCATGTTCGCGTCGTCCGCGGCGGCAATCATAAAGTCATACACTCCGCGATTGAACTCTTGTAAGATGTGCGTACGCGAATTTGCGGGGAGCTCGGCATGCATGGCACAGCACGGCACGCCAAACTTGTGCAAAAATAATCGCAGGCGCACCGCAGCGTCTGCGTTTGACACAAAGACGAGCACCTTCTTCTTGCACAGTCCCAACCGCAACAACGCCATGCAATGCAGCAACCGGTCGCTTGATTTGTCAATGTGTAAGGAAAAGTGCGCAATGTTAGGTCCGCTCGTCTTCGCGCCGTCAGCACCCGCGCCCGCTGCCGCCGCCGCCGCGTCGTCGTCTTCCACGTCCACCGTCGTCGGCTTGTGCGCCACGACGTCTCTCAACTCTTCAATCTCCTTACTCATCGTCGCACTCAACATCATCACCTGCGTGCCACGCTTGATAGCTTTCATCACACACTTAATATCATCCACGTATCCAAACGACAACAACAAATCCGCCTCATCTAGCACTAACATTTCCAACCCGTCCCCGAGCGCGCCCGGCGGAAAGTACCCGCCCCGCACGCACTCCGCCACACGCGTCGGCGTCGCCACGAGCACATCCGGCGGCGACCCCGCGGTCTCGCGCAACACATTCGTCCCAACATTCGCCGCCGGAAGCTCACCGACGCGCATCGACGGCGCGCACACCTTGAGCACCCCCGCGCACGCCCGACGCACCTGGTGCGCCAACTCGCGCGTCGGCGCCAGCACCACCACCCGCGGACTCCCCCCCGCGGTCCCGCCCCCGTCCTCCCCGAGCACCTTACACAACGCCGGAATCAAATACGCCATCGTCTTCCCCGACCCCGTGCTCGCGCGCGCGACGACGTCTCGTCCTCGGCGCGCGTGCGGAATCACCATGCGCTGCACCGCCGTCGGCGTGGTGAGCTTTTTCGCCACCAACGCGCGCGCGAGGGCGTCGCACACGCCCAGCGCGCGCCACGCCGCGACGGCGTCGTCGAACGCACCGTCACTTCCATCTCCATCGCCCTTGCCGCCGTCGTCCGCCATCGCGTGCGCGCTGTGACGCCCTGAGGCGCTGGCGGCGGCCGCACTTGACACCCGGGCGAACCAACACCATGACGGGTTTCATTCCGTGGAACAAATGCTGACGTGGCACCCGACCGTTGTCGTCGTCCGCGCCACTTCGACGGACGTCGCGGCGACGACACGATGCCGTGCGGCGTGCGCGCGAACGATGTCTCTCGCGATCGATTTTCGAGCGTGCACAAAGACGCCGCCACGGCGACGCGGTTTGGCGTGTTTTTTATCCATCGTCATCGTGCCCGTGCCGCTGGCGACGTACTCGGCGCTGTGGTGGCTGCAATTCTACATTGGACTCGGGCCGGATTCGCCGCCGCTGAATGAGGTGATCACGACGGAGCAGTTGCAGTATGGACAAAAGATCTTTCCGCTGACGCTGGCGTGTAATCATCCGGATGGGTGTTACTTTCGATTGACGGGGGCGAACGCGTGCGCGTCGGGGACGGTGGCGGGAGGCGACGCGCCGAACATCAGGTTCTGCTCGGATTCGTCGTTACTTCCGGTGACTGGTGGCTGCTGTTCGTATCCGAGTCTGGGATTGGCGTACTCATCAGCCATCGGGGGGCTCTCCAGTACCATCATGGCCAGCCTCGCGTACGTCCACGCGTTCCATCTCAAGTTTTTCCACAGGACAAGTGTCGTTCGCGCCTCAAGCCGCGCCCTGAAGCGCTCACGCGTCGACGTCCACGTCCACGCGTGCCATGGATGACATCTAAATATGATCACAGTCGATGTAAAATAATAATAAGTATCACAAGACACAGCCGTTTGGTCGTCCGTCATCGCGTCGTTCGCGAGGACCGTCGTCGACGCTCGCTCAGCTGTGATTCCATGCACGCGCGCACGCACGCGAACGACGACGACGGTGACGACGGTCGACGGACCGCTCCGATCCAGGCTCTAAAACCATGCAACGAACGATTTGACTTCCGCGCGCTCGCACAGCAAAAGAACAGAAAGCTCATAATGTGAACATGACGTCGGTGGATATAAAAAAAGGAGCGAGACGGTGACTCCACAAACCGTGAGCGAACGTCTAGACAAATCGGTGGACGAAGACGACCTGTCCTTCCATGGCAAAAAGTATGGGTATAATTCGATGCTCGTAATCGCGCGTCAATCGTCGACGCGAATTCGTGCGCGGACGACGCCGTGCGAACGAGGCATTCGCATCGCGGACGACGCCGTGCGAGAACCAAGGGGGTTGACGCGCGTCGCGTGCGATGGCGGAGCAGGCGTCGACCGCGTCGACGCCCGCGCGGGCGAATGAATCCCCGGGAGCGGTTGGGGATGGGCGCGGGCGCGTCCCGACGACGACGACGACGACGTCGCCATCGACGGATCGCGTGCAGGTGAGGCGCGAGAGCGCGTTCGCGCCGAATGTGAATTCACCGCGTGGGAAGGCGCGCGGGAAGGCGGCGGTGACGACGACGACGACGCAATCCGAGGCGGCGAAACCGTCGGCGAGCGCGAAGGAGGCGAAACCGTCGTTGACGTCGAGGTTGGGGCGCACGGTGGCGGAGCATTCGGGTGCGGGTCAGGATAGGAAGAAGAGTAGGTTGTCGTTGAGTGCGTCGAATGCTGCGAGTGCGGGGTCGAGATTGCGCACGGCGAGGGCGAGTCAGGGGGACGGGAAAGCGGCGAGCGAGCGGCGGGGCGTCGCGGAGGACGGGACGCCGGCAAAATCGACGCTCGCTGGACGGGTGTCGACGCCACTCGGGTCGCGAACGCCCGCGCCGAGTCGTGCTGCGAAACAAATGGTACCAGCGGTGGTGCGTTTGGAGACGAAATTGACGCCACCGCAACCTGTGGTGTCGCCGTTGGCGCTGCCCGCGGGCGGCGTACAGGATCCCGGCTCGCCGGGCGCGATGGCGCTCGTGGCCGCGACGCCGCCGTTAGTCGTGCCCGCACATCGATGGGTGCGCTCGGCGGGTTCGACGCGAGGTGGTCGCGTCGGTGAGGGTAGTCGCCGTGATGCGCTCGAAGCGTCGACGTCGTTCGCAGACGACCCGGCAATTACGATTCGCGACATTATTCGCCGAAAGAGCGCCGAAGAGAAAGTCAACGATGCAAAGGAGCGCGTGGCGAACCGCGCGGCGGGTGGACCGATGCCAAGTAAGAAGCCACTTCCTGATTTCGCTAAAATCAAGGCTAACACGGAACCACCGGCACCGTTGTTGGCGCTTCCCGGTCGTCAAGCGGATGGCGCTGCGAGTAAGCTCGCCGTCATGGCGCCGCAAGTTCAAGTCATCGATGGTAACATTGTCATCAATCCTCAATCACTCACGGTGAATGCGGCGGCGGAAAAAGACATGGGAATGACCGAGTTCAAGCGCGTCGAAGAAAGCGGCACGAGACTCAATTCGGCAACGTATTCCAACCGCGCCAAGGCTGAAAAGTGGTCAAAGGAGGACACAGAGTTGTTTTACCGAGCGATGACGCAATTTGGCACAGACTTTTCCCTCATCGCGCGCCTGTTCCCAGGCCGTAGCCGACGCCAAGTAAAGCGCAAGTACCTCATCGAAGACCGCGCTGATCCGCGTCGGATCGAGCAAGCAATTAAGAGTAGGGATCAGGATCCCATGATGTACAAGAATTTGATCGCCGTGCTGCAAGCGCAAGCCGCCGAAGGCGCTGAGCAATCGCCCGCGCTCGCGCGCGTCGTTCTCGACGCCGGTGGTGAAAACGAAGAAACGCCTACAATTGCGGATGCCGAAGAGCCGCCCGAGTCCGAGCCCAAAGCCGATGCTGCCGGCAAGGCGACTGCAAAGCCAAAAACCGCGGCTGCAAAGCCAAAGGCGCGCAAGGCGGCGCCCGCGGAAGCAGCGCCTCCGCCCGCCAAGGCGGCGCGCGCGTCGACACGCGCCACCCGAGCTCGAAAATAATCACCACGCATTGATAATTAGTACTGGTAATACGAATTAGCAGAGATTTTACGCTACTGGTTGTCGTTTATCGTTGTTAAAATGGATTTTTTTTGAATTTTTACGCGCCGCCGCTTTCGACGCCCATGGCTGCTTCTAATCGCGCAATGGCTGTGTCTAAACGCGCATCAGTGCGCGCCAACTCGTGAGCGACATTTTCAATCGTCGCTGATCTTATTCTCTCCACGTGGTCCTTCAAGCCAAACAACAAGCCATGGAATCCAGTCAAATAGGACATTAAATGTTCGACGTGCGCGTCATCGGCGCCCACCGGCGCCGAAGCTCCATGCAACGTCGCATCACGCGTCTCGGGCGTGTACCGCTCGTATTCGTTCGGCGGTGGCGATAATTGCGCCGGCCTCGGCGTCGGTGGCGGTGAGTTTTGCACCATTTGCGCCTTGACTCGGGGCGCCGGCGCCGGCGCCGGCGTCGGCTCCGCCGCGCGCTCCACGCGCGTCGCCGCGCCCAAGCCGCGCGACTGCTTCTCCTGCACAACATTCACCTCAATCGCCATCGGCTCATGCGCGACGCGAGATGGTGTTCGCATCTTCCTAAACGCATGTTCCACGTTTTCTACGCTCTGAAACGACGTCCCAGTGTCTCTACGCGCCGGCGACGCCTCAACCGCTCGCGCGCTCGCGCGCACCCCAAAATCCTCCCCGATCGCCTCAACCACCCCAGCGTGCTTCAACAACTTCCCAAACTCATCTCCAAACATCGGTTGTCGCTCGCGTCCCCACGTGTCGAACTCACACACCCCGCTCGACGACGCCACGACCGAAAACGCGCTGCGCTCATCATCTTTAAACGCCTTCAAATACGAAAACAACGCGCGCCACTCGGCGAAACGCGTGGCGACAACGTCCGCGAACGCCACCGAACCGCCGGCCAAGTCGGCAAATAACTCCCCAGCCGCGCGCTTGCGCTCGTCGTCGCTCGACATCGCGCGCACGGCGTGAATTGGTGTCGCGAGCGCAGCGTTGACGCGCGACATCGTCAACGACTTGAACGGCACTTGCCGTCGCTCTGCGTCGTCGTCGCGCGCGCACCATGGGCGTACCGAGCGCGGAAGACATCGAAAACGGCGAGGCGGAGAAAACCATCATCCCGCTCGACGCGGATGACATCGCGCTGCTGAAGACGTACGGGTTGGGGGCGTATAACGATGCGATTAAGGATCTCGAACACGACCTGACGGCGATCTCGAAACGGGTGAATACGCTGTGTGGGATCAAGGAGTCGGACACCGGGCTCGCGCCGCCGTCGCAGTGGGATTTGACGGCGGATAAGCAGGCGATGCAGGAGCAGCAACCGTTGCAGGTGGCGCGGTGTACGAAGATCATCAACCCGGGGACGGATGACGCGCAGTACGTCATCAACGTGAAGCAAATCGCCAAGTTTGTGGTTGGGTTAGGGAACGAGGTGGCGCCGACGGATATTGAGGAGGGTATGCGCGTGGGTGTCGATCGCAACAAGTACTTTATTCAGTTGCCGTTGCCACCTAAGATTGACCCAAGCGTGACGATGATGACTGTTGAGGAGAAACCAGACGTGACGTACGGCGACGTTGGTGGGTCGAAGGAACAGATCGAGAAGCTTCGAGAGGTTGTGGAGCTTCCATTGTTGCATCCTGAAAAGTTTGTCAAGCTCGGGATCGATCCACCCAAGGGGGTTTTGTGTTACGGTCCGCCGGGGACGGGGAAGACGCTTTTGGCGCGCGCGGTGGCGAACCGCACGGATGCGTGCTTTATTCGCGTCATTGGGAGTGAATTAGTTCAAAAGTACGTCGGTGAAGGGGCTAGATTAGTTCGTGAGTTGTTCCAAATGGCGCGGAGCAAGAAGGCTTGTTTGATTTTTTTCGACGAAGTCGACGCCATCGGAGGGGCGCGTTTCGACGACGGTCAAGGGGGCGATAACGAAGTCCAACGTACGATGCTTGAAATCGTCAATCAACTCGATGGTTTCGACGCGCGCGGGAACATCAAGGTTCTCATGGCGACGAACCGTCCGGACACGTTAGATCCCGCGCTTTTGCGCCCTGGACGTCTCGACCGCAAGGTTGAGTTTGGCTTACCCGACCTCGAGTCGCGCGCTCAAATTTTCAAAATCCACACCCGCTCCATGGCTGTCGAGCGCGATGTCCGCTACGAGCTCCTCGCACGACTATGCCCCAACGCCACGGGCGCAGAAATCCACTCCGTGTGCACAGAAGCAGGCATGTTTGCCATTCGTCAGCGTCGTAAAACCGTCAACGAAAAAGACTTTCTCGACGCCGTCAACAAAGTCATCAAGGGCTACCAAAAGTTTAGCTCCACCGCGAAATACATGCAGTACAACTAGTCTCCCATGCGCCGGTCCATGTCTGTGTATTCTCTATACACCGACACGCGCATGCACACCATTAGCCTCTCTCGCGGGTTTCGTCCGCGCGTCCTCCCGCGCCGCTTTTAGACTTGCAACGCGCGACGAAAATCCACACACAAAAAATCTATCCCACAAAAATCCCACCCGCGCGACGCGCCATTCGCGCACACTCCAAAACAACCGACACCATGCTGACCTCGTCCTTCACCGGCGTCCGCGTCGCCTCCGCGCGCACGCAATCGACGAAGAAGATTAACACCGAAATCTCCGCTCGACGCACCAAGGCGTCCGCGCCGGCGAAAAAGTCCGCGCTCAAGGTGCGCGAACGGCGATGCGGCGATGCGATGCGGCGTATCTTTCTCGATGACGATGATGATTACGATTCGTGGCGCCGCGTGCGCGTCTCCCGGGGCGTGAAGATGCCGCGATGTGAAGATGACGCGATGGGCGATGGGCGCGCGAGGCGTCGCGATGCGCTAGGGGCGGCGGTGCGCGAGGAGGGTGGATGGAGCTCGCGCGCGCGGGACGGAGATACGGCGCGCGCGCGGATAGCGCGGGACGGGCGTCGCGCGTGTGTGTGTGTGTGTGCGTGCGTGTGCGTGTTGACTGACGCGTGCGTGTGGTGTGTGTGTGTGCGTGAATGCGTAGGTGAACAAGTTCGGTTCGATTGCGCCGCCGGATTTGTACCCGGAATTCGGTACCTACCCGGGCGGCGGCGATTCGCCGATCGTTCCGTTTGGCGACGAAAAGAACGCCGAGCGTGAAATTATTCACGGTCGCTGGGCGATGCTTGGTGTCACCGGTGCGTGGGCGGCCGAGAACGGTACTGGTATTCCGTGGTTCACGGCGGGTACGTTGTGCACCCCGGGTGACTGCACCGCCG
>Ga0222714_10001064_pt1 | contig 31079 bp, 32 predicted proteins | sample C33_3DmetaG_FD_165048 | JGI IMG/M metagenome (GOLD analysis project Ga0222714, IMG submission 165048) | Estuarine water microbial communities from San Francisco Bay, California, United States - C33_3D | ecosystem: Environmental > Aquatic > Marine > Unclassified | place: USA: California... | reverse complement strand
GCGGACTTTATCGGCCTTACTTGTTTTCTTACGCATGGTAGTTCTCCTTAGTTAACGGTAGGGTCTGTGACTGCTTTTTCGATCACCGCCTTGATTTGTTCGGCGAAAGATTCGGTGGCGTAGGTCAACATGCTCATGGTGTCCATCTTGCTGGCGTTGAGGCCGGTGACGGACATCATGTCTTTGTCGTTGATGTGGATGACCACGGTGCGACAGTTGGATGTTTGGCAGTCGGCGTCTACGCTTGTCCTAATCAGTTGACACACTTCTTCGTACATTCTGCGTGAGTCTTCATCTAAAAATAACTTAGTCATATCACACTCCACATTGGTTAAGGGCCATCTGATACAAGACGGCGGAATGTTTCTCTGCGAGGCGCTCTAACTGCTTCTCGGTCAGTTCTTCTCCGTTGTCGGCAAAGAATGCGCGAGAGAAGTACGCATCGGCAAAGTCGGGGTAGTCACTCGTATCAATGCCATCAACCTCGGCATCAATAATTTCACGTCCATCGAGCATCATGATTTTTTCCTTTTCTGTTTTTCACAGGGCCAGTACTGATCAAGGGCCGCGAACACTATTACGGAGGCCGGTAGGTTACGGACCTGTGGGTTGTCGTTCATAAACTTCTTGACCACGTCCATGAGCTGCCCCTGACTCACATTGGGGCTAATGCACAAGGTCGTGCCAAGTAACGCATCTGTTACACCGATGATGTATCCCAGGGCGAACATGTTGGAAGTGGTACTTGGATCGTAGAGATCTTTATGTAGTTCGTTGCCGCTTTGGTACATGGGCTGTGCTTCGGCGGTCGAAGCCAGCATGGTCAGTGCAAGAAATGCACTAATAAACAAGGTCTTCATTCTTCCACCTCATATCGATAGCGTTGCGCAAATTAAAGGGATTGTTCAGGTACGTGGACGGCGGAGGGCCAGCCGGAGGTTCTGCAGGCATGGATCCCTGACCTATCAGCATCAGAGGATCGATGGGGCTGGAGTAGACCTTCGTGTTGTGTGGCCGAAGAGTATCGACGTGCTTAATCTTGCCCTTCTCACACAGGCGCTTTAACTGACAGCGAACGGTCGTTCCCTTCAGGCCTGTGAGCTCCATGATGTCGTCGGACGTAAACGTGTATCGCCTACCAAATTGAATAGTCATAGTTCGGGCGCATCCGGTGGTAGGGGCAGGTTGCTAATCCACAGTGCGGCGCAGGTTCTCTCGAGATCCCAGCTCATCTTCCCGAGCGCATCCTTGCGGCCTTGTTTGTAGGCCATGACCAAATGCTCAGGCTTTGGGTCAGGGAACGCAATGTTCACTGAGACCCAAACCAATGCCATGCACATGGCACCTACATAAAACTGCATGAAGTCTTTCATCTATTTCTCCTTTCTAAATTAACGCCGTACCTAACTTCTCAAACGTCTCGTAGTCAATCTCTTGTTCTTTCTGCATACGTTTGAAATACTCTATCACTAGTTTCCGTTCTTCTTGGGTTTTGAACGGGCTGTTCCACCTTTGCTGGCTCATTCCGCTCGGGTGCATTTTTCCACCTAAAGATCGCTTCTCTTCCACCATGTATCCTTTCTAGTTTGCCTTCATTACACAACTCATTGCAGTAACGACGTACTTGTGTCTCACTCGCAATGAAGTACTTCGCCAGTCCCTTCACAGTCAAACCCGTCTTCCTACCGCTTAGGTACTTAGCAATACTCTCCTTCAGATGCCTCATGCCTTGCTCCTAAATGCTGGTTTACTTGGTACTTGGATCGAGGGCTGTGCATCCTTATCAAACGCCGCAATCCAAGCTCTCTCTACTAAATACTCTAGTGTCTGATTGATTGGAAGACGGTAAAATGCTGATAAGTCTTTGATCTTGGTATGACTATCAGCAAGGATCATCACTGACTTCCATTTCTTGTCCGTCATACTTCCTCCTTTCTAAGTCACAACTTATATGATTTCATAGAAGCTGTCAAGTAGCTTCACCCCAAGACGGACCCATCTCTAGATCAACCTTAGACGGTACTTCCAACTCCACACATGTCTCCATCACTTCTTTCAAAGCTTCTGCTTGTTCTCGGTCTGATACTGAAAAACAAAGCTCGTCGTGTACTTGTACGAGGGGTAAGACGCCGCATTCGCGAACGCATTCGACGATTGCCTTCTTAGTCTGATCAGCCGCAGATCCTTGGATCAAGCGGTTTAGTCCTTTGTATGTGTACGCTCTTTTCAGGGGCAGGCCGTACTCTTGCTCTGCTTCTTGGCGGGGTAGGGCCTTGTGCAATCCATATCCCACGGGCTCCCACAGGGGGAAGCGACAGCGACGGCCAAGCAAAGTGCGGATGGCGCCGGACGATCCGGTGCGGTCGATCTTCTCTTGCACGGCGGAGACTAGGCCGCGCATGAATGGCACCTTCTCGTGAAATTGCTTGATGAGGCTTGAAGCTTCGTCTTCCTCGAGGTCGAGCTCGATAGCCATCTTGCCTTTTCCCATGCCGTACATCAGTCCCAGGCCAATGGTCTTGGCCTGCTTACGTTTGATGTTTGCCATGTCGGCGATCATTTGGTGGAAGTCGGTATTGGGGTCGTTGCGGTATGCATCGGCCGCATCCTTGGCGCCTGGAAGCTTGAGCAGTGATGCGTAATGCACGGCAAGGCGGGGCTCTTGCTGGGAGAAGTCGAGCGAGGCCCACTGCTGTCCTTCATCGGGGACGAAGAGCGATCTGATCTGTGGTCCGATCTGCTCGTTGCGTGCAGGGATCTGCTGGAGATTGGGGTTGTTGTAGGAGAACCGGCCGGTCACTGTGCCGCCGTCGTCGGAGCGGATTTGATTGATGTGGGCGTGGACCCTGCCATCCTTGCCAGCAAAATCCAACAACTTCTCCACAAACGTGCCGGATGCCTTATTGAACTCCCGGGCCTGGACGATGAGCCGGGGCAACTCATGGGGATGCGAGGACAGGAATGACTTGGTAAAGCTCGGGGCGCCTTTGGCGGTCTTGCCAAACTCAATGCCTAGGGCGGTGAACGCCTTGGCAATGCTGGCGGCGGCCCAAATATCGACGCGCACACCAGAGATGCGCTCGATTTCCTTGAGCAGCTGTTGCTCTGCAACGCGCATTTCCTTGAGGGTCCGCTCGGCACGGTCTGTGTCGAGCTTGACCCCACGCAGGGTCATGTCGATCAGGATGGGAAGCAGGGCGGTCTCGAGCTCGAAGATATTGGCGGCCTCTTCCTTGACCATTTCCTTCTTCATCTCGTACCAAAGCTTCAGGGTCAGGGCGGCGTCTTGCTCTGCATACTCCCCGACGAACATGGCCGGCAACTTCCAAAGCTCGCCCTTGGGATCCAAGCCAAACTCTGCGGCGGCCTTGCGCAGGCCCTCCTCGGACTTGATTTCCTTGAGGTAATCGAAAGCAAGGTTGTTCAAACTGTAAGAGAAGCGGTTCTCGTCCACCAGGGCGGCGGCGATCATCGCATCATATAAATTACCGTTGATCTTAAACCCCTCAGCCTTGAGCCAGCCGATGTCGTAAGCGGCGTTGAAGAAGATTTTGTCGCAGGGCAGATTCAGGACGTCTTGCACGTACTTGCGCACGCGCTTCTCGTCGAGGTTGCCGCCACGCTCATGCTTGATGGGCAGGTAGCCCTTCCAGCCGTCGACAGCTAGGGCAAACCCTACGATAAAACCATTTTTAGTGGGCCATCCTGGACCGTGGGTCTTCATCCCTGGGTCGCAGGTCTCTAGGTCGATGGCGATTGCTTCGGCGGAGGAGAGGTCTGGCAGGGTATCAGGAGGGCACCAAGAGGGGCTAAACGGTACGATCTTGAGCTGCTGGGTCATATGAAAAAGGCCTTGTTATTGTCTTGCGGGTAGATGAGATGCAGGGTCTTGCGGGCCCTGGTCATCCCTACATATAGGAGCCGGTTGATTGAGTCCGGATTGGCATGGTACTCGTCCATGAATTTGGTGGAAAGGTCCGTGTAGAGAACGACGTGGTCTGCCTCGCCCCCTTTGGATCCGTGGATCGTGAATAGCTTGAACCGGGGCGTGCCTCGTAGGGACTGCCCGCTTCGCAAGGCGGCTTTGATGTACAGCGTCTTGTCTTCGGAGATCTTCAGTAAGGCGTCAAACCAGGGCGTAGCGGCGAGGTCCACCTGTAGGCCCCAGGAGGTCGTGAGGTCGTGTGCGTTGTATAGCTTGTCCTCGGGCCCATCGAACTTTTTAAAGCCCCTGGCGATCATGCCTGGGCCGAGCAGTTTGTAGAGCTCCTTAACTTCCACGGCATTGATCTGACGTCCCTTGCGCAGGGCTTCCCATGCGTAGACCGCCTCGACGGCGCCTTCGCCGATCGATCGGACGTTGTTGCGCTCGAAGAGGATTCCCTCACGTTTTAGGTGCTCGTGGGCTGGATTGAGCAGGTAATTGGTGGAGGCCAGGACCATCCAAGAGCCGGCTTCTGAAATATCGATGTCCTCAAACCGCCGGTAGGCAGAAACGGAGCCGTCCTCTTCCCGAGGGTTCCATGTCTTGTCAACCCTGTACTTAACCCTAGAGATTACTTTGGCGCTGAGCTCGTGGACCTTCTTGGGTATCCGATAAGATTGGTCAAGTATGATTTGTTGGCCCTTGTATTTCAGCAGATGTTCGACTTCTGCTCCGGCAAAGCCAAAGATCGCTTGGTCGTCATCCCCGGCTAGGTAGGCCTGAGTAGACCGGTTGACTAGTCTGTCGACGATCTTCCATTGCAGGGGGCTGAGATCCTGGGTCTCGTCGATGAAAACGGAGCTCAATTGGGGGTAGAACTCGTCCTTGGCATCGGCAAATAGCTCCAAAAGATCCGTGAAATCCAGCAGATTTCGCTCCTGCATGAACGCCCGATAGGACTGATACACGTACAGAAAGTGGTACCACTCCACCTGCAGGTTTGAGCGGTTGTATTCCGCACGCAGGTCGGTCATTTTCAGGCGGGAGAGGGCGATTACGTTTAAGATCGGGTGATCAGCCTTGACCACCCAGTTGTCATCCCCAGACCCAATCGACAGATCTATGCCCACCTGCCTGCCAAACTCCCGGAAGTCTGACTCCTTGGCTATGCGATCGGCACTCACTCCCAGCCGGGAGTAGGCCAAGCTATGCAGAGTGCGGAAGAATACAAGATCGGACTTTTGAAGCTGCTCGAAGCGCGTGAAAGCACGGTCCTTTGCCTCGTTAGCGGCCTTCCTAGTAAACGCGAAATAGCCGATTTCGTAGGGCCGTTCCCCGGCGAGCATGAGCTCTTCTACACGGTTGAGGAGATAGGTGGTCTTCCCGGTGCCTGGAGGGCCGAATACTTTATAGATCTGCGTCATCTTCGTTCCACGGCCAGATGACAATGGGAGTCTGAGGGCCGACGTAGCCGCCCTCCATGTTGAACGCAATGTGCTCCTGCGCTTCCTCGTACTCCATGCCATCCTGATGCATGAGCTGAGCCATGATCATGTCCCCGTCATAGACCAGCCGGTCAATACGGGTTCCGTCGGGATGCCAAACGCAGGCTGTTCCGATGATGCACTGATCAAATCCTGTGAATTTCAGCATCAGAATGGATCCTCTCTATCCTTAGTTTTGACGTCGAACGGCGCAGACTGCTTCTCGAATGCCGGGATTCTCCACAGCCGAACGGCTCTGCCCTTGATGAAGACTGAGGTCGGTGAGCCGTTGATCTGTCTCAGGCGGGTGGCGATCTTTGCGGCAGACAGCGACAGGAACTTGTTGCGTGTCAGGTAGGCCTCTAGATCCTTGAGCCGGAAATAGGTGGCCTTTTCTTCCTCGTCTGTCCACGGCCGGCCCATCAGCAATTCCTCACGCTCGAGCGCTCCCTGCACGTGGGTGCAGAACTCCTCGAGCAGATCCATGAACTTGCTCTCGTTGGACGTATCCTCGGGCGCTTCTTGAATGGCCTGGGTCTCCACCATCTGCCGAAGCAGGGTGTTGAGCAGGCCTTCCCACTCAGGCTTTTTGAGCGTGGGCGGGGCGATATTGATCATGTTCATGCAGACCATTTGGAACTTGTGCTGTTGCTGAAGCTCCTCGGTGGTCAGCTCGATGCGGTGGCCCTCGACGTCTAGGAACCACAAGGGTGGATCGCTGTTGTACTTCGAGAGGCTCGTGATCATTGGGCCTTCGCTCTGCGCTTGGCCTATCCCGAACTGCCGAGTTTTGCAGACTGCTCGGTTGCAATGGGAATCGATCGGAGCGGACTTGCACCGGTAGCCGTAGTCCTTCTTCTTGAGCTGCTTGACGAGCAGGTTGATCTCGTTGAGCGGCAGCGGTGGGTCCATGTACTTCTGATTCGCAGACAGAATCTCGTCTTCCCATGTGTCAGGGAATGCTTTACGCAGGTACACGCCGATATTGAACAGGCCATTGTTCCGTGTTCCCTCGGGAAAGCCCTGGCTACAAAGAAGCTGTAGGCATGGTGGGCCGTCCGGCAGGATTGCCTCTTCAACCTTGGGCTGAGGCATTGGCTCATCGCCGTTGATTGCGTACTTGTCGTACAGCTCGTAGAACTCCTCCAAGGTGGCGGCCGTGCCGTCATCCTTAAAGGCGTAGCGCATTCCGTTGTCCCCACCGAAGTAAGGCAGGTTCAGGAAGTTGCCGGTGTCCCCACGCTCGACGAGGAGCTGGGTCTGCTTAGGGAAGATCTCACAACCGCTGTGGCCCAGGTAGGCGGCCATCAGGCGCAGATTCTTCTGCATATCAGCGGCTGATATGGGCTCTTTTGTGAATAGAAATACGTGTGCTCCACCAGATTTGGAGCGGAAAACTATGAGCGGGAGGCCCATTCGTCGGATCTTGTTGACGATGACGGCGTGATCCAGCGGGTATGTGTCGATGTCGATACAGCCCCAAATGCAGGTGTTATCTGCACGGATCGGAATGATCCCCAGGCTTGGCTCGACTCCTTCTAGGTGACGCTCCCATAGGTCATCTGTCGGCGGCTTTCGGACAACCGAAGCTTGGCCGTTCTGCTTACCATCCTCCCGCGCTTTTTGCACTTTGTACGTGCCATAGGCGATATCAAGACCGCTAAAGATAGCCTTGAAACGAGAAATATCGGGCATTTACTTTCCTCAGAGGCAAGAAGGCCGCCACAAGGGCGGCCCTCCATTGCTATTTAGAAGTGGTCCTTGGTTCCTGCTCCCACTCCCTCGCTTTCGTCACCATGCTTGACCTTGACGGTGCCATGCTTGACTGACTCAGCGAAAGCTTTTGCCATCTGATACTGGTGTTGATCCTGGACGGGGCCAACACGCTCAACTTCCCACCCGTACCATGTGCCTTTGTCGTTCGACTCTTTAGACGTCGTGAGTCGATAGATGTGGCTGTAGGTCGGAGGCGTGAAGGGACCATTCTTACCGGTCATCTTCACAGTCATCATCATGCTGTTCCACTTACGGCTCTTCTTCAACTGCGTGGCTTTCATCACGATCAGAGCGGGTTGCTCACCCTCTGCGTCGAGGATCATCACGTAGTGCTGGGCCGTGTTCTCGATGTAATTGCCGTTCTCCAGCCAATCACGTGAGTCTCCTTGCTTGCGGAAGGTTTTGGTCATGATGTCGCTCGTGGCGGGATAGATGTTCGCGGGGCCACCACTGCCTTGGCCGCGAGGCGCCCACTCAATGAACTTGCGCTCATAGAAGCAGGGCAGCACGAGCAGGCCTTTGGATCCCTCGTACAAATCGCCGCTCACCGTGTTGTAGATCATGCCGGCCTTGGCGCCCTCGACACTCTCGAGCTCAGGGGAGAGCTGTGAGAGCACTTTGAGGAAAGGCAGTGCGAGATCGTCTTGCGACATGTTCTCCGTGCCGGATGAAGCATCGGCTTCGAAGAGGTCGTTCACGAGAGCGAGTTCAGTAGATTGTTTCTTAGCAACTTGATTCATGGTTCGTTTTTCCTTTATGCGGATTTGATTTTTGCTTTCCAGCCTACATAAGCGCCGAAAAGCTCGGAGGGGAACTCTGTACCTTGTTCCACCATTTCGCGAACAAATGCCTTGAGGGTCATCGGTTCGATCTTCTCAGCCTGATCAGCGATCAGGCCTTCTTTGCGCATGAGTTCGATGATCTCACCTGCACGATCATCTTCCCCACGCCCAAACTGTACGGATACGGTGTTCTTGATGATGTCATCGTATCCGTGCTGACGAAGCCATTCGTAAGCTTCGCCCTTGCGATCTGCTGGGATGGATGCGCTGTAAAACTGCTTGACCTCAATCGATGAACCGTCGGCCATCTTAAATGACGTCATGTTGACTTCACGCAGAGCCTCGGGAATGCGGTGCTCTGTGAGTTCTGTCAACACAGCTTTGCGCTCCTTGACTACTTCTTCTAGGTCGGCAATCTCGCGCTCAATAGAGAGCGCCTGCCTTGCTAGCTCACCGATCTCGGTGAGAGAGTCAGTGCCGACAGCTAGTGCTTCGGCGTCTTTTTCAAAATCAATCGTCATACCTTTCTCCTTTATTGATGTCCACCTGTATTGGATAGTACTTCATCTCCCGCTTGTCCCACTTCAACAGCTTGAACCTGCCGTTGTTGAACTTGGCGGCCAGAGCACCAGCAACGCTCATGGCAGCAGGATCGCCGATTAGCAATAGAAAGTCATCATCGGTTAAACCCCTAAGCTGTCTTTCCATGCGTACTACGATCGGCCCCGGCGAAAAAGAAATCTGAAACGTCGGGGGCAACAAGAAGACAAGTTCCCCATAGGCCTGCGCCGGGAGGATGTTGTGCTTCATAGTTTCTTGGATCACGAAGACTCGTGGCATGCAAAATTCTCCTTTCTGTGGTAGATTATATGCAAGCTCGTAAGGGCTGTCAAGAAAGGATACGAAAGTGCAAGACTACCGGTTTAAAAACAAGCCGTACGCGCATCAGGCCGCCTATCTTCATCGTTTTTGGAATCAAGATGAAGCTGCGTTGTTTGCTGACATGGGTACGGGCAAGAGCTACATGCTCATCAACAACATGTGCATGTTATACGACAACGGCCACATCAATGGTGCGTTGATCATCGCACCGAAAGGCGTGTTCCGTAACTGGGCTGAGCTTGAGTTGCCAAAGCACATCCCTGATCATGTAACGTGGTCCGTGGGCCTGTGGAACCCGCAACCACGCAAGCATCAGAAGGAAGCGCTCGATGCCATGTTCGACCTCGATGACAAGATGCACATCCTGGTGATGAACGTAGAGGCGTTCTCTTCGGAGAAGGGCAAGAAGTTTGCAGAGCGGTTCTTGATCGCACACAACGCACTGATGGCTGTAGACGAGAGCACCACAATCAAAAGCCCATCAGCACAACGCACCAAGACCATTTACAAGCTGGGCAAGCTAGCCAAATATCGACGCATCCTAACTGGATCGCCGATTACAAAAAGCCCCCTGGACCTCTATACACAATGCGCATTCCTGAATCCAGACTTGCTGGGCTTTGCTAGCTTCTACGCATTTCAGAACCGCTACGCCGTAATGGCAAGAAGATCCTTTGGCCCACGGGAGTTCAATCAGGTGGTGGGCTACCGCAGGCTCGATGAGCTCAACGAGAAGTTGCAACCTTTTGCATTTAGGGTGACCAAAGAAGAGTGCATTGACCTGCCCCCAAAAATCTACACAAGACGGGATGTCCCGTTGACAGAGGAGCAAGCAGAAGCCTACGAGCAGATGAAGAAGACGGCGCTCACGTTGCTGGAAAATGGTGCTTTGACCACGACTACTACAGCGCTGACCCAAATTCTTCGGCTACATCAGATCTGCTGTGGGCATCTGAAGACAGACGATGGTGAAACTCATCCGATCAAAAACAATCGCCTGGACGCACTTATGGAATGCGTCGAGGAGACGTCGGGCAAGATCATTATTTGGGCTAGCTACACACACGACATCCTGGAAATTTATAAAGCGCTTTCACAGGCGTATGGCGGCGGCTCAGCAGCCACCTACTATGGCGCAACTGAAGGAGAAGAGCGCCAAAAAATAGTGACCAAGTTCCAGGATCCTGACTCAGAACTGCGATTTTTTATCGGTCAGCCCAAGACTGGAGGCTACGGGTTAACCCTAACTGCCGCCAGCACGATGATCTACTACTCCAATAATTATGACCTGGAGATCAGATTGCAGTCCGAGGACCGTGCTCACCGGATCGGGCAGACCAAATCGGTCACGTACATCGACCTGATCGCACCCAAGACCATCGACGAGAAGATCGTCGAGGCCCTGCGGTCAAAAATTGACATTGCCAGCACTGTGCTTGGGGAGGACATCAAAAAATGGCTGATCTGATGATCAATGTAATCCGGCGCTACCGGTACGAAACCCTAACCCGCCAGGATTTACCGGAGGGGCGTAGGTACGTGAACCGTCATGGGGAGTCCCTGCCCAGTGTGACGACGATATTGGAAAAAACTAAGGACAAGTCCAAGTTGATAGATTGGGTCAATCGGGTCGGCGAGGAGGAAGCCGAGCGTGTACGTACAAGTGCCGCATCGGTGGGTACTTCTATGCATGCTTTTATCGAGGCCTGCATCAAAAACCGGCCAATCCAGCCGGCTAAATACCTCTGGCAGGCAAAGGCTTACCGCATGGCTGCGGGCTTGATGGAGCAGTACTTTGGGGATTTAGACGAGGTCTGGGGAAACGAGGTCATGGTGTACAGGCGAGGCCTCTACGCTGGGACAACCGATCTTGCCGGAAAGTTCCGTGGGCAAGATAGCATTGTGGACTTCAAACAGGCTAACAAGATGAAACGGCGAGAGTGGATCGAGGATTACTTCATCCAGCTGGCCGCCTACGCCTCTGCCCACAATGAGATGCACAACACGAGGATACGGCAGGGCGTCATTCTCATGGCCTCCCAGGATGGGCAGTTCCAGGACTTTATCCTGTGCGGTCGAGAATTCGACCATTATCTCGACCTGTGGAACGCTAAGGTTGCTGCTGTTGTTGGATCAGGGGTGACACAAAGTCATCCGGAAACAGACGAGCAAAGTCAGAGAACCGAGACACCTCTCCCTGAGACGGCATCGCAGGAATATTCCGAGCCGGAGCAGACTGAGTTAGAGCTCGAGCAGGAGCCGGGGCCGGAGGCATCTGAGGAGTTCGAGGCGCTCCTGAAGGGGAAGTGAACTCCGAAACCTCAGGCCAGAACATGGTGGGTTCAGGGCCCTGGACAGGGATTGTCCGTGTCTCATCCTCAAGGGCCTGGACCCCTTCGATCGTACCCACCCGGGCAGCCGGCAGGGCATAAGTAGAAAGCACCCGGGGCAGGAAGACTCCTGCTTTGGCGGCCAGTTTGACCTGCTGTTCGATTCCCTTGGGCGTGGACGAAGAAGCCGTGGCATTTACGAGCTCGTGAGCGTACTTCGCATCGGTCAAGGCGCGGTACAGCACAGCCTCGTAGGCGTTGGTTTGCTGACGAGTTAGCAGGCGGGTCAAGAGACCCACTCCAGCATGCACTGGGCTGACGATCCGCACGGTAGCCGCACGGAGTGTCGATTCCACCGTTCCGACGCTGGCGCCAATTGTCTGGCGAAGCTTTTCGTCGAAGCTCATAAACGGGCTGAGCTTGCCCTGCACTCGGTCACCGGCAAACACCCGCTTCTGCATTTCCGCCAAGACACGCAGGTCATCCAGGTGCTGGGGGGAATAGAGGATATTGAGGGACTTGGAGTTGCGCTTGAGGAACTCCTCCATAAACAGAGGGTTCTGTGGATTGAATAGCTCTTTCTCCACCCCAAGCCAGACTTGACGGCGCAAAGCCTCAATCTGCCCGGGCTGATTGCCCAGCGAATCCACAAGCTTGCGCATCACGGCAGGATCGTCCACCGCCTGGAGCACGAGTTTCTGAGGATCGGCGTCTTGGCGAACGGCCTTTTTCAGGGTCTGAACGAGCTCAACATCCTCAACATCCTCTGCCCGGGTGCGCAGATCGCTCAAGCGCTTGAGTGATTTCTCAGCCGTCAGGGCTTCATCCCGCAGGTCATCCTGAACCTTCTTGGGCATGGCCTCAATGATGTTGCGGTTGCTCTGCAAGAATCGCTCGTACTTCTTGGGATCCAGGATGCCGTCCTTGTCCAGCACGCCGGCCCGATAGGCCTTGTCGTACATAGCATCTAGCAGGCTCTGCTGATACTTGACGTTGTCTGGTCCTAGGATCGTGTTCATCGTGCGGACGTTATCTGCCGAGTTCAAAGCATTCTGAACCACACGCTCACTGGAAAGCAGGAACTCATCGGTGCCGCGCTTGCGGGTCACCAAGAGAGGGAATGCCTTCTCGTAGCCCCTACGGAACGTATCCTCGTATTCATCAAGCCAGCTCGCAAGTTGGCGATCCTTACCAAAGGTCTTGAGCACAAAGCCCTCGACATCTCGGTGTAGGTCATTAGCCGTATCAAGCATGCGCTGGGCATTGTTGCGGCGGATACCGAAGTCCATGCGCTTGTTGTACTCAGCAAGGGCTGAGTTGCGATAACGCAAGGACTGCTCAAGCATGTCCAAGGCTTCTGGGCGAGTGATCTCAAACCGCATTTCCTTGGTCGCAATGTCAGAGGCCTGCTTCATCAAAGCCTTGATCTCTGTCTCAGTCGGAGGAGTGAAGTCATCACCCATCGAACGGCGAAGAGATTGAGCAGAGCGGCGCCCAATCACAAATAACTTGAGCTCGTTCATCTGTGGCTCGAGCTGTTGCATCAGCTCAGGGTTGCTGCGAATGGCCTTACCCCAAGTAGAGCCTTCTTTGAACTGGCTGCGATACCACTCGCGAATTACGCCATCCAAAGCATCCGTAGTGGCCTTTTCCTTCTGAGCATCAAACCGAGCTACCAAGCCCTCAATATATTGGACAGGTGCAGGTGTTCCTTGGCCCACGAAGACACGCTCGTTAGCCGTGAGCTTGTATTTATTGAGCAGGCCACGTGAGAAGTTCTCAAACTCCCTTGGGGAGTACTGCTCCAATGGCTTACCTGCCGCACGGGTAGGAAGCGCTACGCCAGCAGGAGAAACGGCTTCCCGCAGACCAAGAGCTTCAGCCTTTTTGCGCAAGCCACTAAACACACCTTCCATCTGCGCGAACATCGAATCACGGAACCAGCTACCAAGATCGTCCATGTTGGCCGCCTTGAAGCGGTCAGCGAACATCAAAGCCTCTTCTTCTGTAGCAGTCTTGAGCTGCTTGGTAGCAGTTGCCACCGTATTCATGTGATCAGCATAGGCCGCACGCAGGGCAGAACTCATCTCCATCGGAGCCTTGGGCGCCAATGCCTGGAAGGTGTCTAAGAACACCTTCTCAAGATCTCCTTGACGCAGCTGCTCTGCTGTCAGCGGGTTGCCGCTGAGGTCACGCACAACCTGATTCCGGGCTGCCAGAACACTGCCGTCAAGCGACATCTGTGCAAGGTCAAGCAAGAAGCGATCGCTCAAGCCAAGATCCTTGAGCCGTGGATCGTTCTTCACGAAATCCTCTAGCTCGCGGGTGATCCGAATGGACTCTTGAACATTGGCCTTGGCTGGATCGCTCAAAGGCTCGAGGATCTTTGCCACTCGCTTGCCAGCCTGACGCTCATTGAATCCAGCAATTTTGCCCAAGGTCCAGTTGAGACCAGGGATCTTCGGTGTCTTTTCGCCAACCATCTGCTGAACGATGGCATCACGAGAGAAATCTGTTTGAGCTTGTTGACCAGCGATTGCCTTTGCTGCACGTGCAGTGGGGCTGATCTCCATGATCTTATTTGCCATGCCAAGCATCGTAGGCACGGCCATGATTCCAGCCATTGGAACGATGGTTTTGGCAATGTCTTTGCCCTGCCCAGGCTCCATGTACTCTTCAACACCCTGTTCGAGTGCGCCATACAAGCCACCAAATGCAAGGTCTGCTTTGACAGCGCCGACAGGATCTTTGCGGATGTAGTCCAAAGTGTCCTTGGCAATGCGTTTGAGCACACCAGCATCTGCAGTTAGCGGAGCAGTCAAGGCTTTGGTCGTGGAGATGTGCCCAAGAAGGCCGGTTAAGGGCAAGCCAGCAGCGGCACCCTTACCAATATTTAATGCAAAGCGCTCAGCTTGTCCTTCCGGTGCAACTTGACCGGCATTGAAGTAACGAGTGAAGCTGGGAATCTCGTTCTCATCCACGCCAGCAGCTCGCCCAACAGCAGCGACTGCCGCGTCAGGCAAAGCAAATAAAGCAGAGTTAAAGCCCCACGAGAACTGCTTGAGGGCGTCGGCCGCCTGCCTTCCGATAGGCTTGTCGATGTTGACGTTTTCTCTCTGCGTAATCTGCTTGGCAGGTATTTCTGCAGGAGCATCTTGGCCGATGATTTGGCCGGAATCTACGTCGATCGTTACGCCATCTGGGAAGGTGTAGGTTCTCATCGCTGTCCTTGCATCTTGTTCCACTGCTCTCTAGTGAGCCCAAAGGTCTTGCCGTCTTGGCGCTGTACGTAGATTGTAGCGCTTGGGCGATCTTGGAAGAAGGAATCAAGAGCACGGGTGGCTTGAGGGGGAACCGGATCGTTCTGCGTACCCAAGGGCACCCTGTCGAGCTGTCGCAAGGGAGTCTTGGGATCAAGCTGGTGATCGATCTGATTAATCCTATTGGTCAGGCTACGAACAAGGTTCTGCAGTTGGCCGATTGCAATCTCAGGAGTAGCGAGCAGGCTATTGACGTCTGACATCAAACCATCAATCTGCTGTTGCTCATACACAGAGATCCGTGATTCGTTTACCGCGAGCAGCTCACGGAGGTTGCGCTGTAGGAGCTTGATCGCATTTGCAGCCTGAGTCTTGTCCGCGCTAAACGGTCCAATGTCACCAACAAAGGGTGTAACGCCTACCGTTACAGCACGGGTCAGCACATTGCCAATACCGTAGGTCTTCTCGATCAGCGGCATTGCGCCTTGGATACCAGCAAGGAGTTTGGCAGTGTCACTACGCTCTTTGCGGCCTTGCTTAATCTCATCGCTGGTCACAAAACCGGGCATTTCAGACTTGCCCATCACCAAGAAGGGATTGTCCTCAGCAATGTAGCCAATCTGTCCAGGTTGTGTGGGCCGTGTTCCAGGACCGCGAACCAAGAGGTCGCCGGCAGGACCAAAGATGTTGCCGATCTCGTCTTTTGTGTAGTTCCCATCCACAAGGCCTTGGGCCAAGGTTACTGCTTGGTCTTGGCTGAGCGTTGGATCTTGGGCCATGATCGTACGGGCACTGAGGGAGATCTTCTGCATACGTGGCAGGTTTTGAGCGTTGGCTCGAGCCAGTGCCGAAGCATAGGCAGAAGCGTACTTGGCGGCATCCCGATCTTCTTGCTCCACCGCAGAGATAGCAGCCGAAGTAGCAGCACGGTCCAGCTGAGTTTTCTCAGAAGCCAGTTTGCCAAGCGCAGAGGGCAGGCCCTTGAGGCCAACAGATAGACGCTCACCAAAATTCCTGCCCTTCGCTCCAGCCAAAGCAAGACCTGCTTCAGCCAACAAGAAATATGCCTTGGACTTCCTGGAAGCTTCATCTTCCCCAAGTAGTTCCTTATACAAAGCAGCACGTTTAAGTACGCGAGCACGGAAGTCCTCGTCAGACTCTCCAGGCTGCTTGGTCACATCGCCAGCAGTAGGAGCATCAATCTGATCTCCCGGAGGAACGTTATCTCCAGTAATTACATCCTCTCGATAGGGCTCAGGCTCCTTGGTCAAATCAACTTCGACCACGGGAGGCTGCTTAGGCTCTTCACGAGTCAGATCAGAAGGCCGAGGAATTTCCACCGGACCAGGGATATCTGAGCCTAATGGTGAACCCGCCACAGGAGGTATTTGATTAGCCATCGATGGGCTGCCATCAGGCAAGTTAGGCAACGTCGGTACTACACCAGATCCAGGCTTTGGAGCCTCATCGCCTTTCAGTAGCTCATAGCCAAGAGCGCCACCAGAAACAGCAATACCAGCATCTACTGGACCAATTTTGCCAAGCACTTTACCGACCTTGCCCACGCCAGGAAGACTCTTGACCGTTTCCAAAGCCTTCTTGATCTTTGGAGCGAACAATTCAGGCTCAACTCCCATGCCACGAAGGATGGAATAGAACTTACGTGTGCCAGGACTCATGTTCCGTGCTTCACGCTCTTGCATGCGCTTGATGAGTTCTTCTTGGGTCAAAGGACGAGTCTTAGACATGTTCTCGCCGGAGTACCACTGGTCATCCGCAGGGTAGGCCCCAGGAATACGAACACCCTTTCCAAGCCCAGGTTCACGAGAGTCTGTGATGGGGATGTTCCGAGCTACATCAGAAAGATAGGGCTCTTCTCCTGTGGGAGGAGATCCTGCAGCACGATTACGAACCCAAGGGCTTCCAATTTTTTGTAAACGCTGCTGCTCGGCAAGTAGCCCAATAGCCTCTTCGCCAGCATCTCTGCCATAGCCGGCAGCCTGCAAACCTTTGGCAGCATTCGCAAACATCTCTGCCGAAGAAAGTTCGCCCTTCTTCTTAAGCGATCCAATCCCAGAATCTTTCTTTTCAGGAGTGCCCTCCCCGCTTGCCAGAGCTGCAAGCAAGGTTTCAGGGCTTCCTCCCGCTTCAAAGTACTGGTCAAGTTCGCCGGTCAGTCCCAAACCAAAGTCTGTCTGAGGCATGGCATCCAACTTGACGTTGCTCACATCCCCGAAATCAATATTGGGGGAGGCACGATAAGCGCTCAGTGGCTGTGACCCCACCCCGGTGATGTCAATCTGAAGGCCTTGCCCAGTCTTAAATTCTCCTGTTGGAGGAGAGCCGGCAGCACGCTGAACTGGTTCTTGAGCCATGGGCTGTTGAGGAGCGGCCTCTGCTCCTTGGTCCGCGACCAAAGACTCAATGCCACCCGGAGGTTGTTGAGGAGCCATGGGCGTCCCGGGAGCGCCCGGGGGAGTAGGTGGTGCTCCTGGTGGGACGCCCTGGCTGATCTGTTGCATACCTTGAGGACTTGGCGAATTAGCAGCGGGGGGCATTTGCTGCGCCATTTGCTGCTGCAGCTGAGGCTGCATGAGCGCCAAGACTTCTTCAGGGGTATCAAATGCTGCGTCACCAACCATCTGAGCAAGCTCAAGATACCGCTCGTCCATGGAGCGAATGTCTCCACGCAGATTGTTGGCAATGATCTCTATGTTGTCAGGGCGGCGATCTTCAAAGTTATCGGCTTCCTCATCACCCTCTTCCATCTCACCTTCAACAAGTTCAAGAATGCCTCCACCTGCCTTTTTGACAGGAGGCCGCATAAACATTTTTCTTTGAAGGACAGAAGATCCCATGCTATTTCCCCAATTAACCGAATAGACCAGCTTGTTTTGCTCCGGCCGCCGTGCCGATAGCGGCCATTCCTAGACCAGCGGCTTGAAGAAGCGGGCTTGTGCTAGGTGCTGTCATGCCTGTCAGCGTGGAGCTCGAGCTTGGGGCACCCTTGTAGATGTCTGACAAGAAGCCAAGCTGCTGGTAAGGCATCATCGTTCTCTGCAACTCCGTAGCGCGAAGAGCATCAAGCCTGTTTTGTTCAGTCTGCTGTTGCAGCCCACCAAGGCCCAGATACGTATTGATATCGCCCTGAGCAAGCTGTTGAGCAGAGGTACCCAGTTGAGCCTGTTGAATCCCAAGACCACCAAGACCCTGACCGATCTGTGCCAGCCCGCCCGCAAGTCCAAGCCCTGTCTGAGCCTGTTGTGCTCCAAGGCTACCAATGCCCTGAGCGATTCCAGATTGAAGTTGAGCCTGCTGACCAAGTAAGCCGGCCTGTTGACCGAGAATATTGGCACCCAAGATTCCTTGTTGAGATTGCGCTTGACCAATGCCAGCAAGGGCTTGACCGGTTGCCAACTGACGTTGACGCTGAGATTCAAAGGCCTGTTGAGCAGCACCCAAAGCTTGCCCATAGCCCTGTTGGAGGCCACCAATAATGGCTTGATTCTGTGCCTCAGCCAGATTACGACCGAGTTCAGCACGCTGAACACCCTCTCGAGTGCCTCCAAAAGCACCGCTTTTGATTGCTTGAGCCGACAAATTTTGCTGCTGAATCTGACCCTGGCGATTAATTTGTTCAAGAGCCTGATCAATGACTTGCTGTTGATAAGGATTCATGAACTGCTGGGCCGTGGTCGGATCGAACATGCCTGTGGCCGCTTCAGCTGTTTGTTGGGCTTGACCGAGAGTTCCTGTTCCTTGGGCAATGTTCTGTAGTCCGGCGCCCATGCCCGTCACGTACGGGCTAATTCCGCCTGCTGTCTGTGCAGCAGCATTCATTCCGCTTGCAGCCGTATTGAAATAGGGCTGAACGTTGATTTGAGAAATGCCCTGACCAGCAGCGGTTAGAGCTTGCGCTCCTGCCCCAAGTTGTTGTGCTGCACCAGACAGAAATGGAGCATATCCACCAATCCCTTGTCCTGCTTGCTGATAGGCGTTTGCTGCACCGAGGGCAGTTTGCTGAAGCCCTTGAAGCCCCGCCGCCTGATAGGCAGGCATTGCGACGGGCTTAGCAATCTGCTCTTGAGCAGCTTTGAGTAGGCCTAGTTTATAGGCCTCGATTTCTGGCGCTTCTCGGACTATCTGTCCGGCGTAGGTTACGTCAGCCATCAGGATTTCCTTTCAAGGGCCTTCATCATTTGATACATCTTCTTGGCGCCCTCTCTTCGTGAGCCATTTCCAAAGTTGCGAACAGCTTTGGCCGTAAATACAAACTCGCCATCAGAGAGCATAGCTGGAATCGAATCAGAAGTCCCGGTCCCAGGTCCATTGATCGGACCCGTTTTACGAGGGAAGCTCATGACTCCGCTAGCGGGAGAACCGGTACGGAATCGTGAGGGGGCCATCGCAGCAATGCCACCTTGAGCAAAACCAACTGCAGGAACGTTAAAGGTTGATCCCGAAGTATTAAATGCAAAAGGATTTGTTGAACTAGATGGCTGATTAAAACTAAACGTCGGCACGGTGGCGGTGGGTCTGGCCGTAGAGTAGGTGTAGACACCTGCCGCCATTGCCTCTGCTGGGCTTGCGTATTCCGTTCCATCCGGACCATAAACCACGGATTCAGTAATTCCAGGAGTAGTTGGAATAATGGGAACGGAAGTTACTGGGGCAGTGCTGCCAATTCCTCCTGGTGCTATAGAAGCGACGTTTCCAGTTGTGATACTAGGAGGAGCACTGGTCGCAGGAGTAGTCGACACAACAGGTGCCGGTGCAGAGAAGGATTGTTTATATGCCTCAAAATCTGCAGCAGCTTTAGCGAGAGCAGCTTGTCGCTCACGTTCTTTTTGTGCAGCAGCTTGCTGTTCATCAAACAACCGTCTTTGTTCAGCAATTCGAGCAAGCTCAGCCTGCATTGCCTGTTCTGCATCTAAATCAGCAATTTGCGTCGAGGTCATGTAGGACCGTGGGTTAGCCGCACGATCTGCTTCAAGCGCCGAGGCGATTGCCTGATCTTGGATTGTGGGTGTCAAACCAGAAGCGAACATAGTGCGGAACTGAGAGACCCCCTCATTTATACGAGCAGCTTCAGCCTGACGAGCTATTTCAGCCTGACGAGCCTCTTCAGCCTGACGAGCTATTTCAGCCTGACGCGCAGCTTCAACCCGAGCCTGTTCAGCTGCACGAGCCTCTTCAGCCTGACGAGCAGCTTCAACCCGAGCCTCTTCAGCTGCACGAGCCTCTTCAGCCTGACGCGCGATCGCAGCTTGTCGTTCAGCCTCTACGCGAGCAGCTTCCTCTGCTTGTTTCTGTGCAGCAAGGGCTGCTTTCGCTTGTTCCCCACGCCGTGCAGCAGCTTCTTGTTGTATCAGTTGATCCCTTTGTTTTTTCAGTTCTTCTTGCCGTTTTTTTTCAGCAGCGGCTAACGCGGGTGCTTCTTTTGCTTTTTTTGCTGCAGCTACTTGGGCGCTATACTGTGCAGCTTGTTGGCGCTGTGCGTCTTGTCTTTTCTGTGATTGAGCAAGTTTTGCAAGCTCCGCAGCTTTTAATTGAGCTGCGGTTTTTGTAGCATTTCCGCCACTAGCAAACTGTTGTAAACCCACAATTCCACCCTTAGCAAAAGTTTGCACTTCAGGCTTAGATGCGGCCAGTTGTGCAGCAAAAGGGTTGTAGAAAGGGGAAGTAGGATCATTCAACTCGTCCTGAGTTGGGCCCCTTGTTTGACCCAACTGAAAAGCAGGGGTGGAAGATACCGTAGAGAAATCTGGAGTAGGTATGTTGTAAATAGAACCGGAATTAGGAAGATTAGGTATTACTCCAGGACTAGGAGTAGCTTGTGTTTCCCCAGGTTGACCAACGGAAATATCCGCCACTGTTCCAAATTGTGTGCCTTGGCTCTCGGAAGGAGTTTGCGTAGAGGGGGTTCCATAAGAGGTAGTTATGTCCCCAATCGTGACACCGTACTTGGCGGGATCTTCCATAAGAAGTTCCATTCCTGTGGGGCCACCACCAGGAACATCATTAGGATCGGGCTGAGGCTCTTTGCCACCTAGTTGCTGAAGCAAGTACCCCGTACCTACGGTAGTAAGAGCGGTTTTGCCAATGTCTCCAACTGTTTTAAGCGCACCCTTACCGACATCTTTAGCTATGTCAACGGCCTTATCAAAAATTCCTGTGGGAGCAGCCGTGACATTAGCTCCGGATTGAAGGACATTTGAAGCAGGGGCAAGTGTGGGAGCGGGAGCGCTAGCCGATCGCAATGTGCCAAAGGTTTGCGCCTCAGATCCTGGTTGTAAGTATTGGTTAACTCCGCCAGGGGCTTGAACATTCCCAGCAGCACCAGGGGCACTGACATTACCTGCCCCTGCTGGATCAACAGGTGAAGCAGAGAAGAAGTCACCTATCTTCGTTGCACCATAATCAATAACGCCAGCCGTCAAGCCAGCAGCAAGACCTTGCTTGAGGGCATCCTTGGGCTTTTCTCCAGCCAACAAGCCAATACCCGTAGTCGTAGCCATGGCAGTTACGCCAGTAGCAACAGCGCCTGTAACACCAAAACCAGCAAGGATTGGGGCTGCAATTGGGGCTGCAAATACTGCCGCTGCGACAGTCGCGATACCGCGAACGAGTGGGTTAGAGAGAAGCTTTTTGACGCCATCAGCTATGGGTTTAACCACGGCCTTAACTGCGTTGACCACGGGTTTAACAACGCTAACAACTGCCTTGGCTACGCTTTTGACTGCTCCTGTAACTGACTTGACTGCGCTTTTAAACCACTTCTTTTTGTATTCCAGAAGTCCAGTGACAGGGTTGATAGTCCCTGCTCCGCCCATGCGCTTGAGCATGGCAGCTTCTTGTGGATTGATGTGTGCAAGGATTGTGTCACCCTCTCGGCCCTGCTCTTGCAAGAATTGTGCGACAGGCTTTAGTGAAACAGGACCACCATCTTTAAACTTTTGAACAGGCTCGGATACAGGGGCACGAAGTAATGCAAAGCGAAGAGTGGAGAAAAACTCGATGTCAAGATTTTCGGGGAGGAGTTCTTCTGGGAATCCTATAGCCAAAAGCTCTTGCCGAATCTCAGCGTACTCCCCCGGGTTTTCAAAAATAGCTTGAATGACCGTAAGAAGCGCATTCTTGACTTCTTCCGTAAGCCCCATGGTAGAAAGGATTTGTTGGATCTGTTGAGCAAGCGCAGGATCCTCTGAAATATTTTCATCAACGCCTTGCTCAAACTCATCCGAGTCTTGGTCCATGAATGCCTGCATTGCTTGCTGTTGCATAGCAGGATCCATCTGCTGAGGAGCAGTGGGCATTGGTCCTTGGGGAGCGCTCTCTGGAGCGAGGGTCATGATTCCTTCGGCGGCCATTCTCAAATTCCTTTCCGGTTCGTGCCAATAGCCACATGGGGCTGCGCGGCCTGAATGGACGCGGAATTGGCATTTATTATGCGACAAATCATCATGCTCTGTCCACCTCTAAGTAGCTCAAATAGAAGTCCACATCAGCCTGACTCGACGTTACTTTCAACACGTCCCCCGATTCAAGGACAAAGGAAACGCCACTGAAAACGTCCATCGTGGCATTGGCCGGGAGGGCATAGGTTTTCAAGGCAAAGTACCCAGTGGCCCCACCCCCAGGGTAGACTTGGGCGGTCAGATTCGTAGCGCTGGCATTGCCGTTGGTCACCCGAAGCGACGAGATAATGGCCGTGTTGGCGTCCGGAGCCGTATAAATGGTCGTTTCCGTACCCGCGCTAGGAGATAAGTATTTCCTCAAATATTTATTTGCCATGTCACACCGAGGATACGAAGTTGATGGTTAGGATGACCGAGGGAATCTCAGGCCGTGTAGGGCTGGTATCTGTGCCGTAATGCTCGATAAATACGTCCGTACTGCTGGCCCACCAAGCAATTTGCAAATAATCGTTGGTTGGGTCGTCAACAGTGAAAATACCGGTAATCGCGGGAACAATATGAGCCCAGGTTGAAGAGTCTTTACGGGCAGCGATATCAAAACGAGTGCGGCTGGAGGGGTAGTTTACCCCTGTGTCCTTGGCCCAAACCTCAAATTCTTGGACGGCATTGCTCCGATTGGATACCTGGAGAGTGAAAGTCACGAGATATTGCCCTGCACAAGGGACATAAATCTTGGAGTTATCCACAACCCGGATGCCATTGGAAAAGGCCACTACATCGTATGTCAGCAGCTCTTCCGCCGTCGTGCTGGTCAGATCCTGATCTAAGTTTGAGAGCAACATCGCCTGGGGCAGGCTGATTCCATTGCTCAGCTGGAAACCTCTCATCCCTCCAGCAAAACCCCCTGCCCCTGCCGCATTGGCAAAGGATAGTTGCGCTGCAGCAGTATTTTGGTTGATGACCGAGTCATAGCTGGAGTTGAGCTGAAGAATAATTTGCTCAAGAGATCGGACGAGCTGGTTGAACTGCCCAGGATCATATTGCGCTGAAGCTGCGTTAGGCAGGCGGACGTTATTGATTTTGCTCATCGCAGGCCATCTGGCTGAATATCAATCCGCATGGTGCCAAAGCGCCACCAAGAATTAAGTTGCGAACTGGTCATAAGCAAAGAAACCTGCCTTCCCCTAGCTCGAGTATCTATTTTTTGGGTTGTTGGAGTGATTGTGTATGGGTCAAGAGAACTTACAGTAGCCCCAGCCAAAGGATAAGCACGCAATTTAATTTGCACAACGATGTCCCCTTGTTGATGCTTGTAGTCCGGGACAAATCGCTTGACGTACATTATGTTGTCGCCATCACCAATATCAAAATAACCAGATTGCAAATAAGCCACTATGGGAGCACCATCGCCGTCATAACCTAGTTCTTGTGTGTACACAACACTTCTCCCAGCCGTTAACCCATAAATTGTGTTATCCGGTGGAACGGCGGTACTGGTGGAAGAATACTGGCAAGCAATTGGAAGGCTGTATGTACCAATATCTTGCCATGCTGTACGTGCCATAGTCCCCGTATGCCACGTATTTTCAAGGTAGTTGTATGTCACAAAGCGATTAGGCAATGTAGAACTTGCCGTGCAATACCACCATGTCACTTCGTTAAATAACCCATTAGAGCCGGCAAAAACCTGTGTTCCTTGGACCAAGTTTATATCTTTAAAGACATAGTCTTGAACAGTACAGGGCAATTTTTTGACCGTACCGTCAAAGACAAAGAAGTCTTCTTGACCCATCCACAAGGTAATGCCGTTAATGTCAACTGCTCCATGGGGACCAATAATTCCGCAGTTGGCACCAAGCTGTTGAAAACCAAAGGTGTACGGTGGACCAATAAACTGCATACCGTGTAGAGAAGTATCCGTAAAGATTAAAATCTGACCCCGTGAGCGAACGGCTGAAAGAATCTTACTGCCATCCGTCAATCGCTGACCTCCTGCTGTGTTTGTCACCGACTCTGTAAACTGTTCAATGTCTTCCTGACTAGAAAACCGAACAAACATAGGGTCAAAAGAATTTGTATCCCCAAGTATGGTTTCCGTTCCAAAAGCAACTAAGTGCCTATCCGGAGTAGATACTAGAGAATAATTATTCTTGGTTGGAGCTCCTGGGATTATAGCGGCCCGAGAACTTACGCCATCATTCGTTGGGCTCCAACGATAAATAGATCCATTATTGATCTGAGCAATTAGATCTTCCCCATATGTATCTAATTGCCAAATACGTGCGGAAAGGGCAAACGCACCCACTGCAGGAACAGGTTCTCCATAAGAGGCTAGACCAAAACCACTTACGCCAAAGCCAAAATCGAAATAAGATATTTCCGAGCCGACGGGCAGTTGATATGCACCGGTGGCATCTCCAGCCGCACTAGCAGTAGAGCTGGCAGCTGCAGGGGCTATTATTGTAAAAGTGCTTCCCGTTGGTACAGACTGGACTTGGAACTCGTTAGTCAACTGAGCGTTTGTAATTCCCCCCGGGTTCCCAGTTACAGAGCTAAACGTGACGAAGTCTCCTTCAGATAAACCATGACCACTAGCATTAACCGTAACAGTTGTCGACCCAGTTGTTGTCGTAAATGTTAACCCTGTCTGGGTTTGTCTTATCGGGGTTATGTCGTACCAACTACCTCCAGTAAATACATACAATTTTCTAGAAGTACCAACCGCCATGTGAGGGACACCAATTAAGTTAGTCCAAGACAGCATATCCGTGGCTTTGCCAACCAAACTTGTAGTTTGCTGCGCAAACCCTTGCCATCCCCCCATTTTTTCTGGTAGGCCATAACGAAACCGCACATAATCAGAGTCAATCCAGCCGCCTTCGGCACCGTACTCGGTGTTTTGCTTGTCAATTCCTGGTCTAAAAGCAAGTCGAAGTAACGGCATCTCACACCTCTATTAGGCAACCAACCCAGGCAAGTACACAGTCTTACCGTCCTTTTTTGTCGCAGTCAGGACTTCTTTCTTGTTGTCATCAGCGACGTAGGAGACATGCACCCAGCCTGAATCTGGCACTCCGGGGGTATAAAACTCAAGGATTAATTGGCGGAACTCCAGATTATCTTTGATCCACTCTGCAAGTTCTGCGTTTGGGACGCCGGGAATCTCGATGTCACTGGCCTGCCCCCGGGTATGGTCCGAGGTGCGAGATCCGCCAACCTTTGAATTGACGTCTGGGTGCCTGAATCCGGAATTGACCTTAACACCCTTACCAAAGTGGTCCCTGACGGGCTGGAGAACTTTCTCACAAAGTAATTTAAGGTTGCCAATTTCGTTCTCTCCCGGTGTGTTATCCATACCATGACGCAGAGCAGTCTCGCTCTTAATCATTTCTTCAAGAGTAAAGTTTTTGGTCAGGTTCATTTCTTCTTGTCCAGTATCTCGTCAAGTTGTTGGGATTTTTCCTTGCTTCCAGCCGACGATCCGAAGTAATAGCCAAGCACCATCGTGACGGCTGAAGTCAGCGCACCAAGCACGTAAATCAGGATGTCTTTAGAGTCGCTATCCACATCCACAAAGATAATGACGCCAAACAGGATAAAAGTCAGACCCACCGTCCCCAAGGCCAACACCGGAGTAACGATCTTATTGAGCATGGGGGCTTTGTCGCTGGTGGCAATCTGAATCTCCCGGTCACGGGCAGACTGCATCTCTTTGACGTGGGACTCAAGCTGAGCTAGTTCGCCGCGCTGCGCCATCTCCATGAGTTTGGCTTGGGCTTCCGCTTTGGCGTTTGGGTCAGGCATGACCTTGTCGAGGACTTTTTCCCCGATGGATAGTATGGCTCCGAGTGGCAGCATTATTCTTTGTCCTTCATAGCGTTAATTGCTGAGTAAGCACCTTTACGGCCAACAATCCCGCCGATAGCCCCAATACACAACAACATAATGTCTTTCATGATGGCAAGAAAGGCTTCATCAATCGGAGCAATGGCATTCATGTCCTGCTCGACGAAGATCACAGCCCCAAGGATTGCAATTACGGATAGCAGAAGAATCCCAGCCAAAGTTAGAACAATTAGTGCCCAGACACGGACTTCGATTTCTTCAGTGGTTAGTTCCTTAAACACTCTGCTTTTCCTCCATCAGGATACAAGTTGTATTCGCCCCCGGGTTTTCTTTGATGATCCTTGATTCGTGGATCTTGCACTCCAGAATAGAGGGAAAGGTCTCAATGACCGCCTTATCTCCAGCCATCCAAATAAAAAGTGCATAGATCATTTGCTAAGAACCACCATGTCTATCAACAGCCAAATCACAAAAGCACCAACAAGAACGATCCCAGAGCCACCGCCCCAGAGAATGATGCGATCCCAAAACTCAGCCTGCATCCTCTCTTGCTCTTGCTTGCGCTTAATCCTCTCTGCTCTTATCTCACGACGCATGTTGCAGAACTTGGCATAGCCATCCATTCCACCAAAGCCGTGCTCTAAATTGCTAAAGGCCCCATACAAAAACTCATGTCGGATCTCAGCCTCCATTTGGCGCAACTTATGCTCTGCTTCAAATGCGTTGAACGCTTTAGCAGTATCATCACCCTCTTCCGTGTCACCAAATAGCTTTGGCTTCTTCGGAGTGTTCTTTTCTTTTTGAATCGCCTGCTCTAGCTTGTCCGCAACTCCGCAATACTTTGAGAGCTGGCCGAACACGCCCTCCGCTTCCTGAGCAAACTCAGAAGCTTTTTTGACCCCGGACCAGATCGCACTTGCTGTTGCTAAGAGGGTGATTGGATCCATAACAACTTTCTACAGGTTAGACGGGAACTGCCGCGTTCCAGGCCAAACAATCAATATTCCACCTTGCGCTCCACTTGAGCCAGTGCCAGAAGTACCGGATGGGTATGCAAACCTGCCTCCTGCGCCCCCACCATAGGCTCCACCCCCACCATTGTTGCTTCCGTTTGATCCTCCACTACCACCTCCCCCACCGAGACCTGTTGCGCCAGCCAACCCGCTTGATCCCTCCCCGGAAAGGGTTAAACCGACTCCACCGCCCCCTCCGGCACGGGGATCCGTTGTTCCGTCAGCTCTACCGCCTCCCCCGCCTCCCCCTCCAGAGCCATTCGCTCCCGCCCCTCCTCCGGCTCCACTATATCCTCCCGCTCCCCCTCCACCATAGCCATTTTGGCCTGAAGAAACACTGGGGCCGCCCGCTCCACCATTTCCCCCTCCGGTTGAGGAGTACGTTCCGCTTATGGAGCTAGTGCCTCCTGCTCCTCCACCACCGCTATAACTGCCTCCTCCTCCCCCTCCAGCAAGCATAGAGATAACACCCGAACGGAGAAATTGAGAGCTTTCTCCATTTTCGCCATTGCTGGCAGAGGTTCCAGAAGTGTTTCCACCTACTCCACCAGCACCAATAAAATAGGTGTACTGCTGACCGGGGGTAACAGAAATGTTATTGGCCCATAAAAGAGCAGCTCCTCCACCGCTTCCGCCAGCGCGGCCCCCTGCGACTTGGCCTCCTGATCCTCCACCACCCCCAACAAGCGCAACTGAAATAGAGGTTACCCCCGTGGGTACAGTCCAAGTTAACGATGTACCTGTTGGAGTTGTTAGTAACTCATATCCTGAAACGCCTCCAGATGAGCTAGCTGAGCCAATTAAAGATAGAAAAATGCCACTCATGAAATATTTCCCGATAAAACGCAAACTGTTCCACTTAAAAAAGTCACGGTGGCTAGCCCTCTTGTAGCTAAACTAACTGATGCAACATCACTGTCTGTTCCTGCTTTATATGCAGTCGTAATATTGCAAGTAATGGTTGCGCTAGAAGATGTATTATTGAAAATAGCTACAACGTCCCCCACACTAAAAGTAGCGTCTGGAATAAGTATGCTTCCTGAAGCGCCTATTTCAATCAACAGACCAACATCTGTTGTTGCTAATGTGTACGAAGAAGTTTTAGCGCTCCCAGACAAAGAAACAGCCCGAACTTTTCCATACAAATCCTGATACGTAGCACTGGATGTAACTACACCAGAACCCTTTGGGACCAAGGAAATATTAATGTTGGTATCGTTTCCTGTGGCGCTAATTGACGGAGGATTACTGGTTGCGGCATTGGCAATTGTAAGCTCGTTAACTGCGCTTGAAGCGGCGGTTACTTTTATAACCTCATTTCCGTTGGTGTCTAATAAGGCAGTCCCGACTTTTGGAGAAGTCAACGTCTTATTAGTTAGAGTCTGCACCCCATCCAAAGTCACCACGTTATCCGGCAACGCTTCAGCAATAGCGACAAAATCTGATCCGTTATACGCCGCCACAATGTTTGCGCTAGTGGCTACTGTGACACCAGTGGAAGAAGAGGTCTTCAGTACAACATCTGAATCAGACCCGTTGATCACCATGTAGACTTTACTGGTTGCAGGAGCCACAATGTTCCGGCTTGTCCCAGGCGTGCCTACAACTTTTAAAATCATGCATCGTGCTTGATCTGCTCCACCATCCACCGTAGTTAGGGTAGCGCTTCCAGCGGTGACATCGATTGTCGCAGTTCCGGCAATTGCGTCTTCAAGGATCGTCCCTAAATTTTCATTTGTTGTAATACCCCAGGTACCTGACTGATCGCCAGTGCCAATTAATTCAACGCGCAATAATGGTGAATATGTGCTTGCCATTTAGTTCTCCTAAGCTGCGATCGGAAACCAATTGGTCCCTTGATCGTCATTGATTGGGCTCCAGTCGGACCCACCGGCGTCAGGATCGGGAGACCACCCTGGCGTTTGGTCAGTCGGAATAATAGTCCAAGAGGACAGTGATCCGACTCTGCCAATAGCGGACACGCCTACCACTTCGACTTGTACGCTTGTGGTCCCAGTATACGAGATTGTGCCAACGAAGCCAACTGCTCCGACCCCAGTTACATTTACAGAAACAAAAGAACCGGCGTTTACCGATCCAACTGATCCAGTTGCTTGAACTCCTGAAACTAATACATCTGTGGTTGTGGCAGGGGAAACGGAGCCTACGCCACCCGTAGCCTGTGTGCCTACCGCTGAGATGCTTGCAGAAGAGGACGTTTGAACTGACCCAACGGCCCCATTTCCTTGAACGCCACTAACCTGGACATCTGTTTGGAGCGTTACAGACACATCTCCAAGTTGCCCAAATCCGGACGTTCCTATCGCAAAAACGTCGGCATTTGCTGAAACTGCGACGCTGCCAACCTGCCCAACTGCGGACACACCAGTTACATTTGCAGGAATAAATGTTTGTACCAGTACATCACCAATTTGGCCTGTCGCAAAGACCCCCGTGGTAATGGCTTGTGCCTGACCAGAGACTGTAACCGCTCCAATTGCGCCAAGGGCAGTTACCCCCGTAACCGCTGTTACCCCGTCTCCCGAGACTACAAGCTGCCCAGTTTCGCCAGTACCCTCTACTCCGACAACTTCTACAACGACAACCGTTCCAGCCAAAACTTGACCAACATTTCCAACGGCCTCTACTCCGGTTGCAGTCGTATTGGCGTCCCCGACTGCGACAATAGAAGAAATTTCCCCTGCCGAAACAACGCCTGTTACTGACGCGTCCACCCCGATAGTGGCTTGAACAACCCCTATTTCGGCACTTGCTGCCACTCCAACAGCGACGGCTAGGGAATTTCCTACTACATTCGCTTGTCCAACAAAAGAAAAAGCCTCAATCCCTGTGACCGGTACGGACACGTTTGCGCTGGTGTCAACCTGGACAGAGCTTATTTCAGAATTTGCCGAAACCCCAGTGACAAATACTGCGGTGCCCTCAAGTACAGTGACATCGGAAACAGCGCCTAAAGATTGAACACCGGCCACCGGGACACTAATATTTCCTTCGGTGGCAATTGAAACAAGGCCAACTTCGGCAGTAGAGACAACTCCAGTTAGCTCGGCAATCGCAGATCCAGAAACCGCAACCTCTCCAGAGTCCGCATTTCCTTCAACACCAATTGTTTGAGCCACCGCGCTTCCGTCTACAACGACAGCGGAAACAGCGCCGACTGCAGCAACCCCGGTAACCCCTGTCACAGATGTGCCGGAATTAGCTACTTGACCAACAAATCCAAAGCCAACTACTCCAACAACGTCGGAAGAAACACTGGAAGTGACCGTTAATGAGCCTACTTCCGCTGTTCCAAGGACTCCCGTAAGCTCAACTTCGGCAGTGCCTGAAGTAACTACAGCTCCACTTTCTCCGGTAGCGCTGACCCCTGTGACATAAATGAGTTCATCTGTAGAGGCAACTACGGAGCCAAGTTCGGCGGAACCCTCAACTCCAGTAAGCGTAAATATGGCAGTCGTGACATTAGCCACAGTTCCTAAAGAAGCGGTCGCGCCAAGGCCCGTCACAAATACTTCTTGACCAATTAGGCCGCCCCAACCGCGTGGGGTACCCCATGTAGCACCACCCCAGGACGTTTCATCCGGAGCTAACGCCGTACCGAGTTGACCATCAGCGAAAACCCCGGTTACAGCAACGTCTATGGAAGATTGAGCGGCTACCGATCCGACCTCGCCGGAGGCAGAAACACCAGTCAAATCAGTAACTGACGAAGCTTGAATCGCCGCAGATCCGACGTTCCCAGTGGCAAAAACACCAGTCAGATCGGCAATGGCGGAGCCATTGGCTTCAATTGATCCAACGTTTCCTGTGGCAAAAACTCCCGTAACGTCAACAACGGCATCGCCGCTAGTTTCTAAAGAACCGACTTCTCCAGAGGCTTGAACTCCAGTTACATCAACATCCACATCTACAGCAGTAACCACTGTTACTGCAGAAACCTGAGCCGTTCCCTGTACTCCAACAACGTTTACAGAAACGTTTTCACTAGTTTGAACAGCTACTGCCCCAACATTCCCAGAACCAAAAATTCCAGTTACGTTAACCGATACATTTACTCCCCCTCCCGCAGAAGGAAGGCTGGAAAATGGGACTTGGGAAAATGAGGATATGCCAAACATGACTTATCCTAGCTGAACGCCCCTGGATTGCAAGCGCCACGCAGCTCTTCGTCGGACATCTGATACGTGAATACACGCAGTACCTTAAGGCAAATATGTCCGCCATTCCCCCCTGCGTAATCCGCTCCAACCCTAAAATAATTGAATGTCGGCACGCTACCGCTTGTACTGGTGTATACGGTTCCGCCATTTGTACAAAGCTTGAAGCTGTTATTTTTGTAGGA
>Ga0222714_10001058_pt1 | contig 31147 bp, 43 predicted proteins | sample C33_3DmetaG_FD_165048 | JGI IMG/M metagenome (GOLD analysis project Ga0222714, IMG submission 165048) | Estuarine water microbial communities from San Francisco Bay, California, United States - C33_3D | ecosystem: Environmental > Aquatic > Marine > Unclassified | place: USA: California... | reverse complement strand
CGATACTTCTGTAGTTCTTCACCGTCAGCCAAGCCAAGACGAAGTAGTAGGTCTAGCTTCGCATTAGTTTTGCGCGGCTTATTAGGATCGTCGTTAGCGTCTTTATCTACGCCGCCAACAGATGCTTCAGCAATACGACGAGTTCCAGGCGGCTCATCTGAATCTTGAGGATATGGCGCGATTGTGCGAGTGCGACCAACGCCCATATAGAATTCTTTGAACGAACGACCACCAAGTGATACTTTCTTACCAACTTCTTTTGGTGCACCATGAAGGAGAACTTCTCGGAATGCCTTCAATGACTTACCAGCAGCGATTGTAAATAGCTGCTTTTCTTTTGGCATACGAATCGAATTGAACTTGTCGATTAGTTTGTTAGCATCGTTGACAGAAATCTTGTGCTTGCTTCCATCAGCAAATGCAACATCGTGATTGCCACGAGCAAGAACTGCCTTACGCATTTGGTAGATAATATTTGTATCGCCAGGATCTCCAGTCTCTGCTGAAGCACCACGACGAGCTTCGTCTACACCGCGAGCATAATGCATAAGCTTTCTATTCAAGTGTAGATGTGCTTGCTTAGGATTTGGTGCTGTACGATCATTGAGAGAAGGATCTGTATCAAGTGTATTGAGCTTTGTGGCATCAATGTTCAACGGAGAGTCGTGTGCAGCATCAGCCTTTGTCTTTTCCCAATCAGCAACAGAGATACCGCGCTTTGCAGCTTGCAGCTTATCCTGTGCTCTATCTTTGGCTGAACCTTCTTTTTCTTTGCCTAGCAAATGTGGGTTGCTGGTAAAGAGTTCGTTTATATTTTCTTTCTTCATGTCGCGGGCCTTTGCTACATTTTGCTGTGCTTTGCTGCGAATCTTTGGAAGAATGCGTTTTGAAAGAACATCAATAGCTCTATTCAATCTATTACCAAAACGCTGAACAAGTGCAGTATCAACAGCAATACGTTGTGAACGAGATAGTGAATTGTAGTCCAGATTCTTCTTGCCTGTTGCGCGCTTGCGAAGAATCATAAGAGCTGCCTTGCGCGCACGAAGGCGCAGGCGCTGTTGCGCTGGCATTTGCTTTGCTTTGATCTGACGCAGACGAGCAAGACGCTTAGACATAGATTTCATACGCTGTGCAAGCTTCTGTCTCGCAGCGCCAGAAAGAATACGAGCTTCCTTTACATCTTCTTTGTCGTCGTCTTCTTTATCTTCTTTGCCAATAAGAAGATCAAGCATCATTGCGTCTGCATCATCAAGATCAAGATCCGTAACATCAATCTTATCGATCATCTTTTTGATTTCATCGTCAGAAGGCAACTGAATAGCATCTTCTTCGCTGTTCTCAATTACGAACTCGATGAAACGATCATCATGGCTATAATCCATAACATCTTCTCCTAGTAGTACCTTACGAACAGCAAGGAACATTTGTTTTCTTGTTTGTGCTTTGAGAGTAGAGGGCGCGCCGCGCATAAACTCTGCGGCTTTGTTATCTGTTGCTAGAGCGCGCATTTTAGAAGCTGACATACCAGACACATCATCTGCGTCTGGATCGCGTTCGCCAGCTGACTTGACTTCGATCTTGTCAAACTTATACTCTTTGCCGTTGTAAGCATTGAGCAACTTATTGAATTCAGGAACACGATCAGAGCCGGCAAACATAACAACGTGTGTGTATCCTTCTTTCTCCAGTGATTGAAGAATCTGGATTACGTTGCGTGCGCTCGACTTCTTCACGATAGCGCCAAACGCCTGTCGTGCGAAGCTAATCTTCTTATCGTATTGTAGGGGATCTTTCTTCCCAGTCGAATGGGAAAGATAAACGCGAGGAGCAGCGCTAATTTTATGAGCATAAGCAACCAGCTTGTTGACAAGCAGCTGGTGTCCAGTCGTTGGGGGATTCATTCGCCCGAATGTAAATACGACGCTTTTCATTGTTCCTCGCGGGATTGCCTTAGCCTGACCGCATATGAGTAGAGAGCAGATTTGTCTGCTCTCTTATTTATAAAAAGTATTGACAAATTGACTTACGCATGGTATAATTTGATTGTTATCAACCGGTCAGATTACTTACCGCGTAGCTTGTCAATCCATCCTTTTACAATAGATGGCTGTGGTAGGAAGTTCCAACCAACAATAAGACCGAGTGCAAAACCGATAATGATATCCATGTTACCTCTCCCATCCCTTGATTACTTCTGTACTAAAGTTAGCCTGACTAAAGCCAAGTCTGTCAACCAGCTTGACCGCACCGCCAGATAGATGATCGACAGCAACATATCCTTCTGGGGCTGTAACCTTTAGTCCGGTTTGTGTACGAATAAAGGTACTAACAGTTGCTGACGTATTCATCTTAGCGATGATCATCTTCTTAGCCTCAACAACCACATTCATGAAATCAAAAATCTGCTTGAGTTGAACAAGCGGAGTTCTTGCGATTGGCGCAAAGACCTTTTGGAATTTATCCTTCTGAGCTTTCTTACCAGCGTCAGTTTTCTTCTTCGCAGCTTCTTTCATATAATAATCATTTAGGTAATGAATAAGTCCCGCAACATGCGATGTGGTGTTGCCGATCTTTTCACCTGCACGAATCTTGCTGTTATTGTAAGCTTTGACACGGATTAGTAACTCGTCGTCTGAGCTAATTAGGTTTAGAGCTTCGTGTGGAATGTGCTTGATAATTTCATCAGCCTGAGCAAGGATAGCGTTGAATGCTTTAGTTTCGGCTGCAGTAAACGTAGCAGTTCCGCTAACGTCTTTGTATGTTGCATCATCCATCCAAATTGTAGCAACTTTCTTTAGCTTGCTTACGATACCTTTGGCGAACGTAGCTTTCATTGACTCGAAGCTATTACCTTCGTAAGTTGTATGCCACACAACTCCAATGCTTGCAGCTTTGATAGTTTTACCAAGCGAAGAATTTACAGGAACTGCATATACAATTGTATTTGGTTGAAACGTATAGAACTTGACATCATCAAGTGTTTCTACCTTGACATCACCCTTGGTAAACATTAGGTCGCCTTGATAAACACCAGACTTGATACCGAGCTTCTTGAACTCGCGTAGCGCAATTGTAAACTTATCTGCAAGTTCACCACTTAGGTCTGCGTCAATGTCAGCCTGTGTCTTATAGACTTTAGGATTCTTATTGAATATACCTTTCTTCGCAACGAAGAACTTACCATCGCGAGGATCAATACCAACGAAGATAGATGGTGCACCATCCCACTTGACTGTGGCGGATACTCGCGTCTTCGTATGACCAGCGAGCATGTCGCGCGTTGCGTTCAGGAATCTAAAGATTTGCTGTGCGCCTTCAACACCATCATTGAGGATCAAGTCCTCAAGATGTTCCATGTGAAGGTTTTTTTCTTCAGTAATAAATGTCGACAGCTTTTTCACTTCGCATAAACTCCCTTACCAACTTCCAAATAGAATTTAGCTTCGCCAGCACCATTCGCTGCTGGAGGCGGTCTTAGCTTTGTTCTTAGTTGAAAGATTGGCGCTTTAGATTTGCTGTCGATGAATACGATTGTTCCGCCTTTTTCTTGAACATCAAGCTTTACATTCTTTTTGAGAACATCAAAGTATTCTTTGGTAATCTCTTTGACTCCGCCTTTTGTAACATCCACAACATCTGCATAGTCAGAACCAAAGATACTTTTTTCCAAGAAGTCAAAAGCTTTTGCTGATATTGTGGATTTGTTTGCTTTGATCATTGACTTTAGTTCGTCAAACATAGTTTCAATCATCTTGAACTTATGTTTCTTTTGCTCTGGTGTTCTTGCAGTTTCCGCAAGAACTTTATACTTCTCAACATTTTTCCACTTTAGACCCAAAGCAGATGCCAAATCTTTCATACCATTGTATGGACTGAGATTGGCAACAGTAACGCTTTCTGACTTGAGAGAAAACGAAATGTTTTCTTTCATAATCAATTTAGTTCCCGTTTTGCCAGTTACTGCGTATATCTTTACTTCGATATCACCTTTGATATCTCCGCCGCTGGATTCGCCAGCGATGCCATCTGCAACAACTTCAAACTTTACTTTTTCGCCAACATTGTTTTTTAGAAACTTGTTGATTGCCTCGTCGATCTTTTTTCTCCACGAAGCATTATCTACACTCTTTATAAGCTGATCGATCTTCTTGTCAATATCAGCAATCTCTTTTGACTTTGCATAAACAGGCTTAGTCATATCTTTACCAAATGCGCCTGTAACAGAAGCTGGCTTTAGACGAACTTCTAATAGAACATCGAAGAAGTCCGGCGGCTTCTTTTCAAATTGCTTTTTCATGTCTTTAGCAACGACAAGTTTTACTCTACCAGAACTAAACATGGCAGGTTCAATCTTTGCTCGAAACGCATTTAGCTTCGCTTTATCGATCTTACCGTAAGCAGCATATAAACCAAGCGCAATCGAAAAGATGCCTTCAATTACGTCACCTTGATTGAGCTTTGCCATTAGCGGTTATACCTTGTGATGCGACCGTCCTCATGAATGAGAAACGCTTCGAAGTTTACTTCTGGAAACTCTTGCTTGAGTTCTAAAAACTTATCAAGATTTGCTTTTGCATCATCAAACATACGAGCAAAAGAATACTGACCAGCTTTCATCTGATCGCGTACGATCTGCTTCTTAGCTTCTGCACCTGGAGCTTTGATATTACCAGCACGGTAAACATGAACCTTGCTAATATCAAATCCATACTTCTTGAACGTATCGAGAAACAGATGCTTGTCATCAAGATCAGCGCGTGCCGTGCAGATAATAATACGCTTGTTAGGATGCGCACGAAAACGATTGATCATTTTCTTAGCTGTCTTGAATACAGTTTCAATTGGCTTTGCAGTCTTAGCAAATACTTCTGCTGAACGAAACTGTGCGAAGTCAAATTCTTCGCCTGGCTTTAGTTTGTATACATTGAATTCGGCGGGGGAAAGTTCGCCGACCTTCTTTCCCCCTTTAGTAACATAGACCTTCGTTGTCGTATGAAAAAGCGTATCGTCGATATCAAATACCGACAAACTTCCTGCTCCGACATTCTCGGCGATATATTCTTTGAATCCTAACATCTAGCCCTATTTATAAAAACAAAAGGGGAGGCGCACCACACGCCTCCCCGACTCATGACAAAACAAGCACCTCCTTAGTCATGAGCCAACTGTTCGACAAGAAGTTTGGCATGACCTTTCTTTATCATATCCAAATATCTTGCAACACCTCTCGAAACGTCTAGATCAACACCCTTTATAAAGGGACCACGGTCGTTGATCCTAACGATGACTGATTTACCATTGCTGGGATTTGTTACTCTAAGCCTCGTCCCAAACTTCAAGCTGCGATGAGCCGCAGTCATTCCTTCTGGATCGAATTTTTCTCCGTTTGCGGTTTTCTTACAACATTCATACCATGAGGCTTTTACTTGGTATGAACTGACGATGCGCGGCTGTTCTACATTAGAAATCGTACAGCCGCACAGAGTGATCGACATGATCACTGTAGCTGCGATTTTGCGCATTATTTATTTATAAACTGGGGCTCCCACTAGGATTCGAACCTAGGATCAAACCGTTATGAGCGGTTGGCTTTAGACCACTAAGCTATGAGAGCGAATTGTAGTGAGACACGAGAACATCGTAACCGCCGCGCACTTCTTCGTTGACCAAAATATATGGGACGGTTCTGACGTTTGGAAATTGTTCCATAAACTCGTCGCGGGTGATATCACGACCGATCTTTATCTCATTATATGATTCATTCTTATTTGTCAAAAGCTCTTTTGCTCTATCGCACCAAGGACAATTATCTTTACTATAGATCGTGATCACTTATAAATCTCTCCAGTCTTTTGTTTGAAATGATAACCATGCGCAATGCGCCACTCACGGAAGATTTCTTTTTCATCACGGCGCGCTTCAATTTCCCAAGGAAGATCCCAATATCTAACACGACCTTGCCCATCGACTTTGACGAGCTTGTTCTTCCATTTACAGTAATCAGCCTGAAGTGCTAAGTCTTTTAGATCGCCTGTAGCATATTGACGAATATGAACAATCTCATGCGAGAGAACACGCATCATTGTTCTGTCTGTAATGTAGTTACACAATTCCATATCGAAGACACGAGGTTTGTGATTGTTGTCTTCCCACGTTACCGTGGCGTAGATAGGGGTATTCTTGAGGTCTTCTTCGAACCTAATGTTTAGGTCGATATTGTTGGCTAAACGGGTACCTAGAACGTATCCAAGCATCCATCTGGCAGCGCTTTTTACTAGCTTCTTTTTTCTATAGCTTCCGCCCTCAAGGGTAATATGGGCGGAGTTTTTTGCGTATTCCAAAGCCTCTGGGATCATGGCACCTCCCTTTATGCTTAGTGGACTATCATACTCCAAATGCTGTAGATTGTCAATAGACTTGCTATTTAGCCATTCAGTATTTGAAGTTGCTAAACTTGGATTTTGGCTTTGATCTTTCACGTTCTTCCATTCCAAACTTGGTGTTATCCATTACCGCGTCGGCGCGCTTTGTCTTGCCACCACGGCTATCATCAATTAGATCGTCTTGGGCAGATTCCTCGAGGTCAAATAGTCGCATCTTTACCCGATCGACCCCGACAAAGAAACGCTTGTTTTCGGACGGATCGCTGTAGCGGTTTTTGAGCTGCTTGACTAGGATTTGACCGCGCGCGTCTGCATCTTCCGTGCGAACCAGTGCAATCATGAAGTCAGCAGTTGCAGGCAAACCGAACGACTCGGACGTATCTTCAAGACCAGGATCGCTGTTAGAATAACCAGAGCGAGTTGTCTGAGTAGCAGATACGATAGGCAAGTTGCGCTCAACTGCAAGCCCACGCAGTTCTTCTGCGATAGCTTTGATGTAGGTATAGCTGTTGACGTTTCCACCAGCTTTGATACGCGACGAGCAGCAGATGTTGAGATAGTCGATGTAGATAATATCAGGAACGAAGTTACGCTTTAGATTCAACTCATTCAACACATGGCGAATGTGACCGACGTGAGCAGAAGCAGTTGGGTACTCCTTGATGATCAGCTTGCCTGTAGTCTTTGCTTTCAGTCGAGCGATCTTGCTCTCGAACAAATCACGCGGAAGCTGCTTGATATCTTCGGTAGCAATGTTCAACAGATTCGCGTCGATACGTTCTGCAATCTTTTCTTCAGCCATCTCCATGGTAATATACAGAACGTTCTTACCCATCGCAAGATTAGCTGCTGCGAAGTGACACATCGCAAGAGTCTTACCAACACCCGTGCCAGCGAGGATGATATTGAGTGACTTGCGAGATAGACCACCACGAGTAACCTTGTTCATATACTCAAGATCAAACGGCAGCTTTTCTTCCACGCGATGATAGTAGTCATAGCGATCTTCATAGTCGTCGATGAAGTCGTGACCGATATGACTATCGAACGATACGCCAAGAGCTTCTGATAGAATCTCAGGAATAGAGTTCTTTGTGCGATTGTTATCCTTACCGTCGAGGATAGCGATACTATCCATGACTGCATTGAACACAGCTCGTTCTTGGCAGAAAGACTCGGTTGACTCAAGCAACCAAGTTGGGTCACTAGGTTCTGGCTCGACAAGCTGACGAACCAGTTCCATAGACATCTTGTGATCTTGTTCTGTTAGATTTGTGCTCGACTCAATATCGATGCCAATTGCTTCGCGTGTAGGACGAGCATTATACTTAGTCATAAACTCAGTGATTCGTCTGAATACAATACGCTCAGACGAATCACTAAAATACTCTTCTTTTAGAAATGGTAATGTTTTGCGGGCAAAATCTTCATTGTGAACCAGATTCTTTAGGATCGTCAGTTCGATCTTCATTCCCGATCTTTCCTACTTGTTTGAGCAAAATGTCATAAAGGATACCAGCGATAGTATCTTCAAAACGAGTCTTGATAGATTCAGTCAGCATCTCTTCGGCTAAGAATGATTCTATCACATGATAATTGAAATTGAGTAGTGCGCCACCATCATCAGTTTCATCACCAACCTTTAGGTTTTCATAATGATAGACCATACCTTCAAACTCGCCTTCTTCAATGCGAATACAGATAAAGTCTTTTACCTCAGGATGTTGAATATGATTGTAAGCTACTGCAACTGGATTGTCAATAGTCCGCTGTGACATGCTCATACCTCAAAATACCACTAACCCAATTTTCAGCTGCATCTTCTGCCATGTAGATAGAATGCCCAGGAAAGTATCTAAGTGAAACAACTTGTTCGTTTTGAATATACTCTACGCAATATGTATCTTTATCAAGATAGACTTTAGCTGACTTGATACTCTTATCATCATAATGTTCACTGATTAGTTTCATCTTCTTCCCCCATAATAGCGCCGTGTGCGATAGAATAGCGATTCTTGATGTAGTCTGCAAAGTCTGTAGTCTTGAAAATATCTTTCCACAACTCACCGTTGTCGACGATATCAGCTGCTCTCATGTTTGGAGCAATAACTTCGCCGGTTTCTCTATTGACACGAGCGTACCAACCTACCTTAGGTTTAGCAATATAATTACCATCAATAGCGATATCCAGTAGACCGCTCCACCTATTGATACCTCCTTCATAGTTGATAGTAATAGGGATCTTGGACTTTTCTTTGACATAGCGTGACTTCTCCACGTTGATAACAAAGTGATAGCCTTGAATACCGTCAGAGTCTTTATCTTGCTGACGACCAAGAATCCAGATATTGTCTGAGCCATAATAAGAACCAGTGCCACCACCAACGATATCTTTTGGATAGAGACCAATTTCTTTATAGGTATGATTGACCACAACCATAGGAATATCTTTGAGAGTAAGATACGGAGTAATCATACGAAACAAAGACTTGAGCTGCTTCGCACGAGACATATCCGCAACAGACTTCTCATTCAGCGCATCTTCAACTTCTTTCTTAGAAGCAAGATTGCCAATAGAATCGATGACAATCATGACGCGATCACCGCGCTCAAGACCAGTCAGCTGTTTCATGATATCAAACTTTAGCTGCTCTACATCCATCACTGGTGTATGAACAACCGAATCAAACGGAATACCAAATGTATTGAAGTATGCCTGCGGTGTACCAAACTCTGAATCGTAGAAAAGAATTACACCATCAGAATACTTCTTGAGGAAAGCCGAAGCCATAAGAAGCGCAAAGCCAGTCTTGAAGTGCTTCGATGGACCAGCAAGCATTGTAATGCCAGGAACTAGACCACCATCTATTGAACCAGACAACGCAACGTTGATCATTGGTACAGATGTTGGAATAACATCTTTCTTGGTAAAGATTTTGGAATCTTCTAGTGTAGCCGTAAATGCGATTGTTGAATTCTTGATAAGTTTTTCCTTGAGAGACATTTCTCACCTCCAATCATAATAGTAACAGAATAGCCACAAATTGTCAAGACTTCTTTTCTAGGACAACAGGTTCCCATAGATCGCCGTCTGTCGCGATTGCATCAATTCTATCGACATCCATTTTTAGATTTCTACTGGCTGCGATAATCATCAATACAGCCAATGGATCGACGACGAGAACAAGCAACAGAATCATTGCGCGAATAGCTGCTTCGAGATCGCGCTCGTTGCCTTCGCCGTAAATCATTTCAGCAACATAGCGAATAGGACCTACTTCTAATTTGATCGCACGTGTTGCTGCCATAAGTGGCGCTTTCTCGTCTAGCAGCTTGTCAATATTGACTTGGGCATCTTTTATCTCAGCTGCAATCATATCGCGCTCTTTCTTTTGCTGAGTGCGAACTTGCATAGCTGTTTGGGCACGATTGTTACGATCAATAATCGCATCGATAGCCTTATCCATTTGTGCTAGTTGTTGCTCTCCGCGCGTGATACGCCCGCGCTCGCGCGCGAGAGAGCCGTCGATGCGTTCTATCTTAGCAGCTACATCACCAGCAGGAGAAGTTTGTTCAAGGTGTGCTTTAGATAAGAAACCAAAGATGCCCATGCTTGTAATAAGCATAAGAACTAACAATGCGATTGTGAAGTATGTCTTGAGTAGAAATGGAACGTATTTCCAATTTCTGTATAACCAAGAAGCTAGAACAATTTTACCAAACTCTAGTGTTCCGCCGAGAATCACAACAGCCCAGTAGGCTCCAGCGAAGATAGCTGTGAGACCTGTAACTGAATACCAAGCAGCGACAACGGAGAGTGCGATCCCCGTTATCATAATTAGAATTCTATCTAGATTTAGAACCATGTTTCTTTAGAAGCATTTTCGATGCTTCAACCCATAGACGGACAGATAGCAGTGGGGAGTTTGCATCTTGAGTATCAACTACCCACTGTGCCGCTTCCAGATCGTGTCCGTGCCACGTTAGGAAAATATGATAGTTTTCTTCTGTAACTTCAAACATTGATTTTGCTCATCTTGTTTCTACCGATCGTTGCGTTTACGCGCGCACGAATGTGAGCATTTTCCCAAGTCCAACATTCGCCAGTATCATCCTGAAAGCAAACCCACATAAGATCATTTTCAACACCATAGTCGATAATGAAGTGAGCAACTGCTCTTCCCTTTGGAGTCATCAGCGGAATCGGCGGATTTAGCTGAGTCAATGTACTAGTCATCACAAACCTCTTGTTGTCTTCAATACTTTTTCCAACATCTCTTGACACTTGTCTTTACGATTAGGCCAATAGATGTAAGCTTTGTCAGAAGTCTTGATTAGATTGTTTAGCAAAGGAACAATCATACTTTCCAATACTTTGATCTTTTCTTGTAGCTCTTCCTCTTTTTCAGTGAGAGCTTGGTCTTTTGCATTTAGCTCTTGTAGAACGTCATGCTTGATCTCATGCTCATCGACTCCAGTGAAACCAAAGTCATAGCCAAGATACTCTTGTGGAATTTTGACACTCATGCAAAGAAGCCCTCTAGATTTGATGCTGATGTATTTGTCCAATCGCGACATACATCCATAATACGAATTCTATTTTTGAAGTTTAGCGTTTTATTAGTAAGAACTTTTTCTTCAAACAGCTTGTCGATACCAGAACCAAGCTGTAGATTGATATGCTTCTTGACGCCACCAACTTGTTTGAATTCTGGAAACGCTTCGACTACATGATGCTTTTGAAATGGTTGATTGAGTTGATACCAATCCATTGTATAAAAGTAATCCGAAACCTCTTGCGTCAAATACGGTGTTATAAACTTCTTATTGTGTTCGTCTGCAATTCTCTTGTGCCAGTTGTATCCAGCACGACTATAATCTTTGAAGTATGCATCACGAAACTCGTCAAACTTACTCTTCGGACTTTTGAAATGCAAGTGCGCGCGTTTCGAAACACCATAGTATCCATCTGCAGCCCATCCACTCAATACTTCGTCAAACTCGATTTGCGGATATACAAACAGAAACGGATAGCAACATTCAAAGTGTGTCTTCTTTATACAATGATACTTTCTAGCCAACTCTACAAACGAATCTTCGACCGTCTTACTATCTGTAGGGACTTCGACAACCTTGCAATCCCAGCCCATTGTATCCGCAATGTGTACTGCCTTCTGGGAATCGTAAGTCGGTTGATCCTTCAAGTGAAAAGTATAAGCTGTAATCTTCTTGCCTAATCGATGAGCAGCAAAAGCAACAGAAACGCTATCTACACCGCCAGACAAAAGAACAGCAACTTCTTTATTAGTAGATGCTCGGTCAAGAGCATCAATCAACAGTTTATCAATCACGAAAAGAAATCCTCTAGTGTACTCTGCTTTTCTGCATGCCAACCAATGTTTTGCAGAATAGAATTGAGCGGAGACATGAACGCTTTTTCAAATTGAATATCGTAGTCGATATACTCTTCCAGTCTAAACTCGGAAGGAAGAGCAGAGAAAGCGCAAATTACGTTATCACGAACTGGATTAGGCATCTTGAGATAAGAGAACCTAATCTTCTCTCCGTCTTTGATTAGCTCATACTTCTTGGTAAGATTGTTCTTCTTTACCAAATTGTTATAGAGCAATGCACCACGAACATGAATCGGAATGCTCTTTGTTTCGTTTTTGTATTTAGTTAGGTCTTGGACTGATCGCGGAAAAGCAACTTCCTCGAAGCTAAGAGAACAGAACTTTGTTTTGAACTCGGCGATAAATTTGTGCAGTTCTTCTTCTGGTTGAGTCATAATGATACTGAGAGCATCGATAATTGCTTTACGACAAACGGCAGGAGTTGATGACTTGACCGCTTCGATGCCCATGATCTTTAGCTTCGGCTTGGCATAGCGCACACCTTCAGAATCATGAACGTTGAGAATGTATCGCTTCTTCGCAGTCCAGATACCACGATCAGCGATGACCTCTCGCTTCATGTTCATCTTTTGCGCGAATGCGCCCATCCGAATAGCAAGATCCGAATAGATACGATCAATAACTGGTTCAATTTTCTGAGAAGCGACCTTGTCCAAAAAGTTGACGATCTTTTGCTTATCTTCTTCAGAATAAGAATGCTGATCTCCTCGTACCTCAAACACTTGACGTACAAGCTTATCAAAGCAGATGTACAGCGAGTCCGTATCGGCAGCAATGACATAATCATAGTCCTCGGTCTTGAGTAGCTTATTCAAATACTTATTCATTTCGTTTTCAGCCCAACGAATAGAAAGCTGACCACCGAGAGTGATAGCCGTCGCTTGATTGATATCGAAGAAACGAAAGTGTGGATTACCAATCGCGCCGTAAGCTGAGTTCAACTGAACCTTTTTAGCAAGCTGCATATTCTTATATCGTGAGATATCTTTCGCTGCTTGTTTTGATTTTGTGGCTTCGTATTCCTTCTGTGCTGCAATCATCTTGTCTTTATAGACGACACGATCATTATACATTCGCTCCATGATCTCAGGCAAGAAGCCCTGACGAGCTTTGCTGAAGAAGCAGCCGTTTGCAGCTAGACCATATCCATCTGGAACTTCTGGAAAGATACCGTCGAGCAGTTCATCAACAGTAGTCTCGACCTTGATAGTTTGCCCACGATTATCTCGAAGCATTGTCTCGGGTGAGATATTATACTGCATGATAAGATGCGGATATAGAGAGTTCAAATCGAACGACATAACCCAATCATAGCCACCGGGCTTTGGTTCTTTGACATGTGCGCCAACATACTGTTCGTCTTTCTTGTTATCGTAAGATTGAGGAACAGCGATCTTTTGTTTGAATAGATGATTGTGAATGATTGTATCCCACATGCGAACCTGCGTGAATACATCCATCAAACTAACCTTCGCGTCGTACGCGAGCGCGAGAGCCATATCGATTAGCTTCATCTTGTCGTCTAGCTTTTCGACAAGTTCTGTATCTCGAATGTTATACTCAATGAACTTCTGGAAGTCGTTCATGTAAAACTCATGCAGCGTTTCGTATTCGTCATACGATAGCTTGCGCTCACCAAGTTCCACAAACGCAATATGGTCCAGCTTATAACTCTCTTGCTGAGTATAAGTGAACTTCTGATACATTTCAAGATAGTCGAGTGTAGCGACACCGCCAATGTTATAGACGGTTTCTTCTTTGAACTTTGTGCGAACCTGTCGTGCTTTGATAATCTTCCAAGGAGAGAAACGCTTCGCTTCGCTTTCGCCGAGAACTGCGCTCATGCGACGAACAAGATACGGAATATCGAAGAACGTAACGTTCCAGCCAGTCACGATATCTGGATACTCGTTGCTCCACTCGCTCAGAAACTTGATAAAGAGTTCCTTCTCGTTGTTGCATTGATAGTAACGAACATCATCGCGCTTTACTTCAAACTCACCATAACCCCAAACATGAAAGATACCATCTTTCTTTAGAGTGATAGCGGTAACAGTATCGGATGCACGGTCGACAGTTGGAAAGCCAAACTCAGAGCTAACCTCGATATCGATATATGCAACCTTGATTAGATCGCGATCATAAACGATCTCGTTCTGATACTCGTCGTTGAGATAGGCATAGAGAAAGCGCGGAAGACCATAGACATCAAAGTTGCTGACATCTTCGTATCGCTGAAGAAAGTCTTTCGCATCACGAATGGAATCGAAAGGCATCGGATCAAGCGGAAGCCCACGGATAGTTTTCCATTCGGCGTTTGGGCGCTTTGACGGAAGATAGAGAGTTGGTTGATATGGAATCTTTTCATTGAAGGGACGTCCGCGGTCGTAACCGCGAACGAGAATGTTGTTGCCGTATTCAAGGACATTTGTGTAAAATTTCATAATGTAATACTACTACATTATGATACCGCTGTCAAGATGCCTTTCTTTGGAAGCACAAGCATTGATCCAAAGTTTTGCTGATATGCTGCTTCGATCTGATCATCTGGCTCGTATGTGAAAAGCACATTGCGCGAGTCAAGCATGATATCTTTGCTCTTAGCCATAGGAATGTAATCGACAAGAGCCATTTGTGCTTTACCTGCTGCGCCAGGCTGAATCATAACAGCAGCAGGCTTAGACACCTTGATCACATTACTTACCACACTTACCTTACCAACAATCTCATCACCGTTGATGAGACGCAGCATCATAATCGCAGTTACATTTTGTGCATTATCCATAATATGTCCTTACTTCGTTACGCCTTGAATCTTTTCTTGACCGCGGGACCATGCGGCAATACCAAGGACAGCTCCCATTGCGAGATGGAATAGACCAGCGCCTTGCAGCGTGAGTGGATTCCATTGAACCATCGGTGTCTTTGTCATAACCTGAGCGATTGACCATAGCACTGGAAAAATTGCCATATCAAGCACGCAGATAACCATATAACACCAACCCATTGCTGGACGCCACTTCTTGACCATCCAGTCTTCGTTCTGCTTTGCGTTCTCAGCTTCCCATTGTTTCTTTTCTAATTCAATCTTTGCGAGCTGTGCTGCTTCGGAAAGCTGTGGTGCAGCTGGTGCCATTGAAGCAGAACCGAATGATGGTCTGCTATAGCCCATGTCAATTCTTGACGCTGCACCTTTTGTTGCTGGATCTAGCTGATCCATAGCAACTGGAATCTTTACTGGTTCTTCGTTTGGGTCTGGGTTTCCAAATCTAGGCATTGTGTTTCCTTTTCTTTATAATTTTCTAGGAATTCAATGACCTTATCGACAGTAAGTTCTGGATGATCCCAATGAGGATAATGCTTGCAGTTATCGAATAGATGAATTGAGAAGTGTGGATACGGATAAACCGCTCGCATCTTTTCAACCCTAACTGTTGCATCGTCCCGTTTGTCGTCAGACCCACCATAAACAAACATCATGGGGATATCCACTTCAATGAACTTAGCCCACAGATAGTAGTCTGTGTTCTTAGGCATACTTCTATGCTTTACGAAGAAATTGTATAAATCACCTACACTATATTTGAGTCTATCATTCAGAACTTCTTCTGTGATAAGATCATGGTTGTAGAGATTGTATTCGAAGAATGTGCGTATATCTTCGACCGTTGGTTCGGTCGAAAAGTTTTCGTGCTTGTCTTTCTTATGATTGCCAGGCTTGAAACGTTCTGAGTGTGGAAGACAGATTCCAGCGCAAAGGAAAACAGCAGCAGTGCAGAACTCGGGTTTCTTTAGCAGCAACTTTCCTACGATACCACCAGACTGAGAATGACCAACAAGCACTACATCCTTGAGATCAAGTGCTTGGACAAACTCGGTTACAACAAACTCACGATACTCGCGAGTTGCCTTCTCATCTTCTGCGGGAATGTCTGAAAGACCACATCCAGGCTGATCAAAACCGAGGACACGATATCCCGCCTTGAGCAAGCCTGGAATAACATACTTGAACGATTCAACGGAAGAACCGATAGAACCACCATGCAACAGAAGGATCGGTCGACCAGCACCTTCGTCAATATAGCGAATCTTCAAACCATCAATTGTAATAAACTTGTTATTCATAAACGACCTCAGTCCAATTATGCAAATATATGTAGTGCTTCTTCATAATGATGCTTACGATCTTCAAGACCGATTGTTCCACCGTTGATCTTCTTGGTTACAGTTAGAATATCACCCTTATCAGCCCACTTGTTTAGTTCACGAGAATCCCAGAACCAACATGCAGACCAGACAGCACCTTCAGCTGTTTCCAACCAAGCGGTTGCTTCTTCAAGTGGCATCTCCATATCTTCAGCAAAAGCTTTATAGTTGCTCTTGCCTGTAAGCTGAATAAAGCCGCGACCACGATAGCGATAGCCGTCACCGGATGCTTCGTCGCCGTTACCCATGCGACTTGAATAAACTACGTTCGCAATCTTTTCTGGCTTCTTTGCATAAGCATTTGCATCGCGACCAGCACGAATAAAATACTTAGGAAAAATCTTGTTGAGACCTTGAGCGGAATAGTTTAGGTTTTCTTCCATCACAGACATACCTGCGGACTCGTGTCCGACTTGAGCCAAGAACATGGCAATGCGCTGTGGGGTATTGATTTCATAGAATGCTAGAGCGTCGTTTAGCGGTTCTAAACATTCTAACAGCCATTCTTCTGTTGTATCTTCAAAGAATTGACATAGTTGTTCGTGTGTCACTAACATGGGAGCCTCCTTCCGCGCTATTTAGCCGTTAGGATAGCTTCCCATATTAGAGAAGTGATCTAGCATATTAGATAACAGTTTACGAAGGGATTCAACCATAAGGTCTATTGCCCATCATCTGACGAAAGAGTTGCTTGAACTCAGTGAAAAGCGCGAGAATTGAGGCCATTGTCTTTCCAATACTGCTTGAGTGCAACGTGAACGACATCGCCGCGCTTGAGATTGAGATGACCGAGTTCTTCGTCTGTCAACTTGACAAGCTCAACAATGGTTATATAGTATCGAAGTGTATTGCGGATAGCTTCTAACATACGTATCTCCCTGCGTAGAAAAGCTGGGCAGCAGGATTGCTACCCAGCTATAATCAATAAATCAATATACGATTAGTCCTTGATATCGATCTTTTTAGGCTTCTTACTATCAGGAATGATATTTTCGAGCCAAACTTTCAGAATGCCGTTAATCATTTCAGCATCCTTGATTTCTACGGAGTCAGCAAGAGTAAACGTACGTGTGAACGCGCGCTCTGCGATACCCTTATAGAAGTAGTAGACATTTGCGTTGTCTAGATCGCTGGCATCCTTAGTCTTACCAGCGACTGTTAGCTTGCCGCCGTCAAGAGTGATTTCAAGATCAGTCTTTGCGAAACCAGCAACAGCCAGTTCGATGACATACTTGTTATCATCAACCTTCTTGATGTTGTAAGGCGGATAGCCAGGAACGTTCTTACCGATTGTTTCTAGCTGATCAGCAAGCAGCTTGAAGCTCTTGTCGAAACCAACAGAAAATGGATCGAAAGAAGCGAAAGCGGAAGGGAGTTGTGTGTATGAGTTTGCCATAGTAATTACCTCCTGTTAGGCAAGGTTGAATTAGACAGTCCATCAGGCACCGTCAACTGTATATATAAGCACCGCAACAAAAAATGTCAAGTATCAGAACGTTTTTTTCCGATATTGTATTTTGCTTCGAGCTTCCAATCGTTCTTTTCCTTATGTGCCAGAATCTTGATCTGGTTTAGGGGAGCGACTGGTTCCTTAGTTCTCTCCAGACTTACAATGTCAATCAAATCCCATTCGGCAAGAAGATTGGCAATTGTATTACGGCGAGCCTTGTCTTCGTCTGAGAAGTTGGTTGGCTTACCATCTAGAGCAAACAATTCTTTGAAGTGAACAATATAGTAACGACCCTGCTTGTGCAGGATATGACATGACTGAAACAATACCTTGTCGCGTCGAGAAGCGACACCAATACGGGTAAGTGTTTCACGAATCTTTAGGAAATCTTCTGATGATCGAAGCTTTACTTCGACCATACTTTCAACCGATGTGTTCATACCTTTCCACCTTTGTCGAGTGCTACCTCGATCATGGCAAGCTGTTCATCGGTCAAAACTCTGAGAGCTTCCTCAGCCTTCGAACGACCATAGCCATAGTATTCCATGATCATCTCAACGGAAGCATTAGGTTCTTTCTTGACCCATCGGGCAAACCTTTTACGCTTCCGCAGACTATTTAGCAAATACTCGTATTGTGGCTTGTTGTCGAGATGAGGCCTCATATTCATCTCGTTGGCAAAAAGAATACCGTCAGAAAAGTATGACATCGATTTGTTGGTTTTATAGGGATCGTATCCTTTTTCAGCCAATTCATCATTTGCTGTCCCTTTCATCAAGTTCTTTTTAGTGTTACTGACACTTTCGACATAGATAAAAGGTTTAGAAGCCATAACACCCCTTATTCAAAACAACATAACCCTGATTTCGTTCATTAGCAATCAAAAGTGTTTCGATCTCATAAGAAGAAATACCAAACAAGTCTTCCGGAATTGGGCAATGATCAAACGATATACTTAGATCGTGCAAAGTTAGATCATTATTTTCCAGTATATGATGGATTTTTGTAAAGGCGTGACTTTCTGTTTTGTGAAGAGTACCTTCCATAGCACTACAAGCAATATAAAGTCTATGATAGAGAGTTCCAGTTTCGGAATCAGTAACGCCAACATAAGAAAAGTTTGTATTGCTTACAGGCAACTTTACACGAAGTCTATACCAAGCTGAGATATCAAGATTGCGTTCGCAGCTTGTTCGAAGTCCGAGCGAACGTCGTTTTCCCGTATCTGGTGTACACCAATCAAAGTAGATTGATGATGAACCAGATTCGCCGAGCGACTTATATACCTGTGGCATAATATCTTCGGCACAGAGAATAGGCTTCTCCATTCCAAGAACGGAAAAGAGTGTATTCATTGTAGCATTAGGCTTTTCAAATTTAGTTTTCAGTTTCATAACGAATTACCTTCTGAATAGGTATGTCACATCTTTGTTCTTCAGTTTTCTCATATTTGACAGAGGGCTATTGAAGCCAACTGTCCCTACAATATTCCAACCATGCTTCTCATGAGTTGAAATAAGATCACCGACTAGATCGTTACCTTTGAAGTTCATCACGTTCCAGGCAGAGATTCCATCATCTTTCAAAACAGCAAGAGACTTTTCGATAAGCGGGATATACCAGTTGTCTCTCCAGCTACTATATGTATCATGCTTATTGTATGACTGATTCTTATCGTCTGTGTAAATCTCCAGATTGAAGTATGGCGGAGATGTTACAACGACATCGACAGGATCAATCGAGGCAAAGTCAAATTCTTCGGCACCAATATTGTGAATTGATACACTATTGTCAATACCAAGAAAGCTAATCATTCGCTGTAGATTAGCATAGGTCTGTTTGTTTGGATCGCAACCAGTATAATGCCAACCTTGAGCGACTGTACCGAGCAAGCGACCACCCCAACCCATACAAGGATCAAATACTCGCCCTTCATACTTACGGGTCATCATGCAAATCTGCTTTGAGAAGTGCGGGCGATAGAAACTTGAATTGGGAAGACTTGCACGCATATAGACCGCGCGACGAATCCAGCTCAACCAAAGCTGGCTCATGCCTTGCAATCCCCATTCACGAACCTGATCCATAATCTGATAGTCAGCCCACGCTTTCGCGAAGGATTGACCCTTCTCGTTTTCGATGGACCAGAAGTTGTCAAAGAAGTGTTGACACAACTTCATACCAGGCTTGAACTGCGCACCAGACTTGAACTTGATTGTGGCTCGTAGCTTTTCCCAGTCTTGCATAAGCTCGTCATCGCTATAGTTGTAGCGATAGTCCAAGCTCATCAATTCCTGAGTGGTAATTGTCTTAGGCAGACTTTCCATTTACTCTGGTTGCCCCAAGTGCTTCAAGTGTCTTTTCGTTTCCGTAGTAGCAATACGTTCCAGACTCAGCCTTGTTGCCACCGTGCTGCTTCTTGAACGTACCATTATTTATTAATGTCTTTACCAGTTCTTTGTCCATTCTAAGAATAATCATATCATGCGGATAGAATAAAGTAAAGACTAGTTCTTGATAGTCTTGATCTGCTCGTATCTGTAGAAACGAAAAGATGTCTTTGCCTTTGACCAAAGTTGCACCTTTGATCTCGCACTTTATATTGTCGATGATAAGATCGTGATCAGGCGATACACGATCTCTTACATCATAACCGAGCTTGCGAATTACACATTCGGTAATCTGTTCGAACCGTTTGCCCTTTTGTTTAGGCAACATGCTCTTTAGATGTTTGAATGGTGATTTGTCATATCTATGATCAGATTCTTCTGGTTGCAGAAAACGTTCTTCGATCAGAGAAACAATATTGCTCATTACTTGAACTCACAATCCATCATGATCTGCGTCATGCAAGCAGCCATATTGATTTCTTGATCGACGACAAACGCAGCTTTGTATTGATAGTCAGCCAAAGCAAGAACAAGTGCTGGAATCGAATCTGGCTTCATGATATCACTTGCTGCATCATATAGCTTGCGGAATAGTGTATTGACATCCATCGAAGCGTTCGTAGCAACCCACTTGCGCATGGATTCGAATTCGCGACCTTTTAGATATTTGACAAGTTCCTTGATCTCTACATTGTCAACACTCGCGAGAATACCAGAATCGATTGTACCACGAACAGAATAACGCTGAAGCTCGTTGAGAACTCGACGCCAGTCTGGGAAGTGCTTCATAATCACTTCAGCCAAGACTTTCTTTTCGTAACCAACATTTTCTTGATCCAGAATCCCGCACGCGCGCGCGAGAAACTGCTTCGCAAGTTCAGCTTTCTCCTTAGCACCGATCTTGAACTCTATGACGGAACAGCGAGAATGAAGTGGATCGATAATCCTGTTGATAAAGTTACAGGTGAGAATGAACCCGCAGTTGCTGGAAAATTCTTCCATAAAGTTACGCAACGCTGGTTGCGTCGAATTGGCATTAAGATAGTCAGCTTCGTCGAGAATAACATACTTTCTTCCGCCTGTGAATGACACAGTCGCTGCAAAGTTTCGAATGTCGGTTCGGAGAGTGTCGATGTTACCATTCATCGATCCGTTGATAACAATATAGTCGGCGTTGATTTCTTCCAGCATGGCACGAGCCACTGTTGTCTTACCAACACCAGCACTACCAGAGAGAAGAAGATTTGGAATATTATCATTGTTCACAAACTCCTGAAATGTGAACTTCAAATCCTCAGGCAGAACACAGTCTGCAATCTTGCGAGGACGATACTTTTCAACCCAGAGAAATTCTTCACGCATCTTGGCTCCATATTATAAAAGAGAAGAGGGACCGAAGCCCCTCTTTTTTATTCACCGTATTTACTACCTTGTTCGGTCGCAATCCAGTATTCGATATCGCCAGTCTTGGACTTGAAGTGCGAGATACCCTTAGCTGAAACACGAACTTCGTATTCACGGTCCAGCAACTTTAGATTGTCGATCTTGTAGATCATGCGGTAGTTAGCATTGGCATCGCCAACTTCATACTCAAAGGTATGACAGCCATCGTTGCGTGAGTCGAGAGCAGTAAGATAAGCCTTACCGTTCTTACCAACAAGAGCAATTTCTGGTAGACCCAGAACACCAGCAGCACGGAGAGCGCCCTTCATAGCAGCTTCTTCCAAGGTAAAGCTAATTTCCGTTGATGGAAGATTGATTTCCTTAGCAGGAGGAGCTTGAATAAGATCGCTCTTGGCATAGCGAATGTTTGCTTTTGCTTTGCCATTGGTAATGGTAACAGTATCATTACCAAGATTCAAATCAGCATCTTCGAACATTGTAATAGTCGAGATGAACTGAGTCAAATCATAGATAGCAAATTCCTTAGCGAACGATTCGCTAATGTTTGCCTTTACCAAGACAGTCTTGGTAGGAGATACGGTCTTTTGTACCGTACCAGCCTGAAAGATTAGCGACGGATTGATTGTCGCAAAGTTCTTCAGGATTTCAGTGGTTTCTTTAGACAGTTTCATCATGTAGCCTCCAATAATATAAGTGTATCACTGTATGGGTTCAAGGTCAAGAGTTTTTACGCATGATAGCAAAGATTTCTGATGGAGTCTCTTTGCAAGCCATGGTCTTACCGCTTTTGAGAACGATGGCTGTTACATCAGGACGATCATCAGCCAAAGTAAGAATGGCTGATGAACGCTTCTTGTTGTATCTTTCCATAACGATGATTTCGCTGGGATCGATCCACAACTCGTAGTTTTCTTCTGGATGTGTTAGTTGAATAAGCATTACTTACCTTTGAAGTTTCTAGGCTTGACAAGATCGACATCAGCAGTAGCACCAGCGCCAATCTGAGCCAAGTCAACGAGCGAACCACCGAACACATAGGAACCCATGTGCTGGAGCTTCATCCACGGACACAGCCAAGTCTTGACGCCGATCTCCCAAGCCTTCTGGCAGAACCAGTAGTCTTCAGAGAGATAACGCTTTGAGACAGGATCGACTTCCGCTTGGAAAGCCATCAGGATTTCACGCGAACCATCGAAGTGTTCTGTACGAACGTGATCGGGCTTATACATGTATTGAGGATAAGACGCTTGAAACCTCTCAAGAGCTGCTCGCTGGATCATCATGAAACCAGTGCCGCCTTCGAGCACTTCAACTGGTTCGTCGAGTGGGATAGAACCAGTACCTTCCTTTGGATTGAACACGTAGTCACCAACATACTTTTCCAGATTCTCTGGATTCTTGTCAGCGAAACCTTTATCGACTGCGCGCTTGATCTTTTCCCAAGCAATACACTTCTTAGGATAAGGACCGCAGACAATATGCTTGTCAGTGCCCTCTTCAGCAATAACTGCGAGAGCGATAACGTCGTTCGGATCGAAACCAATATCGGAGTCGATGAACATGAGATGAGTGCAATCACTGCGAAGAAACTCGTCGACCAGATAGTTGCGAGCGCGAGTGATTAGCGATTCGTTGAAGAGATAGAAGAAGCGAACGTCCATGCCATACTGGGTCGCAAGCTGTGCAAGATCGACAGATGACTTGGTATACTGACCTCCGCAGGCACCACCATACATTGGGGTAGCGACGAAGATTTTCTTTTTGCGTAGTTCTTCAATAGATACTGAAATTTCCATTGCTGCCATGACAACTCCAAAAAATTATGATATTATTATGTATGCTGCGCTTAGAGTGTCTCAGCAATCTCAGCTTGTTTTTTCTTCCAACGAATAACAGCCTGCTGCTTTTTCAGGCGGCGCTTGATAGAAGGCTTTGTGAAATGTTCACGTTCGGAAAGATCACGCAAAAGATTTTCACGCTGGACTTTCTTCTTTAGAATGCGCAAAGCACCGTTCACATCATTGTTGCGAACGGTTACAGAAATACCCTTGAGGTGTTCCCAAGGCTCACGATTATCAGTAGTCAATTATTGCTCCATTGAATGGTAAAGAGAGGGACCGTAGCCCCTCTCTTATATAGCAGCTGTTAGGCTGCGCGCGAGAAAGCTTCGCTGCCCATAGCGGCATAAGCAGCAGCAACCATCTTGCGTGAAGGCGTACCAAGACGATACTTCGAAGTGACTTCACCCTTCGAATTCGTATGCTGGTTCAGATAAACAGCATAGCCCTGCTCGCGGAGCGTGCAGATAACATTGTGCGGCTTGGCAACGCCATAGCGAGCGGCAATCTGAGAAGCGGTAAGTTCTTCACCGTTCTGCAGGGCATTCAGGATAGCTTCAGTCTTAGACATAACAATATACTCCATTGGTGGTTGAATTACACTCAGAAAGAAACTTCCTGAGTGTTCTCCGCTGCTTGGGTGGTTTCTGCAGCAGGAGTCTCGGTGACGGGGGTGTTCGTGAGATCAACCTTTGCATAGAGATCGAGGAACGCTGTCTTCGTCTCTTCGTCGAAACGGTTGATGCACAGGCGGATTGCCTTCATGCGGTCGCCAATCATACGGAACGTATGTGCAATATGAACAAGACGACGAGTTGAGATCAGTTCATCAATCGCGCCTTCGGTAAAGGTCTTGCGAATGATTTCTGACCAGACCACAAGATGTTCAATGAACGCCTTGTCATCTTCTGTAATAGTATCATCTGACAGATAATTTGTCAAGATGCGTTTTTCAATTGCAGCAGTAGGATACTCCTGCTCGATGGTAATCGGGAAACGCTCAAGCCAAGCATCGTCGAGCATGGTAGCCGCAACATAACGACCATCGTCAGAGCCACGACCCTTGGTATTAGCAGTCACGATAACATTGAAGCCGTGAGTTGCGTGAACAATCTCGCCAGTCTTCTTCATGTAGTAAGGCTTGCCTTCGAGGATACCCTGCAAGCACATAGCCTTGCCTGGATCTGCGCGGTCTGCTTCGTCGATGAGAAGCAGCGCACCAAGTTCCATTGCACGAAGGACTGGACCCTTCATGAACTTGGTCTCGCCGTCGATAAGACGGAAGCCGCCAATCAAATCGTCTTCGTCAGTTTCACGCGACATCTGAACGCGGATCATCGGGCGCTTGACCTTGGCGCAAACCTGCTCGACCATAAAGGTCTTGCCGTTGCCCGAGTGACCAGAGATAAACACAGGAAAGAACATACCAGATGATACGATCTTTTCAATCATCTTGAATTCACCAAACGGAACATAGTGCTTGTCCTTTTCAGGAACCTGAGCATAGTCGTGTTCGGAGATAGCGTTCGGGTCAAACTTTTTGGTAACCACAGGAGTCTCGCGGCGGATCGGAACAATGTCAGCAGCCATCGCCGCAAGATTTTCGGTATTGGATGTTGACGTGAGATCGGGCAAACGATATTTGCCACGATCTGCGCGGTGTTCTTCGCGGGTCAACCAACGGTAATCGTTACGCTTGAACTTGTGACCATCGGCAACATCTTTGATGCCTGCCATAGTAACAATAGCATTCTTACCATAAATCGAAGTCATGGCTTCGAGGAACTTGGTTTGATTAGCCTTCAACATTACCATCACCTTTCATCATCTTATATCTTATAATACCATATGAGCGCACTATTGTCAAGTGTCACATTCTCTCGATGGTAGGTTTGCCGACAAGCTTTGCGCCAAGGAGCAGCAGTTCGCGCATAAACACGAACGCGTCCTTGAGGTAACGAAACGTAGCCGATTCCTCGTGAAGCAGCTTGTTATCGTCTTTGAGTGTATAGCTTACCTTGAACATTGGCTTTCTCCTCATTACTGTACCAGTATATATGGTTGGCAAGTTAGTGTCAAGAGGCAATCTTGTCAATAAACCGACCGAGGATCACGCGGCTTGCGCCACGCTTGTTCTGAGCACCAATAAATGCCCGCGCTAGTTGACCTTTTGTCATTTCTTTGGCTTCTTCAAACTTAGCCTGTTGGCTTTGAAGATTCTTGCCGCCACGGATCAAATAGAACTCGTGGAAGTTAATCATGTCAGGAATAACCACAGAACCTTCTTTGCTCATTTGGTTACGACAGCCTTCTTGCTTGGCATACGGAACATAGCGATAGATGGCATTACGAATATCGTAAGGGCTGCTTACAATATAGAAGCCAACAAACTTAGCATCTTGGCTATCACGAACAATACGCGCAAACATGCCAGTCAAATCAGCACTCGACTGAAAGTTGATCGTAGTCTGCATACGAGATTCCTCGTCGATAAAGATACGAGTTGTGTTTTTGCTATAACCACAATTCAAAGCTTGACGTTTACCATAAGCATCAACATAGGATGCCATATTGCTTTCGCCATCGGTGATACAAATGTAGTTCATGATCTGAATGTTCTTTTCCTTGCGGAACTTACGCAATAGATCACGCGACACCAAAATGGCTTCGTTCAACGGTGTACCGCCGAGCGAAAAGTAATGCATCGCACCATTAGTCATAGTATTGAGGATCAATTCGTATGCAGTATTGTAGCCAGACTTTTTGACATACTCGTCGCAATAGTCGCTATAGCCATATCCCGGACTAAAACGAGTAGCCTGCAAAAGAAGTGAGCCAACCATCGTGTTGAACTCCTTCAAGTTCATATCCTCATGAAACAGTTCGATCATATCGAAGTCTGAATCAGGATACACAAACGGCTTCTTGAGACGAGCCAGTATGTTCGCCTTGTTGGCTGTACGTGCACGTTCTTTATGAAGCATCTTTTCTCGGAAAGACACATCGAACAATCCAGCATTGATAACAGAAGTGAAACCGTAAAAACGATGCGGAATACCAACACGACGGCAGAACATAGCCAAGCAGATTAGCTGATCCATCGCGCCGCGGAAGTTACCAGACATAGAGCCTGACATATCAAGAATAGCAACCACACCGTGATTTTTACCAGTCGGCTCAATCATCAGACGTTTGAAGATGTCGTCGTTGAACTTATAGCTGTGCAGCTTGTTTGTATCAATAACACCAGTCTTGGCTTGCTTGCTACGGCTATATGCAACCGCAGCCTTCTTCATTTCGAATTCCTTCACCATATAGTTGATGGCGTTGTTATTCTCACGACGGAAGTTATTGAGCAGATAAGTGCGATAGCCAGTGGCAACAGAAGATTTCTTGCCTCTTGTGAAGTCGTATTCGATCCAGCCAAGCACATCCTTGAAGTTATAGGTAAAAGGCTCAAAAGCCAAATCTTTCGGGAACATGAGATATTGAAACTCACGACCAGAAACTGACTCGTCAAGCAGCTCTTCCATACGATCATTCATAGAACGATCTGTAAGGGATTCGAGACCACCATGGTCCATTGGATCGGAATTGTTACCGCCTTCGCTACGATCTGACTGGTCGCCGGTTGCGTTGACGTCTTTCTCGGCTGAAGCTTCAGCATCTTCAGCATCGTCATTGCCTTCTTCGCCGTCATTGTCGACGTCTGACTCGTTATAATCGTCACCTTCGTCGCCTTCGCCATCTTCGGCAAAAATCTGGAATGTCTGCTCTTCCTGCTCATCTTCTTTTTTCTTTTTGGCATAGGCAAAGATATCTTCAGCAAGCTGAACAACCTCGGCAAACGTGATTGTCTGTTCGGCTCGGCTCACGAACACTTGCTCATCTGGAGCAAAGAGAATGCGCGCACGAGTGCCAATCTTGAAATAAAGATTGATGCGGTCAATCAATGGCAGCTGCTGAATGTCTCTGTTCTTGACAGAAAAGAAGTCCTGTTCGTGCAGCCAATTATAGCCTTCGATGAAGTCACGACGAGAGCCAGGAAATTTTAGCTTGACCTTGCGTTCGATACGCGCGTCCTCAACGACATTGAGATAGCCTTGAAATGTATCGCCAGTGCGCACACCATCGCGTTCTTTGACCTTCTCAATAGAACCTTTCCAACCATCGGCTGGAGTTTCGAGGGCATGACCAACCTCGTGAAGCACGAGCATGTGGTACAGAGTTTCAGTCATCTCTTTCCACATAGGCAAAGCCAAGACACGATTTTTCACGTCGAAGTATGCCGTTTTGATCGGGCGATGTTCGACCATGATATCTTCGGCAGCAAGCAGCTTAGCCAGCTTGTCAAGCGCGCCAGGTGTAACCATCTTCGTGTCAGCCATAGGTCTCTCCTCGATTGTCTGCTAATCATATATCATCGGCAAACAAATGTCAAGTGTCAGCAGTCGCGGTCATAATCTTGCCATTCCTGCATCTCACTTGGCTGCCCATCGTTCTGCCATTCAAAGTAATGAATGTCCGCTTCCGTGGTATAAGGATCAATGGCTTTGATTGCACGAACCAGCTCCTCACGAAGCCAATCAATCTTGGCAAGGAAAGCATTAGCCAAACCATATTCGCTATTGTCCATAGCCAGACTGTAGTTGGCTTCCATATGGTCGAGTGCTGTGCGGATCTGATCGACTGTCATATTCATTCTCCTTAGTGTGCGCCTGTCCACGAGACGCGGCGTTCAAACTTGCCAGTCAGCACGTTGCCGCGAGCAAAGTTTTTGGCAGGTGCGCGCCATGAAGCAGCCTTGAGGATATCGCCGCGCTTGAACTTGCCGTCGTCTTCCAGCATGATAAACGAGTGGACACTTGAGCCTGAGCCACAACGACCAGTCATTATCTTGATGAACTTGCGGTGGATCTCAAAAACAACACCAGCGTTGAATTCTTGAATCATTACTTCGCGGATAGCGGAACGCTCACCCCAACCAGCATAGTCAGCCTTGATGTGGGCGATATATTTCAGCACGGCGGCTTCGAGGTCAGATGCGATTTTCATGTCTTTCTCCTTAGGCAACTTCGTTGAGGATTGTGGAAGCAAGGTCTTCGTTACCAGTCAGTTCTGTTAGATCGTCGAGGAGACCATCGATTGACCAGTAGCCATTGCCGCAATGGTTTTTGAGCGACATCTTGTGCAAGGCTTCGACGGTTTCGTTGTTCAAGCCGTCGCCGTGACGTTTGCAGGCGGAGGCAAGATTGACATACATCTGGGCTTCGTGGATATTCATATAAGATTCCTTTAGATTAGCGAGAAGCAAAACCAGCGTTGCGCAGCGTGTTCAACTTGCGACCTTGAGAAGCAACTGAAGCTGCGGAACGAAAAGTCTCGACCTTTTTCTTCGACGGAGTAACTGTCTGAACTGAAGAACCGTTTGCGATATAGTCAGCGAGAGCGCGATCAGCAAGAGCGCGGAGCGACTGACGACGGTTCGAATTAGTAGCGAGCGACATGTTAGTTCCTTTCTCAATCTCTATATTAACATCATATCCAATATACCCCTTATTGTCAAGGACGGTTTCCCAAACGAAATCAAGGGGTTAGCGACCGGATGGCTAACCCCTTGATATCAAACGGCAATTATTTGGTTGTTTTTGGTTGTTTTTTTGGTTTTTGTCTGGTTTTTTGTATCGATCTATGTTACAAACCGGTGGTGTGATACTTTAGTCGCACTTTTTAGGGTCTCTTTAGGGCAATGAACCCAGTGAACCCGTGGTTTTGCCAGAACGTATCGACCGCATCAAAACCTGCTTCACTACACATCTCGACCAGCTCTTCACGGGTACTGGGCTTGGTCATATGACGTAGCTGCTTTTCTTTGTCCATAATATCTTCAGTTGTGAATGTATTGCGCTTGAAGTCATAGTAGGTAAAGGTACGAATCTCGTGGATACGTACATGCTGCGACATTGTTTTCTCGGCAAAGACAAAAGCGCCGCCTGGATTCAAACCGCGATAAACATTGCGGAAGACATTCATACGATCTTTGTATGGCATGAACTGAAGAGTAAAGATGCTGGTAACATACGAACAGTTGTTGAAGATGTACTGCTCAACATCACCGCGAAAGTATGTTAGATTATGATATTGCTTCTCGTCTGCTTCGTAAGCAGCAAAAAACTCTTCCTCAATCTCAACGCCATCGTAGTATGCAAGAGGAGCAAATGTATTCTGTTCAATCATGCTTTTGAGCATCTTGCCTGTTGAGCAACCAATATCGACAACAGTTGTTCCGTTCTCGACGAAATACTGAGAGATGTCCACAATATCTTTCCAGAGATTGTTATACCCACGGATCGATCCATCAATATGATTGTCGAAACCTTCTTCGCGTGTGGCAAATGTAAACTTACCTGTCATTCTGTAATTCCTTATATGGCTTCAAAACTGTTTCATAGATACGAGACGCAAGTGCCGCAAGAGCTTTCGGTGCAACCATACGTCCAATTCTTTCAGATTGCTTTTCAAAGTTACCTGTAGCAGTATAGTCCTCAGGTAGACCCATAACACGTTTCAATTCTTTGATTGTCAACTTTCGATTTGCATTGTAATGAACAACACCAGATACTGATAACTTGTTACCATTCGCTGTAATTGTCGGACTGGGTAACTCTGGGCAAGGACGAATCATAGAGAAGCACGATCCCTTTGGATTGATATCCTTGAACTCAGGATCACTTGGCTTGACATGACGTGGTGGATTGAACGGAAGAATCGGAATAAACTTCTTCTGATAGCCATTCATTACATAGTCGAGCAGCATCTGGACTTCTTCTGGATCGTTCTCGATGTCGTCGATAGCTTCACGAATGGATACATGCTTTGTTGCAGGATCAAGACGACCATCTCTGGTAAAGAGAATGGGTGTTGTCTCTGGTGGATATGTAACCGATTCGATATTGAGCCAATTGATACCAACAGCTTCGGCAACATCGTTTCGAATACAAACAAAGAAAAGACGCTCGCGCGCTTGCGGGACTCCGTAGTTTGCTGCGTTGAGAACATGATATGTTACAACATATCCAGGCGGTACATTCTCAAAAAGATTTTGGAACTCAGCGAGTTTCTTCTTCGCTTCGCCCATTGTAATGCCTTTGACATTCTCAGCAATAATAACCTTGGGCTGAATCTCTTTAGCAATACGAATATATTCTAGGAACAAATCTTCGATAGCTTCAACAATCTTACCATCGCTATAGGTCTTTACACCATCGTTGACAATTGTCTCGCCTTCAATAAGTTCAATCTCATCTGCATCGAAATCAAAAACACTATCAGTCTTTTTAGTAAAGCCTTTCCAACCCTTCTCTCGCTTGCCTGCAAGAGAGAAAGCAGAACAAGGAGGAGAGCCGTCGAGAATATCAAGCTCGCCTGGCTTTAGATTTGCTTCACGAAGAAAGTCTGCGCCAGTTAGCTTTTTGATATCGCCTGGAATAATCTTAGTATCAGGAAAGTTGGTCGAATAGGTTTTGATTGCTTCCTCGACAAACTCGTTCATGGCAATGACTTTACCGCCGGCAAGACGATAGCCTGTCGAGCTACCGCCTCCACCAGCGAATGTCGATACAACAGTAAAGAGCTGTCGAGCCGAAGACTTTTTTACATCATCTACTGTATATGGTACATATGCACTCATGCCGATTTCAATCTCTTTTCAGCCTTAGCTTTGAAGTTACGTGCTTTTTCTAAATGGAATCGATTGGCTCTTTGTTGAAACGTAATACCATTCAGATGATCGTATTCGTGTTGAAATATTCTGGCAGTAAATCCTTCATAGCGAACTGCATCACCATCACCATCCCAACCTCGATAACGAACACGAATCCCACGTGGACGCTTTATCTTAACAAATAATCCGGGATATGTCAAGCAGCCTTCTTCATAAACCACATCTTCTTCGTCATAGTTTGTAATTATTGGATTGAACACGCCAATGATTTCATCTGGTCTAGATGGATTGCCAATAACAAAAACACGAGTCATAATACCAAGCTGTGGTGCGGAA
>Ga0222714_10001057_pt1 | contig 31162 bp, 41 predicted proteins | sample C33_3DmetaG_FD_165048 | JGI IMG/M metagenome (GOLD analysis project Ga0222714, IMG submission 165048) | Estuarine water microbial communities from San Francisco Bay, California, United States - C33_3D | ecosystem: Environmental > Aquatic > Marine > Unclassified | place: USA: California... | reverse complement strand
GAAAGATATAACTACATTTATACCCGATAACCAAATGGGGTATGTATGGAGTGCGTATCAAAGAATCCTCAACACAACTGAACCCCAACCCTGCGGATGCCGAAGTGCAAGTGGATTGTGGATAAAAGCAGTTGATACAATAAAACAATTCCTTAAAGAGAATGCAGGAAAGTAGTAGTTTAGATTGGTTAGGTGTAGAGACAAGAGATAGATTACATCATCTTCACGTATCCCATTCACAACAATTGGAAGGAATGGCAAGAAAGATAAGTGGAGATAAAGAAGTGGCGGAAGAGCTAGTATCTGATTTATACCTTTACCTATTAGAGAAACCAAATGCTGCTATCTTCTACGCAACATCATTTAACCTATACTATTGTAAAATGTTTTTACGAAGCAGATTTATTAATAGGGTAAAGAAGGGGATTAAATGGGTAGGATTAGGAGAAGCAGAAAGATTAGAAGATATACCTTATGATGAAGTAAGAGACCAAAAATTCGAAGCATGTTGGAATGGTCTACTATACGAAATGGATAGAATGAAGAAGGAAAAAGGTTGGAGTTCTATTCTACTTTTTGAACATTATATGATGAGTGATAAGACATTAGAAGAAGTAAGTAAAGAAATAGGTATTAGTATTACTACTACCTTTACAAATGTGAATAAGGCAAAGAAGGCATTAAGAGAACGATTAAACAATCCATTCGGTGAAGATTAGGAGAGATATAAACCCTTATGTTGTATTGTGGATAGCGTATTTGTTATTCTTAGGAGTATTAGCAGGATTTGCTCTTCTATAAAAATCTTTGGAGAGTTTGTTATATATAAGTATATATTCGTATAAATAACGGCACTAAACGATATGGGAAAGTTTGAAATAGGAAATAAGTTTGGTAAGGGAAGACCGGTTGGAAAGCTAAATCGTTCTACGGAACAGGCAAAGTTAGCGGTAGCAAGGATTGCCAATCAGGGATTAGATATATTCAAAGAGGATATAGAAAAGATAAGAAAAGAAAATCCTATTGAAGCTGCTAAGTTATACCTTAAATTGTTGGAATACATCGTTCCAAAGAAATCAGCAATGGAATTGAGTGGAGAGATAAGACAACAAATACAACAGGTGACTGTCACTATAAACCAAAAGGATGAATCTAAACATTGAATCTACTAAAACCTTTATGGATATAGAGAATGGTAAAAAGATTATCATTCTAAGAGGTGGAACCAGAAGCGCCAAGAGTTACAGTGCAATCCAATGGTTGATTGTAAAGGCTTTAAAAGAGAGTGGAACAACGGTATCGATAGTAAGAAAATCTTTTCCATCACTTCGTATATCTGCCCTAAGAGACTTTAAAACCATAATGAGTGGATTGGAGATATGGGAAGAAGAGAGATGGATGGCAACTGAAAAAGCATATCGATTTGATAATGGTAGTATAGTAGAGTTCTTATCAGTAGATGATGCGGAAAAAAGGAAGGGAACTAAAAGGGATTACCTCTTTATCGATGAGGCCAATGAATTAGAGTATCAGGATTTCTTTCAGTTATTCATCAGAACTACACACAAAACAATCTTAGCATTTAATCCATCATTCAGTAAACAACATTGGATTTATACACAAGTCGCAATACATCCTGAGGCAGAGGAATTCATTTCAACATATAGAGATAACCCATTCTTAGATAGTGGTATAGTGCAGGAAATAGAAAGGTTAAAAGAAATCTCACCATCTTATTATAAAACCTATGGAGAGGCAGAGTTCGGAATGGTAGAAGGTCTTATCTTTGATAATATAAGAGTAATAGATAAACTGCCAGAAGAAGCAGAACTATTGTGCTACGGTTTAGATATAGGTTACACAAATGATCCAACATCCCTTATAGCATTACACAAATACGATGATACAATAATCTTAGATGAGATTGTTTATAGTAGAGGTCTATTGGGAAATCAGATAGCTAATTTTTGTTTAGCGGCATATGAGAGATATGGTAGAAGTGATATATGGATAGATTCATCAGAACCACGCCTAAGAGATGAGTTAGTAAGATATGGAGTAAATTGTAAATCAGTAACCAAAGGGCCTAATAGTATCCAAATGGGAATTGATATAATGAAGCAACATCATATAAGTGTGACTAAGGGTTCTAACAACCTCTTAAATGAATTGTTTTCATACAGTTGGAAGAAAGATAAGGGAGGTAATGTGATCAACGAACCAGAGGATTTTAATAACCACGCAATCGATGCTGCCAGGTATGCATTTATGATGAGGTTAAGTAAGAAAGGAATGAATAGAGGAACATATAATATAACGATAAGATAATGGCGAAAGTATTAGGGTTTGATCCCGAAAACAAAAAGGTGTATGAGTTGGAAAAGAAGATAAAGTTGCAGGAAGAGCTGATAACTGAATTAGTTAAACTAAACCAATCATACGAAAGTGAAGTAAAAAGATTAGTAAATGAATATGATACACTACATCGTAAGTATCAGATGTCACAAACCCTATCCTTATGATAGATGAACTTAAATGGAGTGATGATGATATAAGACAATTAAGAGAAGCTCTCAATCACCTATTGGAAATAAACGAAGAACTAAATGCGAAGATAATAGCAATGGATGCTTATGTAAAGAATGGAGATGCAAAAATCCGATTACTTAAAGGTTATATCCAAAATTTAGAAACAATAATAATAAACTACGAAAATGAAAAAGCAAATAACTATAACTGTCCCAACTGATTGGAGTGCGGTAAGCCTTAAAAAATATATTCAATTACAAAAGGATATAGAAACTTATAAAGATAACGAAGATGCAGTTACTGCTGTATTATTTCACCATCTTTGTGAAGTAGGAGCAGATGTTGTACAAAGATTGGATATACAAACTTTTCAAAATATATCATTAGATTTAGGAAGGTTTATGAATAAAACAGATTATCCTTTACAAAAGATAATTAAGATTGGAGATATAGAATACGGCTTTGAACCTAATTTATCAGAAATGGCATATGGAGCTTATGTGGATTTAAGTAAATATGAAACACTTAAATTGGATGAGAAGTGGGCAGAAGCGATGAGTATCCTTTACCGACCGGTTACAAAGAAGATGGGCGAATTTTATGATATACGTCCCTATGAAGGTATGGTATTAGGAGAACCATTTTTAGATGTACCTATGGATGTACACTTCGGTGCTATGGGTTTTTTTTTCTCTATACTAAAGGATGTGCAGAAAGGTATCCTGAACTCTTTGAGCCAAATGAAGGAAGTTCCTCCCAGCATTCTATCAATTTTGGAAGAAAATGGAAGGGCTACTCAACTATTTACCAATTAGCAGGCGGAGATATACTTAAATTTGATGAAATAGTAAAACAACCATTGGAAAAATGTTTATTGTTTTTATCATATGAATCGGATAAAGTAACTATTGAAACACTAATGCACAAAGAGGCTCTAAAAAGGATATAAGAAATTTCTATCCTTTTTTTGTTATATAATTAAAACAATTGATAAATGAGCGGAACTCCATCACAAAGCCGTAACCAACGACAAAACTCTGGTGTTTATCTAGGGCCTACTCGTGGTAAAAGTTCTCCTAAAAATAGTAGAAGGGGTTGTCTATGTATTGATTCAAACACATATAGCAGAAGATGTTGTGGTGGTGCATTAATACAACAGGGAATCGGACAAATAGAATTTCCTTCTGCAACTATGGGAGGATTTAGTAATGGTTTCTCATCAGGATTTGATATAACATAAAAAAAATAAAAACATGTCTGAAATAAGTAAAGGGGCTCTAACGAGTGAAAATAACAGTAGTTTTCCGAATAACAATACGGGCTACATCACTCCAACCATACTTCGTACATTCAACCAAAACATGATTGATTCATTGGTTGATGAAATTAGTTACACAGCAGATAGTGCTAGTGTAAACACAAAGATTACACAATTACAACAATTCAGTTCTTCATTAGATGCAACTTTTGCAACTGATGCACAATTAACTGCATTGAGTACATCTATTGCAGTAACTGATTTAACACAATCTACAAATATAGCTGCTCTTCAAAGTTGGAGTAGTTCATTGGATAATGATTATGTATCTGAAACACAATTCAATGCATATACATCATCTCAAACTGCGGAGAGTGCAAGTTTTAACACAAGAATAAATGCATTAGACCCATCAGGTTCAGCTGCGGCAATCTTATCATTGAATGCTGCAACTGCTTCATTATATGCTTATACTGCAAGTAATGATAGTAAATGGAATACATTAGGTGGACAAACAGGTTCTTATGTAACTGAAGCGGAAAGTGGAAGTTTTGTAACATCAGTATTAGCTGGTGGAACACCAAATGTAATTAGTGTAACAAAAGGTAATGGTACAATCAATACTATTACTGTTAATAACGTAACTTCTGCATCATTTGCATTTACTGCATCTGAAGCAAGAAATATAGTATTGATAGCAAGAAATGGAAACGCATCTTCTTTACCTGCTGGAACAGTCGTTCATATCACAGGAGCGAGTGGTGATAATCCTATATTCAATACCGCATCTTTTGATTCTGAATTATTATCAGCAAACACATTAGGTATTCTAAGAACAACTGCAGTAAGTGGAGCAGATGTTGAGGTATTGGTAAATGGTATTGTTACTGGAGTAAATACTGACCCTGCTAATGGATATGTGGCAGGAGATATAATTTACTTATCTTCATCAGGTCAATTCACAAGAGTACAACCACAAGCACCTAATCAAATTGTAACATTGGGACAAGTGTTAAGAGCACAACAGAACAATGGTTCAATTTATGTAAACATTACTAATGGGTGGGAATTAAACGAATTGCATAATGTAGCAATCAATAGTGTTGCAGATGGTGACGTTTTAGTATATAGAAGTGGAAGTGGATTATGGACAAACTCTTCATCAATAGAATTAGGAAACGCTACAACGGGTTCTAACACATTCAATGGTAATCAATCTATAACAGGTTCGGTATCATTGACAGGTGATATAACTGCAAGAAGTGCATCATTCCAATATGTACAAACAATTTTTGAAACTGCATCAATAATTTACTCATCTGGTTCTAACCAATTAGGTGATGAATTATCTGATACACAAACTCTAAGTGGTAGTGTAAAAGTTCAGGGTTTATTTACTGTAAATGGTGTATCACCTGTATATGAAAATCAAACGGGTTCAATGACGGTTTTAAGTGCATCATTCGCACAAACTGCACAAACTGCAGTAACCGCAACAACTTCATCATATGTACAAAGTGCATCATTTGCGGAAAACGCTGGATTATTAGATGGTAAAGATTCTTCGGAGTTCGCAACAACAGGAAGTAATACATTTTTAGGTAATCAAACTATAAGTGCATCACTTTATGTAAGAGGTGGTGATATAAATCATATTTCAAATAATACAACCCTTAACCCTGATTTATACTTAACTGAATCCTTAGCAGGGCAAGTTAATATAATTAAAGGTTGGGGTGAAAACCCTTCTGTAGGTGGAGCTGGTACATTACAAGCAAACTATACCGGTTCGATAAGAATTACGGGTAGTAACAACACTGTGGCAATGCCACAAATTAGACCAACTTCAATTGGAGGCGGTGTTGATCAGACAGGATATATTTCAGGTTCAGATAACGTAATAGCAAGTAACAACGCAGGTATTTTCTTAAATACCGGTTCTCAATTATTTCCTAAAACTCAAAATAATCAGATTGGAGTAAACGCTGCTATATTGATGAACTTTACAACTTCTTCATTAAGTGGTGGACATCCTACTCTAAGTTCTAATACATTAGCTGCTTCTATACTAACAATTAACCATAATAGCGGTTCAATAACTTCTTTATCAAATAACTGGGTTAATGCTGGAGCTTTAACTACAACACAAAATTTTGTAACGAATACTAGACCAACAATTTCAAATAACATTATAGTTGGTAATGCTACAACAATAAATCATATCAGTAGTTCAGTCACTTATACTGCTAACATTGCAAATTCACCTGTAACTGTAAATAACCATTTAAGTTCATCTGGAATTAGTAATAATAATTTAAGTATAACTGATAACATATTCTTAGGAGGAACATCTGCCACAGGTCATACTATTTATGTATCGGGTTCTCAAAGTAGTAATGCGAGTAGACAGATTGCTGATAACTTAATTGGTGGTAGAGGAATTTCAATTTCATCATCATTTGCAAGTTCATCAAACTCGAACTTATTATCATCTTTAGTATACGGACAGGCATTAATTGTAAGTGGTAATCATGGTACATTTGGTGGTACTACTTTTGTAGGTAGATATAATGAAAGTGGTAGTTTGGCAAATGCACAAGATATAGTATTTGCGGTTGGTACGGGTACATCTATATCCGCTAGAAGAACTGGTTTATGGATTGATTCGGGTTCTAACACCAACATTAGTGGAACATTAGAAGTAATAGGTAATTCTGCATTTACGGGTTCAGTTGATGTGAGCGGTTCTACACTAACCCTAAATAGAGATGGTGGTATAGCCTTAAAAGTATTAAGCGGTTCAGTAGAAGTAACTTCTCCACAAGGAACAGGATACTTCTATTCTAACTTACCAATAACATCTTCTAACTTAAGAATCAATGGTCCTGGTATTATTGCTGACTTATTTGTTAGTGGAGTATTTAGTGGTAACTCAACTCTTAACGTTGCAGGAAACTCATACTTTACGGGTTCAGTATTTACATCTGCATCAGTAAATGGAGTGGTAACTACTGTAACGACAAGTTCAAATACTGCATCATTAGATTTTAGTAAAGGTAACTCATTCACTGTTCAATTAGTAAGTGGAAGTAATACACACATATTCCCAACAAACGTACAAACGGGTCAGACAGTAAACGTAAAAGTAAATTCAGTTGCAGGAGCTGGTGTAACATTCCAATCAACTATAAAACAAGTAAGTGGAAGTGGATATGTTCCAACACCTGCGACTGGTGTAGACATTCTTACAATGGTTACATTTAATACAACATCAGATGTATATTTGGCGAACGTTAAAAATCTAATATAATATGAATTTTACACCAACGAGTTTTTTAGGAGGTTCGAAACCATTGATATGTACTGATGTAGTGGGCAAAAATTATTCTTTACTTAAAACTGCAGCTATACCAGGAGAATGGACAGCACAATATATGAATCCAATGACGATGACATATTGTACTGTTGAAGTTCAATCAGCAACTACCCCTAGAAGAATAGTTGCAGTACCGAATACAGTAACATACGCAGGTGGTGATTCTAATAATGTTACAATTATTGCAGGGCCTGACGCTAGTGGATATGTTTGCCCGCAAAACTTAGATTTATGTGTTGGGCAACAATACCAAATCGTAGTTAGTTCAGGAATTGCGATTGTAGGTTATTTTGATACTGGAAGCTGTGGATTTGTATGTAGAGCAGATAGTATTAACTCATGGCTACCTGGCACTTATTACTTAGATGCTATATCAGGTTCAGTAGTAATACCTTCGGGTTCTACTATAAGTGCTGTTGGTTCACCATATACAACTGCTTGTGCAGGATGTTAATAAAAAAAGAAAAAAATAAAAATATATTGTTATATAACTAAAGCAAAAATAAAACTATGAATTCAAAGGAAATACTAAATAGAGTTCTTACACTCTTATACTCCGATAAAAAGGAAGAAGAAGTGTTATTTACCTATGCGAAATTGAAAGATGGTACAATCGTTGAATCTCCAACCTTTGATGTAGGTGAGAAAGTGGAAGTAATTTCAGAAGATGGAACTAAATCTTTGGCACCTGATGGAGAACATGAATTGGCTCTTAAAGATGAAAGTGGTAATGAAAACATCATCAAAGTAATTACAAAAGATGGTATTATCACAGAAAGAGAGAATGTAGAATTGGAAGCAGAAACTAAAGATGCTGAAGAGCTACCAGGTTCTCCAAACAAAGCAAACGAAATCCCTGATCCTAAAGCAGCTGGACAAGAAGTAGAAGGTTTAAAACCTGCATCTATGATGGCAGCAGAAGAAGAATTACCTTCGGGTGATGGTATTGAAGAAGAAGGTGAACCAATGCCAGGCGAAAAAGGCTCTCCATTTGATATGGCGGCATACGATAAGAAATTAGAAGATATGGCGTATCGTATTGAAGAAATGGAAAAGAAAATCGCTAAGATGGCAGAAGTTGAAATCGAAGTTAAAGAAGAGGAAGAAGAAGAACTTCCTAAATTAGATGGAGCACCGGTAGAAGCTGGTAAACCAAATAAGTTTTCTTTAATGAAAGCCAACAACGAAAACAAAGATAAAATGGTTGTTAGAAACTCTCAAAATAGAGTTTTAGACAGATTATATAATAACTAATAACATTATTAAAAAAATTAAAAAAATGAGCAAAAGACAAAATTTCCAATTAGGAAACCCTAGCGTAACTACAACTTACGCAGGTGAATTCGCTGGTAAGTATATCAGCGCTGCCTTGTTTAGTGCTAAGACATTGGATAATAAGTATGTAACTATTATGCCAAATGTAAAGTACAAGCAAGTGATTCAGAAAGTGCAAGCATCATCTATCGTAACAGATGCATCTTGTGATTTCGTAAACTCTGGTTCAATCGCATTGACAGAGAGAATTTTAGAACCAAAAGAATTGCAAGTAAACCTAAGTTTATGTAAGCAAGAATTCGTAGATAGCTGGGAGAGCTTACAATTAGGTTTCTCTGCGTTTGATACAATCCCTGCAAACTTTAACGATTACTTAGTATCTTATGTATCTGCATTCGTAGCTGAACAAACTGAAACTTCTATTTGGCAAGGTAATAGTGCAACTAACGGTCAATTTGGTGGATTTGAAAGAGCATTCTCTGCTTCATTAGCATTGAGTTCTTCAACATCAGTAATTGCAGCAGGTGCAACATCACCAACTTCTCACGCAGGAGCTATCTCTGGTTCAGTAACATCAGCAAACGTAATTTCTAAATTAGATTCTGCTGTAAACTCTATTCCTGATGCCGTATATGGTAAGGAAGACTTATTGATTTATGTTTCTACTAACGTAGCAAAAGCATATCAGCAAGCATTAGCAGGTGGAGCAGTAGGAGCAAACGGTTGGAATAACCAATTGAACGTGGGTGAAAAACCATTCAACTTCAATGGTATCGAAATCGTACACTGCCCTGGTTTAAGTGCAAACAAATTCGCAATCGCACAAAAATCTAACTTATTCTTCGGTACTGGATTGTTATCAGACCACAACGAAGTAAAAGTATTAGATATGGCTGACTTGGATGGTTCTCAGAACTTCCGTATCATAATGAGATACACTGGTGGTACTCAATTCGGTATCGGACAAGACATCGTTTACTACGGAGCTTACTAATAAAAAAATAATAGGAGAGGTGTATGGCCTCTCCTTAATTTACGAAGTTAAAAAAACAATAAAATAATAATAATATGGCGTGTAACTTATCAGCTGGAAGACAGGAAGTATGTAAAGAATCGATAGGTGGACTTCAAGGAGTTTACTTTATCAACTATACTACTGGCTCTTTCACTAAGAACGGAAGTGGAGTGGTAACAGCGTTGCCAGTTTCTTCATCACTATATTATTATGAACTTAAAGGAACTTCTGCTTATACTGAAACTGTGAATACTTCAAGAGAAAATGGTACAACATTCTTCTCTCAGGAATTAACATTGAATTTGAAGAAATTAACAAATGAGATGACAACACAATTAAAGTTGATGGCTTATGGAAGACCTCAAATACTAGTTTGGACTAACAACGGAGATACTTTATTAGTAGGTGAACAACATGGAGCAGATGTAACTGCGGGTACAATTCAAACCGGTGGTGCATTGGGTGACCTATATGGTTATTCAGTAACATTCACTGGACAAGAACAATTACCAGCATCGTTTATTTCTGGCTCAACAACGGGTTCAGCATTACCAACTTCAGTATTGAATGGTGGAACAATCGTATATGGTTCATAATATATAAACTATAAAACATAAAATAGGGGTGGTAGAAATACTACCCTTTTTTTATGCCGAAAAAGGAGAAAATAATTTGTTATATATAATATAGATAAAGTCGAGATAAATGATAGCATATTACATCACAGGCAGTAATAATGTAGCGATAAGAACAAATGAAATCAACTCAGGTTCAGTTCTTAGTTTGAGATTACAAAACATGCTTACTTTGGTAAACACTTCCTCATCAATAAGTAACTATTCATACGATGATTATGAATCACTTTTACAATTTACTGCAAGTATTGTAAGTGCTAGTGTTGGTGATGAGTATCGTGCTAATATAGTTTCAGGAAGTACAAATGTATGGAATGGAAGTATTCAGGTATATGCATCAGAATCATTAGTATCCGCTTACACAAACCAAAACACTCAGTATAAATCTAATGTGACTGAGAACGAATATATCATAATGAACTAATATGGAAAAGAAGTATCAGAGTTTTTCAGTTGTAAATCTTACTCAACAAGACATTCCTGTTATTACCGAAGATGTAAAGACAAGGTATAATTGGGTGCCGTTTGGTATTCAAACACAAGATGATTTTTACCCTATTGTAACACAGGCCCTTCAATCATCTACAACCAATGCAGCGTGTATTGAGGGTATAGCAGACCTTATATTTGGTAAAGGGTTATACACAAAGAATACGGCATTTGAAACACAACTATCACGCCTACTACCACAAGAGGAAACAAAAAGAGTAATCTTTGACCTTAAATTATATGGTAATGGTGCATATCAGGTATATTGGAACGATGAACATACAAAGATAATTAAGTTCTATCACATACCAGTTCAAACCCTAAGAGCGGAAAAACTATATGGTGACCCTAAAATACAAAATTATTTTTATTGTACTGATTGGTATGATTTAAAAGCACAAAGAGCTAAGATACAAATTCCTGCATTTGGAACATCGAATGAAAAGAGAGAGATTCTATGGATAAAAAATTACACGCCAGGTAAATACTATTACTCAACACCGGATTGGATTTCAGCATTACAATTTTCTTATGTTGAAGCAGAGTTAAGTAACTTACATATAAACAACATTGAGAATGGTTTCTTACCGGCTGTAATGATTAATATGAACAATGGAGTTCCTGCACCGGAAGAAAGAGATACTATTGAAGACCTGATTGAACGTAAGTTTACCGGCACAAGAAATGCAGGTCGCTTTATGATTTCATTTAATGATGATGCGGCTAACAAACCAACGATTGATACAATCAACATAGATAATCTACATGAAAAATACCAATATGTTGCCGATTACGCACAAGACCGTATATTAGTAGCACATCGTATTACTTCTCCATTATTGTTTGGTATAAGAACTGCTAATAATGGATTCTCCTCACAATCAGAAGAGATGAAGACGGCGTTTTCTATCTTACAAACGATGACAGTAAATCCATTCCAAAACTTAGTAATCAACGCTATAACCGATGCACTATTAGAAGGTGGATATGATGATACACAATTATATTTTGAGCAACTAACACCATTAGCAATTCTTTCTACAACTGCGGAAGAAACCGGACAAAGTATAGAAGAAGTAGAAGATGATATAAACGAACAGGCTGAAAACCCTGAGGTGATAGAAGAATCAACCGAAAATGTAGAACAATTAGAGGATGATGAACCAATCAGACCTTTCCAATATGGTTTTAGTAGAGCTTACGAAACTTATAAAGATTAAACCTTATGTACGCATTATTTATTACAAGAAACGACATCATTAAGAATACCCCATTGCAGGGTGCTATTGATGCAGATAAACTATTACCTTTTGTAAGAACTGCACAAGACAAATACCTCTTAGACCTATTAGGTACTGTATTGTTTTATTATCTACAAGCGAGGATAGAAGCGGGAACATTTAGTTCCTTAGATTCATATTATCAAGACCTGATGGATGACCACATCAAACCTACACTAATATGGTACTCCTGCGTTGAATATATCCCTTTTAGTGGTATATCTTTTAAAAGCGAGGGTGCAGTAAAGCATCTTTCAGATCAATCAGTAGCGCCAGGTAAAAACGAAATTGATTACCTTTTAGCAAAGGCCCAAAACAACGCAGATTATTATGCGACTCGTTTACAAAACTACCTTATTGCTTATAGTGCTCAGATACCACAGTATTTGGAATCAGTAGGTAATATGACACAAATTTTCCCAAATATGAGTAATACATACTTTGGGGGGATCAACTTATAAAAAATAAATTAGATGGGTGTAATAATTAACGATAGTGGACAAAACTTTAATCTCTACTATAACATATTAGATTATTGGAAGACAGTGATGAGTAATCACCCTTCAATTGGTAGTGTTCAGCAAGGAGACATATTCGATATAGATAGTAAAGAGTTCCCTGCATATCCATTAGGAAACATCCTAATTACAAATGCAAGTATGGGAGAAAGAACTACCACTTGGACTTGTCAATTAACAGTAGCAGATAAAGTAAAACTTAAAAACAACGAATCATCGGGTTCATTTAACTCACAAGTAATTCCTTATGAGGGTGTAGATGATGTTGTAGATATACACGCTAATACCCTTGCAATTATAAACGATTTAACATCCTATACACAAAGAGCAATAGAAGCAGCGGAAATAGAAGGTGATATAAATTGTGTTCCATTTAGAGATAATTTTGATAATGGTTTAGCAGGATGGGTTGCTACATTTGATATGACAGTTCATAATAACAAAGATATATGTATCTTTAATTTAGTTTAATATGGCAAATCTAACAAAGACTGCAGATCAAACTAAAGGATTAAAGCAGGTTGCGACACAAATAAAAAACGCAGCACTATTCTTTGCACCTAAAAAGACGGGTAATCTAAAAAGAGCACTTAATACCGCTAACCGACCTGAATCAATGGTAAAGGTTACAAACATAGGTGGTGGTACTCGTTTTACTTTTTCATTAATCATAGCACCCAGCGGTGCAGAATATGGAAAGTTTTGGAACTCACCAAATGTTTCATCTACTGTAAGAAAAGGTAAAACTCCAAATGTACCTCGTAGTATAGATTATGGTATGCAGGCTGTTAATGATAAATCAGTAAAGACTGAGATAGATAGATTAATAGGGGGATATACCGATGCTTTAATTGGTGAAAAAGTAAGAGTATTAGTAGGTGGTAAGTTAGAAAAAGGATTTCAACAACTTTCCTCTATTAAGTAAATTATTTTTTTTGTTATATAGTAAAGTAACTTATTTATGGCTCTAGCGATACTACAAACTCCAGCATCAGCATCTTTGGCACAATCACCTATTGTGTTTTCAGTTTCGTCATCAACCGATACGACTAATACTGGATTTCAATATGTAGCAGATTTATATTATTGGGATGGGGCAGTAAGTAATAGTGGTAGTTCAGATTATACACTTGTAAAGTATCCAAACGTTTCTGGCGTTGGTATATTTGATTTAAGCAGAATTCTTAACTCTACACTTACTGATTTAGCTCAAACCAATGGTTCAAATGTAAAATTTTTTAAGTGTGATTTCTATACTCAATGGCAAGTTGGTGTGGCATATGTAACTGGTTCTCATTTAACTTCATCAGTATATAAAGCATTGGATGGATATGGTATATTTCAAGAAGCAATTGGAGTACCTACACAAAACACTACACCACATTGGCCTATAATGACAAGCGGCCCTAATCAACAATACTTCTTTGATGGTAATAAGGGACAGGGTTCAGTATATATTGGAGATTTGGGAACACCAATTCCAACTAAAATAGTATATTCTGGTTCAACAGGAAATGGACAGTATGTATTAGATACTACAACAAATACTACTTCTACACAAATCGATCAGTTTCCGATGTTTCCTGCACAAAGTGGATTTCCATTATCATCAACTAATCTAACAAATTATTCGGTGCAATCTTATGCAGGAAATACTGCATTAGGAACTCCTATACAATTCATATATGCCTGCCAACAAAAGTATCCAAACATCCGAATTAAATGGAAAAATAGATATGGGCAGTTTGATTGGTTTAATTTCTATATGGTATCACAAAATTCATTTAGTACCGATAGAAGATTATATCAACCACAAATTGGTAGTTTCCAATCATCAACGCTATCTTACAATTCGTATGATTCTCAAAATCTTACTTATGTAACAAATGCTACACAACAATTATTTGTGAATACATTTTGGATTGAGGAAACATATAACGATATAATAAAAGAATTATTAGTATCAGATGAGGCATATTGGGTATATGATGAAGCGGCAGGAGATTTAAGACCTATTACAATTAATACAAATTCAATTGTATTTAAAACCGGCGTTGTCGATAAAACAATACAATACTCATTTACATTTGATTGGGGACAACAATATAAATTAATTATCTAATATGGGGGTTACAAGTACAAATACAATTGCGTATAAATTAGTAGCAAGTGGAAGTATCTTAGACCTATTTGATGATGAAGATATATTAGTATCAGATAACATCACAGGTCTATTCGATATAGGAACACTACCTACTGATTTTAGTAGAACTATTGTTTTACCTGCAACAAAAAAGAATAATGCATTCTTTGAGCATGTATATGACATTAGTATAGAATCTCCATATCTTTTTTCAACCAATGTTAAAGTAGAAGCCTATTTAGATTTTGAAGGTATATACGTTGCAAGTGGTTATTTACAATTAAATAAAGTTACTGTAAAAGAAGGATTGGGAGTTGAGAGTTATGAAGTATCATTGTATGGTGGATTATCATCCTTTGCAAGAGATTTAGGAAAATACTATTTGAGTGATTTAAGTACTTTAAGTAGATATAATCATACTTCTTCTTATAATAATATAACTGCAAGTTGGAGTGGCTCATTATTTGATGGAGATATAGTATATCCATTAGCGGATTATGGTACGGGCTACCGATATACAGAAGGTCAATTACAAACATTTGGTATTAACACTTATGATGGTGCGTTGAGTGTACAAAACTTCAAACCTGCAATCAGAGTGAAAAAAGTATTTGATGCATGTTTTGAAGAATTTGGATACACATATACGGGCTCATTTATGAATCAAAGTTGGTTAGATGATGTGTATATGGTGTGTAATACTGCATTAAAGTATCCTGAATATAGTGGAGTTGATTTAGAAACTTTTGGTAAAATAAAAGTTGGCGCCATTAACGGTACTGGAATGAATAATGTTGTTCTTGCATCAGGTAGTTGGGTAACACTTCCGTGGTATAATAAATTTTCAGACCCATCTAATTCTTATAACAATGGTGCTTATACATTAACCAAAGCAAGTAATTTAGAAGGTATTCTAAACATTAATATAAATGTAAGTTGCTCTCTTAATAATATGCCAGGTACTTTTTCTCAAAATGGAACATGGCAATTCCGATTATTAGAGACCGGTAGTTCAACTCCTTATGGATTAACTGCTTTGCAATCATACATTTCTTTCTTTGACCAATTACAAAAGAGTAGAACGGGTTCAATTGATACTACATACGAATTACAAACACAATATAAGGTGTATGATATACCGGTTGGAACTTACTATTTCCAAATCCGTCAATCACCTAACTTTGCTAATTTAACCCTTCCAATTGTAACACTTGATCCAGGTAGTACAACTAAATCATATTTGGAAGTAAAACAAGTTAATCAGGCAGCAGATGGTAGAGTAATTGATATACCTTCCAATATGCCTTATGGAACTAATGGTATCCGATTAATTGATTTTGTTAAAGGAATGCAAAAGAAATTTAATTTAGTAATCTATCCTGATAAAACAAAACTAAATCAGTTTGTTGTTGAAACATTTAATGATTGGTATAATACTGGTGAAATTAAAGATTTTAATAAATATATGAATCTTAAAAACCCAATTGAAGTAATACCTGCAAACAATTTGGCAGTAAACCAATTGGAGTTTGGTGATGCATTAGATCAGGATTATATATCACAACAATTTAGTAAAGCTGCAAATAGACCATTTGGACAAACATTCTATACCGATACACAAAACTTTTTCTCACAAGGAAAATTAGAAGTTAAGACAACATTTGCTTCTTCACCTTTACTTCAGATTACAGGAACAGGCCTTTCAGGTTCGGTAGCAGGTGTTGATAATAATACAACTACTTCTTACTTTAATCAGGTAAGTAGTACTCAATATACCAATTCAAATAATGCATGTAACCATAGTGGTGGGTATTACACTTATTATAGTGTAGAACAAACAGTACCTACTATGACTAGATTATATACTGATTTTGGTAGAACAACTCCATTTAATGGTGGTTACCAATGGTATAAAATAATTGATAATACTTTCAACACTTATGCTATATTTGTTGATTATAATGGAACAATTTTATCATTTGAATCTTGTTAAAAAAAATATATGGCTCAAATAATTCCAATATATATTCCAACCTTTATTAGTGATCAGAACTACAATCCTAATAGAGTACTACCACGCCTTTATTTTTTTAATGGAATGTTGGATTGTGAACCTTATTATATAGAAAGCGGTTCATTAACTAATATAGGAGTAATCAAAGAACAAAATCAATTTCCATATTTTGATCATTATAATGTTGTTACTGGTAGTTTCCCATCCACAGGTTCTCGTTCTCTACTTTTTTTAAATGAAAACCCTGTATATGGTGCTCAACCAAATGAAAATCTTTATACTGAGTATTGGTCTACCTATATAGGTCTTTTATATAATCCTAAAACAAGATTATTGAATGCCTCAGCAATCATTCCATTGGCTGAATACTTTAAAATGGAACTTAATGATATAGTAGAATTTCGTTCTAACTATTATCATTTAAGAGCGATTAATGATTATAACTTAAAGACAGGTGAATGTAAGATTCAGTTGTTAGGGCCTATTATTGATGATACCCTTTCATCTGGTGTATTTGGATGTTCGTTTACATTTGATAGTGCGACAGTAACAACAACTACTTCTACCACTACAACTGCTGCTCCTACTACAACCACAACTGCAGGCCCTACTACAACAACTACTACATTAACACCGACTACTACTACGACAAGTACGACTAGTACTACAACTACTGCTGCCCCGACAACTACAACAACGACAGCAGCAGGTACTACTACAACTACAACCGCAGTACCAACTACGACAACTACAACGGCTACTCCAACTACAACTACTACGAGTACAACTACTAGTACAACGACAAGTACTACTACGAGTACAACAACTACAACTGTTGCACCAACAACTACGACAACAACTGCTGGTACTACGACGACAACTACTGCGGGGCCTACTACAACTACAACTACTCAAACACAAGTTAATTATTCGGTGGAGTTCTTATCAGTAGCAGGTGGGGGAGGATCATCTTGGAATGGCGGGGGCGGTGGTGGCGCCGGTGGTCTTTTGAGTGGAAGTATTAATTTAACTCCATCATCATCATTATTTATTGTAGTAGGTGCTGGTGGAGCTGGTTCATCTATAACTTCTGGTTCAAGTGGCGGAAATAGTTATATTACTGAATCTGCTGTAACTGTTTCTCTATCATATGGAGGAGGTGGCGGTGGTGGTGGTATTCCACCTACATCTGGAATTTATTATGGAGGAGCTAATGGAGGTTCAGGTGGAGGAGCACATAGAGCTACACAATCAGGTTCTGGAATTGTTGGTCAAGGATTTGATGGAGGTATAGGTATACCTGGTGCTAACACAGTTGCTACTGGTTCAAATGGTGGTGGAGGTGGTGGATCATCACAAAAGGGACAAGATACTTTTATTAGTGGTATTAATATGTACTCCGGAGCAGGTGGTTCTGGATCAGTATGGTTAAATGGTAATACTTACGCTGGTGGCGGTGGTGGTGGAGGAGAGATATATAATGGATTTTCAGCAAGATCTATTGGTGGATTAGGAGGCCCTGGAGGCGGTGGTAAAGGAGCAAGTGGAAACGAAACTAATGCATCTGGAGGTTTGGCAAATTCAGGAGGTGGTGCTGGTGGTGGAAACTCACGCACTAATTCAATTGCTAATGGTGGTAGCGGTGTTGTCATTGTAAGATACTTTGGAATTCAAAAAGGATTGGGTGGTATTGTAACTTCATCGGGTGGATATACATATCATACTTTCAATTCATCATCAATATACACAGCTTATTAATATGGGACATTGGGCAAAAATAGAAAATAATATAGTTGTAAATGTTATTACAGCAGAAGAAGATTTTATTCAGACTTTAGAAGGTGAATGGATACAAACATCTTATAATACAAAAGGAGGGGAGCATAAATTAGACGGAACTCCCCTCCGTAAAAATTATGCAGGAATAGGTTATATCTATGATAGAGATAGAGATGCTTTTTACGAACCTCAACCATTTCCATCTTGGATTTTAGATGAAGATAGTTGTTTATGGGAAGCTCCTATACCTTACCCTTCAGATGGTAATTTGTATAATTGGAACGAAGATACATTAAATTGGGAATTATTATAATATGCCAAATATAAATAAACAAATAACATTAACTACTAGAGAAAATTCGGCAGGGCCTTATTTTGATGTTTACTATTCTACTGATTGTACTAATTTTACAATTTGTATAGATGGTAGTAATGTTTATTTGCCTACAATTTCATCAACTGTAATTGTGACAGTTCCTGATACCACTATTTGTATAAAATTGGTAAATAAAAATGCGAATTGTAATGGTAGTTTTTATATAGATTCATTTGGTACTACAACAACTACAACTATTTCACCTACCACAACTATTCCACCTACAACAACTACTACGACAGCAGGTGTAACTACAACAACAACATTAAATACACAATGTTATGAGTACACCTATACTGCAATTGCAGGTTGTACAATTTTCTATGTTGATTGTAATGGGGTACAACAATCACAATTTGTAGCAGCTGGTCAAACTGTGAATTTAGGATGTATCAGAACCTATGGACAAAGTGGATGTGGGCCGTTTACGCAAGGAACTCTTTGTGCTACTACGACAACAATAGCACCTACAACTACAACAACAACATTAGGTTGTTACAATTGTGGTAGTGGAGTTGAAGTATTTACAACAGGAGCCTTAAATTATGGTTCATACGCAACTGAATCAGTATGTTCAACTTCAAATGAGTGTGGATTATTTGTATATAACGCAATAGATAGACCTAACCGATTTAATTTATACGATAATAGTGGATTGATTGGAACATCAGGTTGGGTTGGTTATGCAACTTGGCCTGGACCGTGGGGTGCATCATTAAACGTTTCACCAAGCGGACAATTTACTTATGATTTTGGTACGACAAGTGGAAGATATGTTTTAGTAGAATATGGACCGGCTGATCCTGAATCACCATCATCTGATACTGCTGAATGGAGTTTAACTTGTGGAACTTGTCCAACAACAACTACTACTATCGCTCCCACAACAACAACTACAACTGCAGCATTTACTTGTTTCAATTGGACATCAAATAGATGTAATTCACCTATTGATTGTTTTATTGAATACTATGATTGTAATAATAATTTAGTAAATCAAAGAGTAAATTATCAAGATGGAGTAATAGTATGTTCACCAAATGCACCGACTGTAACACAAGGTAATATGAATACCTTTACTCAAGGTTCAGGATGTGGGTATTTACCAACAACTACTACTACTACAACCACAATAGCACCTACCACCACAACTACTACTACTTCACTCTTTCAGTATAATGATGGTGGTAGAGGAAATAGTGTAGCAGCTGCTTGTAGTGATGCATCAAATATGAGAACTTTTTACTCTAATTGTAGTACACTTACATTTGGAATTGGTTGTACGATATATATTGATACATTCCCTAATCCTTTGACAGGATATACAAACATATTTATAAACGGTGCATGTTGGGATATAAACTCATCAACTGGTGTGATAACAGGATTCTCATCAGAACAATGTTAAAATAAATTAATTAGTTATGGTTTTAAGACAGTTAAGATTCGTTTCCGCTCAACCTGCCACATTATACTACGCGTGGCAGGTAGAAGTAATGATTAACAACTTTATAGAAATGGGAGTAAATCCTAATTTTATAGATGTTGTATGTTGGAAACAAAATGGTATTATACCAGAAGAATGGAGTAAACTAGCAAATAGTTATCCCGTAAGGTTTTTCTTTTATGATGATACAAGAGAAACAAAACATTACATATCATCAATCCGCCCAAACATTCTAAAACAACATTTTAAAGCACATCCGTATCTAACGAATGATGCAATTTTTTATCACGATTCCGATATAGTTTTTTCTAAACCAATAAATCAATGGATTAGTAGTGAAATGGTTGGTGATACAAAATGGTATGGTTCAGATACTCGTTGGTACATTTCACATTCTTACATAAAAGGTAAAGGTGATGATGTATTACAAAAGATGTGTGAGATTACTGAAATGGATGAATCAGTCATTGAAGCAAATGAATTAAATTCTATTGGTGCTCAATACCTAATGAAAAATATAGATTACGATTTTTGGGATAGAGTAGAAACCGATTGTGAAAGACTATATAAAGAGGTTACTGAATTAAATAATCAAAAGAAATCTATCAACCCATCGTATCACGAATTACAAATATGGTGTGCAGATATGTGGGCTGTATTATGGGGTGGATGGAGATTAGGATACCAAACTGAATGTCATAAGGCATTTGATTTTAGTTGGGGTACATCAACTGAAGAGGATTACAATAATATGAATATAATGCACAATGCAGGTGTTACTACATCAGATACCGGTCTTTTTTACAAAGCAGGATTTATGAATCAATTACCTTACAATCAACCATTACAAATTAAAGAAGGAACTGCAAGCCGAAAGTATTGGGAATGGATTGAAATGGTAGGTAAAAAATCAATACTATTATGATAAAAAGAATTTATAATACTGATTCATATCCATTTTTAGAGGCACTTACTTTAATCTTTGGTATAAAAGATTTATCATCCGCACATACCTATTCAGAATTTGAATTACTAAGGAGAGAAAATGATCAGAAAACTATTTTTCATAGAAAGTATTACGATAACTTTGAATTAATAAAACCCATATATGAAGATTTTATTCGTTTCGAAATCGTACCTATATTTGGACAAGCAGTAGTTTATCAGAAGATTCCAACGTTTAGGATACAAATACCAAATAATGTTGGTGTCGGTGAATGGCATAAAGATAAACAATACAATCACAATCAGGCAGAAATTAATTTCTTCTTACCTTTTACAAAAGCATGGGATACAAATACTATATGGGCGGAAAGTGAAGAAGATAAGGGTGATTTTACCCCCATAGTTTGTGACTACGGAGAGTTTGTACAATGGCGAGGTGTTTCTCTTACGCATGGAAATAAAATCAACCAGACAAACGCCAGTAGGGTTAGCGTTGATTTCCGCATAATACCTCTTTCACAATGGATTCCTACTGATGGAAGTGCGATAAATACGGGTGTAAAATTTGATATAGGTGGATACTATGAAATAATGACATGATAAAATTAATAGAATCTGAAAACCCTTCTAACCATTGGAGGTTTTTGGATGTAAAATACAAAGTGGTAATGGATATGGGGTGTTCCTTTTGGGATTCTACATGGAATGAGGGTTGGTTATCATCAACTGAATACTTTGTAGAAAGAGGAGCAAAAAAGGTAATTGGATTTGATGAAGCTCAGCATGATGTTGATAGATACCATCAATTATATAATGGTGATGATAGATACGACATATTCCGATTGAGTTTAGGAGACCCTATTACTTTACAAAGATTACTAAACATACATAAACCACAAGTCATAAAATGTGATATAGAAGGTGCAGAAATACATTTTTTACACATAGAAGATTTAGAAGGTGTAGAACAAATAGCAATAGAATACCATAATGGGCCTACAAAATCAATGTGTGAAACAATGATGCCGTTATGGGGATTTGAAAACATAGAACTATATCAATTACATAATAATCCAATAGAATCAGCAGGAGTATATTACGCATGGAAATAATTAAAGCAACATACGGAGGTAAAGATTGTACCGAAGAAGTAAAAAGAAAAGTGATAAATGGTAAGTTAATCTTACGAGCAGATAATGATATAATAGGTGACCCATCGGTAGGAGTATTCAAAAAATTAATTATCAATGCAAAAATTGATGGTGAAGAAAGTGAAAACGAATACAATGAAGGAGCATTAGTATCACTACCAAAACCTAAAACTGATAGATTAGGTATATTTTATTCTAATAATATAAATGAAAGCATTTATCCATCTATTAGAGCATCACTTAAATCTATACAAAAAGCAGCCGAAGGTAAAGCAGATATATTAACTTGTATGTGGAGATATGAAGTAGAAAATCCATTCTATCAATGTATAGCATGGACACAAACATCATCACATTTAAATCAAATTCTACAAGTACTACAATTATTATATACTGCAAGGGAAAGTGGTGATTACAAATATGTAAGTTTCTTAGAACATGATTTAATTTATGCGGAAGGTTACTTTGATTATCCTGAATTTGAAGAAGGAGTATTGGCTAATATGAATTATATTGGGATGAATAGGGAAGGGTATCAGCCATTGGGCCAGAGAGATAAACCAACCTCACAATTAACAATGAGATTTACCGATGCAATCCAACATTTTGAATCTCTATTACCTAATGCATTAGTGAGAAATAGTGGCCTTTTAGAACCACAAATCCCTATGGTTGAATGGAATGCTAAAAATCCTAATGTTCACATCAATCATGGTTCACACTTTACATCACATTACAATGTATATAAGAAAAATGATTTGTTTCAATCGCATCCTTATTGGGGTGAGCATTCTCAGTATTTAAGTTTCTTCCCATAAAGAAACCAAATTTTATGTTATATAGGTATGATAAGGAGCATAATTGATTTATTGGTTTTAGATGAGTATTACGGTATTTCAGAAACAATTGATACCGCAAAAGGTAAATACCAATACCCATCATCAATTTCAAAAGGAATAAAGTTACTTAAAAGAATTTGGAAAAGTAAAAAATAATGGCGGATAACACAACAACCTACACAGCGAATGTAGATGTAAATGTAACTGGCGGTGAAGACTTACAAAAGACCGGCGAACAGGCTGAAGAGGCTGCGGGTGGGTTTGTAAAACTGCAATTACAAATCCGTAAAACTCAAAAGGAATTACAGGAAGCGGCAGCTGCTGGAGATAAAGTAAAATTCAATCAGTTAAGGGCTCAATTAGATGATTTGGAAGAGGGATTAGAAAAGGTTCAATTCCAAGCAAAACAATTTGATGACCAGTTGGCATCCTTACCAGGCCCTGCCGGCGCAGCAGGTAATGCTATTAAGGGTATAGATGGAGCATTCAAAGTTCTTATTGCCAACCCTATTATTGCCGTAATTGCTGCAATTGGTGGTGCATTACTCTTAATGAAGAAAGCTCTATCATCAACTGCGGAAGGGCAAGAAACGCTTAATAGAGTTCAATCCGCATTCTCAAAGATTTTAGGCCCAATTCTTGCATTAGTAGAAAAAGTAGCACTTCCTATATTCAATGGATTTGCAACTGTTTTAGAATTTGTAGCAGCAGGATTTAGTAAATTAGTTGGTGCATTAGGTATATCAGAAGCAAAGATAAAAGAAGCAACCTTTAATATAGATGAGGTTCAACAAAATGCAGCTGAAAAAGAAAAGAAAAGACAGGAAGAAGCAACTAAAAAGGCAGAAGAAGAACAAAAGAAAAGAGAAGAAAACGCTAGAAAAGCAGCTGAAGATAAAAAAAGAAGAGAAGAAAAAGCCGCGGCTGAAGCTCAGAAGAAAGAGGAAGAAAGAGTTAAAAACTTAGATGCAGCAAATAAAGTATTAACCGAAGCTTATATCTCTACATTAGCTGCTAGAGATCAGGAAATCTTTAAGTTGGGGCAACAACATAACGAAAGAATGTTGGCATTAGAGAAAGCCGGTATAGCAGATAAAACAGCAGTTGCAGAGCAGTACCGTATTGAATTGGCAGCAATCAATAAGAAGTACGATGATGAAGAGGCTAAAAAAGTAGAGGAAAAGAAAAAGGAAGAAGCTGATAAGAAAAAAGAAGCTGATGATAAAGCAAAAGAAGATAGACAAAAAGCATTAGAAGACCGTATATTAGGTGTTGAAACTGAATTACAATTCGATGCTCAGACATTTGATAGAAAAAGAGAATTAATTACACAAAAAGAAGGTGAGTTATTACAACAAGAGGGATTAACTGAAAACCAAAGAGTTGCTATAAGAAAAGCAGCGGCTGCTGAAAGACAGGCCATTGATATGGCTGAATTGGATGCCAAAGCAGAAATTCAAAATGCATACTTAGATTTAGCAGGTCAGTTTGGTTCTTTATTACAACAAATTGCAGGTAAGAATAAAAAGATTGCGATAGCAGGTATTATCATAGAACAGGCGGCATCGATAGGAAAAATTATTGCTAATACCGCAGTTGCTAATGCAAAAGCAGTAGCAGCTTTCCCTATTACCGCTGGACAACCATTTGTTACAATAAATACTATATCAGCTGCATTAGGTATCGCAGGTTCAATTGCAGGAGCAGCAAAAGCCATATCACAAATTAATAGTGCTGATAATGGTAATGCGGCTTCTAGTGGAGGTAATTTACCAAAAGCACAAGTTGCTCCACCTGTACCACCAACTGCTGGTGGTGTACCTCAAATACAAACGCAAGTTGGTAACGCAAACCCTACTGCTCAAATTGCACAAACTATTGGTGCAGCAAGTGGTAAACCAGTAAAAGCGTATGTGGTTGCACAAGATGTTTCATCAGCACAAGCGTTTGATAGAAGAACTAGTACCGCTGCTACATTCTAAAAATTTAACAAATAAATTGTTATTAGAGTATGGAATTATACGAATTAATTATAGAAGATGAGGCTACCGATGAGGTAATGGCACTGTCATTAGTAGAAAACCCTGCGATAGAAGCGAATTGGGTTTATTTCTCCAATCAAAAAGAAGTAAATTTTGCAACGATTGATGAAGATAAACGAACAATTGTTGCGCCAGTTTTAATTCCAGATAAGAAAATTTATCGAATAGATGAGAAAACAGGTGAGGAATATAATGTATTCTTAACTGCGGAAACAATTGAGAAATTGGCTCAAAACTATTTGAAGAATGGTTATCAGGATAAAGCAACGGTTGAACATTCCCAAAAGATAGATGGTGATGTGACAGTAGTAGAAAGTTGGGTAAGTAAATCATCAACAAAAGATAAATCAGCAAATTACTTTAATCGAGCATTTCCTGTCGGAACCTGGTTTGTAACTATGAAAGTAAATGATGAAAGGTTATGGCAAGATTATGTGAAGACTGGTAAGGTAAAGGCCATATCAGTTGAAATGATTGTAGGTCATAAATTAGTTAAAGCAGCTGCTGAACAACAATTATTAGATAAGCCTATCCAAGAACTTACTGATGATGAGGCTCTTATTGTTTTGTCAAAGATTAGGGCAATTATTAAAAAAGATAAGAGATACAAAGATGGCAAAAAAATTGAAATGGAATCCTATTCCGATTACGGAGAAGGGATTAAAAATAACGCAAAAAGAGGAATCGAACTTAATGAGCGTAATGGTAATAAATGTGCCACTCAAACTGGAAAAGTTAGGGCCCAGGCTCTCGCCAAAGGTGAGCCGATTAGTGTTGAAACCATAAAGCGCATGTACTCATATTTGAGTCGTGCAGAAACCTACTATGATAATGCAGATTCACACAATGATTGTGGAAATATATCTTACTTATTATGGGGTGGAAAAGCTGCATTGAGTTGGAGTAGAAATAAATTAAGAGAGTTAGGTCAATTAGAAGAAAATGAGGCCAATCCACAAATCCAATCAACATACCCAGGACAAGGGCCTAAAAAAAGAATAGATGAATCCAAATAGTGTTCATAATAAAATTGTAGAGTTTGCTCCAATAGTATCCTTTGAAGAATTTGAAAGGGTATTAAAAGAGTTTTCATCACCTTCAAATCCTGTTAGAGTAGGTTGGATTACCAAAGAAGGTAAAGATAGATACTATGATATGTATTGGATTGATGGGCCGATTGGTGATGGAATAGCAGGAGGAACTGATACAAAAGCATTAGAAGATATGTATAATGTGCCAGTTGTCGGATTAGATGGCAATTGGAGAACATTAGATTTTGGAACCGTTTACAAATACCGATTTAATAACAAAACATTTAGAGTAAGATAATATGCCAATACCAAAACCAACATCTGCTGAGACAGAACAAGAATTTGTAAGCCGTTGTATGAGTGAAATCAGCGGTGAATACGAACAAGAGCAAGCATTAGGAATATGCTACTCAACATATAGAGCCGAAACCAAAATGAGCACACAAGAAAAAATTGCATCTAAGTTTAGAGAGATACACTACAAAGGTGTTGATTTAACTAAACTTGCAGAAGATGAAGGTTTAGAAGGTGCATGTTGGGACGGATACGAAGCAATAGGAACAAAGATTTTAGACGGAAGAGAAGTTCCAAATTGTGTACCAATAAAAGAATAAATTATGAATACTAAGATTATACAAAAGTTAAATCGTATCAATAAATTCCAACAAAAGTTTGAGATTGAAGCACCAAATATAAATGTGTTTGGATTTCACACACGTCATTTTGATTTGTGTCCAGGAGCACAGGCTCTTTTTAATCACCTAATCACAATGCCAGTAAATGAAGAAACTATTGGAATGATTAGAAGTGCAGCGCAAGTTGCAGATAATGTGTTCAGAAAAGAGAAAGAAGTAATCGAAGCAGGTGTAGCATCTCAGCACGATTATGAAGAAGTTGCTTTATTAGTTGGTGATTTCAAAGACATTATGGAAGAGATTGATGAAGAAGTAGGAATGGGGCATGATGTAAGTTTTATGGATGGACACCTTCTTAAAGTGCAAGAATACTTACAATAAATGGAAAATATATATTCTGTCATTATTACAGCAATAACTGTCTTAGGTGGAAGTGCAGCTTTCCGCTTTTACGAAAAGAGAGCTGAGAAAAAAGATAAAGATGATGATTTTATCCGACACGATTGTAAGGATAGAATCTCAAAATTAGAGGCCCTATTGGAAATGAGTTCTAAAGAAAAAGAACAAATGAGAGCACAAATCTTAGAACTTTCTACTATGGTGGCAAAACTACAAACACAAATCCAATACCTACAAGATAGACAAGGTAAAGGATTGTAATAGAGGGGGTAAATCTCCTCACTGTTGAATGATCTCTACCCAAATGGGTGTTTATATATATCGTACCCTAAAACCTCTTAAAATGGAGGTTTTTTTATGCCATTGATAATCAATAAGTTATGGCTTTTTTACAAAATAATTGTAAAAATGCTTGGAAAATTCAAAACTTTTTAGTAGATTTACTATGTAATAAATGATAAACAACTTAAAACTTAAAACAAAATGGAAAATTTAACATTAGAACAAATCGGAATGAGAGAAGTAATTTTTGTGCACGAAAGAGGGCACGAAATGTTAATGATGAAAGAAAAATGGGATTTACAAAAAGTTAGAAATATGGCTGCTATGACTGGTGGTTCTAAACTTAACTTAGTTGAAAGACCTGTTTTCAAATCTCATAAAGGAGATTGGACTTTCGAAGAGATGGAAATTCTATCTAACTTAGTAGTTTTTGAAGAAAAAGCTAAACTACAAACAACTTATGGTTCTGAAACATTTAAAAACGAAGGGTTAGCAGTTTATGATACCCTTAGAGGTATGCATGTATTTGGCCCACCATCTGAAAAAGCAATTGCTAAATCAATCTTTGAAAAAATGTTTCCAAAATTGAGCTATAATAATGTAATCGCAATATAAACAACTTAAAACTTAAAACAAAATGGCAAAAATGACAAGGAAGGAGTTCCTAAAACTCATCGGCGAGAAACCACAATTACTGTTCTTATTATTCACAAATTTCAAAACAAAATAAGGTTATGAGCAATTTAAAAGAAAACCTTCTGCAAAAATCAATTGAGATGGAAATCCATTACGATGAGCAGATTCACCTTTATAGAGGTTATCTCAAAGGTATCAAATCAGGTAGAAACAAAATGTGGGAATCTAATCTACTTCGTAGTGAAACCCTTAAACAATTTTGGGGTAATCTTAAAACGGCCTTAGAAGCAGGTGTATATGAAAATTAATAAAAAAATTATTAATTTTATTTGGAAAATAAAAAAACTTCACTTACATTTGTATATCTGATTGTTAAAGATAATAAAAACCATCAAATAAAGTTTGCCAACTTTGTTACCATCTATTGGTCTTTTTTTCAGAGAGTTTTAATGGTTCTCTCTTTTTTTTAGTGTTTTCTTTAACTAACAGATATATATAAGTGTAAACGGCAACTTTAAACTTTAAACCATAAACTTACTAACACTTCAATTAAGGTAGTCTCACCAACTATCTGAATCCGGAAACTATTAAGGAGATTGATAGACAGTAGAGGTCGTAGTTGAAATACTACCGGAGTGATACCGATGAGGGAACTGGCCGATAATACTCTATGATGGGGGACTCGTTTCAAGTAGAGAGAGTTTAACTTATCCTATCACCAACCTATTTAATTTACGCTACATTGGTAGTATTGTTAAGTGAGTATTGTTGGACTGATAGGATAGGTGGATCTGATTCAAATAAAGACACTGTAAGCAGCTAAGCAGCTAAGCATTAAATAAAATATATAAGTATATATTTATAGTTATGGAAGAATTAGAAGATATATGGTATGAAGACCTATTTGATATAGGTTTAGATGAGTATCTGACACAGTTATTTACTGAGTTGGAAAGCCGTATTGATTCTTCTAATGCCAAAAACTTTGAGATAGTAGAATAAAAAAAATAGGTATCTTTGTTATATAGACATGAAAAGAGTTTTATTAATGTCTATAACCAATAAGGATGAGTGGTTATCGAAGTTACAAGATTTGAGAGAGATATACAGACCAATTGGTAAGATTTTTGTATTTCGTAACCGTATGGATGATGAGGATGATAGGATTTGGATTACATTCAATACTGATTCAGAATACAGATTCATAACAAATGGTGTATTAAGAGTAAACCGAAATAAAGATACATCCACTCTTTTTACAATAGATGCAGTAAATGCTCTATCAATAAGAGAAAAGGGTGTAATAGATAAAGGATTCGTTCCAAATTGGAGAGAATACGAAAATTGTTTGATAATAAATAATAGAGAGGGGTTTAATGTAATACCATTGGTGATACATCAAACTTATGAATTAAGATAATGTTCCTGCTAACGTTTTATTCTTTTTAAAGTTGCCATTTTGATTCTAGTAAACAATGCAGGAGCTAGGGGGTTTTATACCCCCTTTTTTTATGTCAAAAAAAAAGTTTAGAAATATACCTATTTTTTTAGTGTTTTCTCAAACTAACAGATATATATTAGTATAGAAACAATTAAAACAACAAAACAATGGCAACAAAAAATCAAACAAATTATTGGACAGAAAGATTTGAGAACCTACCTAACTATATCGTAGTTGGAAGAGATATGGATGGTATTACCGGATGGACTGTTATACACAAAAAAGATGAAAAAGAGTGGAATAGCAGCTGTTATCGTATGAGTATAATGAATGGATTGAGTATGAAAAGATGGGAAATGCAAGAGTTAGCCGATAAAATGAATAAAGAAAGCAACTAAATCAAAAGGGGAGGGAAACCTCCCCAATCTTAAATAAATCAAATATATTTATGGAAAATTGTAAAGCAATCAGAGGATTTGATGGTTATTATATAACTAATGATGGTAGGGTATTTACCGATAAAAAATCATATCGGTTAAAAACGAAAGAAGGTGAATGGAGAGAAGTTAAATTAGCAAAGCATGTAAGTGGTTATAGATATGCTAACATTTATTCAGGTAGTGGTAAAGAGAATCGCCATTCAATAAGAGTTCATCGATTAGTATGGCAGGAATGGGTTGATTTAATACCTGAAGGTTATTTTATAGATCACAAAAATACTGATAAAGCGGATAACCGATTAAGTAATTTACAATTATTAACACCATCACAGAACTCACTCAAATACCATAGGGTAGATAAATTTAAAAAGGTAAAAAAATGATTTGTATAATTAAAGTTGGAAACTTAGTAGAAGGTCTGATCAATGTGTTGACATTGGGTTGGGGAAAAGATTTAGCGAGTTGGGTAGCATGGAATATATACCGACAAACTGATTGCGGATGTGAAAGAAGACGCGTTTATCTTAATGAATTATTTGGTTGTAAAGAAGGAATACGATTATAGTATGGGAGCTCACAAAAAATATACAGAAGAAGAAAAAGAAAAGAGAAGAAAAGAGTATTGGGCATTGTATCAAGGGCCTCGTATGAAAGCAGATGAAGAAAGAATTAAGGGCTTTCAATTACCAAATAGTAATAGTAAAGTAAAGAAAAAGGAAAAAAAGGAGTTTATGAATGAGGTTAGAGAGCATAACCAAAAGAGGTTTGAAGCGGTATTCAACGATGCGGAAAGATGGGAAATTATAAATAGTTCTTCTGAAAAATGGATGGCAAAAAAAGATAGACAAGAAAGAAAAAAGAAATCAGGTCCTGGCCAATGGTTGACACAAAAGGAAGTAGATAAGATAGAAAAAACAATTTGGGAAGGGGGAGATATACCTTATGAAGATGATGAACCCAAAGAATTTGTAAACCCTTATAAACAAAAAGAAAATGAATAACGAAAGCCGAATAGGAAATTTCAGTATCGGAGAAGTTTTAGAATTAGAGGAGAAGATGAGAGATATAACTACATTTATACCCGATAACCAAATGGGGTATGTATGGAGTGCGTATCAAAGAATCCTCAACACAACTGAACCCCAACCCTGCGGATGCCGAAGTGCAAGTGGATTGTGGATAAAAGC
>Ga0222714_10001056_pt1 | contig 31174 bp, 26 predicted proteins | sample C33_3DmetaG_FD_165048 | JGI IMG/M metagenome (GOLD analysis project Ga0222714, IMG submission 165048) | Estuarine water microbial communities from San Francisco Bay, California, United States - C33_3D | ecosystem: Environmental > Aquatic > Marine > Unclassified | place: USA: California... | reverse complement strand
CCGGATCGAACCGGGACCGGCGAGATCGTCGCGGCACACGACCGCGGCGGCGCCCCCGGCTCCGATGGTGAGGTTGGCGAAGTACGGCTTGATCGTCTCGCGCGTGAGCGCGAGGTCGTCGTTGAGCATCCGGATGGTCCGTTCGACGAGCGGACGACCGTCCTCGCCCGAGCAGACGAGCGCGCGTCGGATCTGGCCTGATTCCACCATGCCCGCGGCGAGCGCCACGGCGTTGAGGAAACCCAGGCAGGCGTTGGAGACGTCGAGGATCTGCGCCTGCGGGCCGAGGCCGAGGAGGCCATGCACGTAGGCGGCGGTCGAAGGCTCGAGGCGGTCGCGGCAGACCGACGAGTGGATCAGCAGGTCGATGTCGGCAGGGCCCACGCCCGCGGCCTGCATCGCGCGGCGGCCGGCCAAAGCGGAGGCGGCGGAAGGGCGGATCGCCTGCGGCCAGAAGCGACGCTCCTTGATGCCCGTCATCAGCTCGAGACGGCCTTCCGGCAGCTTCAGGCGGCCGTAAAGGGGCGCCAGGCGGCGCTCCACCTCGTCGGAGGACCAGACCTCGGGAGGCAGTTCGGCCACGAGGCCGGACAGGACTGTGCGCCGGAAGATCACGCGCCGGGAAGACGGGAAGAGGCGGCCACGAGTTCTTCGTCGAAGAAGTTCCAGCCCATGCCGGCGTCGACCACGATGCCCTGGCCGTTGACGCCGCTCGAGCGCGGCGAAAGCAGCCAGACCGCCGTGTCGGCGACCTCCTGCGTCTTCAGGGCCTCCTTGCGGAAGGTCATCTTCTCCGCGTGGAGGTAGTTATGGAGATAGCCCGGGATGCCGGCGCTCGCGCTGGTCTTGAGCGGGCCGGCGTTGACGGAATTGAAACGCACGCGGGTGTCGGCCGAGAAGGACTTCGCGAGGAAGCGGCCGGCGGATTCGAGCGCGGCCTTGATCGGCGACATGTACCCGTAGTTGGAAGCGGTCACCTGCGAGGAGATGCCGACGGAGACCACGGAAGCATCGGGCTTCAGGTGCGGCTTGAGCGCGCGGGCGAGCTCGACGAGCGAGAACGCGGAGATCGCGGTGGCCTGGAGGAAATCGGCGCGCACCGTCTCGTGGAACGGCTGCATGCCGCGGGAGAAGTTGGCGAACGCCACGCTGTGCAGGACGCCGTCGAGCGGGCCGTGGTCGCGACCGACGTCGGCGGCGAGCTTCCGCGTCTGCGCTTCGTGCTCGAGGTCGCAGAGGTAGACCGGCTTGCCGTCGAGCAGGCCCTTGAGCGAATCGAGCCGGGCCTGGGAGCGGACGGAGTAGACCACCTTGGCGCCTTCGGACTCGAGGGTCTTGGCGACGTGCCAGGCGACGGACTTCTTGTTCGCGACGCCGAGGACGAGGAAGGTCTTACCGGTGAGGCCGAGGAAGGACATAGGTCAGGCGGGTTGGTCGACGAGGGCGAGGGCGAAGCGGAGGGTCAGGACGGCCTTGCCGTCGCGGCGCACCGTGCCGGTCATGAAGTGGAACTGCTGGAGCGTCTCGACGTGCTTCACTTCGATCGAGACCGTATCGCCGGGCTTCACCATGCCCTTGAACTTGGCCTCCTCGATGCGGCAGAGCACCGGGGTCTTGCCGGCGGGGGCGCCGCCTTCGGACTGGAGCTTCTTGGTCAGGTAGACCGCACCGGCCTGGAAGACCGATTCGCAGAGCAGGACGCCCGGCGTGATCGGATTGCCCGGGTAGTGGCCGGAGTAGAAAGGCTCGTCGGCGCGGAAGGTCCGGGTGCACGTCGCGCCATCGGCCCGGACCTCGTCGATGCGGTCCAGGAAGAGGAACGGCGGGCGATGAGGGATGGTGTCGAGGACGGCCTGCAACATGGGCTTATTTTTGCCCCCGGAAAGTCGGACAAGCGACACAAAACACCGGCGGTCGCGTTTGCCTTTTGCGGGCGGGCGCCTAAGGTATCGCGCATGAAGACCCTCTTCGCCACCCTGCTCATGTCCCTCCTCCCCTTCTTCGGTGACGCGGCTGAAAAGCTCGCCGTCGGCGCCTCCATCCCGGACGTCACCTGCAACGACCAGGACGGCAACGCCGTCTCCCTCGCCAAGGAAGGCGCCAAGGGCTACCTGCTCGTCTACTTCTACCCGAAGGCCAAGACCGGCGGCTGCACCAAGCAGGGCTGCTCGCTGCGCGACGGCTGGGCCGACCTCCAGAAGGCCGGCGTGAACGTCCTCGGCGTCAGCACCGACGACGAGAAGCTGCAGAAGGAATTCAAGGAAGAGCAGAAGTTCCCCTTCCGCCTCCTCGCCGACAAGGAGAAGAAGGCCGTCACCGAAGCCTTCGGCGTGAAGAACCTGATCGGCATGGCCGGTCGCAGCGCCTTCCTCTTCAAGGACGGCAAGTGCGTGTACGCCGACCACAAGGGCCACACCAGCGACCAGGCCAAGGTGATCCTCGACTTCCTCGCGTCGTCGAAGAAGTAAGCGATTCAGACCCTGCCAACAGAAAGGCCGCATCGATCGATGCGGCCTTTTTCGTGTCCTGAAGCCGAGCTCAGTGGCCCTTGATCGGGAAGAGGTCGGTCACGCTGTTGTTGCCGTGGATGCGACGGATCGCGTCGGAAAGCAGCGGGGCGATCGAGAGCACCGTGATCGGCAGGTCCTTCGGCCATTCGGCCGGCACGGAGTTGGTCGTGATGACCTCGTCGATGACGCCGCGGCGCAGGCGCTCGTAAGCGATGTCCTGGATCATGCAGTGGGAGACGACGGCGCGCACCGAGCGGGCGCCGTTCTTCTTGAGGAGTTCGGCGGCAGCCACGAGCGTTCCCGCGGTCTCCGTCATGTCGTCGACCAGGATGATGTCACGGCCTTCGACTTCGCCGACGAGGCTCGTGGCCTGGACGGTGGTCGCGCTCGTGCGGCGCTTGGCGACGAAGCCGTACGGCAGGCTGAGCATGTCGGCCACGGCCGAAGCGTACTTCAGGCCGCCCACGTCGGGCGAGAAGACCGTGGCGTCCTTGAGCCAGGGCTTGTCCTTGATGTGCTTGTAGAAGACCGGGGAGGCGTAGAGATGGTCGACCGGGATGTCGAAGAAGCCCTGGATCTGCTGGGCGTGCAGGTCGACCGTGAGGACGCGGTTGGCGCCGGCGGCGGTGAGCAGGTTCGCGACGAGCTTGGCCGTGATCGGCACGCGGGGCTTGTCCTTGCGGTCCTGGCGCGCGTAGCCGAAGAACGGGATGACGGCCGTGATGCGCGCGGCGGAGGCGCGGCGGAGAGCGTCGATCATGATCAGCAGCTCCATGATGCGGTCGTTGGCCGGCGCGCAGGTGGGCTGGATGACGTAGACGTCGCAGCCGCGGATGTTCTCGTTGATCTGCACGAACGTCTCGCCGTCGGGGAAACGGTTGACGGTGGCGGTGCCGAGCGGGACGCCGAGATGCTCGCAGATTTCCTTGGCCAGCGCCGGGTTGGCGTTGCCGGTGAAAATCTTCATCTCAGGTAGGCTCATGTCGGTTAGCTTCCAGCAGAGTCCAAGGAGGCGGCCAGCGAATCAACCTTTTTGAACAATTCGGGCAGGCGGCGGGAAAGGACGACCAGGCGACGCTCCAGACCGAAGGGCACGGCGGGCGTGCCGTTCATGAAGCCGTCGGCGGGCACGTCCTCGAACAGGCCCGTCTGGGCGCCGAGCTTGACGCGGTCGCCGAGCGTGAGGTGGCCGGCCACGCCGGACTGGCCGCCGAGCACGCAATGGTCGCCGAGCGTCGTGCTGCCGGCGATGCCCACCTGCGCGGTGATGAGGCACTGGCGGCCGATGCGCACGTTATGGGCGATCTGGACGAGGTTATCGATCTTGGTGCCCCGCCCTACCACCGTCTGGCTGAAGCGGGCGCGGTCGAGGGTGGAGTTGGCGCCGACCTCGACGTCGTCCTCGAGGACCACGTTGCCGATCTGCGGGATGCGCTGGATCTCGCCCTTCACCGGTTCGTAGCCGAAGCCGTCGGAGCCGATGACGGCGCCGGACTGCAGGCGGCAGCGGGCGCCGAGGACGCAATAGTCGCCGATGGTCACGCCGGGCTTGAGCCAGCAATCGGGTCCGACCGAAGCGCGGGCGCCGACGAAGCAACGCGCCTCGAGCACCGCGCCGGCGGCGACGACGGCGCCTTCGCCGATGACGCAGAGCGGGCCGACGTGGGCGGAAGCATCGACCTTGGCGGAGGCCGCGATGACCGCGCTGGCGTGGATGCCGGCCGGGGGACGGGGCCAGAGACGCGCTTCGAGGACGCCGCAGAACAGCGCGAGCGCGTAGGAAGGATTGTCGACGCGGAGGAAGGCCTGGCCCGCGGCCGGCTGGCCCGCGAAGGCGGCGGGGACGAGGATCGCGCCGGCCTTGGAGGCGGCGACCGCATCGGCGTACTTGGCGTTGCCGAGGAAGGAAAGATCGGCGGAGGCCGCTTCGGCCAGCGCGGCGACGCCGGTGATCGGACCGACGCAGGCACCCTCGACGGACTTGGCTCCGGTCAGGGAGGCCAGTTCGGCGATGGTGAAGGAAGTCGTCATGATCCCAAATGAAGCGCCCCTGACTGGCAGGGGCGCGGCAAAGTCTTACTTGGCGGCCGGCTTGTCGCCGGCGGCGGGGGCGGGAGCGGCCGGGGCGGCCGGGGCGGCCGGGGCCGGGGCCACGGCGGGAGTGGCGGCCTTGTAGGCGGCGTTCATCTCCTTGAGGACGTCTTCCGTGATGTCGAGGGAGGCGTCGGAGAAGAAAGCCTGGCTCTTGCCGAGGACCAGCTGCAGGCCCTTGGCCTTGGCGACCTTCTCGGCCTGCACGCGGGCGTCGGCAAGGATCTGCTTGTTCATCTCACCCACGCGCTGCTGGATGGCCCCGCGGGCTTCGTTGACGAAGTTCTGGAGCTCGGCGCGACGCTGCTGGAAGGTCGCGAGCTTCTGCTGGAACTCGGCGTCGACGGCCTTCTTCCCGTTCTCGCTGAGCATCGGGTCCTGGCCGCGCTTCTGGACGGCGACCAGCTCGGTCTGGAGCTGCTCGACGGCCTTGCTGCGCTCGCCGACGGAAGCCTGGGCGGATTCCTCGGACTTGCGGACCTCGGCCTGCAGGTCGACGGCCTTGGCGTATTTCTTGAAGACCTCCTGTTCGTCGAGGAGGCCGACGTTGGGGGCGGCCGCGCAGACGGAGGCGGAGGCGAGCAGGAGGGCGAAGAAGGACTTCATGGTGGGATGACGTTGAGGAAGCGTTAAGCGGGGGGGTTGGCAATCAAAACACCGTGCCGAAGCTGAAGTTGAACTTCATGCCGTCGTCGTTGACGGTGGCGCCGGCGTTAGGCTGGCCGGCCGGGACCTTGGTCATCTGGAGCGGGAAGCCGAAATCCAGACGCATGACGGCTCCGCCGAGGAGGATGCGCATGCCGACGCCGTAGTTGGAGTTCGCCTCGCCGAAGCCGAAGTCGGATTCGCCGCGGTTGACCAGGCCGTGGTCGTAGAAAGCCGCGAAACGGAGGTTGTCGGCCGCCTTGATCGTGTATTCGGCGCTGAAGAAACCGTAGGTCAGGCCGCCCATCGGCTCGTTCCCGAACTGGGTGTCGTAGGTCGAGTAACCGCCGACGTCGTTGAAGTTGAAGCCGCGCATGTCGTAGGCGCCGCCGAGATAGAAGCGTTCGTAGAACGGCAGCGCCCCGGCGGTGCCGGTGAGCAGGCCGACGCGGCCGACGATGCCGAGGGTCTGTTCGGCGGTGGGCGAGACGAGGAACCAACGGCCCGAACGAAGCTCGGAGCGCAGGTACTTCAGGTCTCCGCCGAGGCCGTTGCCGCCCAGCTCCTCGGTCAGGGAGATGCGCGAACCGCGCGTGGGGAAGTTATACTCGTCGCGGGTGTCATAGACGAGGGAGGCGGACACGGAGGAGATCACCTTGCCGCCCGCAGCGCCCTCGGCGATGACTTCGGCCGGGGCCGTGGCGCTGACGTTCTGCACCGTGACCTGGCGCAGGTTGTAGCCCACGCGGCCCTCGACGTTGCCGAAGACGCGGCGGCGCGCGTACAGATTCACGCCTTCCGTGAGGACGGCGTAATCGGCGGAGGCGAAGCCGGCGTAGCGGCGCTCGATCGAGTAGCCGACGGCGAGGTCGCGCTCCCAGAGGGCGGGCTCCTCGAAGGAATGTTCGAAGGAATTGGTCAGGCTGCCGACCGAGAGACGTACCCGGAACTTCTGGCCGTCGCCGCGATACCAGCCTTCGGGATTGCTGAAGTCGAAGTTGGCTTCGGAATATTCCACGAAGCCGACGAGGCCCTCGACGGTGCTGAAGCCGGCGCCGAAGCTCACCTGGCCGGTCGGGCCTTCCTTGACCGTGACGCGGAGGTCGCTCTGGCCGGGAACCGGGGTCGGGACAGGGGCCACGCGGACCTCCTGGAAGAACTGGGTGTTGCGCAGGCGCGCCTCGGACACGCGCGTGCGGGCGAGATCGAAGACCTCGCCGGGCCCGAGGGCGAGCTCGCGCGCGATGACGGTGGAGCGGGTCTTGGTGTTGCCCTGGATGTCGACCGCGCGGACGGTGTGGCGCTGGCCTTCTTCGATGACGAAGCGGACGTCGATCGCGCCGGTCGTCAGGTCGGGCTTGCGCACCACCTGGACGGAGGCGTTGATGTAGCCCATCTGGCCGTAATATTCCTTGAGTTTGTCGGCGGCGGCCTCGACGGCGGGGACGGCGAAAGCCTCGCCGGTCTTGAGCTGATCGAACTCGACGGGGTGCGCGCCGCGGCGGAGCGAAGGCTCGGCGACGATCCGGCGGAGGGCGTCGGTGGCGAAGATCGGGTCGGTCAGGCCGAGACGGTTGCCTTCGATGGCCAGGGCGCCGACGACGTAGCGACGGCCTTCGGTCAGCTTGAACACGACGTCGAGCCAGCCGGCGGAGCCGCTCACGTCCTTGACGACGCAGACTTTCTCGGGGTCCGCCTCCTCGACCTGGACGTCGAGATAGCCCTTGTTCCGGTAGAAGTCGCGGAGCTTGCGGCAGTCGGCGCGGTACTGCTCGGGGTCGAGCCGCCCGGTGCCGAGCAGCCACGACCACTTATACCAGCGGTACTCGCTGGTCTCGAGGCCGGCCTCGCGCCAGAGCTCGGACCGGTCGAAGGACTTGGCGCCCTCGAAACGGTAGGTGTCGATCCTGAGCTCGATGCCTTCGTCGACGACCACCGAGACCATCTTGCCGCCGGCCACGTCGCGGAACTGGGACGAGACGCGGGCGAAAGGCCGCTTCTTGCGGAGCGACTCCTGCAGCTTGATCTCGGCGCGGCGGAGCTGGGCCATGTCGAGCGGTTCGCCGAGCTTGATGTCCTGCAGCTCCTCGCCGCCGAACCAGGAGGCGTCCGCGCCGACGAGGCCGTCGCCGCCGATGTATTCGACGCCCTTGAGGATGGGGCGGGGCTCGACGGTCACGACGACGTCGACCTCGCCGGTGACCGGATCGAGGACCGGCTCGACGGAAGCCTGGGCGAAGCGGCCGGTCGCATAGAGCGAACGGACGGTGCTCGCGACCGCGTCCTTGGAGAAAGACTGGCCTTCGCGGAGGGCGACGAAGCCGCGCACGAACTGCTCGGAGACCGCGGCGCCGGAAGCCTGGATGCGGATCGTCCGCACCTTGGGCTCCTTCGGGCCGGCGGCGTTCTGGGCCTCGCCGACGAGCGGCGTCAGGGCGAGGGCGAAACAGGCGGCGCGCAGCCAGCTGGGGCGAAGGATGGTCTTATTCATTATTGCGGAAGTCTCTAGCCGGGGTTTCGAAGCGTGTCAGCCCCGGATTGAAGAGCAAGTTGATGTCGGAGGTGGGTCCGTTACGGTTCTTCGCCACGATGAGCTGGCGGGCGTAACACCCGTCCTGGCCGGCCTGCTCGGCCTCGGCCTCGGCGGCCTTGCCCTGGCTGACCGGGGGCTTGGAGATGAGCATGACGATGTCGGCGTCCTGCTCGATGGAGCCGGACTCGCGGAGGTCGGACATGCGCGGCTGGCGGGCTTCGTCCTCGGACTTACGGTTGAGCTGGGCCAGGGCGATGATCGGGATCTTGAACTCCTTGGCCATGGCCTTGATGCTGCGGGAGACCTCGGCGATCTGCTGTTCGCGGGGCAGGCCCGAATCCAGGCCGTTGATGAGCTGGATGTAGTCGATGACCACCATGTCCAGGGGCGTGCGGGCATGGACGCGCCGGCACTTGGCGCGGATCTCGAGGATGTTCTGGCCGCCGTTGTCGTCGACGACGAGCGGGAGGCCTTTGTACTCGTTGGCGGCCTGGACGAGGTCGACCTGCATGCGTTCGTCCGGGTGGGCGGTGCGCAGCTTCTGCATGTTCACGCGGGCGCGGGAGCAGAGCAGACGGAGGGCCAGTTCGCGGGCGGGCATTTCGAGGGAGAACAGCAGCACGTTGGACGGCTTGCGGTTCTCGCTCGGCTTGGGGAAGAGCGCGGCCTCGATGAAATTGAGGGCGATGGACGTCTTGCCCATGCCGGGACGGGCGGCGACGACGATCATCTGGCCCGGCTGGAAGCCGAAGGTCATCGCGTCGAGGTCCGGGAAGCCCGTGGGCACGCCCTGGACCGAGCTGCGGTCGCGGATGATGCGCTGGACGAGCTCCATCGCCTCGGCGATGGGGCCGTCGATGGTCTGCGCGGATTCGGAGATGCGGTCCTCGCTGATGCGGAAGAAGGACTGCTCGACCTCCTCGAGGAGACGCTCGATGCCTTCGGCGTGCGAGTGGGCCTTCTCGACCGTCGTGACGGCGGTGGAGATCAGCTGCCGGAGGAAGTGCTTCTCGCGGATGATGGCCAGCCAGTGGGGCGCGTGCGCGCTGGAGGAGATCAGCCCGGTCAGCTCGTTGACGTAGGTCGCGCCGCCGGCCGACTCCAGCTTGCCGTCGCGGCGGAGCTGCTCGGTCAGCGTGATCTCGTCGATGCCGGTGCTGGCCTGGGCCAGCTTGACGGCGGTCTCGTAGATATCCTGGTGCTTGGGATCGAAGAAATAATCCGGCGTGACGCGTTGCTCGAGGCAGCGCTGCAGGGTGTCGCCGCCGTCGATGACGATGCTGGCGATCAGGCCGCGTTCGGCGTCGAGGTTGTGCGGGGGGACGCGGTCGCCGTAATTAGGGGCGGCCTCGCGGCGTTGGCGCTGGGGTCGTTCGGCCATGGGAAAAGCCAGTATGGAAGGGGGAGGACCGGTGGACAGCGCCAAAGGCGACGACCGTTCACGCCTTGTTCACGGCCTATTCACAGCCCGGGCCGCAAAACAAAAAAGGCGCGAAGCCGGAGCTTCGCGCCTTTCCGGGGAGCCGGTCCGATCACTCGGACTTGGCGGCCTTCTCCTTGCGCGGCTTGCGGGCCTTCTTGCCCTTGTCGTCGCGGAACTCGCGTTCTTCTTCTTCCGGCGCCTCTTCGGCGGCGACTTCGATCGGGTTCTCGGAGACGACTTCGAACTCCTGTTCGACCATGACGGAACCATGGAGGCGGATGCTCGTGGTGTGCTTGCCGAGGAGCTTGACCGGACCCTGGCCGAGGTGGATGCGCTTACGCTCGATCTCGACGCCGTGCTCGGCGAGCTTGGCGGCGATTTCGGCGGTGCTGATCGCGCCGAACATCTTGCCTCCCTCGCCGGTCTTGACGGCGAAGACGAGCTTGATGGCGGCGAGCTTGGCGGCGGTCGCGTTGGCGGCGTCAAGGTCGCGGGCCTCGCGGGCCTCGCGGGCCTTCTTGAGGGCCTCGACGTACTTGGTGTTCGAACGGTTGACGGGGAGCGCGACGCCCTGCGGGAGCAGGAAGTTGCGGGCGAAACCCGCGCGGACGCGGACCTGTTCGCCTTCGGCGCCTAGGCCGTCGACGGGCTTGATGAGGAGGACTTCGGTGAATGCCATGATCTTGCTTGGGTTATAAGGTGGGTGAGGGGTGATTTAGAAGGGGACGTCGTCGCCGCCGTGGTCGCCGGAGGGAGCCGGGGTGTCGTTGCCGCCGCGGGAGCGGGGAGCGGAACCGCCTTCTTCGCCGCCCTGGGACTTGCCGCCGATGAAGGTGAAGTTCTCGAGCACGACGCCGAGGCGCGAACGCTTCTCGCCGGTCTTCTTGTCTTCCCACTGGTCGAGCTTGAGGCGTCCTTCGACGAGGATGCCGGAGCCCTTGCCGCAGTACTTGGCGATGATCTCAGCCTGCTTGCCGTAGCTCTCGATGTCGACGTAGGTGACTTCCTCGCGCTTCTCGCCTTCCTTGGTGGTATAGGCGCGGTTGACGGCGAGGGAGAACTTGGTGAGGGCCTGGCCGGAAGGAAGGGCGCGGGCCTCGGGGTCGCGGGTCATGTTGCCCGCGAGGATCACGCGATTGAAGGAAGAGGCCACGGCGGGTCGGGGTCGGAGATTACTTGGTCACCTGCACGAGCAGGCGGTTGACGGTGCGGTCGAGCCGGAGCTTCTCGCGGAAGGTCTTCGGAGCGGTGACCGGGCCTTCGAAGTGGAACTGGACGTAGAGACCGGAAGGGAACTTGCGGTCGACGACGCGGGAGAATTCCTTCTGGCCGAGGTTCTCGACCTCGCTGACGTCGCAGTCGATGGACTTCAGGATGTCCTTGAGCTTGTCGATGACGGTCTCGGGCGCATCCGTGGAACCGCGGAGGTCGAGGATGAGGCTGGCGCGGTAGGCGCGGCGGAGCGTGGCGGTGGTCATGGTGATGGTGATTTTCTGTTGGTGAGGTTTTGGGCGGCCGGGAGGCCTTGGGAAAGGAGGGTTTCGAGGTGCTTGATGAAGTCGGGGATGCGCTGGGTCAGGGCGGCGAGGTCGGCGTCGGGGAGACGCCCGAGGACATGGTCGGCGAGGTCCTGGCCGGGATGCTTCTTCGGTCCGATGCCCAACCGGGCGCGGACGAACTGTTCGCCGAGGTGGCGGATGCAGCTGGCGACGCCGTTGTGGCCGGCGGCGGAACCTCCCAGTGAGAGGCGGAGCTGACCGGGCTCGAAGGCGATGTCATCGTGCAGGACGACGAGCTCGGAGAGCTCGATCCGGTGGAACCGGAGGAAGGCCGCCAGAGGCGAGCCGCTGTCGTTCATGAAGGTGAGCGGCTTGATCAGATGGACGGAGGAACCTCCGAACGTGATCTTCGCGACCGAGGCCGAAAAACGGCTCTCTTCCCTCCACGCCGCGCCGGCCTGGGCGGCGAGCGCGTCGATGACGATCCAGCCCGCATTGTGGCGGGTGGCGGCATATTCTCGGCCCGGATTGCCGAGGGCGGCGATGACCGAGAATGGCATTTGACTTCAAAGAACAGGTGCCGGGGACGCCCGGCGCGGAAATTACTTCTTGGCGGCCGGAGCGGCGGCGGCAGCAGCGGCAGGCGCGGCACCGGCGGCGGGAGCGGCGGCTCCTTCGGCCGGAGCGGCGGCGGCGCCGGCGGCAGGGGTCGCATCGGCGGCGGCCTCTTCTTCGGCCATCTCGGAGCAGACGATGACGACGCGCTTGGGGTCGCCCGGGAAGGTGATGCCCTGGGGAGCCTTCACCTCGCCGACGTGGATGGACTCGTTGACCTTGAGCTCGGTGACGTCGATCTCGATGAACTCAGGGAGATCCTTCGGGAGGCAGCGGACGTTGATGGTCTGTGAGACGATGGCGAGCGTGCCACCGTCGGTCTTGACGCCGTAGGCCTCGCCGACGGCACGGACCGGGATGGCGGCGGTCATCGGGGAATTCGGGTCGATCTCCATGATGTCGATATGGAGGAACTTCTGGGTGATCGGGTGACGCTGGAACTCCTTGATGAGGGAGAGCATCTTCTTGCCGTCGAGATCCAGATTGATGAGGGAGGCGGCGTTGCCCTTGGCGCGCATGAGGTCGCGGAAAGCCTCCTGTTTGACGGCGACGCTCTGGTTGCCGGACTTGCCGTAGATGATGGCGGGAATGGAGCCTTCGACGCGGAGGCGGCGGGCGGGACCGCGGCCATGGAGCGCGCGGCTGGTGACGTTAAGGGTGAGCTGCTTCATGTTGGTATAAGGTCTTTTGGTGCCCGGTGAGTCGCGGACCCGCGTCATGCGGCCGTGCCTCGCCTAGGGAAAGGAGGGTCGAACCTGATAAACCCGGCCAGAGAAGCAAGCGGTAAATTAAAAGGGGGTCTTCCCTGCGGAAAACCCCCTCGAAACGAGCCTTTAAGCGGTTTGGCTTACTTATAGGTGGCCAGGTAGGCGGCGATATCGGCCACATCCTGGGCGCTCAGGCCCAGCTGCTCGCCGGACATCATCAGAGAACGGGTCATCTTGGCCTGGCCGCCGGCCACCCGGTCCTTGGGGACCAACTGGGTGACTCCGCCGGTCGAGGTGATGACGATCGGGTCGTTGTTGGACTGGAGGCGGCCGTCGATGCGGCCGCCGGCCTTCAGCTTAAGGGAGACACCTTCGTAGCCGAGGGCGATGTCAGCCGAGGGGTTGACGATGGCGCGGACGAGGGCCTCGCGGCTCTGGCGGGCGGCCCAGCCCTTGAGCTCAGGACCGTAGGCAGGGCCGTTGCCGTTGAGCTGGTGGCACATGATGCAGCGCTGGGCGAGGGCGGCGCCCTTGGCGGCGTCGCCGGTCCTGGCCAGGACGTCCTGCTCGGCGTAGGTGCCGGCCGGGGCCTCAGGGACTTCGATCGCGTTCACGACGACCTTCTTGGCGTCGTAGACGCCGGCGTTCTTGAGCTCGGCGCGGATATCGTAGGCCGACCAGAGGCCGGTCATGCGCATCAGGGCCCAGCTCTTGGCTTCGGAGGCGGAGGGCGAACCCTCGGCGCACAGCTTGATCATCGCGAGGGCGGCTTCCTTGCTGTCGACGAACGAGAGCGACTCGACGGCGAGCGTGCGGGAAGCCTGCGAGACCTTGGCGGAAGAAGCGCGGGCGAGGAAGTCCGAGACCGCGGAGGCGGGGTGCAGGAGCCAGGCGATGCGATCGACTTCGGGGGACCAGGCTTCGGCGCCGTCCTTGGCGAGCGTCGACTTCACGGCGGACCAGACGGCATCCTGCTTGTTGGCGGAACCGATGCCGAAGGCGGCGACGGAGTTCTTGTCGGAGACGTCGAGGCGACGGGCGAGCTCGATCAGGATCGGCACGGCCTTGTCGGCCGGCGCGGCGTGGAGCGAGGTGGCGACGTCACGACGGACGGCGACATCGGCGTCCTTGGCGAGTTCGGCGGCGATGCCGAGGGTGTCATGACCGGCGCGGCGCAGGGACTGGAAGGCGAGGCGACGTAGCGACGGATTCGGGTCCTTGATCAGGGCTTTGACGCGGCTCACGCCTTCTTCGCCGAGGTGAGGCAGGAGCCAGACGCCACGGGCGGCGACGTAGGGATTGGCGTCGCGGAGGATCTCCGAGACGACCGGCAGCGACTTCGCGCCGAAACCCTTGAGGGCGTTGAAGCCGAGGTGACGGACGTTGACGGCCGGATTGCGCAGCACGGCGGCGGCGCCTTCGGGCGTGGAGAGGTCGACCTTCGGGATGACGGACTTGAAGCCCTTGGGCGCGATGCGGTAGATCGCGCCGGTGCAGGTGTCGTCGAGGGTCTGGTGGCCGCCGACGCGGGAGTCGTACCAGTCGGCGACGTAGACCGCGCCGTCCGGACCGACGGCGACGTCGGAAGGACGGAAGAGGATGCGCTCGTTGGGCTTGGCCGCTTCCTCGGGCGAGATCTTCTTGAAGTCGGTGCCGACGAACTCGCGGGCCGGGTTCGAAGTGATCAGATCCTTGCGCGTGGCTTCGCTCAGGGCGTAGGTGCCCTTCTGCGCGACGAGCTTGTAAGCGAGGACCGTGTTGCGGGAAGGCTCGCAGTTCAGGAGCGTGCCTTCGAAGGCGGCGCCGAGCGCGCCGTTCTCGTAGACCGTGATGCCGGTGGGCGAACCGCCGCCGTAGACGTCGCCGACGTCCATCGTGTCGGGGTCGTCCTGGCGCCAGTGGGCGCGGGGCATCGGCTGGCCGGGGCGGCGGACGGAGCCGTAGCCGGCGCCGGTGGGCGTGGTGTAACCGGCGGAACCGTATTCGAGGACGAAGGAGGTGCGGCAGCTCTGCGAGTCGTCGTTGTCGCCCTGGAAGAGGTCGCCGAGCGAGGACGGGAAGCTCTCGAAGCTGTTGCGGTAGCCGTTGCCGAGGATCTCGAGCCCCGTGCCGTCGGCGTTGAGGCGGCCGGAGAAACCGGAGGACCAGACGAAGCCGTCGTCGCTCTTCGCGCCGATGTTGGCGCGGGCGTCGAAGGGCCACTTGCCGCCGCGTTCGTCGACGTAGCCGCTGGTGACGCGGAAGGTCTTGCCGGACTTGTCGGTCACGACCGCGCCGCAGTTGCCGGAGTTGATGTAGAGCTTGCCGTCCGGACCGGCGACCACGGCGTGGAGCGAGTGGTCATGGTCCTGGCCGCCGAAGCCGGTGAGGAAGGTCTCCTGCTTGTCGACGGCGGCGTCGAACCTGCCGTCGCGGTTCACGTCGGTGTACTTCGTGATGGTCGGGGCGTGCGAGACGTAGACGACGTTGTCGATGACGGCGATGCCGAGCGGGGAGGTCCAGTCAGGGTCCTGGACGAACGTCTGCACGGAGTCGGCGAAGCCTTGGCCCTTGGTGTCGCTGAGGACGATCACGCGGTCGCCTTCGGGGCGGCGCTTACCGCCCTTGTTGTAGGTGCGGTAGTTGACGCCTTCGTTGACCCAGAGACGGCCTTGGGCGTCGAAGTCGATGTTGGTCGGATTCGCCAGCATGGGCGAACGAGCCCAGAGCGTGACCTCAAGGCCTTCCGGCAGCTGGAAGAGGCCGGCCGGAAGGGAGCCTCCTTCGGAGGGCTTGTACGGCTCCGGCGCCGGCTTGGCGGCAGGGGCGGGTTTGGGCGCGGCGACGAGGGATGCGGCGGCGAGGAGGAAAAGCGCGGAACGAGGGATCATGGGGGTTAAGATTTCTACAACCCCGGAGACCGCAAGTTCCAGCCTATCTTTCGGAAAGCACCCTGCCCTGCCCCCGGATCAGGCCCACCACTCCTTGAGCGTGGCGAAATCCTTACGGGTGGCCTCGACGGCGGCCTGCAAGGCGCCGGCGTCCGTGACCTTGCCCTTCAGGTATTCGACGTGCAGGCAGACCGGGCCGGCGTAGGCCGACTTGCGGAGCAGCGCGACGGAATCCTTGCCGACGGACCCTTCGGACAACGGGCAACCGACCGGCACCCTGCCTTGCCAGCGGAAACTCTTGTAGTAGACCATCGAGATGTGCTCCCGGGCGAGGGCGAGCTCATTGGGCCAGGAAAGGCCGCCTTCGACCATCGCATGGAAGAAGTCGAAGTTCCAGGACAGCTCGTCGGGACGGTAGTCCTTCATCAGCATCGCCATGTCCCAGACGCCGGCGCCGACGTACTTCGCGCCGGAGTGGTTCTGGTAGCCGGGCAGGATGCGGAGCTCGCGGCTCAGGGCCACGAGGTCGCGCAGCTGGGGCTTGATGTCGTCGAGCTGGGCCCAGGGAGACCTGCCGGCGGCGTAGGCGTACCATTTCATCCGGTAGCTCGGAATACCGAGCGCGGCGCCGGTGCGCAGCACCTTCTCGGTGCGGTCGTCCGCGTTGACCGAATTGATGTCGGTCGTCATGAGCGTGATCGCCACCCCGCATTTCTTGAAAGCCTCGACGAGCTTGGGCAGGTCTTCCTCGACGCGGGCGGGCTCGACGTGGCCGCCTTTGCGCACGGGCGCCTCGACGCCTTTGAAACCGAGGCTCGCCACGGTCTCCGCGAGCTGGTCGTAAGGCAGGCCGACGAGGTGCTTCGTGAAGAGGCTGAACGCCGGAGCCTTCGGCGAGGGCGTCGCCGCGAGCAACGGCCGGAGCATCGCTCCCGCCATCAGCGAACCGGAAAGACCCAGCAGCGAACGGCGGGAGAGCATCGGCTTACTTCCTGACGATGCGCTTGACCTGACCGGCGAGCGAAGCGACGAGCACGTCGCCGTTGCTGGGGTCGTGGCCGAAACCGGCGACGGTGGTGTCGCGGGCGATCTCACGGGACTCCCACTTACCGGCGCGTTCGTGCAGGGAAAAGATGCGTCCCGAGGCGAAATCGCCGAAGACGTAGGCGCCGGCGATGGCCGGTACGCGGTCGCCGCGGCAGACGACGCCGCCGGTCACGGAGTTTCCGCGCGAGCGGTCATACTCGTGGATCGGGGCCTTGAAGTCCGAGGCGGGGGCGAGGCCGGGCTTGGCCTTCTTGCCGCCGGAGTCCTTCTGGTTGAAGAGGTGGAACCCCTCGACGTCGTGCCAGCCGTAGTCGCCGCCGGCGACCAGGATGTCGATCTCCTCGTAGAGGCCCTGGCCGACGTCGCCGGCGAAGCAGGCCCCCGTCTTGGGGTCGAAGGAGAAGCGCCAGGCGTTACGCAGGCCGGTGGCCCAGGTTTCGGTCCGGACGGAGCCGGCGGCCACGGGGCGTCCGCGATGGGAAGTGGCCTTCAGGAAGGGGTTATCCGCAGGGATGGCGTAGAAGGACTGCCCCTGGGCGTCGGTGTTCACCGACTCGTGAGGATTGGGGGCTGGATTGCCGGCCTTCTTGTCGACGTCGATTCGGAAGACGGCGGCATGGAAGCCCTTGTTGATATAGCCAGCCGTATCGAAAGCATCGCCTCCGGCGCCGCCATCACCGCAGCTGATGTAAAGATAACCGTCGGGACCGAAGTGGATATCTCCGCCGTTATGATTGGCAGCGGGGTCCAGCTGGGTAATGAAAGGCTGCTCGGAAAGGGGGTCCACCTTGAAGGGCTCAACGCTTGAAAGGAGGAAGCGGGAGACGCGCTGGTGCAACTTTCCTTCAATCTTAAGGCTATAATAGACAAAGACTTGCTTGTTTTCCTTATACTGTGGATGTACCGCGAACCCAAGGAAGCCACATTCCCCACCGGCCTCAAACTTGCCATCCTTGGGGTTTAACTGGAATACCTCGGTCTTGACGGGGCGGCCGGCGGCGAGCCCGTAGATCATCTGGACCTTGCCTCCGTGATACTCGCTGGCCTTCTTCTTCTTATCGGACGAGGCACCCGGCACGGGGTCGCCCTTCTCGATGACGAAGACCGCGTCCTTGCTCCCGGGCAACGGAGCGACCGCCACCGGGAGGCTGAACTTCATGCCCGGGAAGGCAGGCTCCAGGGAGACGACCGCATCCTGAGCGAGGACGGGAGTCACCCCGAGCAGGAGCGAAAACAGGAGGGCGACGGACGGGCGGAGTCTCATGGTTGGGGGTACGCCTGACACCTAAGTCGGAAGGCGGGCGCATGCAAAAGATTTTTTGCCCGTCCGAGGGGCCCGGAAGAAACATTCGCCCCACCCTTATTTTTCGCTGGTTTTCAGCGCACGGTTCGCTACTGAATACATCCGCATCACTGCACAACCAACCCACAAACAACATGTCCAAAGCCCTCACCAAGTCCCAAATCGCCGGTGCCATCGCCGAAAAAGCTGAGATCAGCAAGAAGCAGGCCACCGCGATCCTCGAGATCATCGCCGCCCTCGCTTACAAGAACGCGAAGAACTCCTTCACGCTCCCGGGCCTCGGCAAGCTCGTCCTCGTCCATCGCAAGGCTCGCCTGGGTCGCAACCCGGCCACCGGCGAAACCATCCAGATCAAGGCCAAGAAGGTCGTGAAGTTCCGCGTGGCCAAGGCCGCGAAGGACGCGATCCTCGGCGCCAAGTAATCTCTCTCGAGATGCTCGCCAAAAGGCGCTCCGCAAGGAGCGCCTTTTTTGTCGGCCGGACGGACGCGCGACGCATCACGCGAAGGCTGGCACGGTTTTTCTTGCACGCGCGACCGAGCGGAGAATGAATGCAGGCACGCAATCCGCCCGGGTGGCGAAATGGCAGCCGCAGCGGACTCAAAATCCGCCGCCCTCTAAAGGCGTGAAGGTTCGAGTCCTTTCCCGGGCACTTGCGGCGATGATCGCCGACGACGCGCCAGCGACGGCGGACGGCCACGCGCTCAGCGCGCCCAGGCGACGACGCCGGCGAGCGACGCCGCGAGCACGAGCGCGAATACCAGCACGGAAGCGCACCCGCGGTTCGAAAGGCGCTCCTTGTACGAGAGTCCGCTGCCCGGGATCCCCACCGTGCCGTCGACGCGATCCTTGCGCACGTTGACGGTCGCGCCGGGGCGGCCGACGGAGACCGAGGCGCCCGTCTTCGCGACGTTGATCCGGAAGAATTTCCCGAGGGGGATGGTTTTGCGGAAACGGAAGAAACCCATCGGTGACCAGCGTGGGCGGCCTGCGGAGGCAGGCAAGCGCCGCCTGCCGGGCCCCTCGCCCTTTTCTTATGACACTCTGCAACGCAGGTCCCGCTTGCCTTCGGCCGGGGGACCGCCCATATTGGGGGCAGTTCTCCCTCAGACGCATCACGAGCAGGATGGGCGAAAGCCGAACCTGCACCAACCGAGCCCTTTCCGGGGTCACGGTGGTCATCGGAGCCGCAAGGCGCCGAGATGAGAGCCGAAAGGCTAAAAACCCAGTCCCCTGCGGATTGATCGTGCTGCGCGTCCCCTTCACCGCCGCCCACCATGATCAACACCCAAGACACCGCCGCCCGTCCCGCCGCCCCCAAGCTGTCCATCCGCGTCAGCGAGGCCAACCGCCTGCACCACCTCTGGAACAACAACGGAACGTGGTGGCTGCACTACACCGAACACCTCGCGGACTTCACCAAACGCCGCGTCCGCCGCTCGCTCCGCACCCATGACCTCGAGCTGGCGATCCGGCGGCGCGACGAAGCGCTGAGCACGGCCGCCGCCTGAACGTCCGGACGGCGTCTTCGTCACGTGCGGGGACGCCGCTCAGAAGCGGGCGCCCACGCGACCCCCGACCCCCCAGGTCGCGCCCGGCTGGAAAGCGCCTTGGGTCTCGCCGGCGTGCTTGAAGCTGTGACGCGCGAAGGCGACCCACTCGAACTGGGCGCGCAGGAACCACGTGCCGGTGGGTTCGAGGAACTGGGTGACGCCGAGGCGGAGGGGCACTTCGCCGACGACCACCGCCCGGCTGCCGTAGGCGGCGTCGGCAAGCCGGAAATTGAGCGTCTCGTAAGCCACGAGCAGGTCCACCGTCGTCGCGCGATCGCCCGTGGGGAAACCCCGGAAGATGACGCCGTTCTGGAGGCCCGTCGCGCGAAGCTCCACTTCGGCGTAACGGCAAGGACGCCAGAAAGCCTTCACGTAGGGCACCGGCAGGATCGAGTTCTCGAAGCGATCCTGGAACATCAGGCCCAAGGCGACATCGGTCTCGTCGTCGTGCCGCCAGCGCAAAGCGCCGCCCAGCCCCCAGCGGAAACCGTCCTCGAGGCCGATGGATTCCTCCGCGGCGAGCTCCAACCCATAGATGATCTGACCGGCATACTTGTCGGAAAGTCGCCACTGGCGGAAGCCGGACAGAATCAGGTCCTGCGTATTGCCGTAGGAGCGCTCGGTGCCGGCGACGGCGCCGGCGAATGTGTGCTCGTAGCGATACCACTCCAGGTCGATGGCACGGTCTGCGTCCTGATGGATGAGTTCGACGCCCGTACGCGAACGACCGAAGGAACCGGTGACACCCCCGGCGTGGGTGATGACGTCGGCGGCGCGATACTGCCCGTCGACCATGAGCAACCAGGGTTTAGGCTGAGTCTGGGCAAAGGCCGCCGAGAAGGTGCATAGGAATAAGCAAATCTTGGCGATTTGCCCAAGTTTGTGCAGATGTTTCATCGTTAAAAAAAATAAATCCCTGAAAAACCCTCATAGCAAGCGGGGAAGCATCGCTGGTTAATTTATGGCACGCTTTTTGCTTATTAAGTCGCAATATGATTATTTCTGCCACGCCTGCGCCGAATGCCGCCGACAACGTCTGGGTCCTGATCAGCACCGCCTTGGTCCTGATGATGTGCATCCCGGGCCTCTTCCTTTTCTACGGTGGCCTCGTGCGCGGCAAGAACGTGCTCTCCATCGCGGCGCAGTGTCTGGCGCTCACCGCCATGGGCATCCTCATGTGGTGGGCCTTCGGCTACAGCCTCGTCTTCGGCAAGAACTTCTCCGGCGGACTGCTCGGCCACGTCTTCGGCGGCAGCGAGCATCTCGGCTTCGCCGGCGTCGGCTTCGCCCCGGACCCCGCCTACGCGGCCGGCATCTCCTCCGGCGCGTTCGCCCTCTTCCAGGCGATGTTCGCGGCCATCACGCCGGCGCTCATCATCGGCGCGGTCGCGGAACGCATGAAGTTCTCGGCCGTCATGCTCTTCTCGTTCCTCTGGACGATCTTCGTCTACTACCCCATGGCGCACGCCGTCTGGGGAGTCACGGGAGACTTCGCGGGCATCGCCAACGGCGAGGCCGCCTTCAAGGCCGCGGACTTCGCCGGCGGCATCGTCGTGCATATGACTTCGGGCTGGTCCGCCCTGCTGCTGTGCATGCTGGTCGGCCCGCGCGCCGGCTTCGGCAAGCGCGCCATGCCCCCGCACAGCATGGTCCTTTGCGTCATCGGCACCGGCCTGCTCTGGTTCGGCTGGTATGGCTTCAACGCCGGCTCGGCCCTGGCGGCCGACGCCGTGGCCCTGCAGGCCGTCCTGACGACCACGCTCGGCGCGGCCACGGCCACGCTGACCTGGGCGTTCGTCGAGAAACTCCACCGCGGCAAGGTCTCGGTGCTCGGTCTTTGCTCAGGCGCCATCGCCGGACTCGCCACCGTGACCAACGCGGCCGGCTTCGTGTCGGCTGGCTCGGCCGTGATCATCGGACTGTTCGCCGGCGGCGTCTCTTACTGGGCCTGCTCGGTCCTCAAGACCCGCTTCGGCTACGACGACGCCCTCGACACCTTTGGCGTGCACGGCGTCGGCGGCACGATCGGCGCGCTCGCGACGGCCCTCCTCATGGACGGCGCCTTGAACGAAGCGGGCGGCAAGCTCATCGCCCAAGGCCTCCTCAAAGGGCAGCTGACGGCGATGGCGCTCTGCATCGGGCTCTCGCTCCTGCTTACCTGGGTGATCGCCAAGCTCGTCGGCGCGACCATCGGTCTGCGTCCGACGGAAGAAGGCGAGGCCCAGGGACTCGATATCGCCGACCACGGCGAAGAAGGCTACAACGCGAACTAAGCTGTTTTCGTCGCCGGCCGAGGGAGTCGTGCTCGGAAAAGAGCAACGGCCGGCAAGCCTTGCGTGCTAAAATAAGCACATTCGGGACGAAACAGGCGAACGGAGGGGTTGGCACGGGGGTTGCGAAAGCCCCTACGCCATGAAATCCCTGCTACGAACTCTCACCATCCTCGCCCTGGCGGCAGTGCCTTATCTGTCGCCGGCGCAGAACGCCCCGGCTCCGGCCGCTCCTCCTGCCGCCGCCGCGGAGGTCAAGACGGACGCCGCACCGGCGGCGCCCAAGTACAAAGACACCGCGGCATTCAAGGAATCCTCCGGTTACGCGACCTTCACGGTCAACAACACCTGGATGATGCTGGCGGCCGGACTGGTCTTCATCATGCACCTGGGCTTCGCGACCTTGGAGACCGGCCTGACACGTTCGAAGAACACCGTGAACATCCTCTTCAAGAACACGCTGATCCCCTGCATCGGCATCCTCACGTACGCCATCGTGGGCTTCAACCTGATGTACCCGGGAGCGGACTTCGCCGGAAAATGGTTCGGCTTCTCCGGTTTCGGGGTCACCGTGACGGATGACGTCGCCGCGCTGACCGACGTCTATAACGCCGGTTACACCTACTGGACCGACTTCCTCTTCCAGGCCATGTTCGCCGCCACGGCCGCGACCATCGTCTCCGGCGCCGTGGCCGAACGCATCAAGCTGTCGAGCTTCCTCGTGTTCTCGACCGTGTTCGTGGCGATCTGCTACCCGATGACCGGGATGTGGAAGTGGGGCAACGGCTGGCTCAACACCATGGCCACTCCGTTCTATGACTTCGCCGGCTCGACGCTCGTGCACTCCGTCGGCGGCTGGGGCGCCCTCGCCGGCGTGATGATCCTCGGCCCCCGACTTGGCCGCTACCGGGCCGACGGCAAGGTCATCCCCGTCCCGGGGCATAGCATGCCTCTGGCCACGATCGGCGTCTTCCTCCTGTGGCTCGGCTGGTTCGGCTTCAACGGCGGCTCGGTGCTTTCCGCCGATCCGGGCCTCGTCTCCCTGACCTTGGTCACAACTTCGATCGCGGCCGCCGCAGGCGCCGTTGCCTCGATGGTCACCTCGTGGCTCGTGCTCAAGAAGCCCGACCTCTCGATGGTCCTCAACGGCATCCTGGCCGGCTTGGTCGGCATCACCGCCGGCGCCGACCAGATGAACATGAACTCCTCGATCATCATCGGCCTGTCGTCCGGCGTGATCGTGGTGCTCTCCGTGCTGATCTTCGACAAGCTCAAGCTCGACGACCCGGTCGGCGCGCTCTCGGTCCACCTGGTGTGCGGCGTCTGGGGCACCCTCTGCGTAGGCCTCTTCGGCGCCAAGGCGGGTCTCGACCAGTTCATCAGCCAGCTCAAGGGCGTCGGCGCCGTGGGCCTGTTCTCCTTCGTGTTCGCGTACGTCCTCTTCCTGATCATCAAGGCGGTCATGGGCCTGCGGGTCTCGCCGGAAGAAGAAACCAACGGACTCGACCTCGCGGAGCACGGCAACGAGGCCTACCCCGACTTCCAGCGCTCGAGCAAGTAAGCCGAAAAGGGACACTTCCCGGCAAAGGCCGCCTTCGGGCGGCCTTTTTCTTTGGTCAGGGACTTGGCACGCGGGTTGCTATAAAATCGACGACATGCGCTATATTGCCCTCATCCTCCTTCTTTTTACCGGCTTCCTCGGCGAAGCCCGCGCCCAGACGCCCTCGGACGCAGCCCCGGCGAAGGGCGCCCCGACCGCCGCGACGCTCGAACAGCGTGTCGCCGACCTGGAGGCGTACGTCAACAACGGTGGCCCCAAGGCGGGGGACGACAAAGTCGCCGCCGGCCCCATCGCCGCGTCTCCCGGGCCCGGCCATAACGCTTTCATCATGGTCTGCGCCGCCTTGGTGTTGTTCATGACCCTGCCCGGCCTCTTCCTGTTCTACGGCGGCCTGGTCCGCTCGAAGAACGTCTTGTCCGTGGTCGCCCAGTGCTTCGGCCTGGCCGGCCTGGTCGCCATCCTGTGGTGGGCCGTGGGTTACTCCCTTGTCTTCGGCAAGAACTTCGACGGCAGCTTCCTCGGCCGGATCTTCGGCGGCAGCGAATTCTTCTTCCTGAACGGCGTCGGTTCGGCGCCCAACACCGACTACGCCTACTGGATCTCCCAGAACGTCTTCTCGATGTTCCAACTGATGTTCGCGATCATCACCCCGGCCCTCATCGTCGGAGCCATCGCCGAGCGCATGAAGTTCTCCGCGGTCATGCTGTTCATGTTCGGCTGGATGTTCCTCGTCTACTTCCCGATGGCCCACCATATCTGGGGCATCACCGGCGAGATGAACGGCGTGTGGAACGCCAAGGCTTCCATCAAGGCGATCGATTTCGCCGGCGGCACGGTCGTCCACATGACCTCCGGCTGGTCGGCGCTCCTGCTCTGCATCATCCTCGGACCCCGTCTCGGCTTCGGCAAGAAGGCCATGACGCCCCACAGCATGGTGCTCTGCGCCATCGGCACCGGGATGCTCTGGGTGGGTTGGTATGGCTTCAACGCCGGCTCGGCCCTCGCCTCCGACGGCGTCGCCGCGCAGGCTTTCATGACCACGACCCTCGCCGCGGGCGTCGCCGCCTTCACCTGGGGCGCCCTCGAATGGATGCTGCGCCGTCATGCGAGCATCCTCGGCCTCTGCTCCGGCGCCGTCGCCGGCCTCGTCGTCATCACGCCCGCGGCGGGCTTCGTGAGCGCCAGCGCGGCGGTGCTGATCGGCGTCCTCGCCGGAATCATCCCCTTCCTCGCCGTGGTCTACATGAAGTCCAAGCTCGGCTATGACGACGCGCTCGACACCTTCGGCGTGCACGCGGTCGGCGGCACCCTCGGGGCGATCGTGACCGGCTTCCTCGCCTCGGCCGACGTCAACGGCAACCTCAGCTCGAACCTCAAGGACATCGTGGGCAAGACGCTCTGGCTCGAACAGTTCAAGGCGATCGGCGTCACCCTGCTGATCTCCCTCCTGGCTACCGCCGTCCTCGCCTACCTCGTCAAAGCCCTCGTCGGCCTCCGGCCGACCGAAGAAGAAGAATCCCGTGGCTTGGACATCTCGGACCACGGCGAAGAAGGTTACAGCCACAATTCCTGAGACTCCCTCCAGGGAGCCCCCTCGCAGGCCGTCCGCTAGCGGACGGCCTGCATCTTTGACGGGATTTCCTGACAGTCATCCGCATTACTATGGAATTGCCAATAATCAGATACTGACACTTAATTGTCTCTATCCGTCAGCCATGCTAAAGATCTCAGCCCAACTCAACGACCGGGACTTCCAAGGCACCGCCGAAGAACTCGCCGCCTTCGTGTCCGAAAAACTGGCCGAGCTCGGCTTCGGCGAACGCCATCGTTCGTCCGAGCGCCTGGTCCGCTTCTACGCCTATCAGAAGCTGCTGAGCCGCCCGGAGAAAGCCCCCGACGACGGACGTCAGCGCCTCTTCGGCCCGCTGCAGGTCCGCCAACTCCTGCTCGCCCGCCTGCTGGCCGAACGCGGCTGGGACCTCGACCGCATCCGCACCCTGCTCCTGCAGAACCAGGAGCTCAGCGCCCTGAACAAGCTGATCGACGAATTAGCCACGCCCACCGAGGCGGAAAAGCTCTTCTTCCGTACGCGCTCCAGCGACGACGAAGCCGCGACCGCGGCCCTCCGCTCCGAGCGCAGCAGGCTTCATTCCCGCATGCCGCCGGCCTACTCGCAGCGCGACGATTTGGCCGAACCTTCCGCGCCCGCCTACAAGCCCGCCCGCAAGTCCAGCTTCGCGATGGTGCAGCAGATGAAGCAGATCGCGGAATCCGACGAATCTCCGGCCGAAGCGCTGCGCCTGATGATAAAAAAGGAGCTGGCCCGCGACGACCTCAACCAGGCCGCACGTAACCTGCTCGATCAGCTATTGGCCTTCAATCCGACCTCACGAGGAGACGAGCCGAAGACCGAAAGATGGACCAAAGTGAAGCTGACCCACTGGTGCGAAGCCCACTTCAACATCGATCACCGCATGACCCCGACCAAGGAAGAACTGTTAGAAATCGCCGATAATTTCAGCAAAGCCTTGATGAAGAAGTATTTATAATAATGACAGCCCGAGTTGGATGGTATTTTCGTCATAGTATCTAACTTGATGTTGACAGTATAAAGGTTTGGAGCATGGTGGTGGGGATGATTCCTCCCATGAGCCAACCCAAGATCGAAATCCTGCCCTTGAAGAAGGGCTTCCTCCGCGCCGCCTCCGAAGCGACGCACGTCCTCGTCCGCATCGTCGCCCCGAGCCAGCCGGCGGACACGGTCGCCACCCCCCGCGCCCCGCTCGACCTCGCCCTCGTCATCGACCGCTCCGGCTCGATGTCCGGGCACCCCCTCGAAGCCGCCCGCGAAAGCGCCATCCGCATCGTGAACGGACTGCGCCCCGATGACCGCGTCTCCGTCGTGGCCTTCGACAGCCACATCGAAGTCGTCCAGCCGCTCACCACGGTGACCGACCGCGCAGAACTCGTCCGCCGCATCGAGGGCATCGACGCCCGCGGCTCGACCGACCTCTTCGGCGGCTGGGAAGAAGCGGTGAAGCAGCTCGCGCCCTTCACCCGCAAGGACCGCATCGCCCGCGTGATCCTCCTCAGCGACGGCCAGGCCAACCAGGGCCTCGTCGACGAACAGGAGATCTTCGCCCGCGTCACCAAGGCCGCCGGCGCCGGCATCACGACCTCCACGGTCGGCCTCGGCCACGGCTTCAACGAATCGCTCATGACGGGCATGGCGACCGCCGGCGAAGGCGTCGCGAACTTCGGCCAGACCGCCGACGACCTCGACGAGGCCTTCGAGGAGCAGTTCGCCATCCTGTCCAACACCTTCCTGCGTCAGGTCAAGGTCACCGTGCAGGGCGGCAGCGACGTGCAGGCCCGCCTGGTCGGCGAGATCCTCGAAGAGGGCGTCGCCCGCAGCCGCAAGCTCGGCACCCTGCCCTGGAACGCCTCGCTGGTCGCGGTCGTGGAACTCAGGATCGGCGCCGGCGCCAAGGCCGACGCGCTCGCGGCGGTGAATTTCGAGGCGCTCACCAAGGAAGGCGAGACCGTCAAGTTCGGCCCCGAACTGATCGCCCTGCCCGAGACGGACCTCGCCGCCTTCTCCGTCCTTGCCGTCGACCCCTCCGTCGCCGCGGCGGTGGGCGAAGCAATCGTCTCGGAAAAGATCGAGTTCATCGAAGCCCTCGCGCGCCAAGGCAAGCTCGCCGAAGCGAAGAAGGAATTCGAAGAGCTGCTCAAGCGGAGCGATCTTTCGGACTGGGCCAAGCAGAAGGTCGAGTACCTGAAGCAGCTGCTCGACGAGGACGCCATCATGGCGATGAAGGAGATGCGCTACGGCCGAAGCCGCATGCTCCGGCAGACCAAGGTCGCGATGATGCGCGACTTCGACACGCAGTTCTGCGTCGCCTCGGAAGACGCGAAACCGATCTACCTTCAGAAGAAGATCGTGGCCGGCGCCGCCCGTAAACCGAAGCCCCCTCAGGGCGGCACGAAGGGCGGCCAGGCCCCGCAGGCCTGACCTGAGCGAAGAGACGGGTTTTTCAGCCCGGTGGGAGCGATTCCACCGGGCTTTTTGTTGCCCGCTCCGGGCGGCCGGGCAAGATGACCATCCGCCTCCCATGTCCCGCGCTCTCCGCATCACCCTCTGGAGCGTCGGCCTCGTCGCCGTCGCCGTCGGAGCCACCCTTTTCTGGGTCGAAGCCCAGCTCCGCCCCGAACCCCTCGGCGCCCGCGTCAAGGGCCTCCTCGCCGACGCCGGCATCAAGGGCGGCATCGCCCGCATCGAAGCTTCCCTCGACGGACGTTTCTCCGCCGAGGGCGTCGACCTCGTGCTGGCCGACGGCACCAAGATCTCCGCGGCGTCCCTGAAAGGCGAGGCCGACCTCTTCGCGATCATCGGCGGGACCTACGCCCTGCGCAGCCTCGAACTCAAGACGCTCGACGTCGACCTGAGCACACGTCGTCCCGTCGTCGCCCCGAAGGACGCCCCTGCGGCCGCCGCGGATGAGAAAGCCAAGCTCCCTCCTTTCGTGCTCGGCCCTTACGCGGCGACGGGACGCGTCCGTCTCGCCGACGATCAGCTGCTCCGCTTCAGCGTGCGCGGCGACGTATTCGACTCCCGCGGCTCGGCCGACCTGCGCGCCGGCATCGCCTGGCCCGGTTTCTCCGTCGGCAAGCAGACCACCGATCCGCGCGGCGAAGTCTCCTTGAAGGCCGTGTTCCGCCGGCCGCTCGGAGGCGAAGGCCTCGGTGCGGATGCGCTCTTCGACGACCTCGGCTCCCTGCGCCTGGAACTCGCGGCCAAGGATGCGAGCCCCGTCGCCGCCGGTTCGGTCGGCTTCGTCCTCGACGCCGCCTCCGTGCCGGGCAAGCCCGGCATGACCTTCACCGGCACGATGAGCGACTCCGCCGGCAAGCCCGCGGTGAAGCTCCGCGGCGAACACCTCGCCGGCCGCACCTCGGTCACCGCCGAACTCGACGTCGACCCCTCCCGCTTCGGCATCCTCAGCCAGCAGCTTCCCGACGTACGCATCACCGGCGGGGCGAAAGGTGAGCTGGAAGGCTCCCGCTGGCAGGCCGACGCCGACCTCAAGGCGCTGTGGGCCGACCTCGGCAAGATCTCCGCCAGCCTGCCCAAAGGCGCGCGCTCCGAATGGCGTCTCGCCGCGAACGCGCAGAGCACGGACGCGGGCTTCGCGGTCAACCGCCTCGCGATCACGGGACACGGCGTGAGGATCGCCATCCCGCAGACGCTCACCTGGAAAGACGGCCTCCTGCCCGCCAACGCCGCCGAGGCGACGGTGACCATCGCCGCCGACGACGCCGACCTGATCGCGCTGAACCCCTTCCTCGCGGCGGCGGGCGTCACCGTGACGACCGGCCGGTGGACCGGCGAAGCCTCGGTATCCTTCAAGGACGGACAGCCGGTCGTAAGCAGCGTACGCACGCACAGCCTGAAAGGCGTCTCCCTCGAACAGGCGGGCAAGCCGCTCATGGTCGGCATCGACGCCGAACTCCCGGTGAGCTCCGCCGGCGGCGCCGTCGCGCTCGGACCTTTCAGCGTCCGCAGCGGCGCCGGCGAGATCGCGGGAGGCAACCTCACCCTGCGTCCCGGCGCCGACGGCGCCTGGACCGCGCTCGCCGACGTCGACGTGGGCATCGTCGAACTCGCCTCCCAGCCGAACTGGGGAGACCTCCCCGTCGACAAGCTCAAGGGCATCCGTGTCAGCGCGAAGGCCTCCGTCGAGCGCGCGGCCGGCAAGGCGCCGGTCGTCGCCGCCGCCGAGGCGCGCATCTTCCGCCAAGGACGCAACCTGCTCGCCTTGAAGCTCCGCCAGCCCTTCCCGACCGAAGGCGCGCGCCCCACCGGCGTGCTCGTCGAAGCGACGGCGCGTGAGCTGCCGCTGGAATCCCTCGCGGCCGTGGTGCCCGGCCTCAAGCTCTCCGGAGACCTCACGCGCGCCGACCTCGTCGCCGGCTTCAGCCGCGAAGGGCTCTTCATCCGGACCGAGGGCGCGCCGCTCGCTTTCGCCGGCACCAGCGTCAGCTGGGCCGGCAGACCATGGGTGAAGGAATGCGACCTCGCCGCCGGGCTGGACATCCTGATCGGCGAGCTCTCGACGACCATCGGCTTCAACCAAGCCTCCTTGAAGAACCAGAACCGCGTCCTCGCGGCCGGCGACATCAAGGTCGGACTCGGCGAAGCCGGCACGACCCTCCGCCTGCAGGGCGACCTCGGCGCCTTGGCCGAACAGCCTTTCGCCGGTCCGCTGGGCGTCGTCACCGGCGGCCGCTACCGCGCCAGCGCGAACCGCGCCCAAGACGGCGAGATCAAGGTCTCCCTGGAGGTCAGCGACGTCGGCCTGCGTCAGAGCGAGGGCCGCATCAGGCAGGCGAACATCGCGGGACGCTACGCCCCGCAGGCCGACGGCCTCGACGCCGAAGGCGGCTTCCGCCTGCAGGCCGCGCACGTCAGCTCCGGCAAGTTCACCCTCACGCAACGGACCGTGGGCACGAGACACGACTGGCAGGCCAAGGTCACCGTCGACGCCGTCGACGTGGACGACGTCCTCTCGCTCCTCCCCAAGAAGGACGAGACGATCGCCGAAGCCCCGACGGCCCGGCCCGCGCCGGACAAGAAACCCTTCTGGACCGGCCACGCCGGCTCCCTCGACCTGACCATCGGCGCCGCGAAGGCCTACGGCATCCGCGCCGAGAACGTCGTCGTGCGCGCCGATGCGCAGGAGAAAGGCCTGCGCCTGACGCAGCTCACCGGCCGCCTCGCCGAAGGCACGCTCAGCGGACGGGGCCAGCTGGGTTTCCAGCCGACGATCAGCAACGGCCCCTACGCGCTCGCCGCCACCGTCAGCCTGTCGCAGTTCAACTTCGGCGAAGTCGCGCAGGCGGTCCCCGCGGCCAAGGATTTCCTCCAAGGCAGAGGCGACGCCACCGCCTCCCTGACCAGCGTCAGCGGCACGCCCGGCGAACTTGCGGGCCGGCTCCAGGCCGACGTCCAGCTGACGTCGCGCGGCGGCGTCATCCGCGCCTTCGGCGACAAGAACAGCGGCATGGCGCTGTCGGCCAACAAAGCGGGCGAAGTGACCGAAGTGCTCGGCGGCATCGCGCTGATCGCGGGCGCGCTGACGAAGAACCAGCAGCAGGGCGAGAAGATCGCCAAGGTCGGCGCCGCGATGACCGCGGCCGCCAAGCTCCAGAAAGCCGTCGCGGAATTCGCCTATACCTCCGCGACCATCAAGGCTTCCCGCCTGGCCTCGGGCACGATCAAGCTCGAGACGGCCGACATCCGCAGCGAGACGCTGCAACTCTCCGCCAAAGGAGGCATCAACATCGACCCCAAAGCCGCCTTCGCCGACTGGCCGATGGCGTTCACGACCCAGCTGCGCGGCTCCGGCGAATTCGCCGAATACTTCAGGGTGCTGGGCTTCGGCGTCGGCCCCTCGCCCACCGACGGCTTCACCGACGGCCCCGGCGTCAACGTGACCGGCTCGCTGAACCAGATCCGGACCGACCTGGCCGAGAAGCTGCAGGCCGCGATCGACCGGACGCGCAACGCTCCCTCCGCGGCCCCGGCCGGCCAAGCCCCGCAGGCCGCGCCCGGCGGACAGGCCGCGCCCGCGCCGACGCCCCGCAAACGTAATCCGTTGGGCGACCTGCTCAACGAGCTCGGGCGTTGATGACACCGGCGCGCGCGACCTTGGCCGGACTCGCCGGCCTCGTGGCGCTCGTCGCCCTGGCTCTTTCCGTCGGCGCCCAAGGCTTCGGCTGGGGCGATGGCGGCGCCTGGGCCCTCCTGCGCGCCCCTCGCGTGCTCGCGGCGATGGCGGCCGGCCTGGCGCTCGGCATCGGCGGCGCGGCTCAGCAAGGCGTCTTCCGCAATCCGCTCGCCGACCCGGGCCTCACGGGCGTCTTCGGCGGCGCGCTCTTCGGCATCGCCCTGCTGCTCGGCGTGGCGCCGGAAGCGGCCTGGCGGCACGCCTGGTTCCTCCCGGCGGCGGCCTTCGCGGGCGCGCTGGGCACGTCCGCGCTGCTCGTGCTCTGCGGCGGCGGAGGCTCCACCGCACGCCTGCTGCTGACCGGCCTCGGGCTGAACGCGTTCACCGCGGCCGGCACGCTGGTGATCGCTTCGCGCAGCGGCGAGTCCCGTGAACTGCTCACCAACGGCGCCTTCGGCGACTGGCTGGGCATGGCGACGTTCGAACTCACCTGGCTGCCGATCCTGCTCTGTTTCCTCGCGACGTTGCTGCTCCTGCCTTCGGCGCGTGCTTTCGACCTGCTCGCTTTCGGCGAAGACGCCGCGCGCGGCTTCGGAACCGATGTCGGCGGCGCCCGACGCGACGCCGTCCTGCTCACCGCGCTGGCCGCGGCGGCCGCGACCTGCCTGGTCGGCCAGGTGGCCTTCATCGGACTGCTCGCGCCGCATCTGGCCCGGCGGATCGTCGGCCCGCGTCATGCGTGGGCCTTGCCTTGCTCCGCCCTGCTCGGCGCGGCCTTGTTGCTCGCCGCCGACACGCTGGGACGAGGACTCTGGCCG
>Ga0222714_10001055_pt1 | contig 31186 bp, 30 predicted proteins | sample C33_3DmetaG_FD_165048 | JGI IMG/M metagenome (GOLD analysis project Ga0222714, IMG submission 165048) | Estuarine water microbial communities from San Francisco Bay, California, United States - C33_3D | ecosystem: Environmental > Aquatic > Marine > Unclassified | place: USA: California... | reverse complement strand
GGAGAAACACGATTTCGGCAAAGATCGCGTCGTCAAGAAATCCCACGCCGGGTATATGGTCGGGAATCAGGTCTACGGGATCCGAGAAATAAGAGAGTGCCGTGAGGATGCGAGTTCGACCGGATTCTTCCAGATTCCATTCTTCATCGTTGACCATTTCCAGTAGCAATTTCAGGTGTAACAATCGTTCTGCAATGAAGTCCGGCACCGATGAGGTCATGGCTATATCGACGATTCGCTGGATAGCGCGTTCGATATCCTCGCAGCTCTGCTGGTGAAGGTCCGATGCACGTGCTGCCGTAACGATAGTCTGAAATCGTTGCAGATCCCGGTCACTGATCGTGAACGTGATGTTGAGGGGCATCAGTACGTCCTGTTTGTGACTTGTCGCCTTATCTGTCAAATATACGTGAATTGGCGGTAAGCCAGAATACGTGAACGCGTACCGAAATGTGCGTTCGTTCAAAAATCCGGTGGAAATTACGGATCTTTATTCACGCATCAGGTTGTGCAATGCGAAAAATTGCCGTATGAGCGACTTCCAGAGCGACGCGGCCTTCTACGAGCATGGCGATATCGAGCGTGATAAATTGATGCCCCCGCCGCTCAAATTTCTGTTGCGGCATGGTTCGTACAGTGATGGATTGGCCAGCACGCAAGCCTTCGCGCACTACCAGGCGGCTGTTGGTGTGAATCCATGCCGGCAATACAAACAGGCGCATCAAGGCTTTGTTGCAGGCATCGAGCAGGTAATAGGGATGGAGATAGGCGTTGGAACCCTGATAGCAAGCTGCGGAATCCCGCTGCTCCGCGACGCGAGTCTGATTGTCCGATACTCCGGGTTGCCATAAGAATTCCGGTGCCGGTTGCTGCAGTTTGATCAGGTCCCAATGGACTTCAGGCCGCAGGGTTAGGGCGGGGCCGCCTGCCTGCAGGCTCGAGGCGGCGACCGGGGGCAAGGATTCCGGATTCCAGGATTCCAGGCGCGCCAGCAAGTCGCCGTTGGCATTGGTCGCAGAGGTGACGCAATGCCGCTCTCCGGCAGCCGGCTCCTCAGAGTTCGAGCGCACTGTCAGCGTATCGCCATGGTAGGCGGGCTTGAAAAATTTGACTTCGATGATGCCGCGTTCGAGCCATTCGGATCCATATGCCCTGACCAGGGGCTGCGTCATATATCCATAAACGGACACACCGCTGACGAGTGCGCCAGCGAAGCCGTAGCGTGCAGCGATGGCGTCACTGTGAATTTTATTTTCTGAAGATTCTGCGGTATTGACTGCGGTGATCTGCAGCGGGGCAGGGACGACCATGGCTTGGCTCCGGTCCTTGTTGATTGTCTCGACGTTTATTGCCTCGACGCAGAGGCAGACGGATCTTGCGCCGCGTGTCTCGCTTGCGTCAGACGTGTCAGCCTTGAGTCTATGTTCAATCTCTCGCTCAAGGGCTACCCGCTCGCGCCGGAATTTCTGCGGCTGTGTGTCGTCGCCGTCCGCCCCGGCGACTAATTGATCGGTACTACGCCAAGTGCCCAGGCGGTCTTGCCATCCTGTTCCTGCATGCGCAGTTTGCGGAGGTAATAATTGAGTTGCGGAGTGGCCAGGCAGAGTTGGAGCACGTCATCCAGTTTAAAAAGCAACAGGGAACAGCCCTCATTGCTCGACACGACTCCCGGCGCAGGTTCTGCGAAGGGACGGGCTCCATAATCGGCGTCTCTTGTCATGGGCTCGTTATTGAAGTTGGCTTGTCCGCCAGAGAGCAGACACCAGTCATCGGCCTCCAGCGTCATGTGCTCGCCTGGTGCCAACAGGCGGGAATTTGCGATGCGACTCATCTTCTCGAATACGGTGGAGGTGAAGGCGGCAAACTGAGGCTGTCGCGCAATAGCCGGTCGCAGGGACCACTGTTTCAAGAGCTTTTCCTGGAATCCTTCGGTGAAGATGAAGGACTTGAATGTTTCCTCGGCAAACACACACAAGGTGACGGGTGTGCGCGCGATCACGCTCGCATTGCGTGTTCCGCTTCCCGTGATAACTGCCATCTCGCCAAGGATATCACCAGCCTGTAGCTGAGCCAGGGTGTGTAGTCGCATGCCGTCGTGGCGCACGACATCGCAGTAACCCGTCAGCACGAGATACACATAGCCGCGTGTGCTTGCATCCTGCACCAGAATCACGTCATCGGCGTTATAACGACGTATTTCTTCCTCGGATAAGAGACTGCGCATCCAGCGATTGGGGAAGGGGCGACCCAGCCATTCGGTCAGGTAGTGATTGATTTGTGATGTATAGATCGCCGGATCGCCTTCAAGAATCGTATAGCGTTTGCCGGAAGTAGCGAGAGAGAATGTGGTATTGAATTCGTTGGCCAATTCATCGACATGCACAAACACGACGCGATCGGATGCGGACTTGATGGCGTCTGCCGGATCACCATGAATCGCGCCGGCACCGCCATCGGCAACCAGCAACGAGAAGCGTTCGGAATAGAGTCGCTCCAGGTTGTTGACAGTGCTTTCCCTCACGAGACCCCGCTTGGTCATCTCGCGTGCCGCATCCATCGAGTGATTATCACCGATAACGCAGATGTCGCGACGGATACCTTTATTGATTGTGGCGAATGTGGCGCCGATCGTTGGAATGCTGTGGATAGTAACGTGCGTCTCGATACTGAGCCCGTAGTAGTTCAGTGTTTCACCGGGGCGCACTTCAATCAACTTGAAATGTTCTGCGATGATGTCAAGAGACCAGCCGATGCCACAGGCAATCTTCTCGATCGCCATTTCAAAAATTTCACGTGTCGTAATCAGGTCGACACGATGAGGCATTAGCATCAGCGGGAAGAGCGCGGAGTGGTCATCGTGCAAGTGAGTGAGGAAAACGGCAGCCACCTGGTTCTTCGAGATGCCGCGCGCAAACAGATGCTGATCCAGAAACGGAATCGTATCGATCAGCATGTATTCGCCGTTATAGCACAGGGCCAGTCCGGTACAGGGCTCGTTCGGAGTGAATCCAGAAGCCCCGCCCAATACCTCGATCCCCATCTTCACCAGTCCGCCAGGAATATAGTCTGGCGTTACCTGATAAGGCGGATCGACACTCATGTCTTCATTCAGATCAATTCGGGTAACTGATTTGCCACTCACGACCTCGAATACATCGCTGGCAATATGGTTGATGGTTTGGCTGCCGACCTTGACCGTACCTTTCTTGAAGGGGATCAGATTGAAGAAACCTTCGATCGGAATCTTGTTGCCGGCTTTGTCCTTGAGAGCGAGTTCTTCGCTGGCCGCCAGCCATTCACTGCGCAGAGCCGCTTCAGTACCCCATTTGTCCAGTTCTGCCGGTGTCGGCCCCAGCAGAGTAATACGCAAGAGTCTGAGCGCGTGGGAGATATCGGCTTCCTCTCCCACAAGATTCATGCGCCGACCTTTTTCCAGGCCTTTGCTCACGAACAGAAAGAAATACAGCGGAAACTCGAGGCTGTTGGTCAGGGAGCCGCCTTTTTCCTTTACATCCGGCAGCACCATTGTGTCGAAATTATTGATGCCATGCAGCAACAGGCCTTTCAATACTTCCGGGGGCTGGCCAAACAGGATGCAGCCATTATTGTCCTCATATAGACGGCTGCCCAAGGAGGGTTGGATGAGTGAGGTGTTGCCCAGGTATGCACTAGCAGGAAATTGAGGGCTGTGGCTGGCCATATCGCTCTGCTTGTTCTTGGTCTTAGGCCTTCCGGCGGCCTCTTGGAAATGAAGACTACAAGGGGTCGCAAAGAAGGGGAAATAAAACCGTGGGCAACTTCGGGTCAATTTTACATTTTACGGTGTCCAGGATCGGGCCCCCATCCCGGCTGGTGCCGCCCTACGGCCACATTTTTACAATTATTGCCGCTGCAAGGCGCTACAGCCCCATAACGGGTGCTAGCCGTGCGGCTCGCGGCCAAGCGTATAAAACTCGGTATTCGGGCGGATATCCGCGAGATTGGCGAGTCGGTTCGAAAGCGCAAACAAGGCCGTAATGGCGCCAATATCCCAAATATCCTCTTCGCTAAATCCATGATTTTTAAGCAAATCAAGATCTGTCAGTGCAACTTCACGGGAGTTTGCCGCCAATTTCGTGGCGAAATCGAGCATGGCGCGCTGTCGTGGACTGATTTCGGCGTTACGGTAATTGATGGCGACTTGCTCCGCGAGCGTGGGGGACTTCTCTCGAATTCGCAGTATGGCCCCATGTGCAACGATGCAATACAGGCAGTTATTGAGCCCCGAGGTCGCTACCACGATCATTTCGCGTTCGCCCTTGCTCAGACCGCCCGGTTTTTCCATGAGCGCGTCGTGATACGCGAAAAAGGCCCGAAATTCCTCCGGCCGGTGAGCGAGTGCGAGAAAAATATTGGGGATGAATCCGGCCTTGTCCTGCACGGCCAGGATGCGCTCACGAATATCCGCGGGTAGGGAGTCAAGCTCGGGAACGGGAAAGCGACTTATCTGCGATGCGGACCGGGTCATCACTGGGCCCTGTCCCGTGGCGGTACATGGATGAATTCGAGACGGTTGCCACTGGGCTCCCGGATCATCATGTGTCGCGCCGGGCCGCCCGAGAGTAACTCGGGAGAGAATTCGATGACTACATCCGGTTCCATGCGTAGCACCGCGTAGAGGGCATCCAGCGCGGCAAAGCTCTCGAGGTTGAAGGCCAGGTGATGCAAGCCGACATTCTGCTTGCGATCGAACGCAATGGCGGACTGCGGATCGGTAGCACGCCAGAGCGTTACCATGATGTCGTTGTTGGCGACAAACAGTGCCGGATATTCCGGATCTCCGCCGGCGGGTTCGAAACCGAGCACGTCGACGAAGAAGCGTTGCGAGGCTTCCAGATCCGTGACTGTGAGTCCGATATGGTTGACATCACCGATAGTGAAGTCAGCAGCGAATCCTGCAGTTATCCAGAGCCAGCTTATTCCCAGACCCAGGCGCTTCAACGGGGACATCGGCTCTCCTCTCAAGGCGCCCGGGCAGCAGCTCAGGCTGGTTTTTTCGGGATTGAAACCACAATACCGTCTTTCGTGGCTCGACTGGTCAGGCCGAACGGGTCAACCGGTTCGGGTAGCCTGATGGTACGGGAAAATTGACTCTGGCTGAATACGGAAGCGGCGAAATTGTTCCGGTTATTGTTAGCAGTGGCCTTGATGCGGCCTTCGATCGAAAGAGCATTGTCCTCAATACTGGTGTTGAGGTCGATGGCCTGGTCCTCAGGAACATCGATGACGACCTGATATTCATCAGGTGTTTCCTGCAGCTTGATCGTTGGCGTGCCAGTGCCGAATCCGGAAATTGCTCCCGGCTGCCCGTTCCAACTACCGAATCCCATTGATCCGAACATCGAATCGAAGCGTTGTTGCATCTGCTGTATGCTCGAAAATAGATCGGCAGGGAAGGGCGCCGGAACGAAGTTTGTCGGGGGTTGTTGCGGGTCGTTTAATTTGGCGAGAATGCGTGCTTCGACGGCGGCGCTATCGGAGTCACTTGTCAGCCCCAGTTGTGTCAATTTGTCCTGCATGTGCCAGAGGGTGATGCCCTCGGCAATGAGAGCGAGTAGGCAGACGACAGAAAAGCTTGTCACTAATCGCAGTTTGGTTTCAGTGTTCATGAAATTCACCCGTCAATAAGCGTGATTGGAAGTACGCCACCTGACAACGCGTCAGCCCGCGATGCCGGGCGAGCGAATTGGTTCATGTCTGGGAATCAAGATAGGTCGTAGTCAGATTTTTTCAAGGCTCCACATGTCCAGTTTTTATCCGGCAGAACCCGGGAAAAAATCCGGAAAGTGAGTCAAATACAGCAGGAGGCAAGCAGGTGCAAAACGAGGATCTGAAAGACAAAGTCTACATTGTTACCGGCGCCAACAGCGGCATCGGGTACGAGGCCGCACGCAATTTCGCCCGACGCGGGGCTACCGTAGCGCTCGTCTGTCGGGACGCAGGACGCGGTGCGAAAGCCTTGCAGGCGATTCAGGCTGAGGTTCCTGCAGTAGAACCGCTGCTGTATCTCGCCGATTTCAGTTCATTGCGAAGAGTGGCCGAACTCTCGCAGCGCTTGCTAAGCGATTTTGATCGTATCGACGTGCTGTGCAATAACGCCGGAGCGGCCTTTGGCAAGCGCAGCCTTACGGACGAAGGCTTCGAGCGTACTCTGGTCACAAATCACCTGAGTGGATTTCTGCTAACGCAGAACCTGATACCGCGCATGCTCGAGACGGGCAGGGCATCACCGGTGCGCATCGTGTTCAGCAGTTCGCTGGGCCATACCAACAGCCCCATCGACTTTGACGATCTTGGTCTCGCGCAGGGTTATACAACGCTGAAAGCTTATGGACGCACCAAGCTCATGAATCTGTTGTTGGCGCGCGAGTTACACCGCCGTTATAGCGATCAAAATCTGGTGGCAAGCGCATTCCATCCTGGCACGGTGCGCACGGCCATCTGGGGCAAGGGAGGCTGGTTGGCGTCGCTGCTGGGATTGGGGTTGGCGCCTTTCATGATTAGCAGTGAGAAAGGCGCCGATACGCTGGTCTGGCTGGCCAGTGACCCGGAGAGTCTACAGGCAGCGGGGCGATATTATTTTCGCCGTCAGCCGGAACGGGTGGCCAGGTTCGCCACCGATGCGGCGGCACAGCAGCTGTGGGACGTCAGTGAGGCTCTTATCGAGCCTTACCGATGAAGCCGAAAAGCAGGTGCGAATGGGCGGTGACAGCAGTGCGCTGCGACACCGCCCGCCCGCATCAATCCCGCAGGCCGAATGTATAAACGACGTTGCCGGAGGCGATCGTCACATATTGTTTGCCATCGACAGCGAAAGTCATGGGTGCCGCATGCACGCGAGCGCCAAGTGACATGTGCCACAGTTCTTCGCCGGTTCGCGCATTCAGTGCGAAGAAGAAACCATCGGCGCTTCCGGTAAAGACAAGTCCGCCCGCAGTGGTCGTGATGCCCGCCGATGAACGTGGTTGAATCGGAAATTCCCAGACGATTTCTGCTGTTGCCGGATCAATGGCGCGAATTGAACTGTGGAAGGCATCCATCGGCTGTGTATAGCGACCGCCGCCTCCGGTATAGCGCTGACCTTCTTCGTAGTCTTCGTCACGCTTGAAGAATTCCTGTTCGCCATCGAAGGCAGTCACGTAGAAATAGCCAGTGTCCTGACTGAATCCGGGTGAATACCAGTTGGTGCCACCAACGATGGGCGGGGACACCAGCACACCTTCATAGGTCGGTTCCATGCCTGGTACCCGAATCGGGCGTCCATTGACATCAAGCCCCTGAGCCCAGGTCTGTGCCGCATAGGGTTTGCCAACCAGAAAACGACCGGTCTCGCGATCGATCGTGTAGTAGAAGGCGTTGCGATTGGCCCACATCATCACCTTGCGCTGGCTGCCCTGGTAATTGATGTCAGCCAGTATTGGTACCTGGATCGAATCGTAATCGTGGACGTCGTGCGGCGTGAACTGGAAATGCCAGACCAGTTCACCTGTGTCCCCATTCAACGCCATCGCCGAATCGGAATAGAGATTGTCCCCTTCACGCACATCTCCGTTCCAGTCGGGACCCGGATTGCCGGTGCCCCAGTAAACCAGATTCAGATCCGGGTCATAGGATCCGGTAATCCAGGTGGCGGCGCCACCGGTCTTCCAGGAATCACCAGCCCAGGTTTCATTACCGGGCTCACCTTCTCCGGGAATGGTATAGGTGCGCCAGACACGCTCGCCAGTGGCGGCATCATAGGCATCGATGAAGCCGCGAATTCCGAATTCACCTCCCGCTATGCCGGTGACAACCTTGTCCTTCACAATCAGTGGCGCCGCAGTCTTGCTGTAGCCGGCCTTGTAGTCGGCGACGGCGACGTTCCACAGGACATTACCCGTACGGGCGTCAAGTGCGACGAGTCGGGCATCGAGCGTGCTCATGAAAAGCGTCTCGCCGAGGATGGCGACACCGCGGTTATTACGTCCACAACAGATCAGGATGTCGTCCGGCATCTCATGGTCATAGCGCCAATAGATACCGCCGGTGCGGGCATCGACGGCAACCAGATTGCTGGGCGCCTCAGTGATAAACATGATGCCATCGACGACGAGCGGTACCGTCTCCGCGCGGTCGATGACGGGAATCTGGTAGGCCCACTTGAGTTCCAGTTCATCCACGTTGGCTGTCGTGATCTGGTTCAGGCGGCTGTAGCGCTGGCTGCTCAGTGTGCCTGAATACATCAGCCAGTTCTCCGGTTCGGCGTCGGCATTGACGAGCCGGTCCCAGGTGATGGGCGAGAAGGCAGGGGTAATTACAGTCTGGAACGGTTCTTCCTGGGCGATGACGCCAAAGCTGGTTACGGCGAGGAACAAAAATCCGATGAGACGTTGCATGCTTAATTCTCCTTGCGCAGCGAAAACAGGAAGGCGACGAGGTCATCCACTTCGCTGTCAGTCAGTGTCTGGGCGTAACTCGGCATCGTGGAGTCCTCGATGCGTTCATAGTTGGCAATCTGATTATTGGCGTAGGACCAGAGATTATCGTCTTCGTCCATGATGCGCAGGGAGAAGCTGCTCTCGTTCATGCGAAAGCCCTCCCGGGTGATTCCGTCGCGACCGGTAATGCGCAGTCGCCACCAGCGCGGTTCGACATCCTGATTCGGCATAATCAGGTCGGCGACGAGTTCTTCCGGGCTGCGACGATCGCCGACAAAGGTCAGATCCGGTCCGAGTCTGCCGCCTTTGCCGCTGATCATATGACAAGCGTTACACGCCCCCTTGCCAGTAAACAGGTCGGCGCCTGCAGCGATGGAACCTGGTAACACGATGTTAGCCGGGTCTGCACTGAGTGAATTGACGAAGGCAACGAGTTGCCAAACGAGTGTATCGGGCAGAGTTTCAGGAACAGGGAGCATCGCCGTTCCGGCAATGCCGTTGCGCAGTATATTGAAAATTCCGACGTCGGAACTGGCGCGATTGAGACGTCCGGTGAGATCTGGAGCACCGGTTTCGTCATTGCCCTTGGCATCGAAGCCATGACAGCGCGAACACTGCCGCTCGAAGTAACTGCGCCCCTGCGCAACGTCATAATCGGTGTTATAGAGGTTGCCGCCGTCTTCGGCGTTGGCAGGCAAGTTGAATGTGGTAAGACTGAGTGCTCCCAGTGCGAAGACACCTCGCCACCACGACTTTGCGTTCAAGCCCATGCTCACTCCTTTATTGTTGTTGTTCGGCGCGAGGAGCTAGTGTAACACCAGTTCGTCGGTGTGCAATGCAAACTCCCGGGGCTGCTGGTGGCGGTGTTGGTGGTGGTGTTGGTGGTGGTGTCGAGGTGGAGTAGGGGGTGATACAGGGGGGGTGGGGGGGGGGGGGGGTGGGGGGGGGTGTGGGTGGTGGGGGTGGGGGGGGTGGGGGGGTGGGGGGGGGGGGGGGAGGGGGGGGGGGGGGGGGGGGGGATGCAGGGATGAGAGGGCAAAAAAACCCCGGAGAACGCAGGACGTCTCCGGGGGCAATACTGCCGAGGATAGGTTAGGGATTCTGCTTCAGGTGGCAGGATCCGGGTCTGAAGAAGAATCAGAATCGGAGTCTGGATCAGGATCGTCAGAGAAGCCGTCGCCGTCGTCGTCATCATCGACTTCGCCGTCGCCGTCCTTGTCGAAATCCACCGCTTCATCGCTGACAGTGAGCCCGACAACATCGATCAGACCGAGCAATCCGCGATACCAATCGTTGATGACGAGAGGATCGCCACCTGGATTGGTCAGAATCAGACCGAGCTGATAAGTGCCGGCAGGGAGGGCGCTCACATCCACTGCGTCAAGTTCGAACAACTTCTTGCTGTCGGCGCTGGCGATACTGCTGACGGGCAAGACAACTGCATCCGAAAGCGCATTGGTTTTGGCAACGGGATCCGGTTCATCGCTTGCATCTGGATCCTCTGAATCGCTGGCCGGTTCATCGGTTGCAGTGTCATCGTCAGTTGTAGTCGGCGGTGAGAAAACGACGACATAGGCGTCGACTTGTCCGTCAGTGATGAGTTCCGCGCCACGGGCAAATCGCAAACTGATATCGAGTGGGTTGCCGGTATAGAAAATATCCTTGGCTGTGATGATGCTGCCGAAGATGCCGTCAGAGGCATTGCCTACCCCGACATTCTTGTTCTTGCCATGGCCATGGTCACTGTTATGTGCGGCATTATCGCTATTGCCTTTGCCATCACTCTGTCCCTGAGCGAGTACGCCCTGTGTCAAAACCAGTAACAGAAAACTGATGGCAAGAGCGAGTGCTGTCGTATTGATTCGTTTCATCGAATAGAACCTCCATTAATGCGTGGTGCTGAAAATCACTATACAGAAGGTAATTATGGCTGCATCGGGGAAAGCGGTTGCTTGTGATCTGTTTCACAGTCGCAGTCCTTCGGCCTGCACAAAGTGTGAACTGGTACCGTTGTCGCGAGTTTCAGATTGAGAAGGAAGAAGCTGCCTTAGGGGCAGGATTGACGCGTGCTTGCGAGGACTTTCGTGGGTGACGAAATGTCGAGCTCCAGTCAGGAGACCAAGTTTGGCCTGCGTAGTCGGAAAGCCAGCCAGGCCATCGGCAGATAGGCGATCAGGAGGTCACAGAGCACAAACCAAATCGGTGCCGGGATCATGATTGTCGCTGCGATGCCTCCCGCCAGGAATATGACGCCGATGAACAGGGTGAACAGGACCTTGTGATCTGACGCCATCGAACAGGTCACCAGTGCGCCTACCAGTGTGCCCAACGCGTGACCCAGAAAAGGAAACAGAAAATGTACTGGCGTAAAGTATTCCATGCCGGCCGCAATGCTCTGAGCATCTGACATATCAACGCTTGCGGGTGGCTCGATCATGAAGCCACCGGCAATGATGAATGTGTAGTTGACGATGGATCCGATCACGATTCCGCTAACCAGCGCAGCAATGTTTCGCATTGGATTCTTCATATCAGCACCCGACTGTGATTCTTGTTTTGCCTGCCCGGTAATCCTGGTTCTGGAACTGCCGATTCGATGCCGTCAATCAGCGGCGGTTCCAGCTTCTTGCAATCAATTTTCTTAAGACCTCAAGATCAATGTCCGCGAGTTTATTGATATAAAGGCAGGCGACACTGGTCTTGTGCTTGCCGAGTCTGGCCAACAGTGACTTGTCATGTCCTATATAGAGCGCAAGATTCGCCTTGCGCGGACTGAATCCCATGCGCAACATACGACCTTCGCTGCCATTGGCGTACTGCGTGGTGACTTCCCCGAAACCGATGATGGCTGGGCCCCACATCGCGGCGGGCTCACCGGTAACGGTTTCCATCATAGCCACCAGCGTGCGTGCATCCTGCTGTCGAGTCGCATTTGCCACAGTCGCGATGAAGTCTTCAACACTCGCACCTGTGCGCACAGTCTGTATCGTTGCCATCGGGTTCTTCCTCGTTAGCGCGCAGGCGCTCTTCAAAATTCCTTTTTCAGAGAAGCAGGAGTAGTCTTGCTTTTTTTCTGTGTGAATGGTTTCACAGTCGAGCATGATGATACTCATGTCTGAGCTGCGCAAGCGACCCTGGTGGATGAATACCCTAATGGTGTTCTGCGCGTTCATGGCCGTCGTCTATGTGCCATGGGACTTCTTCCTGAAGCCGGTGTCCCAGGATCAGGAGGTCTGGTTCGGCATAATGCTTACCGGTTGGTGGGCCAAAGCCACAGAACCCCTGCATTGGATCATCTATGCCGCCGGCGCCTGGGGTTTCTGGCATCTGCGCCAATGGATGCACCCCTGGGCTGCGCTCTATACCTTGCAGGTGGCCGCTGGCATGTTCGTGTGGAGCGTGTTTGAAGAACAGGGGCCAGGATTAATTGCGGGAGCGCTCACGGCGCTACCTTTCTTGCTGCTTGCCAGCATGTTGTGGCGCTCTCGCCCGCTCTTCCTAACTACAGCACGTCAAGGAGAACAGAATTCATGACAACGCAGTTGGAAAAATGTCATCAATTCAAGGCGTTGCATACGCAGTCCGAGGCCTGGGTTATCCCCAATCCCTGGGATGCGGGTTCGGCCAAATTATTGGCGGGTCTCGGCTTCAAGGCGCTCGCCACCACAAGCGGCGGCTTCGCTTTCACCCAGGGAAAACTGGACGGCGATGTCGGACTGGAGGCGACGCTGCAGCATTGCGCCGCGCTCAGCGCGGCCACAGAGGTGCCGATCAGTGTCGATTTTGAAGACGGTTATGCCGAAGATCTCGACACCATGGCCGCGAACATGCGCCGCCTCATTGCGACCGGCGTCGCCGGATTCTCGATCGAGGACTTCAATCGCGAGCGCAGGGAACTGTACTCTGTAGCAGAAGCCACAGCGCGCATTCGCGTCGCCGTGGCGACGATTGCCGAAAGCGGAATTCCGCTGGTGCTGACGGCGCGTGCCGAGGGCTTGCTGCGAGCGGGCAGCGACCGGGAAGAGGTGACGGAGCGTATGTTAGCTTACAGCTCAGCCGGGGCCGACGTGCTATTCGCTCCGGCGGTCAATTCACTGGAGCAGTTGGAGGCGATTACCAGTCGACTCGACAAGCCATTCAATGTGCTGGCCTCATTCATTCATGAGGCCAGCCTGAAAGAGTTGGCAGCCGCTGGTGCACAACGGGTAAGTGTGGGCGGAGCCCTGACCTGGGCCTGCCTCAATCCGCTGTTGAGTGCCAGCCGGGAAATGCTGGAGCAGGGCACATTCAGTTGGATTGGCAGGGTCGCCGCTGCCAAAGAAATCCGGAGCCTGATGGGTCTGGCGTGAGCGCTACTGGCTGGAATCCGTCGAATCGGATGGCGCAAGACGTTCAGCGCGCTTGACCCGTATTCGATTGCCGTCCAATTCAGTCTGGTTCAGGGATTTCATAGCGGCCTTGGCTGCACCGGCCTTGGGAATTTCCACGAAGCCAAAACCTTTCGAAAGCCCTGTCACCGGATCCATAACCAGGTGGCAGGATTGCAAGGTGCCGAAGGGTTCGAACAGACGGCGCAGACTGGCTTCGGTCGTCGTGCGGGCAAGATTTCGAATTAGCAATTTCATGGTCACGCAGACTAGCACAATCGGGTTCTGCTGTCGCACAAGGTCTTTCGATGCTAGGTGTCGCGTTGCCGATCTGGGTGCAGTGTGTAGATAAACGTCTCAACTTTGATGCCGTCCGGGAGAGTCGCCTGGGTGATACTGCGCTGGTAGGCGGCACCTTCGTACTCGTCGAGTGACGCCCAGAGTGATGGCAACACGCCCGAGGTCAGCAGCATCCCGGGAATTTCCGTGCCGGTGTCATCCAATATCACCGCCGGAAATCCCACACTATGACCCCATCCATTCGCGTCGATGAAGCCGCGCACGGAAGCGGGCTGCCACGTGCCTGCTGCCGGCTCCAGCAGATGGGCGTACTCGCGCCCGGGCATCAGACTGCCGTACGTGAACAGGCGGATGGTCACGGCAACTTCCAGCGAGTCATCGACTAGTTCTCATTGGGCAGGAACGAATAGCGTTCCGCATACTCGAGCATCTGTGCCATGAAGTCGTCAGGATATTCGACGCGCACATTGCTCACGACGCCATTGGCATCGTCGGCTACGATGCGCGGATTGATGAAGCCGGAATAGGGAGCGACATCGAGCGCTGAGAATCGCTCCAGCACTTCTGCATGCAACTCGGTATCGACCTGCGTCCCGTAATTTTCGACGAGGTCGCGGCCTGCCGCAAAATCGCCTTCCGATGTGATGCGCTGAATCTCACGCAACAGATCCCCAAACAGGGTCTGCAGTCTGTCGTAATCATTGATGACGAAATAGGTTTTACCATCGCGAACCACACGCTCGATGACATTATCTGCGAGGCCGTGTTCATACACCCATTGCGCTATCATCTGCCGATCGCGCATGTGCGCCTCTTCCACCAGCTCGCCCGGCTGCAGGCGGCGGAGTTGTGTCATCAAGCCGTTACGGATGAAACCATCATACTGCGAGCGGCCCACATCGAGATTATCCATGACGCCAATCTCGACCAGCATTGGGCTCATTGAATAATACAGGGCGACGAGGTCGGCGCGGGCTTCTTCGAGCGTGCTGGCGTATTGGCGCAGGGTTTCTGAAGGAGCGCCAACGCCGGGGTTGATCTTGCCTGAAGCATGACCGATGACTTCATGCATGTCAGTGTGGAGATTGTCGGCCTGCTCTGCATAAGCGAGTGTGCGGGCAACCTCGGCTTCGGAATAGGCAAACTCGTCCAGCATTTTGCTGGGTGAGGAATTGTAGGCGGCGACGATGTTGGAAAGATTCACCGATTTGGATCCGTGTTCCGCTCTGATCCAGTTCGCATTCGGCAAATTAATGCCGATCGGTGTGGATGGGGATGAATCGCCCGACTCCATGACCACAGTAATTGCCTTGCCGTCAATGCCGACCACATTGGTTTTCTTGTGATTCGCGGATGTCGGTGAATTGTCTTCAAACCATTGTGCCCGTTCACCGATGGCGCTGATTCGCTTGGTGGTTTCATTATCGCGGAAGGCGATCACTGATTCGAATGAACCACGCATGCCGAGTGGGTCATTATAGGTCTCGATAAAACCAATGATAGCGTCGACTTCGGATGTAGTGTCAGCTAACCAGGCAATGTTATAGGCATCGAAATCGGCGAGATCACCGGTGCGGTAGTAGTGTACGAGCAGTTCCATTGCCTGTTTCTGTTTGTCATTTTCTGCAACACCAATCGCGCGCTCCAGCCAGTAGACAACCTGTTCGAGAGCCTCACCGTACATGCCATCGATGCGCCATACCCGCTCGGAGATCTCGCCATTGACTTTGACAAGTTTGGAATTCAGCCCGTAGGACACTGGCGTAGGGTCATTGCGGTCAATCTTGGCAGCATAGAAATCGAGAACTTCCTGTTCGGTAACGCCCTCATAGAAATTGACGGCTGAATTTACCACCTTGTCGATGCCATCGGCGGTATCGACTTTTTTGGGCGCGATCGTCGGATCGAACAGGATCGGCGTCAATTCGGTAAGCAATTGCCTTACCGTTTGGCCATCGCGCACAGGGAACGACGCTAAAGGGATGGAGGTATTGACGAGTTCTGCGAAATATTCAGCCGAGAATCCGGGGACTAGTTTCAGGTTGGAGTAGTTGTGATGAATGCCATTGGAAAACCAGACTTGTTTGACATAGGTGACAAACTCGCCAAATTGTTCGGTGTCCCGCGCCCCGGGATAATGTTTGATGATTTCCTCAAGCGTCCGTCGGATGCGCAGGTTATGTTTGTAGTTTTGATCGTACATGATGTCCCGACCTGACAATCCCGCCTGGGACAAATAATACAAGAGCTCCTTCTGTTGGCTCGTGAGCGCGTCAAAGCCAGGCACCTGATAGCGCAGGATTCGGCGATCGGCGAACCGATCTGCCTCATACACAAAGTTATCCGTGGTACCGGCTTCAGACGTGATAGCGTGCTCGCCAGCAGCGCTTGTCGTATCGGCGGTTGATTCCGGAGTGCCGGCAACCGGTTCCGGATCGCTGCATGCTACCAGCAGCATCAGGCTCACACCGGTCAGCAAACCTTGCAGTAGGTGGCGCGGAGCTCGTAAGGACAGCGCTCTAAAATTAAGGATAAACATGGAAAAACTCCTTATTCGGGGCTGAGTTTGCTTCAGCGATCCGCAATTTTAACCGCTCTGACCGCGATTTCAATGACAGCCGGAATGCGGCCACTGCTTAATCCGTGCTATCGCACCGTCAGGCTTCGCGCTAGAATTTCGTTGCGTAACGCGCCGCGCAGTCTGCTTCTATTGGCCCAATAGTCTGTCGTTGCTGTCCTGCGGCTACTGCGCGGTCGGTCGGCACCATTGCCACACTCAATTCAGCCTGTTCCAGAGGATTACAATGTCTATTTCCATGTACGAATTTTCAATTCCAGTCTTTGTTCGCTACCTGAACAATCTGTCAGCCATTCTCACCAAAGCGGCAGCCTATGCCGCTGACAAACAGATTCAGGAGAGTGTGCTCATCACCGACCGCTTGTACCCCAATATGTTCCCTCTGGCACGGCAGATCCAGATTGCCTGCGATGTCGTCAAGGGTGCGGGTGCCCGTCTGAGTGGCATGGAAGCGCCGAAATACGAAGACAATGAAGCTACGTTTGATGAATTGCAAACCCGCATTACGAACACGATAGCCTTTCTTCAGTCGGTCCCGGCAGACAAGATCAACGGCACGGAAGACAAGGAGATTGTTCTGCAGGCCGGCCCCAATGAATTCAAGTTCAAAGGCAGTGATTATCTCAAACTGTGGGCCTTGCCAAATCTGTATTTCCACGTCACGACTACCTACAACATCCTGCGCCACAACGGACTCGACATTGGCAAGATGGATTTTCTCGGCGCGCCGTAGCCGGGTTCCGCATGGCGCTCAAGCCGACCATCTACAAGCTGAAGATCGCGCTCAGTGACCTCGACCGGGAGTATTACGACAATCTGAACCTGACGATTGCCCAACACCCGTCAGAGACACTTGAGCGCATGATGGTGCGTGCCCTGGCTTATTGTTGCAATGCCGGGCCGCGTCTGGAATTTTGCAAGGGGCTCAGCGATAACGATGAGCCGGATCTCTGGGAGCATACACTGGACGGCAGAATCGCACTCTGGATCGAGGTCGGCGAGCCGTCAATGGAGCGCATCAAGAAGGCGTGTACGCTGGCGAACCAGGTTCGGGTGTACTGCTTCAACACGAAGGCAGGGACCTGGTGGGATCAAAACCAGGAGCGACTTGCGATGTTGGGGGCGGGCATCTACCGGCTGCGCTGGGACCGGGTGCAGGCGCTGGCCAACCAGGTGCAGCGGACGATGGACATGTCGGTCACAATTAGTGGCGATTCCCTCTTCGTGGCAATGGAACGGGGCGAGGTCGAAGTGCCGTTGGAGACCCTGCTCGATTAGGTGAAGTCGATCAGTCGTCTAATAGCGCAGGGTTAAAGACAACGATTTGCGGGCACACGTGTTCACTCGAATCGAAGGCATCCTGTTCCCACAATGACCCTTCATCCTCAAGCGCATCCGCACAACGATAAAGAAAAGACGCCAATTCCCGCAGGCTCTGGGGCTCACCAACGAGGGTGAGCGCACCCAGCAATTCCATGCCTGCATCTTCTTTCTCTGCACAGCCAAATAGTTTCATAGTTTCCGCTCTCTCGTTGCAATGATTGGCCGGGTTTCAGCCGACCACGACAGCGACTTCATGTCTTGCGGTGGCCGGTGTAAACGCGTCGCGCAGTATCCGGTGGCATCGGTCCGGATGCAAGTGATTAGGCGGCCTACTGACCCGGATTTGCGAAATCGAAACAGGTATAGCCCGCAGCATGTGTCCAGAAGGCGCGAAACTCATCGGCTCGAGAAGCCGCAGAGAAGCCTAGCGGAAGTCGGAACGGGAAACAAGCGCAGTCACGACCGCTTTATTTCGCATCTCCCAAAAGAGTCACACCGGACCCCCTTGTCGGGAATCCGGTGTGTCTTGGCAATAATTTGGTGCGGAAAATTTGCTGCTGTGCAGCGAAAATCAGAACGTGCCGTTGATCTTCAATGAGACGACTCGACCTGATCCGCCGCACTGATATTCGATCTCTTCAAGGATGTTGGCGCTAATGCGTCCGACGTAGCGCTGACGATCACGACACTGTTGATTGTCGGTCGCATTGCGTGCATCGAAACGGAAAGTCGTGCCGCCTAAGGCGACGAATTCGACGAATGCATTGACCATTGGATCGCCGGAAGTTGCTTCAATGTCGTCGATGTCATAACGTTTGATATTGCCATCGAATCGATTATTCCAGCTCGCACCATAGTTCATGTTGAACCGCGGAACGTCGTGCCTGAAACCGAGTTCCAGTCGGCCGCGCTCATAATTCATAAAACGGCGCGTGATACCGAGGAACGGGTCCTTGATTGCGGAATCGCGTACCTGCAATCTTGAGGTGACAAGCAGGTTCGGCATATCAAACATCTTCATGCGAATAGCAGAATTGAGTCGCAGGATCCACATGTCGCCATCGCCGATATTGCCATTCGCCGAGGCTATATCGGTCTCGGAAGTCGACACATCAATGCGCTCAATCTTGTCGTAGTGTTCCATGTACATGATGCCGCCGTCGATGACGCCTACATCATTGGGCAAACGATACTCGGCATTGAGATCCACCCGCAGGAAGGTCTCCGGTTCGAGGTTGGCATTACCGGCCTGCGTATTCGAGTCATTATCATTGTTGTCCGTAGCCGCAACAAAGTCTTCAAAACTTAACTGGCGCACACTCTTCTCAATTACAGATCGTAACTGAAAGGCATTGGTGACATTGAAACGGTAATCAATTTTCGGTTTCAGGAACTGGAAGTCACGTTGATTATAGAGGTCACCTGTTTGAGTGATCTCAGAAGTCTCCCATACCAGCGTGCTCTCCAGTGACATGCGTGGATTCAATTGCCAGTTGTGCACGGCAAAAGGTTCGTAGCGGATCTCTTCCACCTTGGAATTGGCGTTGGACACCGAGACAGGAACCAGTCCACCGTAATCCGCTGATGGAATACCGCTGGCCGTGGAGGTGCCCAGTCGCAATTTGGAATCGAGTATGGTCTGCGCGCGTTCGATACCGAGTTCGAGATCCTGGCCTTCAAAAACACCGAGGGTATAGGAGCCGCGAACGATGCGTTCCTTGGAGACACTGGCCGCATCGAGGAACAGGTTCTTTGTCTCAGTGTTATCACTATTCAGGCGATAGCGCTCGCGGGTGCTGGCTTCGTTGTTCTCGTTGCTAATACCGAGAATCTTGAAGCGGTTGCCGTTGGCCCACTTGTATTCGTAGTCGCCACCTATTTCCCAATTGTCGCGTTCGCCCGGAACGTCTTCCCGTTCACGGGTTACCGTGAGGGCATTGTTACGCAAATTCGTGGTACTGCGCGTGACTTCAGTGGGGTTGTCATTCTCGGCATAGAGTCCATTGATGCGCGCGCTGCTGTGGTCATTGATTTCATAGGTCAGGTTCGTGGAGAACTGATAGGTTGTCTGCTCCCGAATGCGCTCTTCACGAATCAGGTCATTCGGTGAGAAGTCGCCGAGAATACTCTCCTCGCGGCTGACGTAGTGATCGTAGCGAGGTTCTGCAATCGCGCTGAACAAGTAGTTCAAGCTGCCAGCCTGCCCGCTGAAGGCCAGTGAGCCGCCCGGCTGAGTCTTGGAGTCGGCATAGCGATCCATATTGACTTCATAGGACAGGCTGCTGTTGGAGAGTTCCTCGAACAGCACGACATTCACGATCTGGCTGCTACCGCGGACATCCAGGGTGCCAGAGGTCCCGCGAATCAACTCGATGTGGTCAACCTGGTCGGCGGTGATGCGATCCAGCATGCTGCGGGTTTCGTTGTTCTTGCCTGCAGTGCGCTTGCCATTAACGAGGATCTGGTCGCCACCGCCACTGCCGAGACCGCGACCTCCGCGGCCAGGATTGCCACCGCCACCACCGCCGCCCGGGCCACCCCCATTGCCAGTGACGTTGCCGATACCTGGTATGCGGTCGACCATATCCTGGGCGGTTACCGGGGCATATTCGGCAAAATAGGAGGCCGGGTAGATAACGGTTGAATCGCCTTCTGCACTATCCTGTGCCAGAGCCGGGATGGCAAAGCTCGCCGCAATTACGCAGCTACCGAGATTCCGAAGCAGTCGGGTCGAAGATGTCATGATGTATCCTGTGTCGTGGGCTAGGGCTGATTTTTTCGCAATTCTATAGGAATCATGGATTTACAGTTGTTACAAATTGTCGGCTGCAGCCTACGAAACCCTAGCGCTGACAGGCCTTAACTGTGGGCCGGAATGCGGGTCTGGATGTCAGAGATTGCGGCGATACAGGTCGAACAGCCGTTCCCAGTGGCGCTCGGCGGCAGGCTTGTCGTATTTACCTTGTCGTTGCGGGAACACGAATCCATGTTCAGTGCCCGGATACCACTCGACACGGGCTCTGATGTTCAGGGTGCCAAGGTAGGCCTGCAACTGATCGACCATGGTTTTCGGTGCATAGACATCGGTTTCGGCACACCCGAAATACATTTCACCGGTGATCTTGTCTGCCGTGAGGTGCGGGGAATCCGGCGCTTCTGTCAGCAGGCGCACGCCGTGCAGCGAAGCACTCGCTGCGATGCGATCTGGAAAGGCTGCAGCAGCGGCGAAGGCAAACGGACCGCTCATGCAATATCCGACGCAACCAACCTTGCCCTTACGTGCTGCGTCGTCAGTGGCGGCAAACTGCAACAGGGCGGCGATATCCTCACAGACCATGGCATTGGTCAGTGAATCCATATGCGAGAACATTTCTTCACGGTTCGAGTTTTCGATGCGGTACTCTCGCACTCGCCGGTAATAGAGATTCGGTAGCATCACATAATAGCCGGCGGTGCTGAGGCGGCGCGCCATATCATGTAGTTCTTCGCGCTTGCCGGGGGCGTCCATCAGAAACAGAATGACGGGATGGGGGCCGCCTGCTTCGGGATGGGTTATAAAAGTATTCATCGGCCCATCGGCGGTGATGATGTCGGGTTCACGTTCTCGCATTCGATTCGCCTTATTGCGTCCGGGATCAGCTGAGTCTTATACGATGTGTCCAACCCAACGCCCGGCAAGCATCACACCGGACCACAGGAACAGGGACAGACCCCCGATCACCTTCAGTTGGGTTGGTGTGGCTCGGGCGGTGTCCCATTCTGCAATGTGCTTGTACACGCGGAAATGGAAGTACGCCATGTTCAGTCCCGCCAGCATGAGTAATACCAGCTTCCACTGAAACGCAGGGTTCACGACGTGAGAGGCGGCTCGAGTGATGAACATGCCGAGTCCGGTAATCGTCGCCAGTACAAAAGCTCCCCACGACCAGGGCACCAGTTCACGGGACAGGGTCGAGATCGAATAACGTCGTGCCGCGAGTCCAAGGAGTCGCAGATCGACTGTTAGAATCGAGCCTACGACCATCGCCGCAGCGATGACATGAATCGATTCCAGAAAGGGAAACCAGGAGGTGCCACCGATTTCCCAGGACAGTGGCCAGTTCTCAATATCAATCCAGATTGGTGAGTGCAGAAATTCCATCATGCAGTCCAGGGCAGTGACAATGAATTGAGGAGAGCTTCAGCCGGAAAATAGATGTACTCGGAATAGGCGATCCAGCGGCCCGCCATCGCGACCATAATCCACAAGCCAAGCGAAAGCAGGGCGATGCCACGTGCGGCCCACAGCCGCTGTGAATTCAGCTCCCAGTAATCCTGTTGGGTCTTGCTCAGCAAATGGAAGAACAGCGTAAGCAGAATCGCCGGAATCAGGAAGCTCAGCTTCCAGCCGAAAATCGGATTATTGAAGTAGCGATTCGGGCGGGCAAACAGAAAAAAGCCGCCAGAGATGAAATTTGTTACGAGGGCAATCCAGGTCCAGGGCAGCAGCCGTTCGATCATTTCACTGATTTTCTGGGAGCGCACGGCGAGACCGAGTATGCGCAGGTCCAGCATCACCACCGTTCCCATGACGACGGCGATGCCGAGCAGGTGCACGGTCTGGATTATGGGTGGAAACCCGGGAATTTCCCGCAGCGCCCACAGCGCGAACGTTTGTAGCGAGCTGCCATCTATCAGCCCGCCGAGATTTGTCAGGAATGCCGGCACCGGGTCTCCCTCTTGTTATTGTTGATCGTTCCGGGTCTGTACAGGTTTTCGGCTACAAATGCTTATCCGTTACTGCGCCTTCCGAGGCCGAAGTTACCACCGAGGCGTATTTTGCGAGCACGCCGCGTCGATAACGCGGCGCAGGTTTCTGCCACGCGCTGAGGCGTTCGGCAATTTCGGCGTCGCTCAACTCGAGTGTGACGAGGTTGTTCTCCGCGTCGATCGAAATCGGGTCACCATCGCGGACGATCGCGATCGGGCCGCCTTCGCTCGCCTCCGGGGTGACGTGACCAACTACGAAGCCATGGGAACCCCCGGAGAAGCGCCCGTCTGTGATCAGCGCGACGTCCTTGCCGAGCCCACGTCCCATGATAGCCGAGGTTGGGCTCAGCATCTCGCGCATGCCAGGCGCGCCACGCGGACCCTCGTAGCGAATCACGAGCACATCACCTTTACCAACCGACCCCTCGAGCACGCCCTTCAGGCAGTCCTCCTCAGATTCGAACACGCGCGCTGTGCCCTTGAACGTCAGGCCCTCCTTTCCGGTGATCTTGGCGACGGCTCCGCCAGGGGCAAGATTTCCTTTTAAAATAACAAGATGGCTATCTTTCTTAATAGGATTGTTCAATGGTCGAATGATGTCTTGTCCAGCCGGGTAGGGAGCGACGTTCGCGAGGTTTTCCGCCAGCGTCTTGCCGGTAACGGTGAGACAGGAGCCATCGAGCATGCCGGCGTCCAGCATCGTCTTCATGAGCGGCTGAATGCCACCAATCTTGATGAGCTCGGACATGAGGTATTTGCCGCTCGGTTTGAGATCGGCGAGCATCGGGATCTGCTTGCCGATCGTCGTGAAGTCATCGAGTTCGAGTGGCACGCCAATCGTGTGGGCCATCGCAATCAGGTGCAACACCGCGTTCGTCGAACCACCGAGGGCGATCGCGACCTTGATTGCGTTCTCGAATGCAGCCCGGGTCATGATATCCGACGGTTTGATGTCGTTTTCGACGAGATGCATGATCGCGGCGCCCGCATTGCGGCAGTCCGCTTCCTTGTCGGCGGAGATGGCATCCTGTGCGGAGCTGTTCGGCAGGCTCATGCCGAGCGCCTCGATTGCTGACGCCATGGTGTTCGCCGTGTACATGCCGCCGCAGGAGCCGGGCCCGGGAATCGCGGTTTCCTCGATCTGTTTCAGTTCAATATCCGAAACCTTGCCGGCCGCGTGTTCGCCAACGGCCTCAAACACCGAAACGACGTTCGTGTGATTCGGGCCGGGCTGGATCGTACCCCCGTAGATGAAGATGGAGGGGCGGTTCAGGCGCGCGAGCCCCATCAGCAGGCCTGGCATATTCTTGTCGCAGCCACCGATCGCGATGATCGCGTCATGGCCCATGCAACCGGACACCGTCTCGACACTGTCGGCGATAACCTCACGGGAGACGAGGGAATACTTCATGCCCTCAGTGCCCATGGAAATGCCATCGGATATGGTGATGACGTTGTAGATGATGCCCTTGCCGCCGGCCGCGTCGGCGGCCTCGTTCACGTCGTCAGCGAGCTTGTTGATGTGCATGTTGCACGGCGTCACCATGCTCCACGTGGACGCGATGCCGATCTGTGGCTTCTTGAAGTCAGCGTCCTTGAAGCCGACGGCGCGCAGCATGGCGCGGCTGGGGGCTTGTTCCACGCCATCAACCATTAGCTTCGAATATTTTCGTAAGTCTTTGTTTGTCATCTATTTCTCTTCGTGTTCTTAAAGGGTTGCCTGAGGTTGATTGGAGGCCCGCAGCGGGGAGTCTCCTGCGCGCAAAGGCCGCTAATATACACCAGCCAGCAGCCCATCGCATTCCCGAATGCGGGGCGCTGCTATTTTTTTGATGAGGTCCGAAAACGGCCAGTCACGGTCCGGCATTGGAGTATGATGGCAGCACTCCAGCACATGACCGGGAGCATCCTAACGTGATACTGAATGCTGATGACTTTGAAAACGCGCGCCAGAGCCGGGACCCCCGCTTCGACGGCCGCTTCTTCGTCGGCGTACTGACGACCGGTATCTATTGCCGGCCCGTGTGTCCGGTGCGTGTGCCGAAGAAGGAGAACGTGCAGCTTTACAATTCCGCCGCCGCGGCCGCTGCCGCGGGCTTCCGCCCTTGCTTGCGCTGCCGTCCCGAGTCATCCCCCGGCACACCCGCCTGGAGCGGCTCATCATGGAAGGTCTCGAAGGCGCTGCAGCTGATCGAGCAGGGCTGTCTCGACGACGGCTCTGTCGATTCCCTCGCGGCGCAACTCGACGTCGGCCCGCGCCAACTACACCGGCTCTTTCAAGAGCATCTTGGAGCGTCGCCGGTCGATGTGGCCCAGACGCGGCGTCTGCACTTCGCAAAGAAGCTGATTGATGAGACCACAATGCCGCTCGCTGAAGTCTGCTTTGCAGCCGGTTTTGGCAGTGTGCGGCGCTTCAACGCCGTGTTCAACGCAACGTACGGCCGCTCGCCGAAGCAGCTTCGCGAGAAGGCCCGCATTGAGGACACGCCGCACACAGGCATCACGATTCGGTTGAGCTATCGACCACCGTTTGACTGGCGCGCGTTACTCGCATTTCTCGCGTATCGCGCGATCCCTGGTGTCGAAGCTGTGACGGCGACGAGCTATGCGCGCACGATTCGCATCGGTGATGCAGTCGGTGATGTGCTCGTGGAATTCGCCGCGGAGCGGCACGAACTGCTCGCCCATATCAATTTTCCCGACTCGCGGCACCTGTACCACATCATCGATCGCTTGCGGGCATTGTTTGACCTGCGTGCCGACAGCGTCCAGATCGATCAGTTCCTCGGTTGTGATGTCGCGCTTAGAAAAACCGTACGCGACAACCCCGGGCTGCGCGTGCCGGGCTGCTGGGACGGCTTCGAGGTTGCCGTGCGAGCGATACTCGGGCAGCAGGTGACAGTGAAAGCGGCGTCCACGCTCGTAGCGCGCATCGCGACCCGGTACGGCACCCCCTACGAGTGCCAGCATCCCGGACTTACTCATGTGTTCCCTGACGCGGCGACACTGGCTGCCGCGACCTTGGACAACCTGGGTATCGTGACGCAGCGCATTGCAGCAATTCGTGCAGTCGCCGACCGGGTTGCTCGCGGAGAATTGACAATTGACTGCTCGACCGCGACGCCGGAATTCGTGCGGCGTATCTGCGAAATCAAGGGTATTGGTGAATGGACGGCGCATTACATCGCGATGCGCGCGTTGAATGACCCGAATGCGTTTCCACACTCTGACCTGATCCTGCGTCGCGCGGCGGCAGCTCCCGGTGAAACGCTGACGGCGAAGCAACTGCTGCAACGGGCCGAGAGTTGGCAGCCCTGGCGTGCCTACGCCGTGATATTGTTGTGGCGACGCTACCAGTCGCTGCGTGATGAGATTTCCTGAGGAGATTCGTTATGAAAACCTACTACAGCTATTACAAGGCCCCGATTGGTCAGCTCCTGCTGGCTGGGGATGGGGAGGCGCTGAGTCTGCTCGGATTTCCCCGCGGCAAGATGCGCCGAGAGCACGAATCAGAGTGGATCAGGGACCTCGGGCCATTTGCCCAGGTCAATGCAGAGCTCGACCGCTATTTTGCCGGCGAGCTGACACAATTCACTGTGCCACTGGCGCCTTCCGGGACAGCGTTCCAGGAGCGCGTCTGGTCAGCATTGCAGGAGATCCCTTATGGTGTCACGTGGAGCTATGGTGATCTCGCGCGCCACATCGGCAAACCCAGTGCATCACGAGCCGTTGGTGCCGCAAACGGGCTCAATCCGATTCCGGTCATCATTCCGTGCCATCGTGTCATTGGCAGCAACGGCAAACTTACAGGCTTCGGCGGCGGTCTTGATGTCAAGGAGTATCTGCTTGGGCTGGAGTCACAGCGTATGACACCGGGCCTGAATTTTGGCTAGTTCCCAGCTCGCAGGCCGTTTGTGATTTGGCGCCGATGTTTTTGCGATCATCTCGAGTGAGCCCAATCACATCGGTTACGAAAATAGTGTGGATAGTGCCGAAATTCTACTTGTATAATGCGCGCCTACCAGAATAACAGGAGAAAATGCCAATGACCCTTCTAGCCTGCAATGGAGCACTGGCCTGATTCTTGGGTGCGTCTGCATTCAATGATCGCAATTGAATCCTTCCTCTCTTTCTGACTCTGCTACGCTGCCTTTGGCGCGAGTGTGAGTCACATCGAATCGATTGCGCAGCTGTTTTAAGCGAACTCTCGTTCCAACTCTCAGGTCAGTCTTGTTCCAGTCACGCTGTTCGGTGCATCCCGTGCCGGGCGACCACTTATCTCATCCTCTGGACATAGACATGACAATCGCACGACTGAAAACTCTCTGGCAGCTCTTCAAACAGGCGCTGTCTGACAATTCTGAAATTGATTACACGACAGGCTCCATCGCGCGCATGACGTTTCTGCTCGCGATTCCGATGATCCTGGAAATGGCAATGGAATCCGTGTTCGCCGTCGTCGACATCTTCTTCGTAGCCGGAATCGGCACCGAGGCTGTCGCGACAGTTGGACTGACTGAAGCCATGATCACGCTGCTGTACGCCATAGCAATCGGGCTTTCCATGGGTACCACGGCATTGATAGCGCGCCGCATCGGCGAGAAGCATCAGGAGGCGGCCTCGATTGCCGCGGGCCAGGCGATCTGGCTGGGCCTGATCGTCTCGGTTGTGGTTGGTCTTATCGGCCTGTTTTTTACGCGTGAACTACTCGTGCTGATGGGCGCGGATGACGTTGTGCTTGCAACCGGGGAAAACTACACGCGACTCATGTTTGGCGCGTCCTTTACGATTGTGTTTCTGTTTCTGATCAATGCCATCTTTCGCGGTGCGGGTGACGCAACTATCGCCATGCGGGCACTGTGGATCGCGAACGGCATCAATATCGTGCTGGATCCCTGTTTCATCTACGGGATTGGTCCATTTCCGGAACTCGGGGTAACCGGTGCCGCTGTGGCGACGAATCTGGGGCGTGGGATGGGTGTGCTATATGGCGTGTATTACCTGAGTGGCGCCCGGGGCCGGATACATCTGCATCTGGCAAACATGGGTATGCGTCTGGCGATTATCGGCTCGTTGATTCGAATTTCCATTGGCGGCATTGCACAGTTTCTCGTCGCGACTGCGAGTTGGGTCTTTTTGATGCAAATCGTCTCCGGCTTCGGGAGCGCAGCCGTGGCAGGTTACACGATCGCGGTACGCGTGGTCATGTTCAGCATGTTGCCTGCCTGGGGTCTCAGCAACGCGGCGGCAACCCTGGTTGGACAAAATCTTGGTGCCGGATTGCCGGACCGTGCCGAGACAACGGTATGGCGCATCGCGAAATACAATGCGATCTATATGGGCTTAACAGCGCTGTTGTTGCTGTCGCTGACAAGACCCATCGTGCTGCTGTTCACCACGGACCCCGACGTTATCGAGTACGGCGTGCAGTGCCTGCATATTTTCGCCTTCGGCTATGTGTTCTGGGGATTCGGCATGGCGATTATTCATGCGTTTAACGGCGCCGGAGACACCATGACTCCGACCTGGATCAACGTCTTCTGTTTCTGGCTTGTGCAGGTGCCACTGGCCTATGTGCTGGCGCTGAATGTCGGCATGGGGCCTGTCGGAGTCTTCTGGGCAGTGTTTGTTTCGGAGGTGCTCGCTGGTATAGTAGGCGTCGCCGTTTTTTCACGCGGCCACTGGAAATCACGCACGGTTTAAGTCCGGTTCCAACGAGGTAGCATCCACCTGTTATGCAGAGCAGTCAGCAACAGATCATCTCTCACGTCGCCCTCTGGTTGCAGGCAGGACACCCTGTTTGGCTCTGCACGATCTTGAAAACCTGGGGTTCATCACCGCGGCCGATTGGGGCGATGATGGCCTGCACGCTCGATGGTGAGCTGGTCGGCTCGATCTCGGGAGGGTGTATTGAGGAAGATTTTCTCGAGCAACTGCGCGACGGCAGTCTCAAGTCTGAGTATGACCGGCATGGCAAACCGTTCATTGTTAAGTATGGTATGACTGCAGAGGAACAAGCCCGCCTGAAGTTACCCTGCGGCGGACAGTTGCACGTCCTGCTGGAGTACATCGAGCCAATTCCTGCCAATCAGGACGTATTCGCACGCCTGTCGCGGGATCTGGGTAATCACATTCGAGTCAGTCGTATCGTCAATTTGAACAACGGGGCGATTTCAGCGCAAGATGAGAGTCACGAACAAGCGGTAATAATGGACGATCAGCGCATGATACACAGCCTAAGTCCCATGTATCGCTTGCTGCTGCTGGGCGCAGGAGATGTTGCGAAATTTGTCGCCGAAATGGCTCTCGCGCTCGAATACGACGTGACGCTCTGTGATCCACGTCCGAACTATCTTGATAACTGGCATGTCGACGGTGTAGAAATTACCTCGCGCCTTCCCGATGATGTTGTGCGCGAGCGTTTCAGCAATCCTTATAGTGGAATTATTGCTCTCGCTCATGACCCGAGAGTGGATGATATGGCCTTGATGGAGGCTTTGAAGACACAGGCGTTCTATGTCGGTGCGATGGGATCCGAACGAACTTCGGCTGCACGTCGGGAACGACTGCCCGAATTAGGGTTGAATGACGCAGAAATTGGCCGATTGTACGCGCCCATCGGATTCCAGATTGACAGCAAGACCCCGGCCGAGATTGCTATCTCGATCATGGCGCAAGTGACGGCAGTGCGTCACGGTAACGCCGGACACTGAGTTCGATCGCGGTGACCCGTCGGTCCCGGCGATCGTCCCAAGCCTAACCTACTGATCGATTTCGATAACGCCGTAGTCCTCGCCCAAAGACTCCAGGCGGCGGGCACCGGCGAGAATCCCAATGATGCCGTAGTTGCCTTCATGACAGGCATACTCATAAACCGGCTCATCCATAGCAGTCAGCGGGTATTCACCGCTCCATTGCGCTGTATAGACACTTGGGTCGTCAACGGTAAAGCCATAGATAATCTTGTTCGGACCTTCGCGGCGGAAGGTCTCTATCACGGTGAGATTCTCCGTCGGAGCGCCGCGATAAGTAATCCAGTGGTTATAGTTCTTGGTTTCGACAACAAGTGTATCGCCTTCCCACCGACCGATTGAATCGCCCATCCATTTCTGCATCACATCTGAACTCGGGTTGCGCTCATCTGTGATCTTGATAATGCGTGCGTCGTGTACCATTTCGACGACGATTGTCACATAGCCGGGAGATTGCACAATTTGCATGTGACTGTTGTACATCACCGGGGACATGACCGGTCCGGAGCTGTTGCCAAAAGATTGCAGACACCGTTCACCGAGGCCCCGCCCCTCAGGTCCATCATTGGGACCGGGCTGGCCGGCACGCAGATCGCGCATGCGCTCCGCAAAACCGGCGACACGCTCAGGAATGCGACCATTGGGCGGGTCGATAACGGCTGAAGTGCGGAATTCACCATTAATGGTTGGCAGGAACATGCCACGATCGGTCCAGAACAAGTCGTAATTGCCAACCGGGGGCAGGGGTTCCGCCTTCGGTGCCGGGCGATTGGGATCCAGCGGCTCATTGTTTTTCTCGACCGCGCTTTGGGCTGCGCGCTCCAGCTCGTAGGCTTCCTGTTCGGTGTAGGCCTGTTTCGTCCCCAACTCTGCGGGGCGTTCGAAAGGCATGACCGTGTTGTTTCGCCACACGCCCTGGAAATCCGGCACCCCCCATTCGGTGCGGGGAACGACATACCCATCCTGGGCCACGCTGGCGCCGGAGAGTGTGATTGCCAGCGCGCTGGCCAGTGTCGAGACGCGAATTTTCATGGGGATTCTCCGTTAGAGTCGAACTAATCGTGTTAAGGTCCTGAATTTCCAGCACTTCAATGACTGGCCATTTTACTGCGACTGTGTGGCAAAGTAAGCAACCAGTCCTGTCACGAATTGTGACAGAGAACCTGTCGGGCAATCAGGCCATAGCGTTGTGGCGCGGCCAGGGCTGGGCTACTTCCAGTTGCGCGGCGAGTTGCAGCAACAGGGCATCATTGCCCCAAGCCGCAGTAAACATTGAACCGAGCGGCAGACCGTTTGCCGCGCGCTGAACCGGCACGGACATGCTTGGCTGTCCGGTGCCATTAAACAGGGCAGTGAAGCCGCTGTATTGCTTGAATCGTTCGGCGTACTGGCCAGCGTCTTCGCTGTTCATGTCAAGCCATCCCAGCGGCGCTGGTGGCTGAGCCAACACTGGCGACAGAATGACATCGAAGTCGCCGTGAAAACGTGCCATCGCCAGTTCGGCGCGACGCAGCGTATTACGTGCCTCGACATATTGGTCCGCGGTTACTTTGCTGCCCAGTTCGGCCATGAGACGGGTAGAGCGCTCAACCGCGCAGTCCGTGAGTGATTGTTGCAAGACTGTGAGACGTGCGCTGACCGATTGCCAGATGTGTGTGCTGATGATGCGTGACATGGCTCGTACAACGGGTTGATAGTCCAGTGGTCGTTCGATGGATTCAACTCGGTGTCCCAATGACTCGCACAGCTTTGCGGTGCGTTCGATTGCAGTCACACACTCGGCATGCACTGGCAATCCGAAGGGATGGTTCGCCTGGAGTGCGATCCGCAGGGGGCGCAGGGGCTCGGACAGGGAAGACAGAAATGATGCTGGCGCCGCCGGCAGCGGGAACAAGGCAGGCCTTTCGAGTCGGACAAGTTCGAGGAACAAGGCGCTGTCCCGTACCGTGCCGCTTATCACATGGCCTGCGCTCATGCCGCTCCAGCTCTCCGCCAGTCCGTCTTCTATGACAGTCAAACCACGACTCGGCTTCAGGCCAAACAGTCCGCAGCAGGCGGCGGGAATACGAATCGATCCGCCGCCATCAGTGGCATGAGCCACTGGCAGGATGCCTGCGGCGACGGCGGCCGCCGCACCGCCACTGGAGCCACCTGTAGAAAAATCAGGGTTCCACGGATTGGTTGTTATGCCGTTGGCCAGGGGTTCCGTCGTCAGGGTCAGGCCAAATTCAGGCGTATTGGACTTGCCGATGACAAGCAATCCGGCATCCAGATACCTCTGTACAATTTTTGCGTTATCGGTGGGCGTGAATCCCGCGTAGAGTTTGCTGCCATGACTCAGTGGCAGACCGCTGACCGCAGCGAGATCCTTGATGAGAAACGGCAATCCCGCCACAGGACTCAGCGACAACAACTCTGGATTGGCGTCGAATCGCTGAGCTTGCATGCGCGCGGCAGCATAGTTCTCGTTGATGATGGCATTCAGGGAAGGGTTTGTAGCACGTGCCTGCTTTAGGGCACAGTCCATGACGTCGGTGCTGCTGAATTGGCCGGCACGCACACCAGTAGCAAGTGCGCAGGCATCCAGTCGCAAATATTCTTCCAGGTTAAGCATCGACACTAATCAGCCAACCTAGTCGTCATCCTTGCCCACGAGGGAGA